>Ga0307982_1003248_pt1 | contig 13030 bp, 12 predicted proteins | sample OrgLakmetagen989_FD_201847 | JGI IMG/M metagenome (GOLD analysis project Ga0307982, IMG submission 201847) | Saline water microbial communities from Organic Lake, Antarctica - #989 | ecosystem: Environmental > Aquatic > Non-marine Saline and Alkaline > Saline | place: Antarctica: Organic Lake... | reverse complement strand
AGCATCCTATCGGTGGAGTGGGTGTGACTTTGGACTTGGAGGAGAGGAATTCGGTTCAGGATGAGGGTGAAAACCCCCAAAAACTCAGACATGTGAGTCTGAGCCTAACCACAATCGAATCTTTGTCCGACCCCGTTAAGTACCGCCCCCGGAGCGGAGAAGCCACTCCCGGTGTCGGCAGGCCCGCGACCACCCGTCGGATGCCCAGCGGCAGAGGAACATCACAGAGCCAGAATGGAACCGACGAGCTAGACGCACGAATCACGAACCAGATGACGCAGAAGCACAACACAACCACCAAGCAAACATCCCCTCGAAGCCACCAAGGGAAAAGGGAGCCAACCCACCGCCCTTGCCTCTTGCATCTAGCTCTAACCCACGGGGCCCCCAAAAGAAACAACTTTCTACTACGCTAAAGAGCGAACTAGGACCTTGGCTTAACATTCAATACCATTCGTGTTCGCACAGCCCACAGTAAAGACAGGCGATGCTGAGATCGGCTGGCGCCCGGCGCCTGAGAAAAACATTGAGGTGATGCCCTGCTGGGGCAAAAATAGCCCGGAGAAATGCCTCGTGGACCTGGGACGTGACACACGAACGAGCACTCAGTCCCGCCGACATGTTCGGAAGAAAGACGCCAGTTGGAGCCCGAATTGGCCTTCTGGAGCAAATTTGCTGGCGCACGAGCAGCACAAGTACTTTCTTTATGTGCCTCTGTGACTACTGCGTACTTGTTTTTCTTTGTTATTGGGAGAGTATTAACAAGACTAGACTAGACGTTGTTTGGACGCTCAAGTTGACCGTTTGGACCCTAGGAGTGGTCAAACCGAGCTCTCAGCGGGTCTCAAAGCGCGGAATTGAAGCACTTTTATGGTTCGATCATTCTCGTTTTTAGCGTGTGCGCCCAAGGCTAGCGCGAAGCTTAATACCCACTTCGCGTAAGATCGGTCCGAGCTCTAGTGTAGAGTTGCAGAGCCCGATTTTTTTATTTTGCGAGGATGGACGGGGAGAAGGTTACCGCCAGCAGCTTTATTGTGGGTAAAAGGCTAGAAACTTTGGAACTGCAACTTTTTTTTCAGGGCGACGCTGTCTTCATGCTGAACTTCAGCATCTAGTTCTTGTTCTCGACGCAGCCAGAATGGAGGGCGTTTTTTGGATCAACACCTTCCCGGCACTCTAAAAAAAATCTGAGAACAGCATTGGAAAGAGGAGACTCGATTTACTCTCCAGGACAGTCCTCAGATTTTCTCTAGAGTGTCGAGATGGTGCCGAACTTGAAAATCACAACATGTTGACGATCAACGATTTTGACAGATATTCGTAGCTTCCTAGTGCTAGAATTACACCTTTTTCTCCATAAATTCTGACCATCAAGGCTGATGCAGCTCTCGATTGAAGCATGATCGGATGCAACCTTTTCCCCATAATTTACTCGCTGGTAGCACCTTTGCAGGCGTTCACCCAGAGAAAGTTTGATTTTTCCCGCTGTGCAAATCCCGGACCGTTCTTACACGAAGTGGGTCTTAATTTAAAAGCTTACCGCTTCTTGTTGGGAGATCGATTCACGGTGAATTTCCGTTGCTCCCATATTAGAGTAATATCCCTTGTGCTTCAAGCACTCAAAGCACTCAAGCACCAACAAAAATAAAGACCCAATATTTTTACTCCAGGGCAAGATTCTTCCGCCGCACGCACCTTGCTCCTCCACAGCACAGATCGCTTGGGGGATTGAGCTCGAAGTAGCGGAGGTCACAAGGATTACTATCCAATCACCAAAATTGACTACTGTGCGATTATATCACCATGAGCGCTGAGAAAAAATCGCCTGAAGGTTCCCCCACGCCAAATGCCGAGGGCACTGCTAAACGCAAAGCAGGATCAACGCTGCCGCCTCATAGCGAGCTTGAGCGCAACGGCTGGAAAATCGTGCGCCACTGTCCTAAAGGTGACCGTTGGCACTCTGCGGAGGACCACCTGAAAGGCACTGCGGAATATGGGAGCCCTCCGTTTAGCGACCATCCAGATGCTTCTGAGTGGTCTGTGCCCTTCGCCGACGAGGATTTTGACGAGTTTCTCTTTGCAACAGGTGGGTAAGAGGAATACTTGAGAGGTTGCATAGATAGTCTGTGCGTGAAGCTATATTTTTGTTTCTGCCTATTCGCAAATCGTGCTTTGTTTTTTTTTCGCTCATTTTATCATCGTTCCGGTCGTCTCTGGCTACGTCAACATTATTGCGGGCCCTTTGCTTGATCAGGGGATGGCGTGCAGTGGATGGTTGTGAACAAGAATGAGATCGAGCCAGCTTTGCCTGGCCTTGATGACAATGGACCAGACACTATGAAGCTTTGTGCTGTGGTGGCATCCTCTCGTTGTTCCGCGCCTCACAAAATTCTCATCAAGCACCGTGGAAAAGAATCATCTGGGCCTTTTTTGAGCCTGTGCGACCATGAGATTGCGTTGGGTCGATCCAACGACATGGCTGGCTTTTTGTACGTTGGTGCAAGTTTCAACGCAGAGGACTTTGACACCCCCGACGAGGCGTTGACCGTTGAAGCTCACGACGGCGCCAACGTGTACGTGCGGAAGCGCGAGAAAGTCCAATTGGCACAATGTCTCAATGTTCTTGCTGGTTCTCCGTGCGACCTGACCGTGCCGAGCCCTGCTGGCGCAACTGTGGACGGTGGTACAGCGAAAGGCATGCATAAGCTGTGGGCGCGCGCTCCGCAGGCGGTGTTAGCAGGCGTGGCCCACCCTTTTTACCGCCATGACACTGTGGAGTGGCTGAGCCAAGAGATTACATCGGTGGCCACCGAAGGCACCAAAATATATGGGACAGAAAAATTGGCAATTGCAGCTGGTTGCGAGTGTCGCGACCGCACGTGGAGCGGCGTGGGAGGTTGTCGCGGTGGCGACGGGCTGCACCCCTGGCACGAACACCCACTAGAATTGATGGCAAATGGCGGGACGGGCTGGTTTTGCGATGGCCGCGACGTCAAAGGTGGCTGCCGTGGCGATGGTGGAGGTGGCCATCAAGCACGGTACCGCTGTCCAGATGGCTGCGACTACGACTTGTGCCAACCTTGTGTAGACAGCGGCGCCTTTCGAAACCGCCTTGACGCAATCGCTAGCTTGGACGAAGGTGGGCATGGAGTCGCAGTTCCAGACCATGTGCATACTGTGCGCTCGCTCCTGATGGACCTCTGCTTGCGTGGTTTGACTTTGGGTCCGCTCCGCAGCGCTTTGGCACCCGTGCGTGAAGTTGGCGATGCGCTAGTGATTAGCGGAGGCCGTGACCGTAACCTCAAGTGGTGTGCAGCGGCCAAGGTACCTGATGGACGCTTGTTCTTTTTGCCAGCAAACACGACGCGCGCGTCGCAACAAAAAGATGCCGAAGCACTCACCGAGTCACAGCCGACTGATGATTCTGGCAAGTTTTTAGAAGTGCTGATTTTCGACCCACATACTGGCCGATCGACCGTCGAAGAGTACCCTTTGCCACCCGGTACTTGGAAATTGGGCTACAACGCTGCTGTCGTGGGACCAGACGGTTGCGTGTATGGGGTACCTGCTAACGGCGATTGCGTCCTTAAGATTGACCCTAAAAAAGGGTTGGCCAGCCAAGCGTTGATCTTCATTGGGTTAGGGCCTGACTTCGAAGGTGATTGGAAGTGGGGCGAAGGTGTCGTTGCGTCCGACGGCAAGATTTACTGCGCTCCATGTTGTGCCGACCAAGTGCTTTGCATTGACCCCGCCAAGAATGATGTTTCCGTAGTGGGACCAAAATTCCGTGGACGCGACAAGTGGTGGGGTGCTGCATGGGTGCCTTCGGGAGCGGAATATGACTTCCAGGTTGGTGACACGGTACTCGTCGACGTCACCAAAGAAAGCAACGGTAATTACAAATTGAAGGAAGGAAAGGTCATAGCTGTGACATCATCTAATGTTGCCACTGAGAGTAGCTCCATCGCGACCTCTCGGAGCGACACAGGTCCGGAAGTAGCTAAGGTGCACAACGATCAAGCTGTCGCAACCTACACGATTAAATTCAAACCAACTTCTTCATGGCGCGAAACTCAAGTGAAGGTGTCGGGCAAGCAAGTGAAAGCAGTGCCCGGCAAGAGCAACTACAAGCCTTGGTCAACTCCGGCACCGGGTGCCGTTTACTTCACGCCTCAAAACGACGCGCTTGTGCTCAAGTTCGACCCGCAGCACCCTGATCACAGAACACTCGTGGGCAAATTAGTTGGAGGTTCAAGCCTTTCCGCTGGCGGTGAGAAATTCCACGGTGCTTGCTTAACGGCTGACGGTTTCGTGGTGTGTGCGCCTGCCCACCGCGGTGGCCGGAAAGCGCTCGTCTTTGATCCGGACACCGAGGAACTGCTCTATTGTGGGCCCGACCAAGGAGGGGAATCTTACAAGTGGCACGACACCGTCTGTGGTGCCGACGGCATCGCTTATGCGATCCCTCACAACGCTGCCGATGTGCTAGCTATTGACAGTAGCCTCGCAAGCCGATCAGCACATGATTTGGTAGCTGCCGAAAATGAGAAGAATGCACTTGGCGATGATGCCGACGCTACTAAAAAAGCTGATGTGCGCCGTAAGATAAGTGAGGCGGAAGAAAATGGTGTCGTGCAACGACTTCGACCTGCTTCGGACAGAAGCCTCTGCCAGATGCTCGGGATGAAGATGTCGTCCGCTAGCACAGCGCGCTACGGTTGCGGCGTGCTAGCTGACGACGGATTTGTGTACGCAGCACCTTTTATGGCCGAGAAGATCTTGCGTATCGATACTGATTCACGCTATGGTGTACGTGACAAGAAGTCAAAAGCTGCTCAGAAAGCTGCAGTCGAAGCTGGCGACGATCAAGATGGCTCTATGCTTTGGCTGTGGCAAAACCGGCCAGAACTATGGTTTCAAGCCCTTATACATCCTACCTATGGCTTGGAATTTCTGACTTGGTTTGCTATGAATAGCCGCGACAATGTTGACGATTTTGACCTCGCTTTTGATAATGAGCAAGACTCAAACATCCGCTACCGAAACGAGTCAGATGAGGACATACAAGAATTGCCGCTTGTAAAACAATGTGGCTTGGGCCTGAAAATCGCGGATGAAGCAGCTCAAGCAGGTGCTGGTGCTGGTTCAGCTGACATGAGTAAGTCTGCTTCGAGTGGTGCAGACGGTGCTGTGATAGATGTAAGGTCGGTCTTGCGGCGCGGAGAAGGGCTCTTCATGCGGGCTGCGCGGCGGGCAGCAGCCTTGCCTGGACTCTTGGGTGCGCTCCTCGATATCGCTGACCCTGTCGTGCGGCGACGATTGCTCTCATCGCCCTTCTTGCGCAAAGTATTCCCGCGCTCTAAAACGGTACGAGATATTGAGCATCCATTAGTTCTAAGGCCAAAGTTGTCTCCCATCAAGTCTTCCCAGATGTCCCTCTCGAAGTAGATACAGGAGCAATATTTGAGTACGAGTGCTCCTGCGGCAGTTTTGAAGAGTTTTGAAAATTGCTGTCTGCAGTTTACACCAGAACTGCCTTAATTTCTGTACCTCTGGCTCGTTATAAGTCCATCTCTGCTCATTGAACTCGCACAGGTGGGTCCGTGGATCTTAGAGCGACTTGCTGATCCCTCGCGGCGTGCTTCTGTGGTGGACTACTTCAACATCATCTCCAAGCTCCCAAACAATGAACTCGAAACATTGCGTTTGGAGGCAGCAAAACTGCCCGGGCTTGTGGGTGCTATCCTCGACATCGCTGACCCAGATTTGCGGCGGCAATTGCTTTCTTCTCCTTTTATGCGTAAAGTGCTCCCGAACTCCAAAACGGTATTCGTTATACATCAATCAGCACTCACACCAACGTTGCCTCCCCATTAATCTCCCTTGAAGTACATTTTATTTATAGGGTTAGTGAAGTATCTTTTATTTATAGGGTTAGAATGAAACAGGATGATAGCATTGTAGAGGTAGGTTTATCTTCTATGGCTGTTTTGCAAAGTTTAGCACGTTGTTTACTCCATAACTGCCTCAATTTCCCACCTTCTGACTCGAAAGTTGTACTCAATCTGATTCAACACAATCAGGTGGGGCCGTGGATCCTCCAGCTACTTAAGGTTCCGTCGCGGTGCGGAGCAGTGGTGGACTACTTCGAATGCGTCTCCAATCTTCCAGACGAAGACATAGCCCTCCTTGCGTTGCCTTGGTAATACGTATAATCCTCGCTTCTGAGTATTCCTTTCAAACACTCTTTATACAAGTACATGTTTACGTGTGCATCTCACTAATGGAATGTCCTTCTTACTGTTCACCTTGGCTATTGATGAAGTCTCATTTCATGCATCTCTCCAATATTATTGCTCTCTCATGTGTTTCTAGGGCTAATTTGAACAACAGAGATGACGCGGGCGCGGGTGCGGATAAAGACAGCAAACTCGCCGGTGGGAAGCCTGCAGTTGGGGGCTGGGGATGGACTTATTGGGAAAGGAATGACTCTCGTTTGAGCTGGAAAGAATACCAAACATTCGCAGAAGACGAGCTGCGGGGTGGCGGGCTTCTCACCTTGACTGAAGCTCGTGAGCTGCTTCGGCACCAAGTGCTCTGCCCAGGGGAAGATTGCTGGGTAGCAGTTGTACCAGACGCCAAATCAGAGGACGGGCTCAACGACGCCTCTCCACTCAGCGGCTACAATGGCGAAAGCGGTCGAACGTCGCTGTCGCCGTCCATGTCATGGAACTATGCGGAAGGAGCAGGTATTCGAATGACACATCTCCGTAATTCGAGTGGCGCGTCGATGAGCGAATCCAGGCGGCGGCCGTCGTTGTCGAAGACTTTCTCTACTTTAACTACTGGCTTGACAAGCTCTCAAGACGATGAAGTCCCTATGGATTGGGTTCAGGTGATATATCAGCTTTCCAATTAAAGTAGAGGTGAGCACTTGCTAGTTGTGATAGTGACTGTGCGTTTGTGTGGTTGTAATCAGGTGGGCGATTTGCTGCACACAGCCGGCACAAGCTACTGCGACTTACAAACACGCGGCAAAAAAACAGCGTCAGAGATACAACCTGGACGCGATCAGCCTGGCGTAGCGCTCTGGAAGCCGCGGGGGACAGTGCGCAATAGCCTTCTCATTGAAGCAATCTTGGATGCGGACGAAACTTCCAGGAAAAGCATAATGCAAACCAAGGTGCATATAGAACTGTACCCCAATAGAATGTTTGTATTTTTTTTTAGGCTGTGAGTGCTTTCCAGGCGCTGCACTTTACGGCTTCATAGATTATGCAAAATGTCTCGTAAGAACTCTTGATGCATGTATATGCTTGGAGTGCTACGAAAGTATGAAAATGTTGGACAGCGTACTTGAGTAGAATTTCCGTGGTGCGGTGAGACTAAGAAGGTGGAAACTAATGTCGATCAACTTGGTTTATATACCGATGTTGGAATATTTGGTGTATGAAGTATCAATCTCGTTCGTTTCGTCGCGCTTCCTTGGTTTTTCTCTGCTTCGCATCTTTCGTATTCGAACAGCTTCTTCGATTCATAATGCGCCGCACCGAGACTGTGGGGCCATGGATTGTGGTGCGCATGCAGAAAGCTGAGACTCGCAAACCTCTTGTAAACTACCTGTTGAAAGCGTCTGAGTACGATGCCACGGACCATAACATGAAACTCACGGAGGCATTTGCTGCGGTAATTGATGTATACATGTATATATGTATTGATAAGAGTGGCACGTGCACGTGAAATCGGCACGTTGTTTAATGATTTGTCTTCATATCGACGATACTTTACACAAACGGCCATTCAATTTCTTTAAGAGAAAGCTTTGAACACTATTTTCATATGAGTGCGCATGTGTTCGTGCGACTTTTTTTAGGTGCCCAATTTGTTGCCCAATATGCTCAAGCTTCCAGGAGCTCTCCAGGAGGATGCTGTCACTGCTGAACTGGTTGTCAAAGTGCTAGACGAAAAACTTGCTGACCGTCCTACGGCCATTGTCGTGGTTCTTATGGACTTGTTGGCTAAGTTTATGCTGCTTGTCGTGTACCTCGATGCCGTCTCGAAGCGCGCGGAACTTCGAAGTGCCCCCCCAGCGGCAAAGTTGGCCATTGTTTCAGTTCTCAACACCTACTTTCTCGTGCGAGAAGCATTTCAAATTTACACCATGCAGCAGCTCGGGTTGTCGTGGGAATACTGGTCCGACTTTTGGAATCTAAACGATCTCGCGGGCTCTGCGCTAGTGTTCGTGGTGGTTGGTATGGTGGGAAGTTCGGACGAAGCAACTCGTCTTTCGGCGACTTCCCGCGGTCTTTCGGCGCTTGCTAGTATTTTTGTTTGGCTTAAGTTCTTAGGTGGTATCAAGGTTCTCAACATCAAGCTTGCAACTTTCGTTTACAGTCTCAACATGGTAAGGGAACGATGTTTGCATTAAGGGATTTTATCGAAATACTTGCCGCACGTGTGTGCATCTTAGTGTCTTCTTGTAGCTCTTCCTGCTACTCAATGCTCCTCCTTGATTCTTTTACAGATTTTGCAAGACTTAAAGGAGTTCATGCTCGTGCTGCTCATCGCACTTGGCATGTTCGCGATGATGTTTTTCATCTTGAATGTAGAGGACCTGGATGCTTTTGACGACGGCGATCAATATGATTGGGACTTGACGGACTCGAGGCCTTTTCATTCACCCTTTTACAGTTTTTTGAGTGTCTATCAAATGATCTTCGGCGATTTTCAGATTGTCTGGTTCCAAACTGAAACGCAAAGCTTGACTGCGTGCTCTATCGTTCTTTTCATGCTCTTCATGTTTTTTGTGGTCGTAGTGATGCTGAATGTCTTGATCGCCATCGTGAGCGACTCGTACGACTTCGCGCTTACGCGGTCTGAAAAATTGTTTCTCCGAGCTCGACTACAACTTCTTGCTGAACTTGACGCGTTGGGTCTCACCAAAACTGACTTTATGTTGTTCGGAAAGAATATCTGGTCGAACAACGGCAGCGAAGGCACAGGGAGCATCATGGGGATTGTTTTGGTAATCGGGTCGATCTTTCGGCTGCGCAGCAATGCCACAAGCGATGATGGTAGGGAGGCCTCTGCGAACGCTGAGTGGACCGGCCGAGTGCTTCATATAGAGAAAACTACGGAAGAAGTTGTTACTGAACACGTGGAAAAGGGTGTAGGGAAATTGATGGACTACTTGGCGACGCAAGCTGACCGGCTCAAAAAACTTGATGACAGGCTGAACCGCCAAGAATTCGATCAAAAGAAGCGTGACGCAGCCCACAAGTCTGACCAAAAGAAACGTGACGCGGCCCACAAGTCTGACCAAGAGAAGCGTGACGCGGCCCTTGAAGAAAAGGAGAAGATAGCAGCGAAAAACCAACTTCGTAAGGAAAGCGATCACCGGAAGAATCGCGAGACCTTTGAGCGCAAGGTCCTGGATGCCATCGAGGAGGTCACTGGAAAGGAACTTCGAGCTTCGGTGAGATAAGGAGCATGTGACCAGCATGAGGAGGGTCTATCAACGGGACGTACACTTAAGCACCACAGTAAAAGGAAAACAAGAGGAAAAATTAAGGGCGACAGCGAAATCAAATCTAGAGACTAGAGAACAAAAATTTCCGGCGGGGTTGGTATTACACAAAACAGTAGAGTTAAACCCTAAGTCATATATAGCGAAATACATGGAAAAAGAAGGCAGGGCAGTAAAAGATTCCAAAGTAGCGTTTTTCGCCTCGCCACTTACCCGGAATTGTTTGGTTGATAATTCGTGGGAGCAAGAGTTGTCTGATTGATGATTCGCCGAGAGCCACCACGCGGTTTCATGCGGTTGTCGTGTGGTCTGCCGTATCTCTGAGGCTTTCAGTGAGCAGTGAGCCCCGTCCTGGTTGCTGTGTTGGGACCTCCTCCGAGTCGCCGCTTGGGATGGGAACTGTGAGCAGTTCAGTCACGGATATCGCGCTTCAGCAGATGTCCGGGAATTCCGGAGTGTTCCCAGTGATATTCATGAGTCTTACATGATTATAAATTGGGTTATATAAAGCGCAAAAAGAAAAGAAAAATGCTGGTATAGCCGTTTATACAGAGTTGCTGTATACTGATGAAGTAAGTAACTATTAGAACGAATATCTACAAGATCAAAGAAAAGAACGAAAGAGTTTTTTCCACCGAGTACCAAAGTACTTCCGACGGCTTTCAGGTGCCTCACAGAAGCCCCGAAAATGAACAAAACTTCATCGGTGCCGACGGTCGACGGTCGTGCAATCATCACACTTTCGACAGTGAATGTCGACCACTGACCACGACATGGCGTTATGTCCGCTTTTGCGCTGAGACTTACGAGCGGAACCATTTTCCGTGCTATCTACTCGAATACCTCTTGATTCTTATCGCGGTATGCTCCTTGCAAGCGTAATTCGTATCTACCTTGATTGTGCATAGCCTCTGTGTCCCATGACGTATGTCACGATCCTCGTCAAGCGGGACTCCTGCCCACAGAGAAGGGGGGCACAGCGAAGCCCCTCAAGCGATGTAGATTAAGAGTAACTCACAATTCTGCTTGAACATGGCTCTGGCTGGTTCTTCTCTTACCCGGGATTGCTTGTTGCGCCCTGCCAAGCGATGAAACTGCCCTTTGATGACATCTGTCGCAAAGCGCAGAACCCCCCACGACGATGCTCAGCTAATTTACCACCCATCTACCAGTACTATCCCTATTAATTGGCCACTATGGGGATGCTACTACTGACTTCAGCCCCATATTAGACCTTCTTGCCCAGAAACTAGCTCGCAAACACATGGCCTTCTATGACATAGGCTTTTCAGAAGCCAAAGCTATCTTCAAGCAAAAGCTTGCACGCAAGTGGGCCCACGAAATTTCTCGTGGGCGGGTGACTCTTCCTTTAGATCGATTGAGGGATTTCCTTGTGCCCCCCTCCTCTGTGGGTGGGAACTCTTCTTCTTTGAAAGATTTTCTGGTGTGGACAAGCGGGGCGCTAAGAACCGTTGTCACCACCGTTACGGCCGCTCGGCCTGCGCGCTCGATAGGGCTTTTTCTCACACACGCCCCGAAGGGCCGGAATTAGGAGGTCAGCACCCCTAAGGAGGAAACTCCCACAGCGACCTTATGAGCTGCAAAGAGGGGCGTAAAGCCATAGGATTTTTTTCTGAGCCCCCCCCCCCGAGGGAGGGACTGGATTTAGTAACTAACAGACAGGGTACCATGTAGGGCTTTTTTTCCTGAGCCCCCCCCCCGAGGGGGGACTGGATTTAGTAACTAACAGAAAGGGCGCCATTTAGTAGCTTTTTTTCTAGGGCGCCGGGGGATGAGAAAATCCTGGTGATTTTGGGCTTAAGTTATTGGATATCTGTACTGCATGCCCACCAATTAAAAAGACTTGAATCCCTAGAGGCTTTACTATTTGCTTGAGATGCTGCGTGAATATTGACCACGGCGATTTCAAAACGCATCTAAATTGCCAGAATCACAGACATCGAGCATGGCGTACCGAAATCTCAAAATTTGAACTCGAACTCGAACTAATACAAACCCAAATGAAACAGAAGCCAATGCTGCGGGCAGAAGTGTACGCGCATGCGATGCGCGCAAGTGAAAATCTTAAATAGGAAATGCGCAGAGAGAAGGAAGTATAGTACTTTCAACCCTCACTAAAGTTGAAACTGTTCATGAAATAAATTTTGGAACCAGACTTGAGTCTCTTCTGCGCCTGTTTCTGCATTGAAGAGAGCACGCCGTTGCTCCGTCTCTTGAACGCGCCTAGCCAAAAGCCTTCGCTTCTCCTCTGGCGTGACCCTGGTGTCGCAATCTCATGATTTAGTGGCGAAATGCAAGCCCTAAACCTAACAGATAGATTGAAGCATCGAAGGGATTTGCGGAATCTTGAACTGGACTCAATTAAGAATGACTTTAGTATTTACTAACTAGCTAATTAGCCACCTTACTGTAGATTAGATACTGAATGCAGTTGCAATACGCGCTGTTGTCCGTTGAAGTGGACATTTGGTTTTCTCCGCGTGCCAATCAGGGCGACGAGCGGAGACCGTTTGACAAAACTTTAAAGTTGTTCAGCTAACGCCCTTTGCGCCCACCCGCAGGCAAGTCGAGCTCAAGGACCAAGGCAGGATAAAAACAAAGACAGATAGATAGAGAGTTACTGAGAGCAATGCGCTAGTGTGAAAGCGCGTCTTGTTTTTTTCTGATTTCCACCACCACCCCACCGATTATGTATCCACCCGGGTCTACGCCTCCACGCGCGGAGGCTTCACTCGGTTCAAAGGAATTTAATCCCAAATCCCAAATGAAAGCGAAGACGTCTATTCGGGGTCGCAATGGGATGTCTAGCCTAAGCCCTGTAGGCTACAGGGGAGAAACATCTGTACCTGCAAGTACATGAACACAGAAGCATAATTAACGGAGACCAAAATGCCACAACGCCACAAGTCCAACTGTCCACCGGACAAGTATTTTTCAACAGGCCCCGAGGGGCCGGAATTATTAGAAGGCTAACAAGCAAACATTTTTTCCTCATTTTTCACACAGGCCCCGAAGGGCCGGAATTAGAAGGCTTGCACAAAGGAATTCAACGAGTGCATGCCTTAAGCAACCCTAAGGAGATAACTCCCACAGCGGCTTTGAGAGCCACAAAGAGGGGACGTAAAGCAGATGCCAGTAGACCCGTTCAACCGGAATTCGCCGGGATCAAAGCCTGAGGGAAAAGGAGTGAGAAACCCCAAATCCAAACCTCGACAGTCATCACCAGGTGGATCATACCCGTCGCCACTTGCGTTGTCGTCCTCGCAGCCACTCTTTCCGTGCGCCTCTCGAAAAGAGACAGCCGAATGCTTGCTAGCTCCAACAACAATGCTGCCGCTGCCGCTGCTGCTTCCGTTGTCGCGTTTTCCAGAGGCCAAAATGCCACCGAACTTCTGGTCCGAATGAAAAGAGGAAGGCGAGATACACTCCTTGACACTGTTGAGAGATTTTGTAATAGTTGTGTCATTTCGTGCGCTCTCCTTG
>Ga0307982_1003247_pt1 | contig 13033 bp, 12 predicted proteins | sample OrgLakmetagen989_FD_201847 | JGI IMG/M metagenome (GOLD analysis project Ga0307982, IMG submission 201847) | Saline water microbial communities from Organic Lake, Antarctica - #989 | ecosystem: Environmental > Aquatic > Non-marine Saline and Alkaline > Saline | place: Antarctica: Organic Lake... | reverse complement strand
CTGACAAAACGATATAATCATTAGGGGCATGAATACAGCAAGCATGGCGATGAGTGACAAGACGTGAAATTGCTGTGCTTCATTGAGAAAGGCTTTGATTGCTTCCGCTCGGTTGGCAAAAAATACAGAGGCAGCGACGTTGATATCCTTTTTATCGTCGCAGCCAAAGCGAGTCCACATGGATGGAAGATCCTCAGACTCAGCAGAGAACCGGCCCTCGTGTCGGCAAACAGATTGTCCGAGTATTGCTGGGGTTGAGTACATCAGTACCGATGTGAGAATTGAGATGGCAACAATCAACTGCAGTCGTTGCAATCTATCCAACCTCAGATTGGCCAATGCTGTCATTTTTGCTGCCCACAGTGCATTGAACAAAGCTCCCATGCATCCTCCGATGATACCGATCAACACAAAGAGTGGTACCTCTTCAACTGAAACAGCCTCGCCTCCGCTCAACGTTATCAAGCCAGTGTTCACTGATACCCAATTGTCTCCAGTATAGCGGTCCGTGTTGAGTAAATTCCCCAAAATCAGGAGAGAAACAGTGCCCACAAGTGTCGCCGTGAGGGCTCGCCACATCAGTGTGGTTGACCAAAATGAACATGCCTCTTCAAATGCGAAAAGTACTCCACCAATTGGCGCTCCGAAAGCAATTGCAAATCCTGCAGCGGCTCCCAGACTCACAAAATCACGACGCATTCTGTCATAGTTTGCACTCGTGGCAACCAGTGGAGGTCGCGATCCCATCATCGCTGAGCCGATCATTCCTCCAATGTGAACCATTGGACCTTCAGGGCCAATCATCAATCCAGAAGCATAGCATAAGATAACTCCACCAAGTTTGACAGCGAAATTTTTGGCATCAAAGGTAACATTCTTTACGTCGACCCCATTTAAAAAAGCTTTGATTCCAGGAATTCCACTCCCAATTGCACCAGGTGCCCAATAAATTGACGCAGCTGCAGCTGCCGCTACCAATATTGCATTAAACAACACAAATGAAAAGAAACCGAGCACTTCAAAGCCAGACTCAGAAATAATGAGGTAGTTCCGGTAGCTGACTAGTTCACCGCTCATTTTGTCAATAGTAACACCAGCCACAGCGGTAAGGACTCCTACAATACATGTTAGTCCCCAACGAATCCTCATTTGTGACGACGGTTTTGAAGCACGGCTCGAGATGAATGGTGCATTGACTACTTGCTCGTACCCAAGGCTTTCGTACCTGGACATGATCCTGTGCGATTCCATGCGGCTGCGCATAATGCTTGACTCGATAGGATGGGCATGTTCAACTTCTTCGCTGCCCACCGAAGCAAAGCGAAAGCGCGATCGAGGTTTAGCGCGCTCTTGATTCGTACGCAGATTCTTAGATTGCCAGACTTGACTAAAATTTTCAAGGAATAGCTCCGAGTCTACTTCATCGTCTTCATACGCGACATCATCGACAACGTTTATTTGAGCCTTGTCGTCAAGCTCAAGGGGTCCATGAACAGTGTCAACGGATTTCCCATTCCCATATTGATTCGCCGCCATGATTGGGTGGCGTTCAGTCTCCGACAGCTTTCCACAATACTGGCAACGTGGCCGTTGTTGAAAGCGTGCACGCCTGGTACAAACGCCACCACAAGATGGAGTTTTTAAAGAAGTTTGCGAGATATTCGGCCAATTCCCATTGCTTGATGTGAGCCGACCCATGATTCATTCTTCGAGGCGCGTAACAGTTATGACAATGACACTGTTTTGAAGCCAAATAAAGCAATCAGTGACAAAAAAAAATGAAAAAATCACCCAGATTTGATTTCTAAAAAATGCCATGTCTTTAAATCAAAGCTGCAATTTCGGTACTCATGATTGATGAGCTCTTTCATAAATATTTGTTCATGATACTTCAATACTTTGTCCAATTATCACTACGACCTGTATGGCCTGTACCCCTTCTTTCATGACACCAAATTAGAAAGTATGTATGAAGTAACTTACTATCCAAGTGAATTTGCCACATTAGCAGATATTTACACGTCAATCTGCAGGTCAACCTCAACCGGGTTGAATACAAAGCAATACAACTTGTAGATAGTGTCATAGTGTACATGTAAGTAGCAGTCCGAAGACGAGGCATACACATGTAAATCGTCTACTTGTCCTCTTACTCTACAGTCCTGCAGAAGTTTGAATTCAATTTCAAAATCATATTCACTGAATCACTCATACCCTAGAAATTGTTCTACTTTGAAATTGTGCAAGACTCCTCGTAAATTAACATTGTCCTCTTAACTCAATGGAGTGTTCAAGACCTAAGTTGTACGTGTCTAAATGTGAGGAAGAAGCAGAAGGAGGAAATGTTACCAAAAAAGCCAAAATTAATCGTGGAGGAATGCAGCCAAGATTTTTGAAACAGTTGCTAGCCTCATTGGACGACGATCGACACGAGTGCATCCATTTCGATGAATCAGGGAAACTTATTCTCATCACGGATTGGGAAACTTTTGTTTCCACTGTAATGCCTGAGAAGTTTGAAAAGGTACTATTGAAGAGACTGCCGTGGCATGGTCCTCCATTTCCTTTACGCTCATCGCGTAGTCTTACACAGACATTCCACCGATTCATCATATACAATATTGATATCTCACGATAATTTTCTGACAGATGGGGCAGAAATCTAATGCGGACCGGGCTAAAATTAGTAGTTTTTTGAAGCAGATGAACCTCTATGGCTTTGTGGGTACTAGAACAGCTGGGCGAAATACGCACTGCGATTCCTTTTACCATCCGTCGTTTGCTCGCGATAATCGAGAGGCTTGTCTTGCAATTACGCGCATCAAAGCCACAGCGACTTCGGATGCACTTCGTACCCCTGAAAATAAACACTTGGATGAAAAAGATCGGCCTTCGCTGCTGGTTGCTGACCAGCATTTGCAGCCGCAGCGCGACAATGCAGGAAATGCTTCTTCTTCCGAAATTAATCATACTAATCCAGCCGATTCGGATCAAGAAGATTTCAATGTAAAGTCTGCTGAAGTATTATCTGATCTTCGAGTTCGCCTGGAAGAGAGTTTCCACGCAAATCTCTCCTCGGATCCAGTGACTGATTTTGTGGCAATCTCGCCAGGGACTGCTACATCTGATTATGTGCACGGAGATATCGCTACTACTGCAAGATCAGGGCCTTCATCACCATCAGTTAATTATGATTATAATTATGATTTAGACTTAGCGGTTAGCGCTTTATTAGATCTGAGCCGCGGAAGTAGTGCTCAGAGTAGCGCTTGGAATTCTCGTGTTGGATCCCCAAATTCCCGGCGCGTGACTGCATCAGGGGCATCTGCTTTCAACGACTTCCTTCCAACTTATGGCGACGACGACAGTAGCGACGATTTCGACTTTGTTGAAACCTCAGGAATTCTTAAGGGCACTTTTTCGTAAAACCTACTTGCATCGATCTACTATGAAGAAGACGGACTTCAACAAGATAATTTACTTAGAAGACAACAGCCAGTCAAGAGTCGAGACTGACTTTACTTTCGCCATCTTATTCTTACGTTTAATTCTGCAGAGGGGAAAAGGTCTAAAGTGGGCTAATGATAGAAGCGTTTGGCCATTGCTAAACAATTGAAGAGGCTACCTCAAAGTGACATTCGAGACCCACTATAGTTGCGATGTCCTATATATCTACTTAGATGAATAGATCTTGGCTCGTCGAGATCTGCAGCCGCCTTACACGTCATTTGAGTAAAGCAGAATGAACACAAGAGCGCACTTGTCGCACAATTTTGATCTAAAATTCTGTCTCTCCGGCCTTAAGTCTATTTGATTCTTCCAGAGATATTTCCATTTTACTTACGAAGGCGCCGCCTCTCCATCAAGTTTAAAAAAAAACGTATTCCAGATTCCAGAAGCCGCTTAATATGTATTTGCCCTCTAGATGGACTTTTTTCTTCTTTTTTCTCTTCTGTTTCTGTGCTTTCCAATCCCAAGTAGCAAGTTCTAAGTGCTCCAAACCCAAAGAACAAGCAACGAAGCAAGGCGCAAGGCGCGTAGAGCTAAAACTAAGACCTTTCTGTATATCTATATCTACGATATCTCTATATCTGCCCTATATCCTATATCTACTATGGTACATGGCACACATCCGTCTTATGCATTGTTCACCGTCAACGGAGTTGTATTGGCTTATAATGCCGAGGCAAGTGAAATGATAAATCAATAAGGAGCCGTGTTCAGGTAACCACTTCTCAAAATGAATCGGCCATCGACCATCGGCACCAAGCCTCCAAGTGTGTTACGGAATACAATTCAGCATGATACCACAACAAAGAGCTATTGGGCTGCTTTTTGCTTGCGCATCGAGCGCGTCATCCCCGCTGGCGACGGCTTCTTCGCGTCCTTGTTCTGTTCCGCTTTCGAAGCCGTCGCCGCGCGCTTTGGGGTCTTGGCGTCGTCGCTGCTGCGCACCGGCGTTTTCAGCGCTTTTCTAGCGGTGGCTGCGGCCGCTTTGGGCACTGCTTTCGCCACTGCTGCGTCACCGGTGGCGTCATCATCATCTCCTTCGTCAGCTCCGTCCTGAGTGTTCGCTTTGGTTGCCTTAGGAGTCTTGGGCGCTTTTTTCGCGCTCGCCGCAGCGGCAGCAGTGGCCTTGGCCGCGGTCCCTTTCTTTTGGGTCCCCCCGCTGAGGAGGGCATTAGCGGCTTCGGCCGCAAGCGCCTGGCCTTTGGAGCTGCCGCGCTGCTTGGCAGACGCGCTCAACGCCCCCGCGAGCTCGGTCAACTTCTGAGAGGCCTTCAGGCTCGCTACGGCAGAGGGCACTTGAAGAAGGGCCCACGCCACAAACGAGCCGTTGTCGCCCGTGGCCCACGCACAAAGCTGCTCGGAAGACTGGCTCACCAAAGCAGACGCGAGCGGGGAGGAAAAAGTTGCGCTGTCACCTCTGCTGCTGCTCTCTTTCTCTGACTCGGCTTCTGCCAGCAGCGCTCGTTTCAGCGTAGCGTGTGCCACTACATCTTCCGCCAATACACCACCACCACCGGCTGCTGCTGCTCCAGCTCCCTCCTCCTCCTCTTCGGTGCTTTCACTCACGGCAGTCGCCATGGCAGTCGCCGCCTCCTGCAGCAGAGCCGACCCACTGCCTGACAGGGACTGCAACGCCGCCGCAGCCACCGCGCCGCCGGAGCGCGACTGGAGCAAGAGGACTGGGTGCTTCGCCACCATCGCCAACAGGGGGTCCGTCAAGAACGCCTTGAGTTCGTCGCGGCGGACTTGGGGGTCTTTCTTGGACGCTTCGGCGGGCAGCAACAGCAGCTCCTCCTCGAGCGGGTCCAGAAAGCGGGTGTTACCCCCGCTGAGCACGCGGAGCAAGAGCTTGGCGCCGTTGGGGTTCAGCGCTACAGACAAGAGGGGCATGGCGCGCTCGACTTCGCTCGAGGAAGCAGCAGCAGAAGAAGAACTGCTAGAGTTCGCAGCAGCATCTTTGCCTTTCTTTGTCTTCTTGGACTTCGCTTCACTTTCGTCTTCTTCGTCCTCACCATCCTCATCTTCGTCATCTTCGTCCATCTTGTTGTCATCATCGCTTCCTTCTTTGTCATCATCTTCGTCTTCCCCTTCTTTTTCCTCTTCCTCTTCGTCTTCGGCATCTTCATCCTCGTTTTTGTCATCGTCGCTAGCGTACGGGTTTGCGCCGTATTGCTTCTCCGCTGCCAATTCCTCGCTGGTGGGCTCCACACAGAGCTCAGCAAGAAGCGACTTCTGGAGGGCGACTGTGTCGTCGGTGCACTCGCACAGCGCTAGCACTGCCAAATACGCATCTCGGTGCGTTAAGAGCGCCGCAGAATGGCCCTTCAGCAACTTGAGAAGCCTGTTGTTTTCAGAATTCAAAGAGCACACGGACGAGCCGACGAACAGGATCAGAGACGGTCGTAAAACAGAAAGTAGGAACACAGATTCACAAGCTTACGAAAAAGTCAACATACATTCCTGGATGTTTCAAAGATCTTTCTTCGTTATCAACGAAGAGGGCCTTGTTTGAGGTTGGGGAGATGGTGATATCCTGTATCATATTACGGATGCCTAGACACGTACCGCCGCCTCTCTTTGGCACCTCCTCGCCTCGCCGCCGCGCACACTGCCCGCGCGCCCGCTCGAGTCGAGAGCAGCACCAGGGCGTTTTCCACCGCAGCCGGGGCCACCTCTTCGAACTATAGGATACGCACACGCCAATGTGAGTTTTAAAAAAAGCGAAAAAAATGTGCGTCGACGATGTGAAGTCGATTCAGTTGAAAGCCAATGATAATCGAGCCTGGCTTTCGCCCCCAACTGTAGAACAGTTGCTCGGTTAATAAAGCGTATGTTTCGTGTCATTCTAGGGACACCAAACGTGTTGCTGTACTGAAGTAGTTCATTGTCACCTGCTTCGCGGGGCAGGTTTCCAGGTACTCGGCCACTAATTCGTGCGCGTACTGGAACGCCAGCAAGCCTTTGCGAACCAGCTTGCCTACGACCAACCCCACCTGCTCACAAACACACATAAACCCATCCATAAATGAGTCCATGTAAACATATAAACATATGATCGCAGCGTACTAGAAAGAAAAAGACAAGAGCGAATCCCATGAGAAAACCAGGCCAGGCGCCACGTTTCTCGCATGTTGATCATAACAACACTTTCTTCCGGGCTGCATCATACGCAAGACCCCAAAAAAATGGATAGCCATGACATTGAAGCACCTGAGTGAGCGTCGCGTCTGCGCGTTCGGGCCGCACCGCCAACATCGCTGCCAGGGTAGGTCGGGCTGAGACCGGAGGCAGAGCCGCAGTCGACGACGAAGAAGCGCTGCCCTCGTTGCCCTTTTGGTCCTTGCTGTTCTTGGCGTCGGCCGCGGCCATTTGTTCCTTTTGGCGGTGCAGCGCCAAGTCCCGGGTCAGGTCGCTGGCAAAGACCGTAAACTCACGGCCGTACAACTCCAGCTTGAGGTTGGCGGCAACGCTCCCCTTCAAGGTTCCTAGGGCGAGCTCAATCACCTTTACATGTGTACGAGAGAAAAAAAAAGGGTTAGAGAGGAGGAGTAGGAGCAATGGTAGCACAAGACTACAGCAGCGCTGGCAGATTCAGGAACCATAGGAGAAGTAAGCACAGCAGGCGCACTATCTCTTCTCGAGCCTACACTATGTTCTATACCCGTGCCGCGACGCCGTGCGTGGCCAGCGCGACGACGTGGCCAGCTAAGCTGGCAGCCAGCTTGCGGTGCGCTTCTTTGCTGCGGCACTGCTCCAGGAGCTGTAAAATGCGTGCACATATATTAGGGCATAGAGGTAGAGGAAAGACGAATGAAACGGAAAGAACCCATGTGTGATTCAGGAACAAAGTGAAATAGAGAGAGCCCTGAATCTGCGAGGCCAAAAATACAAAGGTACTATTCCTTTCGCGCGCTAACTGTCTTTTCTTTCAATCAATTCCTGTCACGCACACGCGCGTGTGTTACCTTGATGACCACGTAGTGCGCGTACGGGCTGCGGCACAGCTCCATGAACCCATTGCCGCCGCCGCTGCCCCCCGCCGTGCACTCCTCCAGTACCGCGAACCGTTGGGCTTCGGAGCCAAACAGCACTACGGCTTGCACCAGGCGCGAGGCGTCGTGCTTCAGCGCCACTTCGCGGTACTGTCGTTAGAAGAAGGCCCGCGCGAAGAAATGCGTACATGTGAGGACAGGATAGATAACCAGAGGGAACAAAACAAGAATCAGGAGGACATGTTTTGAAGGGAGACATTCTTCAACCAGCATAGTGTAGGATTAAATTGTTTGGTAAAAGCTACTGCGACTACAAAGATATCGTGAAAATACCAATTTAAAGACAAGGAAATCGATATCCTAACGCGCTAGCTGCAGATGTCTTAACAGAAACTTCTGCGTTTCCTGTGTATCTTCCACTGTATCACGTGCAGTACACCAGATACAGAGACCATAATTGCCACGAATACCTTGCCAGAAAGCGCTGCGTGCAGCTCATCGCAGAGCTCCGTGCGCCGCGCGGCTGGGCACTTCTTCTCCCGCAATTCGTTCCACAACACTTTAGCCGCCGTGACCGCTTCGAAGTTCGGTTTGGTAGCTGCGCGCTGTTGCCGCAATGCTCGCTTTTTGTTCGCAGGGCCGTCGCCGTTCTCCGCTAGAATCGACTTTGGCTGAAACTTCTTTTCTTCGCCATTTTCGTCGCGCTTGCGCTTGTTAGAACTACCGTTCCCGCCTTTCCCGCCCTTGCCGCCTTTTCCTTTGCCAACTTTGTTGCCTTTACCACCCTTGCCTTTTTTTGGAGCGGGTGCCTCCATGATCCTGAAAGTAAAATTGAGATAATGTTATGAATTATGAGAAATACGATATTAAGATTGGCAGATTTTAGTAGTAGCATATTTTAAATCAAGACGATAGTCTCATGCCACCGTTCAGGGTACCTTGACGACCTCTAGCTCGCCTTCGCTGAATCGCAGATAACTATCCAACTAAATTAGCACAGGAATCAGCGAAACATGCGAGAATTTAGAAGATGGCAGTAGCTCTAATGTAATATACATCGGAAACTAAGTACTCTAATATGATGAGGTCAACTATTTATGTACACGTTGGCTCATTCTCCCGTTGAAAATAATTGAAAATGGTGCGTTTTTAGGTCGGAACAAAGCTTTAGCTCTGTGCCCTGGCTGGCTCTGGGAACCCCAAGAAGCCTAAATGGATAGGTCTGAGAAAGACTGCCTCGAGATGTCGTCGCGTACGCTTGGATCTAGTCTGCTGAGTAGCAACAGCCAATTATCTCCGCTTCGAACGAGCACTGCACTAAATGAGGACACTGTCAACGAACCTTTGACGCCGCCTAGCAGCTCGCAACGCAACAAGAGCGTCTTCCAGCACTCACCAGGAAAGTCATGGTTGATGCGCGATTATCATCAGCGTGTATCGCAATTGCGTTCGGCTGTGGTCGCGAAGGGCAAAGCGCTCGAAACACCTTGCAAGCCACGAATGAGCAGTAGCAGCAGTGGCATCCCTTTTTCGCCACTTTCCACGCCTACTCGTGGTGCTACCTCTGCCGTGGTTCAATCAGCACTGCTTCGCTTGAGCGACGCTCTGCTGAGTGTGCACGACTACAGCTGTGGGTCACCAAATGCAGCCACTGCTGGACCATCTACTCCGGTAATGAACAATGCGGTATCAGATCACTGTGCCAGCGCAGACAAAGCTAGCGAAGCCAAACACACACCAGGCGACCCACCTGAACGCATGGGTACCAGCAACGAAGTTGGCGGCACAAGCGATGAAAATATGGCGAGGTGCTGTGTTCAGGCTTGTTGTAGGCTGACCCACTTCGCAGCCTCCTAGAATTTTTGTTGATGTGTATGTATTTTTTTTCACTTTGCTTGTTCATGCAAAAATATGCGACCTTTGCAAGGAAACCCTTTACACTGTTTGCTCTGCCTTGCAATTTCTATTTGATATACTAGGTGCGTGGCGAAGCTTCAAGAAGCGCTGGTGCTCCTGCGCAAACCCTCGACACCTCGCACGCCCCTTTCCGCGAGCAACCGCTGCAACAACAGCAGCGATGGCAGCAGTGCAGGCCGCCACCAGAGTGGCAGCGGCCACCGCCGAGGGCTCCGCTCCCCTCTCTCATCACCCTTGAACGCTGTTGGCAGTGGTGGCAATGACAATAGTCATGATAGTAGTAGTGGCAGCGGTGGAATAGCGACCGCAACCACCACTCCAGCCCGTAATTTGGGCACACTGCTCGAGAGCGTGCTTGAGGCGCCAACGTCAGCAACATCCTCGAACGGTTATGGTGGCTCGCCAAGTGTCCCGCAGAGCGACAGTCCTGTCGTGGCCTCTGCTACAAGGGTTGCTACTGGAGCACCAGGTGCTGCGACCAATGCTCGCGGAGCTACAGCCACGGCCTCACGAGCATTGTCTGGTGCGAATAAGTCCGTTGCTGGCAAGGAAGTGCACCCTGACATGTTCCACCGCCATAATGAGCGTAGTAGCAACGCCTACAGCAACAGCAGCAGTGCTGGCAATAGTAGTAGCAGCAATAGCAGTAGCAGTGAAACTACCCCAGCAGGTCTTGGGTCCTATACTTCAAGAAGCGGCGCTGATGACGCAACAGCTGGAGCGTTGACTTCGACAGCAACTGATAATGCATTGAAGGCCAATGAATCAATGGCAGTAGAGACTACTAGTGGAGCTTCTTCACCTCCCATGACCACAACATCAGCAACGGCAGAGCCTTCTTCGTCTGCGCTCGTGCTTGCAGGGAGCGTCCCAGCCTCAACTTTGGTTGCTGTAGTGAGCAACGATCCTCACAAGCAGCAGCAGCAGCTGGCGCCTCTCGCAGCAGTCACACCTGCGACAGATGATCCTAAACCACCACCACCACCTGAGTCTGAGACCACGTCGTCCGAGCCAAAAGAAGCAGAGCTACCAGAGAAGTACGCGAAAATGGTAAAGATGGGCGTGCCTCTCCCTGCCGTGCACCTCAAAATGGCCGCGGATGGCGTGCCCGTCCCTGGCGACGAGACCAGAGAAGGCAGCGGAGACGACTCGACGACAACACGGAAAGGCGCTGGTTCTGGAGCAGAAAACGACATCAACAAAAAGAAGAAAAAGAAGAAGCCTCAGCAACGCCCACGGGTGGCCTGGACTGCCGTGAACCCCAAGGCCGCGTCCTCGGTGGACCACAAGCACAGCATCTGGGAGGTGGCCTCGCCACCGGGCAGCCCAGCTCCTAGTAGAAACCACATGAAAACGTCAAAGAGTAGTAGTAGTGGTGATGGTGGTGATGACGACGATGGTGCCGCTTCTGAACGCGTCGGCGACGCTTCAACCGCCAATCAAATGGTGGTAGACTCTGCCGATCGCAATTCTGGCGATGCTAGCGATGGCAACAGCAATGGCCTGAACGACCAAGGCAGAGGTAGCAGCAGCAGTAATAGTCATAGTAGCACAAACGGTGGTTCTGGCGCTGGCCACAACGGCATGTGGAAGAGCAGCAGCGCGCCGCTCTCATTGGACGACGCCTTGCGAGACCTGGAACAGCACTGGCTGAAGGCCCGCAGTCCCGACGGGAAAGGATCGAGGAAAAAGTCATTGTCGAAAATGCCGAACAAGACTGAAGGGGCTGATGGCAAAAACAAGAGTGCCGAAAGCAAGGGGAAGGTAAAAGACATATCTTTAGGTCGCTGCTAGAGTCAAATGTCTTCAATTTTATTTTCATTTTGTGCTACATAGTTGGATAAAATTGAGTGCCAATTTAGATACTTCTTAGGTGCACCCATTTTGTTGCCTGTCACGTGTGCGCTGTGCAAATAATTCTCATTTCATGACAAGAATGGCCCGTTCGCTTCTACTAGATTGCAGTCATCGACCCCAAGCGTGCCCTCAACGGATCAATTGCGTTGGCCAAAGCAGTGCGGCTCCTGGGTCCACCGGGCCTGACACAACTCCTCCTCGATTTAAACGATGCTCCTCTGATGCGCGCGCTAGATCCTGCGTCGTCGATTTCTACTACAGCTACTGCTACGTCGTCGACATCAACCACCATCGTGCAATTGTCTTCAGAGTCTACGAATGGTTGTGAAATTAAGAGCAGCAGCAGCAGCAGTAGCAGCAGCAGCAGTAGCAGTAGCAGCGGTGCAATTAGTTCAGGGCCTAGTAGTAGTAGTAGCAGTAGTATCAGCAGCGGCGGTGCAGCGGCTTGCGAAGCCGCCATTTCGGCGATGGTGGAGTTTGCGCCTATTTCTGCCGAGGAATCCAAGCTGCAGCGGTTCATGGACGACCAAAAGCGCGAGTGGAGGAAAGCTAGGGCGCAGCACCAGAAACACCACCAAAGCAACAGTGCTGCTCTATCGCTCAGTAGCAGTGGTGGCAGTGACGGTGTTGAAGCCTCTTCCTCTGTGAGCAGTGCGAGTGGCAGTGCGAGTGGCATGGGCAGTGTCTTTGCAGAGCTGAAGGCTCGAAAAGAAAAGCAACAGAAGCAACAGCCGTTGTTACAAACTGAGGAAGCCTCAACCAACGAACTAGCCAAGAGTAGTGCTGGCAGCAGTAGCGGTGGCAATAGCAGTACCAGTGGTGGTGGAGGTGGAGTGATGGGCAGTCTGTTTGCTGAGCTATTGACAAGCCGTAAAAACACCGACGATAGCAACTGCAAGAATGACGGGACGAAGTTGCCACACTCAAGGGCCGAAGGGAAGAAGACCAAAGAGAGCAAAGAAGAAGAGAGTAACGAAGAAGAAGTCGCCTTCGTAGCCAAAGTCCTCAGCGAACGGCTCACTGAAGCTGAGCAGTACATGTGCGCGGTGCTAAGCGTGCCAGCACGCAACGAGCGCTTAGCGGCCCTAGCGTTCAAGCACCAAATTGATCCGGGTGGTGTTAGTAGCAGCAGCGATACCGATGCCCAAACTAGCAGCAGCAGCAGCAGCAGCGGAGGTAGCATCGGGCACGGAAGAGCGGGAGCATTGGTGCAACAAGCCAAAGCCCTTCAGAATGCGTGTGTTGCGGTGAGTGCCGTTTATCTCTTCCTTGTTTTTCGCTCTCATTCCTATCTTCTTCTACTTGTTTGCACGCTTTTCTCACCTTTCGCTTCACGATGTTCCTTGTTCCTTGTCTCCATGGTAGCTCTATGCACCTTTTACCCTTACTTTCGTGCTCCAACATTACCATCAGGTTCGAAAGTCGGCGCGCCTCAAGCAGTTGCTGCAAGCGGTGCTGCTCCTTGGCAATCGCGCCAACGGGCAACACGGAAGGAATCGAGCTAGGAAACACAGCAAGGAAGGCGAAGAGGACGAGGATGGCGATGACGAGGACGAAGAGGACGAAGAGGTGAGTTTTATAACTTTTTTTTTCATGAAGAGGAGCACTTACTCTCTTGTGTGAGTGCGCGCGCGTGCTTCCTCTCGATGTGCCTCTTTACATGTGCTCCTGCCTCTGCGTGTGTGCATCAGGCGGGAGGAGCGTCGGCCATCACCGTGGAGTCTCTTCTGGCCCTGTCAAGAGTGAAATCGGTCTCA
>Ga0307982_1003246_pt1 | contig 13033 bp, 7 predicted proteins | sample OrgLakmetagen989_FD_201847 | JGI IMG/M metagenome (GOLD analysis project Ga0307982, IMG submission 201847) | Saline water microbial communities from Organic Lake, Antarctica - #989 | ecosystem: Environmental > Aquatic > Non-marine Saline and Alkaline > Saline | place: Antarctica: Organic Lake... | reverse complement strand
ACACCATATTACTGCATACAAATGTTCTTCAAGCTTCAAGCTTCAAGGTTTAAGGTTTAAGGTTTATGGTTAAAGTTTAAGTTTAAGGTTTAGCGGTTTAACGGTTGAAGGTTGAAGGGCAGAAGCAGAAGAAAATGAAAAAGAAGTGGGAAATATTCGGTGTCCTATGTTATATGTATTGCATTGGGCACTGGGAGAGGTCCAATGCGCCAAGCAGCAAGCAGAAAGCGGAAGTTGAGTTGCTCTGTATTTCTGTGCGTTAAACTCTGGCTGACCTTCTAACTAGGTTACGATTTACGCCGTAAATTACGCGTAAATTACGCGGGGAAGTAATTTTTACCAACCAGACGTAAATTACGTCACAAAATCCCGCGTAGACTGCAGTGGCGTCACCGTAGAATCACCCTGACTCCGTTAGATGTAACTCATCAGCATAACCACTCTTCGTGGCTAGGTTACGATTTACGCCGTAACTTACGCGTAAATTACGCGGGGAAGTAATTTTTACCAACCGGACGTAAATTACGTCACAAAATCCCGCGTATACTTCAGTGACGTCACCGTAGAATCTCCCAGACTCCTTTAGTTGTAACTCATCAGCACAACCACTCTTCGTGGTGGGCTCTTTTGAACGGGACCCATGCCGGCAAAGCGTGGCACTTCCCTCTGGGCAGAGACCACGCCCATCACGAAGGATTCTGCAAAAGAAGGGCAAATCGCACCCAGGCAGAAAGGCAGTGAGCTAGTGAAGTAAGATGTAGGGAAGGGAGTTCGGAAGGGCACAGCACCACCAAAGAATTCCAAGAGCCCGTATTTTAAACGATTTTTACCGCGCGTATGGCACACGTAAATTACGCGCAAATTACGAGCTCGAGGCGCGTAAATTACGCGTGTACGTAAATCGAACCTTTGCCTTCTAATTCGACACACAGCACAGGCTTCGAAGAGCCTGGAATGAGGTGGCTAGTAGAAAGGAATTCAACAGGTGAAAGCAGAAAATCCTATGGCGGCCCTGAAAGTCGCAAACAGGGGGTGTAAAGCAAGTGCCGAAAGCCGCTGTGAGCATCGAGCATCCCAACATCACGCTGGTATTGAACACTAGGCCATCTAATTCCGGTTGTTGAGTTGCACCCCAAGAAGGTACCGCTCGTCTCGGATTACGCCGTGTAACCCTTTCAGCCATCCACCGATCCGTTTTGCACACCGCCACAACGCTTTGCTGCCCAAGTACACGGGCAGCGCGAGGCGCCTTGCGCGAGCTAAGTCCACCAGAGGGTCTTGCGCTGCAGCCACAGCAGCGACTTCCTGAGCGCGTGCCAGCGCCCACGCCCCGCCGCCGCCATGCCCTACGGCACCGTCTTTGGCGAGGCGCAGCACGAGCCAAGGGTCCGGCCAATGCGGCCACAGGAGCGGCACCACCACTCGGCCGAGCACGCGCGGCACTGCCCAGGCATCCAGAAGAGCGAGCAGGGTGGGCAACACCACGCGGTGCAGTGCCACTCGAAAATCGAGCGCCAATAAACCCGCCGGCCCGCCCAGTGGGCCGCCACCCGCTAAAAGCACGTCTTCAGGCGCTAACGCAGCGGCTGCCGGTGCATTTCTGGCACCACCGCCGTTGCCTGCGTTGCGTTGCTCACCTTGACGAGCATCGTCGCGGGCAGGGCGAGGGTGCAAACCCTCAAAAGGCTCGAGCAAAGGCCCGCGAAACACCATGACGCGCACCCATAGCTTGAGGAAAACCAGGCCCACGGCCCAGTTTTGAAGCACGGTGTTCGCCACCGGGCTTTCGTCCAACGGAACATAGAACGGCATCACCACGAGCTCTTTGAAGAGGGCACCAAGGAGAGTGGGGGCGAGGATGCCCATGGTCAGCACCAAGAACACCCCCTGACACGTGACAGCACTCCATTTCTCGCACACCGCCAAGAATGCGCCCCAAGCGCCTCCTCGCCATGCCGCCGCTGCTTCGGCTGCTGCTGCTGCTCCTGTTGCAGCTGCATTCGCATCGCCACCACCAGCATTTACGGCAGGCTCGGCATCTTCGCCTGCACCCTCTGCAGCGTCCTGGTTTGGCCCTCCTACAGGTGGGGTTGCGGGGTTCAACCGTGGCGGGCTAGCCCGAAAGCGCAGTTTGAAGCGATGGCGCGCCAAGGCCACCCGCCAGGCCACGCTCCCCTGGGACGCCAGATACACGACCCCTCGGACCACAGCCCAGGTGAGCGCCAGGCCCAGCCCAAGCGCATGCAAGTCGTTGCCGTTGGAAGTGACGTGGGTGCGCGCGTCTCCAAAGGTGTAGGAAGCAGCCCCGCCCCCCCCTTGCGACGATGAATTGGCGGATATGAAGTGCACGGCCGCGAAGGCAGACTTGCCGAGGGTTAATGGCACGTATAGGGCCCAGCTGGTAATGGGTAAGCAAAACAGGGAGCAATCAGAGATAGTTAGACGAAGAGAGAGGGGCAGCTTACGTCATCTACAATGAGTAAAACCATAAACGATCCAACTGGAAGTAGGGATTCATATCATGAGGCAAACATGGGCACATTTACGTGAAGCCACTTCAAAAGTCTATTTCATGGCAAGGAAAGCTACATCAAAGCAATTTCAGACTCGCCTAACAGCGAGCACGGCAGCTGCAATTGACGCCATCGCAAGGACCAAAAGCCTGGCCCACGCTTCCCGCCAATGCGCACGACGAGCTTGGCGCCTCGCAGCTACTAGCGTCGCGGGAAGGCAATCCACGATGCGCTTAGCTTCAGCAGCTGACAAACGCACTTCTGAAGTTGCTGCCGCTGCTGTACCCCCGCCGCCAGCGCCACCACTGTCTCCAGCCAAATTGACAACAACGCCTTCCAGGTCTTCCACAGTGGCAAATTCTAGGCCAGTAAGGGACCAGCCGAGGCGCCAAAGGGCTCGCGCGACAGCGTTTGGGTGGGTTACTTCTGCAGCCGCTAAAAAGAGCGCAAGCTCAGGCGGTGTGTCGTCATCGTTGCCGCTGCTGTTATCGCCGCCTGCGTCTAGGCTGCTGCTTTCAACTTGATCGCTGGCATCTTCGGAAGCCTTACCGTGTGAAATGGTCGCCAAGAACTTCACGTTTTCCGCTGTGAATTCGCTGTTGCTCTTGGTGTCTTGCTTTGTTGAGTCTTCAGCAGAAGCCAAACCAAACCGTTCAGTCGAAACGGCACCAAATGGCAAATCTATTGCTGCTGCTGCAGCGGCAGTGCGCGCTCGCGCTTCCGCGGCATTTACAGCGGCCATGCGCTTCTCAGCTGCCGTCAACATAGAGTCCCGCGTTGGTGCAGCCAGTGTGCCCTCTTTCTCTTCCTGACCCTGGTGATCCTCCTGCTGCTCCTGCTGCATGGCCGCTACCCTCGCATTGTCGTCGATTCGTTCGTCCGCTGTTCCTTCGGCTACGTCTGCCGTTGCTGCTTCAGCAGGTTGGTCCTGATGGCGCACCACTGTCTCCGAAGACGAGGGTTGTCTCAGTCCCATTGCTACTGCTAAACGGCGGCGTCGCTCTTCTGTATACACAGCACGCTTTGCTTCTTCACCTAACCGGTTGGCTACTGCCAAAGCTTCGGGCGAGGGCCACGGTGCCTCACCATCTCCTCCTCTTAGGCCGCGCTCGGCGCTCAACGCAAGCAACGCTTCATGTTGCGCAGCGTCCTTCTCCTCCGCCGCGCGCGTGTTGACCCACAATTGCTGCGCTCGCGCCTGTGTAGCCGCCCACTGCGCCACCTCCTGAGGTGCCACCACCAAGTGCTCGACGCGCAGCCAGACGGCAGCGCGCAATAACCATCCCTGTAAAGTGCGCTTCACGATGGACCGAATTCGAAACTTTTCGAGGGCAAAGGGCAAGAGCACGTGGAACAAGAGCTGCTCTAATGGAAGTTGCACGTCCATGGCTGCGTCCACTTCCGCCTGTTGACGGTGCTGCCGGAACGCTGCTTCAGCAGCACTTGCTGCTGCCGCTGCTGCAGCTGCAGTACTATTCGCACCATTAGCTTCACCCTCTGCGCCGAGATTACCACCGTTGCTTCCTCCGGCCACCCATCCCAAGTTCAACGGCGTTGCACCAGGCACGAAAAAAGGCCCTAGCACTAGCGGAGCCCACACCAGCAACACTGCAAGAGGCGCATAAAAGAACACCAACTGACTCGCAGCTTGGACTATACCTCGCCATAAGTTCTTGCCCTCAGGTGGTGGCAGTGGTGGCAACCCATTTCCATTGAGATCCGCTATCGGTGGTCGATCGGCGGCAGGAACGGGATTCGCAGCCACTGGGCCTACGAGAACAGCGCCATCTTGGTTGCGATTGATTTGGTGGTTTTCGTTGTTGTTTGGACGGTTGTTTGGGTCGTCGTTTGGATTAGCGGCTCCATCGCGGAGCAGTGCCAAGTCGCTTTCCGTGAGTGGAGCAACCAATCGCATGTGCCCGTCTGGGTCCATCTCAAGCGCGCGCCCTACCGCTGCCGCAGCAGGATGGCGAGCGATGAGAGCTTCTTGGCCGTCGTTGTGGTCGTCGTTGTGGTCGTTGTGACCTACGCCGCCGCCATTCCCATTCCGCGCGTTCGGAGCTCGCTGAAGGTCGGGAAGATAGCGGGGCCAGAGCAGCGGATGCAGAAGATCCCGCACCTGACAATTTTGGAACAAAAGAAAAATAAATAGGTGGGCAAGGATACAATGCAGATAGCGCAGCGATATCCCTTTGCAATAAAATTCCTAGGAACGTGCACGCATTATATGAATGAATTAAAAACAACATGCGTAATATTTTTGAAGCTTCACAGCACACACCTCCTTGATAACTACGGAGGCTGCCATGAGGGCGCCAAGCCCCGCAACCCAATGAAGCGTAGTGGCAGCGGTAAGGTGGCTGGCGGCAAACGCGATCCGGCCTCCCCAGTCGCCTCCGACCGCAGGCAAGGTTGCCGCATCTATCAGCCACCCCACGCCTACAGGGAGAACCACGAGCTCGATGGCTAAACCCAGCAGCGTGCGCGCCCCCATGCACGTCACGCGCCAGCTCCACAGCAGCGCGCGTCCCCACAAGAGAAACCCCGCGCGCACGCCCCGCCCGATGCCGACGGCAACGTCGCGCCACGCCCAATCCCTGCGCCGCCGCCTCCTTTCCCTGCGCGGTGGCTGCACGCGGGGCTGAGGGGGGAACAAGAAGGGCAGCATTGGGAGTTGCGCTGGTCGCCGGTCTGCCTCCTCTTCGTTCTCCTCTTCATGGTCTTCATGCTCGCCGTCGACTACTCTGGGGGCAGCATCTTCATCGGCCTCGGCATTATCCGCAACAGTATTTTCAGCGCCAGTGCTTCCAGCTTCAGCATCGACACCTCCTTCGTCGCTTGAATTTGCCGGTGGCGCGTGCTGCTGTTTTGATGCATTCGCTGCGGTTGCTGTAGTAGCTTCTTCGTCTCGTGGCCGCTCGGGCAATATTCTCCCATTCACTCCCGTGTCTAAGCCTGAGCCATCCGGCGTGCTCACCGCTACGCAGCCCACAACTTCCTCTCCATTAGCAGTGGACTGGGTTGTCGTCCGAGCGGTGTCTCTTTCTTCTACTATTTCTACTTTTTCCACGTCTGCATGAGCACCTGATCCTAGTTCTGGGGCCATTCCATCCCTCCACAAAGCTTGATCATCTCGCGTGCTCTCAGCAGTAGCGGCATCAAAACACTCCGCTTGCACCTCGCCTGCTTCTGAATCGGCTGCTACTGCTGCTGCTGCTGCTGCCGGAGCCGGATCATCTTCAGTTGCAGCTGTGCCAACGGCTGAAAGTGCTGCTGAAGAAGAAGCCTCTGAACGAGGCATAGTCTCGTCTTGGGCCTCAATAGTTGATGCAGTTATTGTATCAGTCTCCCCTGGCACATTCAAAATGCCACTTCCGGGCTCCATTGGCACAGGAGGAGCTTCCTTTCCAATCTCGTCACGTGCAACTGGAGTAGGAAGCTCCGTAGCACCGGTTTCAGAAGCCATAGCTTCGTCTCCTACATTAGATTCCTCGTCATCAGTGCGGTCGTGGCCGGCTGTTACTGCAGCTGCAACCACACTCAAATCTCCTTCCGTCACTCCTGCTCCTGCTCCCACAGCTGCAGCAACCTCGCGAAAGTCGTCAACTGGAGCAACACGCCTATGCATGAGCGCCATTGCTGCCGCCTCAAGCAACTCAGGCTCTGCGTCATCTAAAGGGAAGACGATACGAATTGCGGCACCCCTTGGGACTTCTCCAGGAGGCGGCGGTGGTGCCACTGCATGCTGCTGCTGCCCTAGGCGAGCTGCTGCCAACGCTGCGTCCAGTCGCGCCACGGCATTTTGATTCGCGTCTCCTTCAACACCTCCATTGCCGCCGCCCTCAGCACCACCACCAGCTCCAGCTCTAGCTCCAGCTCCAGCTTCAGCTCCAGCTCCACCACCAGCACCACCTCCAGCCGCTGCCCTTCTGATTCGACCATGCGCCGGGAGCCTCCGACGCAGCGGGGTTTGAGCGCGGTTCACCAGAGCGTGCACTTGTGCGCGGACCCAGCGAGCCCGAGCGGCGGCAATTAGGGTGCGCACCATGAGGCGATTGGCTTCGAAGAGACCGCCGGGCACTCGAGCTTGCACGAGCTGCACCGCGGCCAGCACGAAACACACGGCGGCTGTGGTGATGGCAAGCACCAGTAAGGCGCAGTGGCCGCACACCATGGCAGGTAGTGTGGGGACGTCGTCATTCCCAGTGGTGTGCTTCGCGTGCACGGGAGAAGGTGGCTCACCCTCGCCCATGCTACCGAAGACTGAGATGAAAGCGCGGCCAAACACAGGACCCAAGACATTGGACGTTAGGTCGCCGTGCTTCCCACCTGCGTGCTCAGCACTTCCTCCTCCTGGGCCTTGGGTCTCAGACGTGAAACTGCCGAGTAAGAGCGCACCGAGTTGGTAAGGCACGAGCTGAAAGAACACCAGAAAGACGGCGTTGAATGCGAGAAGCTTCGCAGCGCGCACGAAAGCGCCGCCTAAAGGCTGGCCAAAACCCATCGCGTCAGGCAAATCAACGTTGATCGGTTCGTCATCCCAGCCATCACCACCGCCGCCGCCTGCTGCCGCTGCCGCCGCTGCGTCGTCTACCACTACATTGATGTTGTTCAAAGCTTGAGCATCGTCTTCGTCGCCGTTGCCAGCGCCGTTGCCATTACCACCACGGTCAGCAGGGGCAATGTCAGGTGGTGCCGCTGGCTCCACAGCAGGAGGTGCAGCCGCGTCGGCAGCTGCTTCAGCACCCACGAAACCTGCGGCTTCTTCATCCATTTGGTTGGCGTGCTCGTGACTGTCATTGGCGCCGTCTACACTGCCATCATTGGCGCTTGCAGAAGCAGCAGCATTGGTCGGAGCTAAGGCTTGTGCGACAAGACCGTCATCTGGATCGCCTGCTGCCCTGCCTGCTACCTCGCCTCCGGAAACAGTATCGGTGGGTCCTACATTGACAACAGGTGCAACTTCACTACTATCATTGCTATTATTGTGGCTGTCACTACTACTGCTGCCGCTGCTGCTGCTGCCATCGCTGCCTTCCGTTGAAGGTATTGGCCCCAGCGTTGCCTCGTCACGGAGCGGCTCCGAGCCGCACATGGGGCAATTGTGAGTACTGCTGCTTGATAGCATCTTAGGAGGCCCGCGCTTACGGATAGCGTCGGCGCATTCGGCGTGAAACAAATGCCCACATTTGAATGAACTATTCGAGGCAGTGCCGGGTGAAACTGCTACAGGATCGTAACAAAGCGAGCAGTCAGGTCCCTCTGTCAACCCGTCGTTATCGTTATCATGGCTGACTTCGGGCATCTTCGTTCCTGGCTCAATCATTCCCTCAGCTGCATTGTTCGACGGGGCATTTAGATTGGCCACAGCTTTAGATGCTCCAACAGCACTATCGTCAGCTTCTGGCATGGCTGCTGCCTCACCACCGCCGCTAGAAGCTGCAGTCCCTTCAGCCGGAGCTGTAGACTGCTTTACCTCAACGGAAGCGGGAGCATTGGCATCATCATCAGCAACAACAACAACAGAGCCATCAACAGCATTGCTGATAGCAGCACCAAGACCTGCAGCATCATTGCTGGAACCAGCAGCACTCAAGGATGGAGCCTTGACGGAGACGCTACTTGTGGTAGAGTCTTCGGCAGGCAACTCCACAGCGGCGTCCTGCGAAGCTGGCAAATCCTCCTGCTGCTGAAGCTGCACCTGCTCTTGATCTTCTCCTTCCTCTTCTTCTTCTTGCTCTTGCTCCTGTTCTTGCTGCTGCTGCTGCAGTTGGTGGTGGTAGCCCTCTAGCAGAGCGCGGAGCCGCCGACCTGCGTTGATGCGGGCCACACGATCCGCCTCCCTGTAGTGCGAAGAACAAGGGAAATAACAGAGATTAAAGTATTAACAGGCACGAAGTATTAGAGTTCGTAAGATATTTAGGATACTTGAAAACAAAATCCTTCAGGACGTCCTTGTTTACACGACTTCAAAGAGCGCTTCTAACGTACCGTCTTTTAAGAACATCGACGATCCTGGCCACCAGGCTCAAGAGGTACCGGTGCACTTCTGCAAAGATATCCTTAAGCGTGAGCACCACCAAGGCCCCGCCTATGATCGCCACGCACAGCGCGGTGCCGCTCATCACGTCCGCCACCCAGCCCATGAGCCGCAGCACGATCAGGGCGCCCTCCACGCTCAGAGGCACCGCCGACGCTGCCGCCCCCGGTCCCCCTCTCGGCACTCCTCGAGGACCACCATAATTGGGCAAGCCACTGCTGCTGCTACTACTGCTAGTACTACTGCCAGTACTGTTGTTTATAGGTGTTGAACTGTAGCTTCCAATCAACGACCACAGCCAAATACCACCGCGGCCTAACCGGCGCCGAGCTTGCGGTCCTCCTTCCAATGAAGGAGGAGGAGAAGGCCCTTCCGTGGCGGCTACGGCAGCTGCTGCGGCCTCGCCTGCATCTGAGTCGCCACCAAAGAGAGCTGATAAGCGAGCGCTCTTGCTTTTTGCTTTCAAAGATTTCTGCGCACTGCCTCTTGGCTCAGTCCTATTGGTGGCAGTGGCGGATGCACCTGTTGCCTCCTCAATGGCGCTTGTCCTACTACTCTTACCAACAGAAGCGCCCTCGCTCTGATGCTCGGCTCCCTCAAACAAGCCCATGGTACTTCGGGCGGTGCTCAACTCGTCTTCCAGCCCCGCAGCATGCGCGTGCTCCTTGAACCCGTCGTGCTCTAAGCTGGCCCGCAGCTCCGCCACCACGCCCGCCGGGTCGACCATAGCCCGCATCGTGTAGTACAGCTGCGACGCTGCCGCGTCGGAGGACCACAATTGGGCCGCCACGTCAGCACCGTCACCATCGCCCATCGAAGCTGCGGCAGGCTTGACAGCGCGCGCCTTAGTTTCAGCGGAGTTGTTTTCGTGGTTAGCGTCATTGCCTGCAGTACTAGCTAGGGCCTTCTCGGTGTCAGTGGAGTTGCTAGATCGCCCTGTAGCAACTGAAGTGCTTGACTTGACTCTGCCATCCGCCGCCACCGCCACTTCTTCTCGAGTTAGCTCGCTACTTGCACCAGAGGTAAGCTCTACTGCTCCGAGCACGTTAACGTTTGAGTCGCGAGATTCTGAACCCTCCGCCCAAGTGCCCCATGCCATCAAATCGGCGTCAGTGCTTGGCTCCGTTCGTTCAGGCGCTGGCTTTTCAGCAGTCCACGCAAACGCGTTTGACTCATCTTCAAGTGCAGCTCTAAGCTCTGTGGTACCAGTCACCTCTATATTGGGGTTAAAATAATCCGATGAGTTTGATTCTGCAACCCAAGAGGTAGTCCCCTCAGTGTCCGATGTATGCTCCGCCGAAGAAGGTGTTGCCAGCTCTACCGCAACAGAAGAACTAGCATTGCCTTCTGCGGTGATACCCCATGACGAGGAAGAGTTTGATCGCTGCATGGCTTTAAAAGCGGCTGGCGGCACGCTGAACACGGTGCCGAGTAGCGCCTGTGGGGAGAAGGCCCAGAGCTGACGGCTGATTCGAACTGTAGCCATCGGCACCAGCACGAGCCAGCACAGTAGCACTAAAGCGTTACGAGCAGCGGGAATAGCCGATCGGCGAGCTTGTGAAGCAAGACCAATGCCGAACTCCCATGGCGACAGGCGTTCTGGTGCATCCTGCCAGTTGATGTTGAAGCACGAAGTATGATAGGAAGGTTAGCTCATAGGGTGTAGATGGAACGTGCAGGAGATCGCCATTTTGTCAATCGAATAATCCTAGTCTTAGATTTAGTCGACACTCAAATTTAAATCATAACGGCAGCTTTGACTGGGAGCAATTCCAAACCTCGCGGTACAGCGGCGTGAAAATGAACACCTCGCGGCACAGCTCACAGCGGTTCTCAGTGCCGCCTTTCATCTTCAACCAGTCGGTCAAGCACTCCTATTTGTGATGTATCAAGCAAAATGCACATTAAGACGCGGGTATTGGGTAATGTCGTAGCTGCTAGGAAATCTTACGAATAAGAGTGGAGGACTCAGTAATGTACTTTCGTCGAATCAAATACCGTGAAAGGGCACCGTAGAATGCATTAACTTGTTTCTGACCTGATGCACCCATTTGATTGAGCCATCGCAACGGCATGGGTGGTATAGTGGTTGATCATACTCAGCAGGTCCATGGCAGACTCTACAGAAGGGATCTTCTTCGCTGTCATCCATGGTTTAAAAGCGTTCTACACGCAGGAATAAACTAAGTGAGCTTTCTACTCATTTTTGAGGCTATGATGACCTGAATCAGGATGAGTCAACACAAGTCGCATCCTAATATTTATACGAAAAAATATGTTATTAACTGCCGCGCTACGCCGAGCACTGCTTTCCTGCTAAAACTGACGAACAGCACAAACAGCCTAAAAGCTAGCACCTGTTTGCCTCTCGTTGCTTCCAAGTACTCCTTGGTTTATTGTTCGTAAGAATTGCGTAGCTTAATTACTAAACTTATCGCTCTCAAAGATATCTCTAGCTAGGTAGTTCAGTTTGCAGACGATGACCTCGTGAAAAATAAATCCTTGGTTTAGAAGATGGACTTGCATATTTTAGGCGAGCTGCAAGGTGTGCGCGGTATTCATCTACCAAATCTGAGCTGCCATTACAAGCTGGTAATGAAACTTGAGCACCTCTAAGCAGCAATAATGCGCGATGTGCTCGATAAATGTTCACGAACTTCAACAACTTGTAGTGTAAACCCATTGATTATTGGCTGTTTGCATGCAGGTTTTGGACCAGGCGGCAGGCACAACTTGGCTGCGAACTGCCGGCGATACAGATGAATACACTCAAATGTGTGCCGGGTTTCCAGTAAGTCACCTTCATTCAAGTTAAGATAGAGAAGAGTAGTGATCTGGGGTGTTAGCTCTGTGTTTTGATAATGAAAGCGTCACATGAAAAATGTATAGAGCATTCATGATAGCCTGAAATGTGTGTTTTTGCTCCAAGTTTCAAGTGCTTTGATAAAAACTAAAGGCTACTATTGTACTATTGTGATCTAATCTTAACCGTCGGCGGCGTGTGTTATCAGGTCGTTTGGAACCATCCTATCGATGTCTCATTCACGACAACTTCGGTTGAAAGCTGGCCACACGCGTACTTTGAAGTTTGGTCTCAGGACGAACTGGGGCGTAATGCTTTAGCAGGATACGCTCAAATAGCATTGCCGTCAACACCTGGGCGGCACGACAATTTGGAAGCGGTGGTTTGGCGGCCGCGCGGATCATGGATCGATCGATTACGAGCGGCGTTTCTGGGCGGCGGACCACAGTTGACCGATCCAGAAGAAACATTACTGCACGACGCGCGACGGTTCGGGCAAACGGGCGCCTTTTGCACTGAAACAATGGGTGTGCTCACACTCTCTCTCACTGTGGCTGTAGCTGGCGATATTGCATCCAAGGGTGTACGTTTGCATGGGCATCAATGAACACGTCACTTGTGCGGACCAAGGCATTATGTTGTAGCTCGATTATTCAAGTCTCGTTGCGTATTTGATGCCCCAATCGGATGTCTTCCTTTCCTGCCTTTATATCATGGCTAATGTTTCAGTGATATTCCGCACCTTTCACCTCCATGCAAAGCTCCTTGTGTTTCATTGCATCTTTCCTCTACAATCTACAATGGGCATCAAGCCGGCTCGAATTGAGGTGTACGTAGGCAACAACCACAACCTGAGATTTGGTACTTATAATACTCCGATGCCCCTTAATACCTTCAAACTTTCATAGATTATTAGGCCCAGGAGTCCAAGGAGTTTGATGTGGATTAGGAGAACATATAATCATATCATGCAATCCATTTCCTAGAGCGTAGAGCGACTTTCCATTCCCGTATTCCCGTACGTAAATGACCGAGTTACCTCGGCGGAATAAGGGAGTTAACTCAGTTGGCCATGCGAGTACTTTAAAAGAAAGTGCACGCATACACTAATTTAGAAATTCTCTCTTGGGATAAGACATCACAATGCCCTCTACCTCCAACGCAATCAAAATAAATATTAAAAACGGCGTTGCATATGAACATATGAATCAACAGTCACTCAGGCAGGAAGAAACCCAAATTGAATCAAGATATCGCATCCATTCCGCCATCCGCCAATAATTTGATCAAAAATCCGGCCTCGAAAGCCTGCGAGTATAGTACACCTAGCCGACTACTACATTGGTTCGCATCCGCGAAACAAAGAGGGGATAAACAATATGGTTATATAGCCAAGAGCACCTCCCGATTCTATTAAACTTAAGCATGGACGAACTTTAGGATATCAGATATGGAGCAGTCACCTGCGCTCGCCATGTCAAGAAGCATCGTATGCCATCACATCAAGTCGGCCGCCACACATACTTCGGTGCGTTTATGGCGTGATCGGCCCGTCATTTCCGGAGCAAAACTCTCGAGAGGTGCACCTGGTGCGTACGACCACATTTTCGAGCTTGGACGCCTCCATGCGCACCAGATGGAGCAGTCACCTGCGCTCGCCATGTCTTTACGCATCGT
>Ga0307982_1003244_pt1 | contig 13034 bp, 10 predicted proteins | sample OrgLakmetagen989_FD_201847 | JGI IMG/M metagenome (GOLD analysis project Ga0307982, IMG submission 201847) | Saline water microbial communities from Organic Lake, Antarctica - #989 | ecosystem: Environmental > Aquatic > Non-marine Saline and Alkaline > Saline | place: Antarctica: Organic Lake... | reverse complement strand
TAATTCAATCAAATTCTTTTAGAAGTGCCCTCTCTCTGTCTGTCGCACTCAGTCTGATACTTGCACATCTCCTTCTCGGTCTCAATTTTACCACGCTGTAGCTCCGCCGGCTTTTCGGTTTTTGTCGAACCAAAATTGGCGTTGCATTCAGGAAAAGCCTGTTCGTCATGTGAAAGTACAGGGAGGGACAGAAGCGAAGGTAACGAAGGGAAGATCCGCTTCGTGAGTTTCTAAAAGAGAGGCTTTTGATCTTCGAAAACTGCCGCGTGTAAACTTAATTCTAATTCTCGTATACATTGAACCTAAGGATTGAAAAAAAAACAAGAAAAACACGCGCACACCTGCAAGTCGGTCACGAGTGGCACTAAATTGTCGTTCATCAGGTGGAAGAAATTCCCAGGGTAATGGGGCGCCAAAAAGAACAAAGTGCGATCTTGCATGGCGCCGTTTTGGCACTGCGATGCCACATCGAGGGGAGAATCGTGAACCTGAAACGAGAGAATAGATGAGATGCTCTAAAATTAAAACGCATAAAATTTAGAAGTACAAGAGAACTGGTAAGTGATCACAAGCAACTATAAAATGTAGGGAAAAGAAGCGGAACCAATGCCTAATTTTGTGCATTTTTTCTCACCACAATCTCGGGACAGAGCCCTGTTCTGTCGCTGCCTTTGTCCACTGAATCGTAGCAAGGCAGCTGGTGCACCATTTCACCTCCATCTCCTTCCTCGCCATAATCACGAGGTGGAGGTGGAGGCTGCTTCCGTTTCTTTCCCTTCGACTGCTGCGCAGCTTTGTGTCTAGCGGCCTCACTTTCTTGGAACCTCCTTCGCAAACCTTTGCTCAAGAGGTGCTGGGTGTGTGCATCGCGAGGAGCAAACAAATGCACAGCACCTGTGTAGGCACAGAAGCAAGCATAAACACACACATGGTTGTGCATAAACACACACGCAATAGAGGTGACGCAATGTGAAGCAACTAGAATTGAAATAAAGTGTTTCGGCTTTAAGGACTTCAAAAGCTAAATTGGAATGCATGAAGGCAATTTTGGCCCATCATTTAAACTGTGCTTTGTAATTGCAGAAGAGCAGCAAGGGATAGCGAAGAACGTCGCAAGCAAAAGCATAATGAAGCCATCGCACCTTCCCCGAAGGCCACGTCGTACAAATCGTAGTGCTTTTTGGGCTCGGTGTAGTAAGCGGACCGGTTGGGGTGAATCTTGCGGACATGGTCGGGGTAGCGCTGGCGCAGCGTCTGCAGCCAAGCCTCGTTTACCCACCTTAGGGGGGTTATATGATTGGAAAAGAATGGGGAGAGCGGAAAGAGAGGTGGAAAGCAGTAAATCACAAGGAGTGAGTAGAGAGAAGAAGCACTAGAAGAAATGTGAAGGAGAAACAAAGGAAACACACACACACACAAAGAACAGTTTTTGCAGAAAGCAATATTATTCCTCTCTTGCTCCTCTTCACTTCCTAGATCACACTCTCATACCGCTGGGTTTGGGGCGGCCTCAGTGTGCCAGGAGGTCCCGGCGGGGCGGGCGCTTTCGGGTGGGGAAAGCACCACCAGTATACACAGCCGGGCCGCACTCCGCTGTCGCTCCACCCCACGCCATCTCGCTCGACGACCCGTGAGGATATTGTTGAGCTATAGTTTTTGTTGTTGTCATTGCTCGTCTGTGCACCGCTGCTGTAGCGGCTCCTGCTGGAATAGCTCTCGTGTTGTTGGCTGCCTGTGCTCTTGATGCTTTCACCACTGCCGCTGTGGCTGCGGCTAGTGGAAGAATCAACATGGGATGTTTTGAAATCATTGCCAGCTAGCGCAGCGTCATTCGCAGCGTCATTCGCAGATCGGGTGGTAGTTATTATTGTGCGTTGGAAGCTAAGTTGCAGAGGGCGGCCAGCAGCTTCGATCTGTTCGAGCACTGCATCAAAGACAGCTTCTGGCCCTGCTGCAGCTACTGCCGCTGATTCGCGCGACTCATCGAGTACCGGGCGGCCATTGATAGCGACTAATTGGTCGCCAACTCCTGGCAGTTGCACACTAGCCGCATCCAGCCGACTAGGCCCAGGGTTGCTCGATCCACCAGCACGATTTGGTTCGATCAAACTGCGTGCAGCAGTGGCACGGTCGATAGCGGCGACAATAGGCCATAGGCTCCCTCCAAGACTCTCTTCCAACGTCAATCCAAGACGTGTACCATGGAAGACAACATCGTAACGAGCCGGTGTAGCAGCCGCAGCTAATTCATGGCCTGATGGCAAAACGGTTGAGCTACGTAGTCTACCGCCATCTTCACCCGATACAGGAGATGCAGCATAGTCCGCTGTAATGCTTGAATGGCGAGATACTGTGAACACTAGGACGCTCCCACTCAAAACTAGCACTAAAATCATAGTAATGACGCCCCATGATTGCTTTTTCGGCCGTTGCCGGCGTGATGCCATGGTGGCTTGCTTGTCGTGGAATTCGTGGAATTGAGTACCGTACTGTATCATATTAGCACGACACATCATTGGTCGACTTGGTCGATTTGTCGGTGGACTACATTTTAGTATTTACTCACTCGGCTCATTATACTGTAGCCTCAAAGGATAAGGCCCGTACCCTCGTGCTCCCGTGCATTCGTGCCCTCGTGCTCGGGTGAGATAGCGCCGTGCTTTGCGAGCTGCCAACTGACACTAGCTACGAATAATTGCCTTTAATTTCTAGAGGCTGTTGACTTGTTCGCGAAGCTTAACTTGCTCGGTATTGCGGCAGTTAGAAGTTTGGGCATACGATACCTTTCCAACGAAATGCTGCGTATTTCAAAGGGTTATCGCGTGGGCGTGGAGCTGCTGTGGCGCGATTTCGTGCGACAACAACTAGTGGCGCTGATCGGTGACCGTGCTGCTGGTTACGTGCCTGCAGACGCAGAGTTATGGCCAGTGCTGGAGGACCGTTGCACGCGCTTCTTACTCGACGAGCTCCCTGCATCCACCCTCGCAGCACTGCGCCGCCGCTGCCGGAAGCGCGGAGTCACTTTCCATGCCTTCCTCTGTGCAGCTTTACTGACGGCCTACAGCCAAGAGCGGGCAGTGCGCCATCCACCAACGCCTTTTACGACCGACCGCGTTATGCGAGGTAGTATGTGCACGTGATGTGTGATGTTACACTTCGACTAATGCTCCTTGGTAATCTTCTCGTATGCTAAGCTTTTTCGGTGTGCGTCTTTATTGCAGGTGTAGTCTTGGGCCTAGTAGCATTCGTGGCTATGCTAGCGTCAGCAACTGGTAGCTCAAAATCTATCAATTACATGCTGTCTTTTCTTAGCATTTTTGCGGGGGTCATGTGCGTGCACAAACTCACTGAACTTCCGCCGGGCTTTGCTCACATCACCACCGAAAGCGAGCTCTTGCTCGCGATGGGGCAATCTTCAACATCCAGTCCGAACGCCAACAACACGGCTAGTAGCCAACCTCCTGATGGCCTTGCTTCCAACCACAAGACACCATTACCACCTTCATCTCCTTCTCCTTCACCGCTGCGCCGCCGGTGCGCGGGGCGTGTGGCCACGGCAGTGGATGCTTCGCAAGACGTGTGGGCGGTGGCTGCTGCTTACCACTCCTCCCTGTACCGCCGCTGGGTGGAAACCGGCGCGGGGTTCTTGCTCGCCGAGTGCTGTGCCACTTTGCGATCGAAGAGGACACGCAATAATAGCTCGGCTGCTGCTGAGGTAGATAACAGCAATGGCAGCAACAACAGGAAGATTAGCACTAGTATAAAGTGGTTGTCAGCCGCACGAAACATGCTTGGACTCGACGATTGTCGCCGCCGCGGCGGGCGCATTCTCGGCCTTGCGTGCCGGCAGCTGCCTTTGCCTGTGGTCGAGCCTTCCTCCAGCAAGTGCAGCAGTAAGAATAGTGGCGGCGGCGGAAGGAGCATGGCCCCATTGCCACCACCGTGGATCACTGTGCCCAAGACCTCTTTGAATTCGGCAAACATTCACGGCTCCGCCCTGGAGCCTAACGCTAAATCATCCTCCTCCTCCTCCTCCTCCTCCTCCTCCTCCTCTCAAGGACCAGCAGCGCCACAGCACGGCGGTCTTGATGAGTCACTGGTCGGGGCTGGCTTTGCGCTTTACTATTCCACCGGGGCGGTGCCGGACAATCCATCTGCGTCTTCTTCGTTAAGCGCTGAGCGGCCGCTGAGCCTTACTCTGGCCTACGTTGCGCCTACAGAAGCAGCTGTAGCCGCGGCAACAAGAAGAATAGCAGCTGAGAAGAGCGAACATGGTGCTTCAAAAAGTGGCACTGTTCAAAACGTGCAAAAGAAGAAGGAGAAAGCCGGAAGCTCTTCCCATGGCAGGAGTCCTACACCGGTGAGCAATGACAGGGCGCTTCCTAGTGAAGGGGAACGAGCTCACGCAGCTGCCGTGCTTTACCGTGTGATGAAATGCCTCGTGCGCGAAGCTGCAGAGGAAAATAAAGAAGAGGAGGAAGCGGGCACTGCTGCTGGAGGTACTGCGCTCTCTGGAGATGTCGGAGTTGAGAATAAAAAACACAAATGAGCAAATGGGTTCATTGCTTGCTTGATGCGGCTGTGTCTTCTATGCACAGGGCATATCGTACATCTCTGCCTGCACTTTACCTCTGCTCGTTGCCTATTTCCGAGTTACCTCTTGTTCCTAAATGATTTACATCCGAGATACCGAACCAAACCAGCGCGTATAGCGGAGTTAAGGCTACTGTACACTGAGCTCTTTGGAATGTCGCAGTCGCAGGCGGCGTAGAATTCATTTCAAGACACTGACACTTCTTTCGGCTTTTGGGTGGTTTTGGTGTGGGTGTAAGTGGCAATGATTTATAGTTCTCTCTGAATGATAGGCATGTAGGCCACTTATTAATCTGGTACGGAGAAAAGCTTTCTACTGCGATAAAGAGGCGAATAGATAATAGGTTATTAAAAAGGAAGGCAAATCAAGTGCGAAAGTCAGGGTCACGGAGGTTTGAAGTGTATTATTACTGCTCAATAACTACCAACAACTACACGCGAAGTAGCGCAAAAAGAATCATAATGTCGTCACGTCACTGCGGTTCCTGAGTAGGTTCCCGCTGGCGGTTGAAAACAAGGTGGAAGGAACACGCGCTGAACGTCATTGAAGGCATACTTCGTTTGCCCTGTATTGAGCAGCACGTTGGTGCGCCGGACGCCAAACTTTCGCATTGTGCGGCACACTTTGCGCCCACCAATGACACCGAGGTTGTCCCCCAGTAAGCGAGCTTCCTCCAGAGTGACCAGCATGCTGGTGCGGTCTTTACCGCTCTTGCAACAGATGCCATGCACCCCGGACAGCCGCCGGCAAAGATTCGAGGCATGCACGATCAAGTGGACGTTGGTTTTGAGTGAGCTGAAGACGGAAGACCGCAACGCTTCATACGCTTCTTCCCACTGGTCAATTTCTAAACTCATGTCTATGGAAGTTGCCTGAATCTGAGCAGCGGCCGATTTGTAAGCTTTTAAGTAAGCCTTTATGCGCTCGAAGCTTGCTTCGTTGATCGACGACTGAAAAGCACGCGCCGCATTGCCCATGGCATTGGACATGGCCTGCTGCTCGTTGATGCCCTGTTGGAAAACCACGCCAACCAAAGAAAGTTGAGCCACTACCTCCCAGCTTTCGTCTGAAGCTTCGACATTATCTAAGTCTTCTAGAGCTTGCGCGTCAGCGCTATCAGACAAAGTTGCTGCCCACTGCAAGAAATCGCTAACTGCCTCGTCGACTTCAAGCAAGAGAACCAGAGTCCGAGAGTCGCGCAGGCGCCGAGCCCAAACCTTCGGCTGAGAGGACGAAGAGCTTGATGTGTCAGCACTTGTATCCTCCGCTGCACCGCTACCTTTAGTTTTACTCTGCTGTTGAGCCTTGCGGACGAAACGAATGGAACACGTCGACAGCCATTCCAGTCCAACAATCAAATCTTCGAGCATTCCACGCTCATTCCCCCGAGTACTCACGAGGGACTGCAACGAATATAAAAACCCAACTCGAAGTATCCACGGCCACATCCTGCGGTGCGGTTCAGAGCCAACAAGTGCACAATTGAGCGATCCAAGTACTTGGGTGACAGCAGCAGCGAGGACTTGAGACGTGACCGCATCTAATCGCTTCGTTGCATCAATGGCTTCACGAGGATCAACGTCATCTGCAATAGCACTTAACACACGTTGCAAATACGAAGAAATTAAACTGTGCTCTTTGTTTTCGAGTAATTTTGTGACATTCCTTTCCATAACTGCCTTTTCCGTTGAAGATACACTTTTCTTTGGCGCCTCAAGATGGCTGTCTTTCCCTTCTGGCTCTGTGGCCTTTTGAGATGCCGCGTTCAATTCGTTAAGCCGTTGCGCTGGTATTGACCAATCCATCAATTTGAGACACTTTTCAGTCGCAGCTTTAGTGATCCAACCGTTGACTTCGCTGTCACGATTATCACTTACAATACGACTGAGCCCTCCATTCTTAAAGCCCAAGCTATGAGCTGCCGGACAGCCCATAGTCACTGAAACGAACGTTGACAAACTTGGAGACTCCTCATCCGTGCTAGAGAGAGATGAGGGTACCTCATCTCGACTCGAAGAGGTACTCATTGTTCTGGCATGCAAGACTTGAGTATTTAGGTTGGTCGCTAAAAATCTCAACTCTCCACTCTCTTTTTTTGTGCTGCGCTTGAGAAGATACTTTCCAGCAGGGCCAATTTCTTTCACTGCCTCCACCGTCGAAGCTGCACGCTGATATTCATTTTCTGAGAATGCGCCTCGTTCCGTGCCTTGCCTAGCTAAACTCAACAAATGCGCGTACAGTTCTTCGCAGAGGGACATGGATTCTACCATCTTGGAGACGTCGTCCACAAGTGAAAGTTCAGCCGCTGTCCGAGCACGGTCATCAACTAAAATTGAAAGCGTATCCTGAACATATTTAATGGCTGCGGTATTTGAAGCGCCTTCTTGTGGCATGAAGTTTGATGGCAACATCATCGCCAACTTCTCTTGTTCTCTCCGAATCAACTTATCCAGGCTTCGCCTTCGGTTGTCCAAGCGCAGTTGGTCAGCAGCTACGACAGATGATCGTTCTCTCACGAGTAAACTTACCACTGCCAGAGGCACTGATACACCATACCCAGATATATGGCAAGCTGAATGTGCAAGGACTTTCTGACCATTGAAAACGTTGAAACGATATTGGACAGAAGCATACGGGTCAGCATTTATGCCGCGACTTTGAGAGATCGCATTCATTCGAGTTGTCTCGGTTTCACTAGAGTGCACTAAAGAAATTGCGATCGAACAATTACCCGAGTGGTCTTGCCAACTTTCAGAACTTGCGCTCCGACCATCGCCAGTTTTGGCCTCATTACTAACAGATGCAACTTGCAATACAGGCATCACCATAATCTGTGGCCCATCTTTACGAAGAATGTTGCGAACGTCAGCAACAAGAATGTGCGCATAGCCTATCAAGGAGTCGGCAGAATATTCGTCACTCTTGGATGTCTTGCGGTGCCTGTATTCATTTTACGCACCATTGGTCACAAGCACGAAAGACAATCAGAAAAAGATCAAAGAAATATACGAATTCAAATTGGGATTGAGGGGATTGGTAATAACTTACAGCACAAAAAGCAAGTCGTCCTCTTTGGTGTACCAAATTGAACTTTTTGGAATCAGCCTAGAAAATTGCCTAAGCAATAATGTTGCTTTTGAATTCAGAGCGCTGTAGTCGTTCGGAACTTCATAAGCTCCATTCGCTCCATCTTTGGCGCTGATAGACTCTGTCGATGCAGCGAAGGCCAGTGAATCGGAGCAAAGAAGTCCTGAAAGAATTTCGGCAGAATTGAGGCTCAGATTTGGACTGAAAAAGGAGCCGCAGAACATCGACACGATGACTCCTTCCTCAGCGGGTATTACCCCTCGAGTCATACTTATAGAAAGGCCCAACCCAATCAATGATCTCATAACCCTCGTGCTTGCGAGAGGCTGCCGCTCCTGATGCAAGGTTGTGGCAGGGGCCTGAATACTCTCAGCAGTGTTGGGCTCGAGAGGAAGATTGAGGATGCGACGATTCGGGACCAGATGACTGAGCTCATCGTCATCGCCGAGTGCTCTCAAATGATCTTGAGCTCCACTTGCAGCTACTTCGTCTCGCAACGCCCGATACGTTTGGTGCTTAATTAATTGAATCCACGCTTTCGCTTCGCTCACTGAGCCCGCGCGCAGGAAAAGGTCACGCCCTGTGCCAGCGCAGCGGACGCCAAAGCAGCGTGCCAACTCAGATTCTTGGGCCGTGCTAAAACGCGATTGCCTTTCTAGTCCTGCAGAACAAAACAAAGTTGACGTAGATGCTCTCCTTGCCGAAGAGGACAATGACGCCCTCTTCGCACCGTCGCTTCGAGATCGCAAAGACGTTGGTGCGTACAGTTCCAAGACAGAAACCAACGCTTCGCGATGACCATCGTCCATGGCCGATAAATAATCCCAAACAAGCGCCACAGTGACCTGATTGGACAAGGAGCAATACTTTGTTGGTGAGAGCAGGTTGTGATGTTTAATTACTCAACAGGTATGTTTTCCTGCTGCTTAGAGAGGCACATACAGCAAGGATTAAAACACCATTGTGAGCAGTGACAGACCTGGCCGTCGGTTCCACGAGCACACAATCGCACTTCTCCGAGCGGTTTATAGTCTAAAACCGTGGTAGCTTTTTGAGGCACTGAAGGTCTTGAGGATTGACTGTGCATACGGTCTGCTCTTTGCTGCGCTTCGGGGAAGACAGCGTCTCCCACCTTGGTTCTGGTGCTTTTCGAAGCATGGGCTTCCCACGCGACATTGTCGTGGAAGAGAATGAAGTGCCGACGCTTCCAATTCTTTCGCCAATACCCAATTTTATCTAAGAACCCAGTGTGAACCACCTGCGACTGGTGGCCTGATGCTTTGCTGCCCCGACGGCCCACGACCCAATCCAACAAGGACCCGCTTGCCTTCTGCTGCTGGACGCCGTCGCTCCACTCGCCTCCTGGCGTGATATCCAGACGCTGGCGATCCAGAAGCAGGCTAAATTGAACGGCATTTGCCTCCTCTTGATATGAAGCAGTCGACGTGGTGGCCATCAGAGATGCCATTGTTTCAACCAAAGATATAATCCTCTAATTGGTATATGTAGGGAACCCTTTTTTGTGCCTTCGTTCTTTTGCAGCTCTTTAGTCTAGCTAGACAACAATGCGATTGTAACCGCAGAGCTTGATTAAAAAATGCGCTTTATTTTCAAGCCCCTAGGTGTAAAATCATTGACATTCGCGCCTTGTGATTTGCGCACTACAGAAGTTAGCTCTCGCTAGCTAGAGCTACAGAATACAGAATATTACAGTTCTGTGTGTAGCGACGAGGCATGCTCTACTAGAGTTGAGTACTCCCATCGGTGATTGGTGCTTTTTTTTAAGAGTGAGTTGGGTCCTTCTATCGATGTTCGTTGCTTCGTTGCTTCATGCTTGATGCCGTCGCGTCGTCATGTCATGCCGTCTCGCACTCTCGCACGAATTACTTCGCCTGTAGACTACTGTAGACTGTCTGTCTGTAAACTGCAGCCTGCAGCCTGTAGCCAGCCTGCAACATGGCTCTATAACATGCAGGAGAGTGTAGAAAGAGTGCACTTCACTTCATTAAAATGAAGCTCGGTCCTGGAAGAAGTCGTACGTGCTTTAGTTCGATTTAGTATTTCAGATTCCCGAGTAAGTGAAAACCAAATAAGTTACAGTTAGTGCCGCCGTACCATGCTCACGCGGCGACGACCGCACGCTGGCTCTTCTGATGACAGTGCATATGGTGCAGAAGACGATGCCTCGAAGGATAAATCAACTTCAGCTAAATGGTACGCAGTGAAGCTAGCTAGGGCTTGTGGGAATAACGATACGTGCGAGCATCTGTAATTTGGGGTGTTTGGCATTACGTGAAGGCGTTCGTCTTGAATGAACAAAAATCACACTTCAAAAAGTGTACTACTTTCGTTTTGAGAAGAGCGACCTGATATGCAACTTATCCGTCCTCCTCTCGACAGGTACATCGTTGCTGCTTTGCTCATTAGCGCACTTCTTCTAACGCCTGAGCACCAAGGCGAGCCTAGCTTTGTTGCTATCGAAACAACAAGGGCGCTGGATACATTAAGTGCGGAGTCGCAGTCTCGCGACCAGCGTTCACTGCTGCCTTCGGCTAGTTCACTTACAGAAACCGGTGACGTCGTTTCTGCCAACTCGAAAGCAGCTGGTCTAGCTACTAGTATGCTTGAGCCAATAGCACCATCTTCTGTGCTCGCAGAATCCCCCAGGCCGCGCCTCGTGCAGAAAAACGTCTTACGGCATGCAGCCATGGTGGAGCTGCCTTCTTCTCCATTCGACGGCAAACCAGTGGGGCCCTCGGCGAACGAAGACTTGTGGAAGTTAGCCCTGGGAGCAGCCACGGTGCGCGGCGAAGACAAAAAGCCTCGGCTGTCGGCCTTCAAATCCAAACGGGTGGGGCCACGGCGGCACGACGGCCTGTCCTTCAAGGCCGGCGAAGACGGGTGCCCCCCTAAACCCAAGGGCGCGGGCAAGTTCGTGAAAGGCGACCACCGGCTGGCCAAGATTCACTTCGTGCACCCGCCCAAGAGCGGTGGCACCACGTTTGGGCTCGTCACGGTAATAGGGCGTTTATACTGCCTTTTTGCTGCTGCTACGAGAAGCGAAAGAGCTGCTGTCAAATATTTTTGCATATTAAAAAAAAATCTCCTCGAAAGTTTGCACCTCTTCATTATTATTTTTCTGATTATTGTGAATCGTGCGTGGCTTTGGGTGTTGGCAGGTGGCAGTCGCGTGCGAGCTCAACAGCAAATTCCGCGAAACTCTCGACTGCTGCACTAACCCAGCTGACTGGTATGGCCTTTCATAGAACTGTTCTTTTTCTCGAAACTTATTCATTGTATCATACATAGCCACAAGTAGAAAGGGATCTTCCGTGCTGTACCGTTGACTGGTTTTGTCTACCTTGCATTGTTTCTGGCTCACAATTAGGTGTGGAGAAAACTGCGAGCCCACGCCAGACTGTTCGGCCATCTTTGGCTGCTCGCTCTGCGACTGCCACCACATCCCTCGGCTCCACCGCATGCAAGACGCCACCTACAGCGTGACCATCATTCGCCACCCGATGACCCGCTACATTTCAGGCTACTTCTATCGCGCGCACTCCCCTAATTGGGACCGGTTTGGGCTTCGGCCTGGATACTTCTCAAAAGACCCCACTTACCCGTTTCGGTTCAGTTTCGAAGACTACATGGCGATGCCCGAGTACCACAACATTTTAGTGAAAATGTTTGCCCGCGACCAATTTCCGTACTTCAACGCCACCCTGAGTAAAATTGACGTAGTCAAGTCCAAGCAACGGCTGTCCAAATTCCTCGTCGTCGGCATCAATGAGGCCTACGATGCGTCTGTGCAGCTGCTCCTGAAGCTCACAGGCGTTTCTCTGCGCGATGACCAAATTCACTTACCGGCAGCGATGACGTCTACCTACAGCAGCGACCATGAATCCTTCAAGCAGTACGTACGGGAGAACCCCACTTTGACGCGGCAGATTTACGACGCCAACACTTTGGACGTGGAATTGTATGAGTGGAGCGTACAAAATTTCTGCACAGATCTGTGCGCGCAGGACCTGGAATCGTTTGACAAGCGTGGTCTGTGCCAATGCAAAGATATGTAATTGGTTTAGTGCCGATCTAGGATTTGGGAAACTGGGCGAAGTATAAATCTCGGCGATGAGATGGGATCTCCGACAAAAGTAAGATACGAAGAGAACATTAATTTTTAGAACCATTCAGGGACCTTGGATTTCGAAACAGAGCGGCTTTTACTGCAATTGCAATGCCAATGTAAAGTCGCCTCTGATTTCTTTGCGAGCTCCAAGTTTCAGCATCAAAAATAATTCCACGAGCCACAAGTGGCGAATGCTCAATCAAGTACCGTATTCTTATCTGAGTTGCTCGCATTTGCGATCTTTCTTGGGTTTATCGGTTTATCGCTATTTGCCGGTGGTCTCGTTGGAGCTATTTCATAAATTCCCCCCAAGAATATAATTGTTGCAGCAGAACATTCCGATTCAAGTCCCGTATTGCCGACTATAGAAAGGAGCACTAGCACCACCGACAATCACAGCCACGCAATCCTCGATGAATGTCCAGTGTCCTGATATTCCCTGTTTCCTTCAACGAAATTCTGCGATATTTGCATTAACCTACAACTGTCTCATATGAAGTATGGTGAGGAATTTCAGAGAGAAACCAAGAGCTAGATGTAACAGGACTCGTCGGAATACCTCTGCCACTCTGCCGTCTCAGCCGGGTTAGTTTGGGCCATTATAGACAAATAAAAAAGGAAATAAGACCAACGCCCTAGAGCGCAGAGAGCCCTGAGCTTCATATGCCTCCGTTAAAGAGGAAACTGCCATTGCGATGAATGCGTGGTACGTGGATCTCGACTCTGGTTTAAGTCCGACTCAGAAGGCGATGTATGCACTGGCTAGATGGCATCGTGAGATGCTACTTACTAAATCCAGTTCCCCCATCTGGGTCTCGGCTCCTCGTGTTTAGCATTCTAAATCCGGCACCTGGTTTTTCGGGGCCTGTGTTCTCTAAAGAATGAGGAAAGTATTCGAGCGAGATAACTGGAGATAATTGATGACGTATATTTACACAGCAAGTAGTACTACAAAGATTTCCCTTGTATCAAAAAGGCACGCCACAACAGTTACAGCTACAAATGAAGCCTTCGTTAACCGAATTCTATAGAGGGGTTCTAGTTTCCAGAAAGGTGGTTATTCTATCGCCATGGCTTCATCGTACCCTTTTTTTGCACGACGACGGCCCCAAACTAAACTGGCGATCGTGTTATGATAACTCGAACTAATACAAACCCAAATGGCACAAAAGCCAATGCAGCGGGCAGAAGTGGGAATGCGCGTGCGTTGCGCAAACAAAGCAA
>Ga0307982_1003243_pt1 | contig 13036 bp, 7 predicted proteins | sample OrgLakmetagen989_FD_201847 | JGI IMG/M metagenome (GOLD analysis project Ga0307982, IMG submission 201847) | Saline water microbial communities from Organic Lake, Antarctica - #989 | ecosystem: Environmental > Aquatic > Non-marine Saline and Alkaline > Saline | place: Antarctica: Organic Lake... | reverse complement strand
CAGACTCACTCCAAACCAAAACCTCCTGATGCCTGATGGCTGATGGACAACATGAGAGTATATGGTCACAATTGCATTACGCAACAAGGACACTCAGCCCAGTCAGACTTGTTCTGAAGGTTACACTTTTTCTGCTACTGCATTGTACAGGGGTGTTTCTTTGTTTTTGGGGAGTATTAACCAGACTAGACTAGTATTAACGGTGAGACGGACCCACCCCCGTAAAGGGGAAGATTCCTCAATAAATCCACAACTCCCACATATATTATTTTCAACTAGACTACTTCGGTCTGTTGGTTGGTGTTCTAAAAAAATAATTTGGAGGATCAAGGACTTGCACAAATTACAACATTTTTTTAATACGAGTTGTTCGTGCGAGGCAAAGGCATAAGCGCCTCGAGGTGGATGAACTCATCACCCGCACCGAAGATCAAATAATTCTCTCATGTTCCCTCATAGTTGGCCGGTTCGTGCATAAGTCGTTTCTTTATCAGTATAAAGCTGGCCTTTGTTTGCAACGCATTGTATCCTCAAATTTACTTGCGCGACACAATCACTCTTCCTCCGTAGATAGGCCGTTTTTTTTTAACTCTTTCTGTTCAAATGCCAAAATTACGCGGAGGAGATGACAACGATGATGATCGTGCTTCAATTTTGCTGCTTTCGATGGGAAACTTGTCCTCTCCGAGCAAGATGACCACAGGGCTCCGGACTGATGCGGAAAAGGCGAACGGCGTTGCAGATGCTGGAGGTGGCGGCGGCCGGCCAAAACGCAGTACTCATACGCCTGAACTCCAGAAATCATTTCATCTCAACGAAGGTCCCGCGACTAAGGTAAATTTCTAGTCCTCCCGGAGCTCCTGAGACCATTTGTATGCATAAAAATACCGCGCTGCGACGGCATTTTCAGCTCCTACGTCAAAACGTGCTGTTTTGCTGACTCACCTGCGTCTGCTCTCGATTTTTGCGACTTTATCGATAAATTTAGAATGACAGCTCGAGTGATTTGAAGCGTGAACGGAGCAGCCCTGGCTCTGCGCGAGGCATTACTAAGAAAGGCATAAGTAGGCGTGGGTGGTCTTCTTCGTCATCGTTCGTCCTAGAAGATGACGGGCTCCTGTGGCCGCCGCCACCGCCGCCGACGGCGACTAGCCCACGCCTCTCACCTTACAGCAGGAGCAATGGAAGTTCGCCACCAGGAAGTCCCAAGAGTTACTCGGCTGCTAAAGTGTTGTGCCCAGCTGCCAAGTTGGAAGCAGAAAATGCTCAAGCCCTTGGAGAAGAATCCATTACTCAAGGCGGGGTTGAAAACGGCAATGACACGCTCTCATCTACAACGTCTTCGACCACGACAGGTGTACAGACGGTGCCAAAAGGTGCTAGCATCGCGGGACAGGGCAGCCAATACCGGCGCTTGCGCATTGGTCGCAACTCTATCAACGGCCGTTACAAGTGCGGTATCTGCGGTGCGTTATTGAAGACAATGATATGAACGGGCAAACAGAGGCACAATCACTCTACGAGTGCCTTAAGTGGTCACGTGCGTATCTAACAGCAATTTTTGCTCTCTCTTGCTCTTTTTCTGTCATTTCCAGGTCAACTCAAGGTAAACCACGTCTGCGGTAAGGTGTACACGGAATCGGTGTCCTCTCAGACCGTAGATGCGTCAGCAGGCGAGCGCGTCACCTTGGCCGATGGGCCGCAAACCGTAAGCGTGCGTGTCAATTACTTCTGTCAAGCGCTGAACCATCACTCGAACGAAATTGGTGGAAATATTGCCTCTTACGACGGTGTTAACAATCTTCATGATCCTAGCTCTAGTAACAGCATTCCACGAGGAAGCTTTCATGACTTGCTGTCTGCAGCCAATAGCATGGCTCAGGATCTAGGTCCACCTTCTGCAGCGAGTGCCACTCACACTGACTTCAATAGTAGCAATGGCAGCAACAGTAGCAGCAACACTACTAAGTCAATCACACCCGATTCATTGGCGACCATGTCAGCCCATTCCTCGGCTCAAGCTACTACTGTAGCTCCACAAGAGGCGGAAGGAGGCTCACTCCCAAGTGAAATAGTTGTTCGAACAACAGCGCTATCGTTATTGCCAGTGCCAACCACTGAAACAACCACTGCCGAGCCCACTTCGTCAGGGGGGTTCACTGTACCCATTGCGGCTACCATCAGCATCACCACCTCTGCCACCACAAGCGACGGCAGCAGCAGTCAGGGCGCAGCTTCAAAGCAGCCTTCTGATAGCGCAACCTCCACTACGGTGCAACAGCACTGGCAGCTGGCCGAGTCTAAGCTGCTCGAGTTGGTGAATTCGTTGCCCCTGAAGGACGTGCCGCTGCCGCCTAGCGTAACCCCAAAGGACTTGCACGCCCTGGCATTTCAAGCGGCTGTCCTCACGCTCTGTGGGGTGGACTCCAAGCACGCGTTTGCCCAGGCCGCGTCGGCGGCCACTCTGTCCAATGGAGCCTCGCCGATTCCCCCTCTGATGGGGTTCCCACTCCATACGGGGGAGAACGTGCCGCCCAATTTTGCTCGCGCGGGGATCGCGAACAGTAGCAGCAGCTTCAGTTCGACTTCTTCATCTTCTTCTATCTCTGAAAGCGGCCTTGCGTCTCGACTTCGCAGTCGCAGTGCGACAGGCACCTGCAACAGCGCCTGAAGAATCCCCGCGGTGTTAAGCTCGCAGATATCTGTAGGAGAAGAGATATCTCCATGTTGCATGTTCCATGTTTCATGTCTCGAAGTATTTCCAACTCCGATATAGGATACCATTAACCCCGTAGGTCTATTGTACTCGAAGTGCCTGGAACTCGAACTCGAGCTAATACAAACCCAAATGACGCAGAAGCCAGTGCTGCGGGCAGTAGTTTACGCGCATGCGATGTGCGCAAGTCAAAATCTTAAATTAGAAGTGCGTTGAGACGCAGAGAGAAGGAAGTGTAGTACTTTCAGCCCTATCAAAATTATAAACTGTTCATGAAATAAATTTTTGAACCAGACCTAGGTCTCTTCTGTGTCTTTCTGCACTTGACGAGAGCACGCCGTTGCTACGTCTCTTGGGCGCGCCTAGCCAAAACCCCCCGCTTCTCCTCTGGCGTGACCCAGGTGCTGGTGTCGCACCAGGCGGGGCGCCCGAATCTGCGGAGCTGCGGTTTGCCAATGTCAAAAGGCACTTTTGTGGCGAGCTGCAGCCAGCCAGCGCGGTCCTGCGCCATTCCGAAAAAGGTGGTCGCTTTTCCATTTTCCGCTGTCGTCTACGAGGCACTTAAGCACGATATGGAATATTTGTGATTTAGGCGCTGAGTGGAATATAAATACCAAACCAGCCATCACCGATTCATGGTTTAATTGTCGTTGAGTTCGAATTCCGGTTCAACGGTTCAAAGTGCCGCTAAGACTGTACGCAAGTATACACGCCACTATTTCTATTTTAATACGGACTTCATTTAAATGAAAAAACGTCATTCGATAAGTTGTGTAGTCTTATGTTTGCTTGCGTCTGAACCATGAGCAAATAAGATACCAAGCAAATACAATCCAATCGAACCATGAAAAATAAAAAAGGCCTAACTGGAGTAACGAAGCAAACCAGGGTCTATTCGCGGCCCTCATCAGACTCACCCTCGTCAGACTCCTCTTCTTCATCTTTTTCCTCTTCCCCGCGCTCATCTATTTCGGCGCCTTGCAGCCCACTGTTCCCGCTTGCGCCTTTGCTTTTCTTGCCTATCGCCAACGATGCTTCCTGTTTTCGTTTCTTCGCTGCCAGCCGCTCCACGCCCGCCGCTCGGGCTTCCTCGTACGCGCTGGCGTTGATTTTGAAGTCCCGCGCTGTGGTGCGCTTGATGTAGCACTCCACCTGGTCGGTTTTCGCGCACTGCTTGGCGAGGGTGACGAGGTGTTGGTCCACTTGTTCAATCCGCTCCACCAGCAAGGGCACGAGCTTGCCCTGCTTCGCGAGCTGGTGGCGGTCCGTCTGCGACGCTTCCAAGCTGAACTGCACGCAACCGAACACGCTGGGGGTGAAGTGCTCCGCCAGCAGCGCCAGCAACGCCTTGGCGTGCGGGCCGAGGTACTTCACTTTGTGCGCGAGCAGCAGCTGCAGCGCGCGGGTCACGGCTTCGTAGACCCGCCGCAACGCCCCAAACAGGCGCTCCAAGCATTTGCCCGGTGGCATTTGCGCTTTCACCAGGGGCTGCAGCGCCGCCACCACAGCTTTGAGCCGGGCGCACGCTAATTCAACCTGCGCCTCAGCAGGGGCCGGCAACTGCTGCTGCTGCTGCTCTCGGTTACGAGGACCCTCCAAAAGAAATTCGTCTCCTGCTGCACCATCTTGAGCAGCAGCAGCAGCAGTAGCAGAAGGCTTCGGAAAGCGTTTCGCGATCGAAAGCACATACTCCACGTCACTCAGGGAAGACTCTAAGGTGGACACCACGACATCCGCCACCACCATTACCATGGCCCGAGAACTGCTGTTGCCACTTTTGCCTGATTTGTTGGCCTTTTTCGCGCGCTTTTTGCTGTGGCCGTTTCCAGCTCCACCTTCACGTTTGGTCAAACCCTCGCCCTCTTCGTCGTCGTCGTCGTCATCGTCGCCGTCGACGTGAGCTGCTGACGCAAAGCCGCCGCCGCGCACGAGCTGCATGGCTTTGCCTTCAGGAGCTTCATTCCCACTGCCAGCCGCCGCCGCTGGTGGTGAAGAAGGTGAGCCTGGGTGATGGCTTGGCCCGAGCTCACGCCCAATGGCTGAGGCCAGCTCTCGCAGTGGTGCTAAGCTTTGAGCTCCTGCACCGCCATAAGACACCACATAAGAGCGCGTCAGGGCATCTCCTAGTGCGGCGGTGGGCGCGCGGGCTTCGGTGCACAATTCCGCAACTTTGGTGGCCACGCTCGCCCGGTACGCATCCGGCAAAAGGGGCACCAGCACGAGCACGGCCTTGGCGCAGCCTAGCCCTAGCTTGCTGAATAAGGCAGGGCTGCCCACTTCGAGCGCCAAGAACGCGGCGACGCCACTGCCAGTGGAAGCATTGGGGTCGGTGTGGAGGTTTCGGCCGTGGGCGCGGTCGCAATGGTCGCGCAAATGCTTCACGAGGGACTTGGCCCCCTTGCTGATGACCGAAGATGCAGTGTCTTTGGCGGCGCGAGGATGGTCGGGGGAAGGTGCAAAGCACCGCCACACGAACAACCCAACGTCCTCGAGTGCTGCTGCAGAAGGAGAGACCCCTGCATTAGTAGTCGATGACGACGACGAGGAGGAGGAGGAGGTAGGAGATGAAGCGGGCACGACGGTCGATGAGTCAATGCTGCCACTCTTTGCAAACCCCGATGTGCGCTCTTCGTCTTGTTCGGTGAAATTAGCAGCGACGAGGCCCAGCGCCAGCTGAAAGCCCTGTAAAGCCAGCTCAGCGGTGCTTTCACAGTCTTTCTTCCCCTTGAACCCTTTCTCCTTGCTCGTACCAGCAGGCGGCCCAGTTGTCGCCATGTTGTTCAAATCTGCTTCTCCTCCTCCTCCTCCTCCTAGGCCTTCGCCCCTTGCGGGGGCGTCTCTCCGCGCCTTGTAGATGCGGTACAGGCTAGGACCAAGCGCGTGGGCCAGCAACCGGCGCTCATGAGCGCGTGCTTCTTTTGCACGGCGAACGAGGCCTTTTGACTTCCCACGCTTCTCCGCTTCCAGCAGCTGCGCTACACAGGCCTTGAGCAAAAAACGGCGCAGCGCAGGGTTCCCGCACAGAGCGTCCGACCCTTTCAACTCACCGCCACCACTGCTGCTGCTCCCATAGTCGTCGTCGTAGTCAGGGTCATGGGCAGCGAGTGTTGCGAGCAAAGGTGCCAAGAACCGGGCATCCAAGAAGGAAGCTGCTCCAGCAGCAGAGAAGCCTTCAACGCGCAGTGCTGGTTTGTGGCTGCTGCTGCTAGCACCGTTTACTGCGGTCCCATCTATTGTCAACGCACTACTGCTGCTGCTGCTGCTACCGGTGTTTGCCTTCTTATTCTTGGCAGTGGTACTCGTTGGCACTCGGGCGGCCACTTCATCCACCAGGCACAGCAGCTGCCGTCGTTTTTCAAAGAGAACCGCCACTGTGGCAAGGGTAGCGTCACTCGGCGGTTGCGCTGCCTTCTCAATACCGCCACTGGAATTATCCGCACCTGAATTGTTCTCGGGGTTCCCGGTATCACCCTTGCCTTGGATACCGTTGTGCGCATCACCTAATTGGCTATCATCGAGCAGGATTGCAGCGAGCATGCAGCCTTCGAGCGCATCACGCAACAAAGCCAAACGGCACTCTACTGCAGGTCCCCACATGGCGGCTCCTGGGATGGCGCCACCACCATTGCTGCTGCTGCTGCCATCAGAGTTGGCGGTGAAGTCATCCAGGTTCACTTCACTTAGTTCTGTAGTCAAATCCTCAAGCTCCGTGCGAACTTCTGCGACAGCTGCGCTCAACCCACGAGTGCCACCTTGCGTTAACGCCTGCGACAAGTCTCCGCCACCATCGCTGCTGTTGTTGCTGGCGTCAGCGTCCTTGAGATGGAGGAGTTGCGCTAGGCACGCAATCAGATGGCCCACGGGCTCCATCACATGAGGGCTGGGGCTGCTGACTATACACATGTCCAACGCTGAAGCATACCTGCGGCTCGTCTCTTGCTCACCGTTGCTGCTGCTGTTAGCGCCTTGACCAGCCCTTGCTGATGAGCGACCAAAGTACTTGCGGAACTGCGCCGTGGCGAACGCCAAAAGCTTCGGCCGGAGATGCACCTGAGCCGCAAAGACTTCGGCCACGCCAACGTACACTTCGGCGCGCACGCTGGCCTGTTGCGTTAAGCACCGCCGCAGCAACGCGACGCACTCATCCGGGGACAGGCCTTGCCCGCCACCACCACCGACACCACTGCTGCTGCCATAGCCGCTGCTGTTGCTGCTGCCACCGTAGCAACCGTTGATACCGAGGCCACCGCCACCAACGCCGCCACCGACTTGAAGAAGGCTTGGGTCTAAGGGAGCATGTTCGAGCAGCAAAGAAAGACCTTTGGCCGCTGTCTTGCGTACCGACTCGTCCCGCGAAAAGAGCGCTTTCCGGAGGGGCAGCGCGGCCATCTCGGCAGCAGAAGGCTGCACGCTGAAAAGCGTGATGCCGCAGCGCAAGAACTCTTCGGCGTGGGCAGGCGTGCATTCGGCCAGGTACCTGACAAGAACAAATCCAAAAATCACGCACAGGAGGCTCATTCTGCACATTGAAACGAAACTTTCCACTTGTCTCCACTTCTAAGCGACACCGTCAAGTACATAAAGCTTAATTGTGCAATGCCACTTAAGCTTTTGCGCCACCTGCTCAAGGTACCTTCAGTTTTGAACGTAAAAATTAGGAGTTTGTGAAAGCTAAGCATATGGCAACAAACCCGAAAGCGTCGCGGAGGTGCGGCGCCAGGGCAAGAAGGTCATGGGGGCGAACCGCCGCACAGTCGCCGAGCAGCTCGAGCAAACACTCGGAGCCCGGTGCTCGGGTCACCACGCGCTGCAGGGCTTTCGTCACCACGGTTTCTCGGCACGCCGAGCTCGCCAGAAAACATTCGAGCAGCAGGGCTTGCCCCAGGCGAGCGCGCCACACGTTGCTCCCAGGACCGGTGCCACCGGCCACGAAGCCGCTGCCTGCACCACCAGCGGCACCGCTCGAGCCACAACCTCCCGTGACGCTACCATTGCCGCCATTGGCACCCGCAAAAGGCCCGCACAGCCCACTTAGCCCCCCAAGGTGGGCGGCAGACATGTTTAACGCTGCCATGGCGGGAGCCTTGTCGATGAGCGAGAACCCAAACCCCACAAGCGCTGGCATGAGACGGTCCCATCCTCGGGAAGTCGCCACCACTGCTCGCAGCACTTGCGGCACGTGTGACGCGTGCAACAGCCCACTGCCGTCACTGCTGCCGCTGCTATTGCTGCTGTTGCCCATCGTGACAGCAGAGTGTGTAGAACAAGGTGAAGCAACAGCAAACGCGTGCGCCTCTTCGAGCCAGGCACTCAACGTCACTCGGTGTGCATGCTTGGCGCCGCCGGCGGCCAGTTTGGACAGTGTGTCGGCCACCAGCACTTCGAAGCGCTGGGCGTGCATGATGGACAAGGCCAAAGCACCGCTGAACGGCGTGAGCATCAGCCACCGAAAGCACTGGGTGGCAGCACTGCTGTTATTGTCGCTACCACTGCTAGTACCGGACGAAAGTTTGTTGGTACCCTGAATGATCTTGAGCAAGGTTAGGCCCAAGTCATGGTCTTGAGTGGCCGCAAAGTTAAAAAGTGTGATGACGTTGCCTTCAATGCTGCGTGCTGCTGCGGCAGTGGCCGCCGTCGAGGGGTCAAGGGGTCCTCCTTCTTGGTCGATGTTGCGCTGTTTCTCTCGCTGTTCAAAGAGTGCGAGAATGGCCAGCAGCAGTCCTTCACGCTCTTGCCCCTGTTGCTGGGCACCGATTAACAGCAATTGGTACACGAGGGCAGGGAGTTCGTCGGGTTGCACTTCCTGCAGTTGCCGCATGGCCTTGTGCGCAGCCATTTTGAGCAAATGCGGGCCGAGCGCCATGTCCTTCAACACTTCCACCACTTTGATCTGGCACCCCACAGGCCACGTCACCTTGCACAAGTCGCGCACCGTCCGCTCGCAGAACTGGGCGCCCGTGCACCCGCTCAGGTCAGCCACGAGCCTGCTTGCGTCCGGGTGCAGCACGTCGCTTGACTTGGCAGACGAGACTCGCCCGAGGAGCCGAGGCAACACTGAGAGCGCTGCCAGACAGCCGTCTCGCGCAGGGCCTTCCGTGCGCAGCGCCCCACTGCGCTCCAGCAGAGGCGCCACGCAGGCTTCCACGAGCAAGGGCACGTCGTCGGGCGCGACATCGTCGGCCGCAGCTGTGAGCACTGCCACCAAGTCCTTCGCGGCTGCGGCTGAACTCAAGCCTTCTTGCAAGCTTTTGAGGGCAGCGCAAAACACGGCCGTGGAAGCACGGCGTTTGGCCGCACCACTCTGGAACATGTGCGGCGGCAGCGCAAACACTGCTCGCAGGAGATCCACAGCGCAACGTTCTTTGCCCGCTTGGGCGTAGAGCTGAGACCATGTATTAAGAGGCGTCGACTTCAGGCGCTCAACTTTGTCGTCTACCGGTGGCTGCTGGCTAGAAGGTAAGTTGGAACCGTTCTATGCACACATGTAGGCGAAATTGAGGGAGAAGAGAGTATATAGACTTGTTTTAAGTTCAAAGCATTGCCTTAATGGGCTAGACATTGCACTGTGCTGACTTCGGCACGGTATAGACGCACCTCCTTTTCGAGAAGACCGCACAAAGACGGCATGGACAGACTATTGAAGTCATGCAGCGCTAAAATGTCTTGGACTGACGCCATTGTGCTCGATTTATGCACTCATGCACTAGCGAATTTCCTCTTGCTACAACGACGCTTTCTACTTTCTACTTTCTACAAGCAAAGGGAGGAGCGCCGATTTCATTTTTGAATTTTGATGAAAACAAGTACAGGCGCCCGTGCTATGCACGGTTTAGAGGTAGCCCTGGTGCGCGGTCTTGATGTGCCCATAAATGACTGCCCCGTGCTGCGCTCGCGGTGCTTGTCTCTTCTTCTATCTACGGTGCATTTGCCATATATTCTTCTCTATAGTAGTACAGCAGATACCAAAAGAAAGGGCTGTCCTTCTACAGTATTAGTTGTTTTGAATTCTATGTCTGCCTGTTAGCCTTTTAATTCCGGCCCCTCGGGGCCTGTGACATAAAGGATGACCGCGAGTGAACCATGGACGGAAACACATTTAACACATAGGATTTCTGGTGGGGCGTCTTCATGTTATAGTACACTCATATCCTGCTGCTTGTTTTTGTGCAGTGCAGTCAGTTCCGGGTGTTAAGAAGTGGCCACGTCAAGAAAGTGAGGTCAATAATTGGGTTCATTTACCTTTTGGAATCACATTCCATCTCATGCTGCAGTACTGAAATATGCTAAGTAAGCGAGGGCTGAAAGTATCGCCCCCCGCTCTTATTACCCAGAACTGGCTGTATAGTAAACTTACTTGGCACTTGGCGTCCTGGCGGTTGGCGTGTCCCTCCCCCTCCCTTTCCCTTTCTCTACCCCCCTTTACCTCCTCTGTTCTTTACTCCACACTGCATATAGCGTCCCGCTCTGCCCTACGCCACAACGGCCGCATGGAGTCGATTTTGGCGCATCGCGAATCCCAATAGCCAACAGCCAACAGCTAATGGCCCCTCTATCTCCGATTAAAATAATCCGATTAGCGATGAGTGATATAAGTTCATTGTCGTTCGATGCCAATTTCTTTATTTCGCTGTAATTACCACCACGAAATTCGGTGTGGGATTAAACAAAGGCCTTGTGCTTGTGTAGTTAGGAAGCAACGCAAAAAAATGCTTATGCAGATGTAAGCAGCAAGCTACAATCTGCAAAACAGCCGCGGGTACTCAAAATGTGTTGGTCCCTAATACCCGCTACCTCCTCTAATCACTTTTCTTCGAACCCCGTGCTGGGGGCCTGCTTGTCGCACTACACCACTTCCTGGAGCGAAGGCAAAGTTGGACTGGTCGGCCACTGAAAAGGGAAAATGCACGCGGTGCAGACTAGGGGGCGCGCCAGCGTTCGTAGGCAATCGGTTCGCTTTGATGACAGTAGCCATGCCAGGCCCAGCGATTTGGTACTGGGTTGCCTGCTTGCGTGCTGGTCCAGCGGAGAGGCTTCGGCCAGGCAGTCCGAGGCCGCCGCTACTATTGTTCATGCCATTTGCATCGAGTGAGAGGCTTGCGAAATCGAAACCAGCGGTGAAACCATCCGGCTGCCCGCTAACCATACTCCCTCCAGGCGCACTACTCGCTCCGCCAGCCTCGTTTCCTGCAGCTTCGCTATTCAACGTCACAGGAGCAGACATGAGTGCTTTAAGCCCAGCTTTGAGATTTCGTATTCGCTGCTCTTCCAAAGCTAATGAGTCTCTGTAGTGTGTGTTGCGTTCCATCGTCATGAAATGCCTTGTCTCCTCTTCTGCGATGGCCATTTGCCGTAGTTCAGAAACGCGGCTGTTGTATTCTTTGGCTGCCACAGCAGCAGCGGCACGGTACCATTCTTTGTGCTGCCGCCCTGCGTCCGCGAGCTGCCGCCGTCGCTCGAAATCTTGGCGCTTCATGTCATAAGCCGCGTCGAGCTTGTATTGCACGTCTTCGCGCACCCGGCGAGCACCCTCTTTGCGCACGGACTCAACGTATGATCTAGATTGTGTGAGCTGCGCATGAGAGGTCCCTCGCTGCTGGGAGGCGAGTGCTTTCTTTTCGGCGTTCCCTATTTCCCGTCGCATTTTCTCGGATTCTACGGTGTCCTTAAGCCATTCTGCGTCGCCCTGTACGATGGCCCGTTTCCGCAACGCTTCTCTTTCGAGCTGCGCCTTCTTTTCCTTATTTTCGGCCGTCTCTTGTAGAAGTCTGAGGCGATTCTTGATTACTTGAACATCATGTTCCGCCTTACGGCGCTCCTCTCGTGCTGCCTCCAAGCGAGGCATGCTCCGCAGTATGTCGTGAATCCAAAGCTATAATGAGATCTTACGTACGCGCATGGTGTGTTGAGATAGGACCATTATTGAGGGAATGCCTTAGCTAGTGCCGTGTTTTCAATTGCGGAGAGGGGCAAAACACCTGCTCGTCTACGCGACGCGGAGGCGACTAGCACAACGCAACGCCAGCAGAAACTTTACCGATACTTTTTTATATTCTATGTGCGGCGTGAAGCGAGGCGTGGGAATGTTGGGGACGGAAAAAATGTTCGATCATCAAAATCTCATCATCGTGTTTTAAAACGACAGAAAATGAAGACATCTAAAGGCTTCTACACTCATCTACTGATGCCTTTCTCATGATTAGTACACTGCATGGCGGAATCTTGGTTTCTATCTGCCCGTCGTAGCAGAGTTCACAAGTTTTAGTGTATCACTAGTCGGTCGCAGGCATCTTTTGAACATCCTCTGTGTCAAAATGTCAAGATCTTTGTTTATGTAATCGTGATTTGCCTTGGCGCGCTCGCATAGCATTTGAGATTCAAACAGCTCTTTCTTGAAAATTCTTCCCCACTATGGCTAGCTACCATCCCCTGGATGTAGATGATAGAATTGCTAATGATGCGTCGAGCGAGGGGTCGCGAAAGAGCCGTAGCTCGGCGCGCAGTCGAGGTTCTGCAGCCCGAGATCGCTCCACAAGGAAGTCTGCCTCAAGTTGTTTTCCCAGGCTTTCATTTGGCGGCGCTTGTCTGCTCGCCGTCAGCATGCTTTTTGCTTTTGGCGCCGGCTGCGTGCTGCTCTACATAAAACTCTTCCCGATTGAAAAAGTGCACGGGTTCAAGATAAACTTCGCGAAGCCTCGCTTTACTAGCTCGGCCAACTTGACAGTGACTATCTCTCCAAATGTTTATGGAACTTGGTCGGGTTGGGGAACGTCACTATGCTGGTGGGCTAATGTATTTGGCCAGCGTGACGATTTGGCAGACCTTTTCTTTACATTGCGGGATGATGTTGTTCTCGACGATTTACCGTCGGCGGGAGCACTCCCTGGATTAGGGCTCACAGTGGCGAGGTACAATGCAGGCGCACACGGAAGGCGGCATGTCGATGGTGTTGGTGAAATGCAAACGTCACCCAACGTGCCACCCTTCAAGCAGATACAGACGTTTTGGCAAGACCCTGGCTCCGCTGATGTCAACTCACCGTCGTGGAATTGGACCGTTGACCAAAATCAGGTTGAGTACGAGAGTTACTTACGCGCATTGCTGTAGCACTACAACAGCAATCAAGTACCCGGGTCTAGTGTTTCGGCAATTCATGTCGTAGTAGTTGTTCCAGCAACTAAGTACTGCATGCACACATTATAAAAAGTCATTTTCATCGTACGTTTATTTTTCATGCTCATGCAGTGACTGTCCTGCTTGTTTCTTTGTAGATTACCATGCTGCAGAAGGCACGTGACCGCGGTGTAGACCGCTTTGAGCTCT
>Ga0307982_1003240_pt1 | contig 13040 bp, 8 predicted proteins | sample OrgLakmetagen989_FD_201847 | JGI IMG/M metagenome (GOLD analysis project Ga0307982, IMG submission 201847) | Saline water microbial communities from Organic Lake, Antarctica - #989 | ecosystem: Environmental > Aquatic > Non-marine Saline and Alkaline > Saline | place: Antarctica: Organic Lake... | reverse complement strand
GTTTCGTTTCTCGAAACCAGAAACGCCCAGGGCGGCGCTTTTTGTGTTTCTTAGAAACGAAACACGCGCAAAATCCGGGTTTGTTTCATATGTTTCCATTTCCCTGTGTTTCGACTTCGACCCTAGTGGTGGGTAAAAGAAGCAAGAAGTACGTACTACTTATATGCCCAGGCAAGTGCTACAGACCTCTGTGATTCCTGCTGGGAAGCAAAGCGAAGGTATTCCGTTTTCTATAATTCCGGCCAATCAGAGCCGCCTGAAAGAATCACTTCTATTATATTCTATTCTATCTTGATTTTATTCTACTTGTTCTGGTATCTAAAATCCAAATTCGAGAACCAAGAGATGAGAAGATGAGAAGATGAGAAGAGTGAAGTAAGTCGTCATGTCGTGATGATAGCACGCTAATCACACTTACTGAAGTAGCTTCGCCACGGATTGCTGGCTGTTGCGCAACTGGCACCTTAGCGACGATATCATTGAGTCTTCACTATTGCCAAATCTACCAGGTCTCCTTCCCCCGAAACTACCATACTGTCGATTTGCCTTGAGAATCCAGGTATCATTATGGATGCTCGGCGTATACTCCCTCATTCTAGCTCTGGGGACCGAACAATCTTTGGCGGCCGGGCTAGCAGAAGCGGACGAGTGCCTGTTCCCGGCCATGGCCGCGGCAGTCCTCGCACGGACCATTTCACGACTACGGTCAGCAATCATGTTTTTTCTAAGCTTCATATGTCGAAAATTCAATAGCTTTCTGATCGATTTTGGCCTGAACTTAGTGAGAAGGTTAAAGCATCATCGATGACTGCGCATTCAGTGTTTCTGTCAAGCCCTAACAAATTAAATCGCATAACTCTAATATCTTATCGTTAGGTGCTGCGTGCGGTACCAAGTATTGGCTCCATTACTTCTGTAGAGGGAGAGGTGCCATCCGATCTCATTCCTTTGAGTAGAGCAACTTCTGCATCAGCCGAAGCCATTCGTACAGTCGGCAGCGCGTCGCCTTCGTTGCCAGCAGAGTTGCCAGCGGAAGGTTCACCAGCTTACAAATTGTTGCATCTTTTGAAAGAGTTTGGCATCGCGTCGAAGTTTGACGGTTCGTACTATTACCTACACCTCGCTTGCACTGTTTTCAGCGATTAGTGGTAACTGGCGAGCATTCTGTATCATTCATATTCAGCATAGCTCCCTTTATGCGCGTATTTGTTCCTACAGCCCTAGTGACGGCAAGTGGTGGGGTGGCGACTGTCGCAGCTGTGCAGGCTCTTGGAGAAAGCGGTTTGACTGCTGCAGGAATCCCTCGAGTGAGTCGTAACTCATTAAAGACCGATGGAAAGTGGATTATTGTTTTATCTTTTTTTCCTCCTGTTTTTAATACCTCTCCACTCTTGGAATTATGCCCAGGTTCGAACGCGTAAACTCATAGATCTTTTTGAAAAGACCATGAAGCATTCGAGCAACATCTATGATGGCGCTCATCACCGAAGCAACTCCTTGTCTGGGCCCGATAATGCCAGGAGGCATACCGCTAATGATGTCAATGGCCCAGAAAGCAGTAACGAGATTACTTCGCCAGAAGGTCAAACCCATGAGCTTCGATCACGCCTGCATATTGCAACAATTGACCGTGAAAGAGTACGGCAGCTCACGGAGCTAGTAAGGAACAGTCCCCCACAAAATAATCATGCTATGGCAGCTTCGGTGGCAGCCCGGCGCCGCGCGAGCAGTGTTGAAGTGTCTTACCACTCTGATGGTTCAGACGCCGCCGTTAGTACAGTGCCTAACTTACTGAGTAGAAAAGCAAGCAGTGCACCAACTCTGATACCGGTCCATCGACAGCTACTGCATTTGCCATCTTCTCCTCAATTTGTGCTTTCGCCGCGCGCAGGAAGGGCCAACGGTGTTGCAGACGAGGGAAGTTCGCCATCGCATCGGGTGAGATCTGAAGTAACCGCTGATGAAATTGGACGGCGAAGTAGTAACACTGCGCCAGCGGCTGCGTCTTGGACCGAAAGTCTGAACAAAATTGAACCCCAAGAGTCGCCGCATGAAGTAACTGAAGTATCTCTGCCAGTGGACCTACTGGTATCATCAGCTGAGAACTTGAGTAGCGAAAAGCCAGAGCTTCGTTCTAGCCCTCCCATTGCAACAAGCTCAAGACTTCAACTTCGCAGAAGACTAAGTGTCCTCACCTCATCGCAAGACGAAATGTCAAATGACCTCGCACCGGCCACTTTTTCGCCAATGAGCAGTGACAACGCCTTCGAATTCTTTCAGCTTGATGATAACAGTATGGAGGATGAGCTATCTGCTGCTGGCAGCAGGAGCAGCACAGTTAGCAGTCATAGTAGCCGCATGCTCATCAATAGTGCACTCAATGGACGTGCTAGTAGCACAGAAAGCACTTACCGTAAACCCAACGAATCCAGTGGCTCCGGCAGCGTTTCCCCACCACTGTCACCATTGACACCCATGTCGCCATTACTTCGAAGTTGCTCGAACGACGTCGGGCCACGGCGGCGGCAATCTATTGTTGGGCAGCAACTACTCCAGCGCGCTTTATCAGGAGGCTCAGTTGAAGAATCACTTGAGAATAGCCCTCGTAGTAGTCCAGGGAAGAGCAGTTCAGGCGTTTTCAACAGTGTGCGCTATGCCAACACCAGCGCCCATCGCCTTAGCGTAGACAACATAGCTGCCAGTCTTGGTGATGGCGACAACAGCACCCGCCGTCGTAGTGCGAGCACTGGTAGTGCTTCTTCCAGTTTCGGATCTGATTCGTCAGCTGCTCTTGCGGGGAAATTGCTCCTCAAAGCACAAATTTCAAGCCACAACACTCCGGGGGTTGGAGGTGCATTGTCTACCTCGATGGCAAAATTTGGACCCCTTCGTGCAAATGATGACCATGATACGCAGGAAGCTGCAACGAGTAGAGTGGAAAGAGGGTCATTCGATGCAGTGCCATTTGTTAAGCGCAAACAAGCCACAGCACCTCTTATGGCGTCGCTTTTCGGAACTTTTGGGGATAATTCTGACGATGAGCCTTCAACGGCGTTCATCCTTGGAGAAAGCCACGAAAGGGAAGGACACTCAAATTTAGGCCAGCCGGTTCATTCTGATGATAATGCCACTGCATCGGCACAAGTGTCACCATTGCTTTCTGAAATTGATTTACCTCAGGCTTCGGCTGATGCTTTACCCCTGGTATCCATGGGAGGTTCAAAGTTGTCTATCCTAAACGTCCCCTCGGTTTCTGGGGAAGATGAAAATGTCTCGCAGCGACCGTTAACAAGGCAGACGTCGCCACCTTCGCCAGTTAAAACACCGCGCGCTGGCCGCCTTATCCCTGCTCCAGAGCCTTCGGAACCTCTACCTGCATTTTCCCTCAACAACCACGATAATAACAATGACGAAGACCATGACGGGGTAAATAATGTAGGTGCTCGTGATCAATCGGATATCCGTTCTCCCGTCGGTTTTTTGCGCGCCAGCGCAGTATCCCCGGTTTCTGCGCCTGCACTCCGAACGTATGTTTTTCCGGGCACCCCTAACAACGAAAAATTAGGATCCGATTCTGGGCCTCAAGACACTCGCGATGGGAGTGGTGGTGTGCGAATGTTGGGTGCAGCTAGATTGTTTCCGAAAGCTACGAGTACGTCCTTCAAGGAACAATCGATGGCCTACGATGGTGCATCTTTTGCTGCACCTACTTCAGATACTTCAACATCTTTTGATACGGGAGCTGGCGTGGGTGGCGCAGGCACCACGAGTAGCAGCTCAGTAGCGTCATGGTTAGAGGGCAGAACTGTGCCTGGGCAAGGCGCACTCGATCCTGCTTCTGTCCTCGTGCTCGAAGTGCTCAGGGTAAGTTCATGCAGCGAAATTTCTTACATGTGCTATTGATGAAGCTGTTCCTTCGTAAAAGGTCTCTTTATGTCTGTGCTACTTTAACTGACCAATGTGCATCTAAATAGGTGCATGGATTAGAAGCACTCAAAGTGGGCCGATCTGGGTCTGCACACGTTACCTCGCTGCGGCTCTCAGCTGATGGCGAGTACTTGCACTGGCGAAGTTTGAGAAAGGGCGCCAAAAGCAGTCGCGTTCGACTCGCGACAGTCACTCGTATTCAATTCAACCAGGTGTGACTTCATCATTATAGTCGTTATAACCAACAAGCACATTGCTGACTTAACTCTAACTTTACAGGTGAGCAAGAACTTCGCAAGGTACAACAACGCAGGCCTCTTTGGTCTGCTCATGGGGCGCGGGACCCACACCAGAGAAGAAGCCCTTGCTCTTCGCTCCCTGTCACTGGCTTGGGACGGTGGCACGCGTACGCTCGATCTTGTGCTGATGCCGAGCCCACTCTTGAAAAAGAAGCTTCGCCCTCACGGCCGCCGCAATTCAATTGGTGCAGAGCTCGCCGACGACGAAACGTCTTTGGTGGTGGCAGCTCTGCGTATTGAAGCCAGGCATCGAGCTGCTGCAATGCGCAAAGAGCCCGCCCAACGGCGCTTCCTGCGAGAGCTCTTTTCAGAAGCGGACTACATGTACTTCGACTCGTGGTACAGCTCGAGCGGTCATCGCACGCTCAGTGGCGACTTCATCAGCAGCGCGGAAGCTGCGGCGCGCAGAAGCAGAGGCAGTCGGGAAAGCAGCGATAACTCATCACCAAGAGCAGGACCGCACTCACCTGCTTTGAGGAGTGCAAGCAGTAGCAGCATGGATGGAAGTTTCAGTGACAAAGCAGGTGGCTCTCTCATGGAGGCCCTCGCAGCAAAGAGAGCAAAACAAGACGACACGCCTACTCAAGGTCTAACGAAAGCTAGCCCCCTTATGAAGAGTTTCAAGTATTTAGAAAACGGTTTAAGCAGAAAGTCGTCCGATGAAGGCCCGAGCCATCTGCACGGGCAGCGAGTCGTAACACGGCAGCAAGCATCTCGGCTACTGGGGCGACTTCACGCCGGCACTCCGAAGCACTTGCTTGATCGTGCGGTGCAAGAAGCTGGCGACTTGAAGACGGGCCTTCTAACACTCGACGATTTCGAAGCCGCAGCTGCCCGAATAGACGGCCATCACGACGTCAGATCACTCTGGGCAGCTCTCTGCGTGCGTGCTCTAGGTCCTAGTGTAGCATATCCGGATCAGACCGAGGGGCATCACAACTCTTCTGTTGACGACCGAGATGCTGCAAGGGTACATGGAAGTGGGTCGAAAGCAAAAGCCGAGCAACAGCGCAAACATGCAGCAGCACTAGCAGCAGCGGAGACCGAAGAGACCATGAACACTGTCTCTGACACACTCCGTTCTTTCTTGCTTGTTTTCGGAAAAGAAGCTGCGGCAGACTACTTGACAAGATCAGTGAAAGCGAAACATTTAGAGTACTTTTTGTTTGCCGTGCAGCGGGAAACCCCAGAAACTGCTGCCGACATATTTCAGGGGCTCAATATGACTCCATCAGATGGTTCTCTCATAGCTGACTGTTGCAACGAGGTTCCGCACCATGTGCAACTTCCTGAGCCTCTCGACTTTGCGTCAGAAGGCCTGGCACCAATCGAAGAGATCATTGAAGTTAGGCAACATCAAAATCCAAATAGCTCAAGAGAGAAAGGTGCCGCTGATAGGAGCGGAACACAATGGAACATAGGTACGCAAAAATATTCTCGAGCAAGCAGCGATGAGGACATTCCAATCGATAGTCTCGGGAGCCCTACGCAAAGCATGCGGTCTCGGCACGATAGCTGGGGCGGCACTATCGATTTTGAGTTTAACTCAGGTGGTAATGAACCATCAGTTCAAGGAGGCGAATATGCCGAATTGGAAGAAATGTACGGTGAAGCTGGGGCAGCAGAATCGCCATCGCAAATCTCCACAAATAAGTCGCACCGCAAAATGAAACATAGAAGTGTTCTGCAATTTGCCGACTTTGTGGCATTAACACTGGGACCTGAAAACAGCCTGGTGTCGCCACGGTGTGCTGGAGAAGTATATCATGACATGACTCAGCCGCTGAGCCATTATTGGATTGCTAGCAGCCACAACACATACTTAACAGGAGACCAGCTTGCGTCAGCGTCGTCAGTAGATCGGTACATTGAAGATTTACTCGATGGTTGCCGTTGTGTAGAGATTGACATGTGGGACTCTGTAGATGGCAGCGGCGAGCCTTGCGTTTACCATGGAGGCACCTTGACTTCCAAGATCAAGTTTCGTGACGTGATACAAGCCGTTGCAGACTATGCCTTTGAAGCTTCGCCGTATCCGGTCATTTTGTCGTTCGAGAACCATTGTTCACCACCATTCCAAAGACGCATGGTCTTTCACATCAAAGACATATTGGTACGTCGAAATATGTTGTGGCTGCCACCTGAGTCAAAACTTAGCGAAGGTTCAGCTACCCTTGGGGAGCTTGGTCGATCACTTCCATCGCCAGAAGAAGCCCGTGGCAAAGTGCTGATCAAGGCCAAAACTGCCCGGTTTGCCAAAAAGAGGAAAGTCCAGAGTAATGGGTTTATGTCACCTGCTATGGCGCGTGAACTGTCTGCTGCGGCTGCTGCCAAGGCTGCCCTCACAAAAGAAACTTCTCATGATGCTTCCAATGTTGCAGTTGCTGACGCGCATGATTTTACGCTGTCTGAAACAGCACCAGAAAGGCCTCAAGCGCTGCGCCAGCGCACCGTGAGTCAGGCAGATTTGTTGGTGGGGAAGCAGCACTTGCGCCGCGGCTCAGCTTCTATGGCGGACGGCTCGGGGTTCGGTGGGGCTGCAGCACTAGTGCGCGTGAGCCGAGAAACAATCTCTCATGGGGAGGCACCGCAGCACGGAGGGAAAGGCGGCGGCGATGATACCAGAAGCGCGCCTAGCAGTTACAGCGGACGCAGCAGCGTATCGGCTGCGATGGCAGCGGACGCAGCTGCAGCTGCTGCCGCCCATGCAAACAGTAATAAACCTTCCAAATGGTCTATCTTCGGCAGTAGTAAGCGTGCTTCTCCAGCAGCTTCAGCTGCGCTCAAATCAGGCCAATTCTCCGGAACTAATCTGCCTACTTCACCATCACCGACTTCACCTTTGCCAACCTCACCAGCAGCAGATGGCAACACTGCAGGCGTCCAGGAGGAAGGCACAGGAGAAAGCAAAAAATGGCGCATGGGATTGGACACAGAAGAGCGCCAAGTTGCTGTCGTAGACGAATTGGATGAGTTAGTGGCCATTAAGGTAAATCTGGGTTTTAAAGGGTATTTCAGGCTAACGGATAGACTTCAAAAAGAATGATGTTGCTGCACGTCCAGAAATGTTATGGTGTTATCTTCTGCATCCATGAGCACATTTGTTTTGTTGCCATTGCTATAAAGGGTCGGCGGTTGAACAACTCATTGATCGACATCGAAGCAAGCCGCACCTCTCTGGAAGTAGAAACATGCCATTCCCTCAAAGAGTCTCGCTTTGAAGCCTTGCGAAGCAAAGCGCCCGATCGTGTGCTGCACTACACGCAAACCAAGTTGCTGCGCACGTACCCGGACAACTTGAGGATTGATTCCTCCAATTACGACCCTGTAGTGTGCTGGAATCAAGGCGTGCAAATGGTGCGTTTTTCTTGTCAAGGATGGCGTGTTTTCTATCAGTTTAATTAAAAGCAGGCGCTCTGTAGAAGGGACACGCAAAAAGACACGCTGAAAGCTAAATAGTTGAACGAACGTATTTGAAATTGCCTTGCACTAATATTTCTATTGCACTCATACACTTGTAGGTGGCGCTGAATTACCAGACGTCAGACTTACCCATGCACTTGAACCGAGGCCGTTTCCGTGATAACGGCGGGTGCGGTTATCTGCTTCGGCCACCATTTTTCAATCAGCCAAGCACAGCAGCGCTACCTTCACAGCCTACCACCGAAGCACCCATGACACGTGATACCGCCGCTATTGCAGTGCCTGTGCCTGGCCTAGAAAATACGAGCACGGAGATAGATGGAACGGACACCTTCATTTCAAACAATGGGGTTATAGATGATAGTGCTGGCGACAGTAGCAGTAGAGATAATCTAGAAATGTTTGCAAGTTCAACGAGAGGCGTTAGCGCAGATCCATCGAGAAGTAACGACAGAAGTACCGGAGACGAATGGGAGTCAGTGGGTTCTCGAGACTTTCCGTCACGAGATCCCACACAGGAGAGTCTCTTGAATGAAAACGTGGTGGTGGTGAGCGAAGTAGGAAGTATTGTCGCCAAGAGGGGAAGCACAAGTGCTGAGAAATTCAAGCATGAGCAGCAACAGCAGCAGAAAGAGCTTTTGAAATATTCGCATGCACATTCATTGAGTAGCCGTCTCGGTGTTGGCATCTTTTCTCGTCGATTATCCGCATCGCAAAGCCGCAGCAACAGCAGTGGCCGCAACGGTGGCGGCAAAAATGGTAGCAGTAGCTCTGGTCAAGACGAGAGCCGATTAAATCAACGATTAAACCGACGGCACCGGTCCCTTTCGCCGTTTCATTCGTGGTCAAACAAACCGCCAACGCTGCTGATGGACGATGTTGAAAAAGCCAATTCCAACGATTATAATGATGATGACGACGCAGACGATAATGGCGGCAGCAGAGGCCGTAGCGGTAGTGGTGATGAAGTAATGAGCCCAAATGTGCAGAGAGGCAAACTGAAGCGCCCCAAATCGTTCTCTCCCACTGTTTTGCGCGCAACACCTCGCCCTTTCGGTAGTTTCATTGGAAGCCCTTCGATGTCATCGAGCTCGAGCAGCAGCCGTATCAGCAGCAACATGAGCAGAAGAGCAACCCGCTTGTTTCGCCGGAGCAATGCCAACAGCGTGAGCCCTAAGCACAGCCATAGCCCAAGCAGCACGCCCCGCCATGACACTGCAGCCCTAAAGCCTGAGCACACGTCGAATTCACCCTCGAATACGAACAGCCGGAGCAGCAGCCGCCGCCGCAGCAGCGAGGGTACACTTCAGGGCGCTGTCCGCGCTGCAGTCGCTTCACCATCGTCTTCGTCTTTCTACTCGCATTCCCACGGCCGCGGCAGGAGCAGCAGCGGCAGCGCTAGCAGCAGCAGTAGCAGCAGCAGCAGCAGTGCAGCATTGAACGGCACTATACTGCACCGCTCGTGGGAACCGCCGCGAAGCTTCAACGTGTATGCGGGAGACCCAAAGTGGGGCAGCCACGCCGCGGTGAGCGACTTGCTTTTTCAACGAAATATTCGGTCTCTTGTGCAATCTCTTGTAGTCACTCGCACTTTCTTTGCTCATACTTCGCTTCTATCATTGCCTGTAAACCTCATCAGGTGCGCCTTCATGTGCGCATTTTGAGCGCTGCTCATGTTCCCAAGCAGCCTGGCTCAGCAGCGGCTTCTTCGTTTGCAGACCAGTCGCACAAGAGCCTGAGCAGCAGCCACATGAGCAGCAGCAACAGTAACACGAGCGCGCAGGAACCGCGCACACCATCACATACTGGTGCGTAATCGAGGCATTTAGATCCATTCCTATCGTCAAGCTAAGCCAGCAATCGAAACAATGAAGCCTTGTTGTTTGTCTGGCCGAGTCTAAAGCAAGTATTATCGCTTGCTCGTATTCCACTTTTACCACTATTGCTCTCCTTGCCGCTTCTGTTGTTCTCAGGCGTTCTTGGCCGGGCAGCCTCTCTTATTGGAGGCATCCTTGGCGGCAGCCCAGCTTCTAGCAAGCCTACCAGTAGCAGCAGCCACAGCCACGAAAAGCCACCCAGCAAGAAAGAGTTAACGAGTGGCAATGGCAACAAAGGATTTGGTCGTGTAATTCCCAAGATTTCGGAGGCCAAAGAACCGGAGGGGGACTTTGGAAGAGCATCGCTGCAAGTCGAGCTCGTTGGCGCGCCTTGCGATCAGCGGCGCTGGGCCTGTGACGAGGTTCGTCGCACTTCTATTTATTTGTACTGAATGGCTCAATTCTTTTCTACGTTGATTTGTTTCATTTTGTACCGTCCACTACTTCATGAAATCAAAAATGATTATCCTTTGTTTATCTATCGATACTAATTTTCATCTAGTTTCATTTTGGAATTCGCAGGTGAAAGGAAGCGCAGGAAGCAAATTCATCTTTGACTGCGCTTTTAAGTGCCAAGTAGCGGAGCCTCGCCTTGCACTCCTCAAATTTGCGGTGCTCAGAAGCGGTGTTCAGGTATTTGCTGACAAAGAAAGCATAATAGATACACTCAAGCAATTCTTTTGTCTTCACCTGCATCCGTGATTTGCACTACATATACTTACCATTTTGTTGTTTATTTATTTGTATTTAAGGTGGCGCAAACGGTTGTGCCGGTTCATTTGATGCGGCCTGGTTTACGATGGGTGCAGCTTTATGACCCGGACGCCCGCACCGGCCTCCTCACTGAGCGCTTTGTGCTGACGCGCTTGCTGGTACTAGTGGGCGCTCAAGTGGTTGACAGCATCAGCAGCAGCATCATCAAAGGCAACAGTAATGGCGAAGTCAGTGGAAGAGTGGGGTCTTATTCAAACGGCGCACTACCAGCACCAAAAGAGCAATATTTTCCATTGAAGGCACCGCGAATAGACGGGAAGCCTCGCGTGCCTTCGACAAAAACCTCAGAGACTTCAGCTGCTGCTCCGTTGAAAACAACGGGCTCAGTGAGAGGTCTGCTACCGTTGCAGACTTGCAGCAACAACGACGAAGAGAAGTCCAAGCATCGATCGAACTCCGATCCACCACCCGTTCTCTCAAGCGACCCATCCAGGAGTAGCAGTTTCGCAGAAGCAGTCTCGGCGCACCAGGAAAGCTATGTCAACGACCACTCACACCGCGAATTCGACTATCACAGCGACAACAGTGATTCAAGTGATTCTAGTGACAGCAGCAATACTTGCAGTGAACGAAGCGTGAACACAATTGACGCAGAAGACGCGCAGGACGGAAGCGGGAGCTGCGAAGGCGATGGCGACGACGACAGCGATGACACTGGCTTTGGTGAAGATGCTCCTGGCTCAGCAGACTCGGAGATGTTCGTGGAAAACAGTCCCATTGGGATGCAGTGGAGCAAGAAGAAGAGCAAGGAGTTCTGAGATGCCTAGTTATTTTTTTAGATATTAGTTTTATGATTTATCGAAGTAACTAAACTACTTTCCTCTTTGTTGTCTTGTGAGTCTTAGAAATTCGACGTTCATGAGTGTATATCGGCATCTGTGTAGAAACTGATCTCCCCAGTAAGGGGAAGTTACAGAGGTTGAAGTCACAACTGCTGTGGACTTCCCTTTCTTTTCATAACCCTTTGCCTAGGTTATGAAAAGAAAGGGAAGTCCACAGCAGTTGTGACTTCAACCTCTGTAACTTCCCCTTACAGGGGAGATCAGTTTCTACAATCTGCGATATATCCTATATCCGTATATATCTCACATGCCGAGTGAAAGAGTTCTCAGTTAGGAATGAACTGCGTCTCATGAACGGCACTGCCAGCTCTTGGCTCATAAATCATAATTAAAAATTAATAAGATAGGAGATAGAGATACACGATACAGAATTATAATTATATCAACTGTACGAATTAATTGTATATTACCGTGTGTGGTGATCTGTGTATATCTGGCTGCAGGGTATTGGTTCGTACGTATATGCACTCTGAATTCGAAACCGCAGTAGCCTAAAAACACAACTCAGTTATTGAAGTATTGCTTCTCTGTCGAATTCATTGGATGGCACCACGTAATAAGTTCCCAATTCGCCGCGCCCCATTCCGCTCGCATCTCCATTGCTGCTTACGAATGGGTTACCTGCCTCGACCGCTATGCAAAAACGATCGCAAAGAGAGTTCATCAAAGATTATAAGTGAAAATGTGATGAGTTCACGATATATTCCAAAATATTTTCAAGGAGATATGCGAAGAGCATAAGGAATGACTTAACTCACCAGTTCTTCTCCTTTTACTTCGGGATGAGCTTACGTAGTCAAACGCGTCCTTTAGATGCAATGCAATTGCAATGGCTACACCCAAAACTGTGCCAGAGAAAATGGGAACAGTCCATTCGCTTACAGGAATGCTTAGCACCTGGCACCTAGCAGAAGCATGTACAAAGATATGAACAAAAGCGTGACGGACGGCGAAGTGACTATCACAATTCTGTGCTTGAAATGGGTTGGTCAATAACGCATATACAATTCAACAATGAGGTACCAGTACTCAACACGGCGTTGAATAGCGCTTTGCCAAGACTCTATGCTTATGTCCAACGAAGCAGCTTCAGAAGCATGAGGAGCTATGCTGGCGATGACTATGCATAAGTACATTGCAAAATGATACGAAGAACCCCCCGGCCATTGTAGCCCCATCTTAGGAGCGTAAGAAAGTGCACAGCTCGGCACTAGTCTAGATTTAAGAGCAACTCCGATTACCCCTAGCTAGAAGTAAGATATCTTAAAAGGACGCTTAGAACTTCCAAGGCAACTGTGGCAACACAGATGTATCTATTTGTTCGGACTTGAGTATTATCAAGAAGGGCGATAATATGAAAACATCTCCTATAAAAATAGCTGGACTAAGGTTCGTTTTGCAATGACTTGACTTAGGCTCGCATTACTCCTTGCTAGCTTTTCACGAAGTCGAAGTGTTGTCTATCTTCTGTTGTAACAAGGACGAGAAGCTCGTCGTGAAGAAAATTAGAGACCCAACGACCAACCGAGCTTATCCTCCTTTAGAATACCTTTAGAACCGCCTTTAGAAATAAGCCTAAAGGGGTCCAATCGACCAATCAGAGGCCTTGATTCTGTAGGGCAAAGTCAATTCGTCAACTCGAATTGCTTCCTACTATCACTCCTCATCATTCGTAAACCTACGTCCCGGGGTCCTTCGGTTTACTCCTGGACTTGGAGGCTGCTCCCAGTACTAAATTTTGCGGACATATCAAATGCAAGCCACCACTAAGGAACTCTAGAATTGTCTGGCGACAAATCTTTCTCGCGTGTTAGCCACTGTGGACCTGCGCGCCTAGAAATTCGACCATCTGTGAACAGTTCCACTTTGCTGAGCGCTACAGCATTTTTACTTCAAAC
>Ga0307982_1003238_pt1 | contig 13046 bp, 17 predicted proteins | sample OrgLakmetagen989_FD_201847 | JGI IMG/M metagenome (GOLD analysis project Ga0307982, IMG submission 201847) | Saline water microbial communities from Organic Lake, Antarctica - #989 | ecosystem: Environmental > Aquatic > Non-marine Saline and Alkaline > Saline | place: Antarctica: Organic Lake... | reverse complement strand
AACAGAAAATGTCAAAGATTTGAAGAATGCGAAGCCTTGCAAAGGATGATCGATTTTGAGCAATCCTTGGAGAGAAGGAGAGAGAGCGAGAGAGAGAGAGAGGAAGAGGTTGGAAAGACATCTCTCCCCGCAAGGTGAAGGTACACTAAATGCTGATGCAGCGACTAAGAATAAACATGCCACGCACCAACGTTGAACTTGTGGGGGTAAACGGCGTCGCGGCCTCCGCTGGTTTCCGCATACTTGGCCAGCGTCTTGGTGCGGTTTTCGAAGTACTGCGTGGGGTCCATTTCGGCTTCCGCTTCCGCGCCACCCTTGGCAACTTTCACGGGCGCCTGATTGGACAATCACAAAGATAGGCCAAAAGTTAAAAAGACATTTTTGAATTGCGCTCGAAGTTCTACATAGGGCCAGGCGTTGGAGCGCATTGGTAAAAGTTGAAAAGATTCAACATGGTAATCGTAGCTCTTTGAATCTCCACTAGTACGCCAAGAAGTGTAAAAGCCAATTGGGTCACACGTGCGGAACCTACGACACAAGTGACTTACCGCAGCCTTTTCAGCTGCCTTGACGGCTTCTTTCTCTGCTTTCTTCTTGGCAGCTTCTTCAGCCTGTGTGGGCATTCGCGCCATTTCGTGATGTTAGTGCTGAGTAAGTGAACGAGACAGTCGATTACCAGATAAATTAGCAAGCGCATGTGAAGTACTACCTTCTGCTGCTTCTTAAGAGCATTCTTGGATAATTTTTCTTCCTCAGGCATCGTTGGAAATCCTGCTACGGCTTCAAATTACAGTAGTGTCTTCAGGCGAGATGCGTACACTCGCCGTCGATTTTGTTTTGTTTCCTCGTTCGCTCACGAAGTGCTCACGCCACGTGCTCACGTGTCAAACTTTGCCCAATCCTCCAAATAGAAAGAAGACGACATCATCCTGTAAATAAATGAAGTACCGTGCAGCTTTCGTTGATATCTGATTGGCTGATATTCGTTGAATCGAGATTGATTTTATAGCTGTGTAGGAGTCGGCGTGAGGCGTGAGCGCTATCGAGCACGTCGTTGGACGGACAGCGGCCCGTGAGATATGGCACTCTATGCCGTCGAGGGTTATAAAGTGCCCGGTGATCTGGCGGCTGATCCCTATGCTGCAGAGAAGGATTCCGTGGCGGACAAGTTATCGGCTTATTACGGCTCGGATGTTAGATTTTTAGAGGAGAATGCTTTGCGAATGTGTAGGGCCCTCGAGTGTTACCTATTTACGCACCTCTTCAAGTGCAGCGGTGTATAGGCTGCAGCGCATAGCCCATTGTATGCTCAGTAAGTTCTTACTTTCCCAATTATGACTCATTTTTGTGGGGGTGTCTACGACTGCTCTTTGTATTAGGACGCAAAATATTCGGACTACGGTGGGGCGCTTTCCGCGGAATCCTCGGAAGCTTATGGCACGTCTTTCGCGAGCTCACAGCTGAGTGGGGCGGCCACTACAGTTTCTACGGAGCTGCGCATCAAGCCTAAGTCCAGCCGCCCGTCGTTCTTTGGAGAAGTGCTGGAGCGCATTATGGAACCGGGAGCCGGGTTGGTGCCTCAGGTGCCGGTGACGGCGGGGCAAGTGACCAACATTCACGACTACTGGCACAATTACGACATTCATAAAAGCTTGCGGCCGAAACTGCTGCCCGACGAAGATTTCAGCCGTGCACAAGTGCTGCTGTACGCGTTTCGAATCAGTTTTGCCAAAGTCAAGAAACGCGAAATCAAGGCGGCCAAAGAGCAGGCGATCCAGCAGTACTACGCCTTGAAAGTGCAGTGCGCAGCGCGGCAGCGGTTTGCTCGCACGATTCGGCGGCGCAAGGAAGCTGAGAAGGAGCGCGACGAGGAGGAGCGGCGGAAGTACAACGCGTTCAAAGCTCGCCTCCTCGAAGGCATTCCGTTCCGGTACCCAATCAATAGGAAGAACAGGGAGGTGCCAATGAGTCCCAGGAAGGCTGGACAGCGCAAAATTAGTAGATGCAAGATGTGAATAATGAAGGCGAGAGAAAATGGAGGATAGGGTACAATGCTTTTCTCAGGAGACGATGAAACAATTTTTATTCAATTTCGCTTGAATACCTATTTTCTTTTTGACCTCTCACTTTCCCCCTGCTCCCTGTCAATTTCTGTCAATCTCTGGGATTCCTTTTTCTATACGTTCCTGCGTGTAGAATGTTCGAGCACAAGGCGTTCGAGCAGAAGGACTGCATCGCGTACGTGGACCTGAAGGACCCCAAGTTCCTGGTGGTGAAAGGCCCCAAACTCAAGAAAGCCATCAAGTTCGACCTCATGTTCCTCTTCCGCGTCCACCAGGTATTGGTGTCTTTCTTCTGAATATATGATACGATAGTAAAGAAAACGGTTTCCAGCGGATTTCCGACGGAAATGTCAGCGCAAGCTAGAGTCCCCTTCCTTTCTTCAGGCAATATGTGCCTCAATTCTTATCCCTGTCTTTCGATGAGTACATCTTTCTTTCCATGCTGCTTAGCATTATTTCTCATTTTGCTCTTGGCCCCAAACCCCCTTTCCCAACTCCTCCCCCCCCCCCCCAAACAGGGCTGGTCGTCTCCGGTCATGAAAGAAACTCCACGCGACAACCGCCCTCCCAAGGACTTTTTGCTGAGCCTCGAGGGCAAGTCTTGCTTGGACCTCATCTGCGTGGGCACTGTGGAAGACGCCAAGGTGAGAGCGCAGTGAAATCTAATTGGCATTCGGAACCGACGCGCGGTCATGTCGTCAGTGTCCAGAGGAGTGGAAGGCAAGGGGCAGTGTGCCTAGATGTGGCACATATTCTTTACTCGTGAAGTGTGTAGCTTCGTACTAGTAGCTTCGCCACCTCCTCACTCCATCTCTTTTTTTAAAACTCTCGCCTTCTCTCAAATCGATTCCTGTGCCTAGTCGTGCCTCCGATTTCATGCCTCCCTATCCCTATTCTCTCGTTTCCCTAATGCGATTCCATGAACACAGTACGACCGCGAAGAGTTCGGCATGTGCTTCCAGCGGCTGCAGGACGAGATCAACTCCCCCAGCTCCATTTACCGCGACGCGCACGGCAATCGGGTGCGGGTGGTGGGCTCCGTCTTTCAGCCTCTCGCGTCGGTGGTCCTCAAGGGCGCCAAGGACAACCCGGTAAGATCTGATACGCAAAGAGAGACAATGCTGTTGTGCACTTGTATACCTCTCCATTATCTTACGTGTCTCCAAATTTCGACTACCTTCTGACGCGCAAGCACTAGCGTTGGAGCGTTTAAGTGCCATCACTGGCCACTGATAAACCCTTCATCATTTTTCTTTCTTTTTTTTTCTCTCTCTCTCTTTTCTTCACCGATCACCTCTTGTCGCTGCAGGTCAAACTAGCGGGCAAAAACATGGCGTCCCTGTACAAAATTCAGCACCGGTTCACCAAGCACAAAGCCAACATTCACAAGGGCGCGAAAGAACGGGCGCAGGCGCAAGCCATTGCCGCCAACGCTAGCAAGAACAACACTGCGGGCAACAGCGGTGGTGCAGGTGGTGGCAACCGAACGGGCGGGGCGCAGGCGGCAACGCTGGCGGGGGCAGCGGCGATGGCGGCGTCGGGCAGCGGCTACGACCGCCAGTTTGAAGTCGAATCCCGACCGTCGACCCTCTCGAATTTGTCGATGATGACGGATGAAGTGGTGCGTGATTTATTTTTGAATGCCCTTGCGTTGGAGCTCGCTTTATGTACCCTTTCTTAATGACCTTCCTGCTTTCTCTTTTTCCTCTCGATGTATGCCTGAATCTGTGGCGGTGCCGTTGTTGTCTGACTAACGTCAACCGATGCCCGCACCTGAACGCGTTCTTTTGATTTATTTACGGGTGATAGGAATACGCCGAAGACCCGTCTCGATGGGCGAAAAACAACAAAAAGAACGGCGGCATGGCCGAGCGGCTGGCAGCCCGCGCCGACGCCGACGCTTTGGTGGCGGCCCCCATCAGCGCCGAGTCGGCCATGCAGCAACAGGAGCGCGACGCCGAAGCTGCGCGCGCCGCCATCTTGGCCCGGTCCCGAGGGGGCAAGTCCTTGGCGAGCAGCGGGTACCGAGACGACGACGACGAGTCTTACGACGACAGCGGGTCGGGCAGCGATGACGACGACAGTGACGACGACGATAGCGAGGACGACGACGATGAGAGCGAAGTAGATAGCGACGAGGAGTTAGACGACCAAGCAAGCTACACCGAGTACACTGAGACCCGTGAGGAAGCCGACAATGAACTTCTCGTGGACTCAGACGGGGATGAATAATAGGGAATTGAATTGCGGTGCTATCAGGGACCGCAAGCCCGATTGTACCACATTCGTTTGTTGGAATTTCGCCTCGGTGTTCTTAGCACACAACATTATATTCTCGAACCAAATGGGCGAGCGACTGCGTTTTGGTTTCTCGGTAGAAATTGTTATATTTATATTGTGGCTTCTTGATCTTGGCTAGAAACAAAGCAGCAGTGCAATAGGCGAGAATTCTATATATGCCTTTTTTTTTTAATCCAGGCATTGGCTTGCCCTCTAACTTAGCTTTAACTCCGATTATCCAAAAGCCAGACTTCATCAAACATCAAAGAAAGTACAGCGTACATTGTACAGATACAGCTTTTTCACTTGGGACAATAAGCGCCTTTCCGCTTTTTGTCATTCTCCAAGCACCAAGCATCCAAATTAGCAACAAAAAAAAAGGTCCTGATTACGCATGTACGAGTGTAAGTGAATGCAGTGGGAATCTGTTTGGCAGAGAGCACACGAACCGCCTAATTCGGCAAGGACTCTAATGCTTCCTGCGCCAAACGCAGCTGCCTGCCGCGCACCACTCCTGCGAAATCTGCAACCAGCTGAAGCAGAGTACTTTCATGGCCGCACAATTTTGACAAAGGGCACGGTGCCATCATTACTACAGTGGCAGCAGGTGTCGTATCAGAGGTGCTGAAGGCTAAAGAAGGCGGCAACTGCACGAGTGAAACGTCGCATGCGGAGGATGTTGACCCTAGGCGCCGTCGATACCGTCTGGCTACAGTGGCACTCGACGTGTAGCAAGAGTGGCAAGGTGGGCCCCTGTCATCACCACTGCTGGCATGCGCTGAGGCCTGCTTCACAGAATTTGGACTGTCCACACTTGCCACAGCTCCAACTAATGAACAAGCAGCAGCACTTCTTCGCGGCGCGGTGCAAGCAACGAGGTGACAGCCTGCGTGAACTGGCGGACAGCAAGCGCCCCACTGCCTTTGACCGCATTCATGCTGTGCTTCTTTGTCGCCTCTACTAGGCATCGTAGCTTCTTCTTCTTCGTCTTCGTTTCTTTGAGGTTGTTGAGTGGACACCTTCGAATGTGTAGTGGTAACACCTCGGCACCCGAGCAATTGAATGAGGTCCAAAGCATGACCTAGTGGAGGCACTAGGAGGTCGCCGCACAAGATGCACTCTGTTCCGTGGTAAGCCTCTAAGCCACCACTGTTCGTAGCAGTAGCAGCAGCAGCTCTAGGAGTAGCACTAAGAGTAGTAGTACTAGTACTAGTAGGAGTAGTAGTACGGGTAGCAGCATGTTCGTTTTCGTCAGCTCCACGAGTACATTCAGCTTCGTTGGAATTACCACCAACTTCTCGATAGTTTTCGTCACGGTCACTGCTACTGCTCGTAAGAGTGTGCGGTGGCCAAGGGTTTCCCCCTAAAAGGGGCCGCCATACTGCGGCTGCGCAGAGCACGTCACCCACGAAAGACTCGGCTTGCTGCACGAGTGCGACTAGTGCGCGGCGCAAAGAAACCTAATGAGCAGTAATATGACACCGATGATTTATTCATGATGCATGTATCACAGCAGGTGAAGACGAATGAAGTGGCTCTAAGTTGGACAATTGCAAGATTGCAAGTCATAAACCACTTATAGAAACAAGTCGTAAGGATATGTTATCTGTATTCTTCAGCGAAAAACAAACTCAAGAAGAGCACTCACCTGAGCCTCGAGCTTGAACACATCTCGCTTCAACACAGCACCGTCGAGGCAGCCTTCTCCAAAATCACTTCTTTCGGCTGAAGCTGCACCGTCAAGGATTAAGTTCGGGATCAAGTGGAAATGGCCACAAGACGTAGCCTGAAAAACATGGCAGGTGTGAACACATGTATCCGCAAAATGAATCCAGCAGAGTGGTATTACAATAGCCGGCAGAATACCGGTAATTCAATCTGTGCAGGCATTTCGGGGCGTTATCGTACGCAGCGACTATTCTGAAAGTAAATCTTGCGAGGACTATTCAAGTAAAACCTGATAGAGTGGAGTGTGGCCGTTGTGATCGGCAATAGTGGGGTCAGCTCCATTGGCTAGCAACCATCTCAGAGTCTCTTCTTGCCCAAAAGTGCACGCGATCCAGACCTGCGCACCTCACGAATGTTTTATTGATTTATTTTCAAGTTAGGTGTCGACATTAGGTCCATGATATGTTTTCAAAAGAAAGTCCTCCTAATCATGACAATATGTAATTGATATCATATGCATCAATGAAGAGTACTAAGTACCGGTGCCCAGCCGTGTGCGGTGCGTGCGTGAATGGTTTGTCCCGACGGGTCCACTTCTTCAAGCAACCACTGGGCAACGGCCAGATGCCCTAGTCAAACGTGCAATGCGTAAAGTTTGAGAATAAACTTAAGTACGTATGCTCAAGAAAGTTTCTTAAAATTTCCTCCATCTCCTGCACCTTGCTTGCACGCAATGATCATTGGTGTCCAGCCGCCCGGCAGAGTTGGTGCTCGCAGCTCTTTGCCACAAGCTTCTGATTCCTCAGCAAACAGCCAGCGGGCGACAGCAAGATGGCCGTTTGCACAAGCAGCCAGTATTGGAGCCCACCCACGTACATCTTTGGTGTGCAAAACTTCAATAGCTATAACCTGAATTGATTTCCGGCAGTAAAAGGCAAGCACTGCTAGTAGTTCTAGTAGTAGCGATGCATGCATTTAACTACCTACCGTATATAACCACCTAGCTAGGTCAAGGTGCCCATTCTCGCAAGCCACAAAGAAAAGCGTTTTCTTCTCGCCATCTATGCTTCTCGAGAAATCATTGCCATTTCGCATCATAGTGCTTTGAAGGGCCTCCAGTTCACCTGCTGCACACATTCGATGGGCCTCTGCTACGCTTATAGTCATTACGCGAACGTCAAGGCTACTCGAGGCCAATCACATAATTAGCTTTCTTTTCTCATTTACCATAGCACCATACTACAGATAGTACTTAGCACTATCACACTCTCGCGCCAATGGTTTGTGTAAGTAGACAACCTTCCTTGTTTGATCGCACACTACACTCAAACTCTCGAAAGCTTGAAAGAAGCTTCAAAAGAATTTTCGCTAAGAGTCGAATTTTTGCACCGACGAAAGAAAATTCTGGAGGACTCGTCACTTCACCTTTTCTCCGTCATTAGTCATTAGTCAATACCACTAAATGCTACTTAGACTAGCTGAAACCATCAAGGACCTACAGACCTGTCGCTACTTAGTCTATCGAATATAGTCTATCGTCTAGAGACCTGCACTGACCGCAAGACTGCCGCAGCACGGAAGCAATTTTGTAGGAGGAATATATGCTAGCAGAAAGGAAGCACATTCCTTGCAGTAGTGTACTTGACTTGCCCCTGAGATTGACTAATACAGTAACCCCACAGCCAGGATGCGATTGCATTACTGATCTGTACATACAATTATCACAACTATGACAAGTATACTTGTATCTGATAAAATTAGTAGAATGATTACTCGCGATGTTGTCAGAAGATTCGTATCATCTTATTGCCGGGGAAGTAGCCAAAGATACTGTTCCCTAGCATACCTAGGCCCAAGACGTGCAGCGTTGTTGCACATCCAGCGGAATGTTCTTTTCAGCATTGAAAAAACTAGCTTTTGTCCTCGATCGTTAGTTACAATCCTGCTGAAAGGCTTTGCAAGCTCAGTAAAGGTTGTGTGTTCACATTCTGGCAGTGGCGACGAAGATTTGGAAGTATTTTCTGACACACTTCTCGACTTCGGTGCTTCGTCTGTCTCAGTTTCGAATGTTGAAGCCTCGAAGCGTGAAGAGATGCCGCTATACATATTAGAAATCCTTGAGGTGTCCACTTCCAATGTTTCAGCACTAACCTGGGAAGAGACTAAGATTACGGCTTACTTTGAGGATCCGCAAGATGCTGATGTAGCGTTTGCAGCGGTCCAGGAAAGGTTGAACCTCCCTGAAGTGCCCAAATTTGCCGTATCGGCCGTAGAAGAGGTTTTAGAAAGCACACACTGGACGAAGCGCACCCAAGAAAGCTGGATTGAGCCCTTTGTGGTTGGCCGCATTGTATTGCGCTTCCCTTGGCACGACGCTGATTCATGTAGGCGAGCTCGAGAAGCCGCTGCTGCGGCTGCTTCGACATGTACGCCAGCTTCTGGTGAGCTACCAGAGTCCATGGAGAACGGTGACGGCCATAGCCCAGTCGTCGAACTGACTCTAGAAGGCGGAGAAGCCTTTGGCATGGGGGAGCACCCTACTACTGTGCTATGCCTTCAGTGGTTACAAGCTCTTGAAGAGAGGAGCCGTCAGAGTGAATCTCCCCGACACGACTATCACGACCTTAATTCTAACTTTAAAGACGGTAAGCCCTTTCGAAATGAAGTTGCTTTATTGGACTATGGTTGCGGCAGCGGAATACTCGGCCTCGCAGCGCTCAAATTGAAGCTTGCGGACACTGCAGCTTGCGTCGACGTTGACCCCATCTCACTGGCATCGACGCAGCGAAATGCGACAACCAACAGCGTGCAGCATGCGTTGAGTACGTGGTTGCCTCCTGCGGGCCTCTCGGGCTCCGCGGCAGCATCGGCGCTTGATGCATCACCTGCTGAAGCTTCCGGTTCACACGAGATCAACCGCAATAGCAGTTCCAGTTCTGTTTTCGAGCCACTCTGTCCGGCTGAGCACTATCCCAACGGGTTTAACATTTGTGTCGCAAACATCGTACAGGGGCCCTTGATTGCACTGGCACCGACTCTAGCGAAACTTGTCCAGCCTGGCGGTGTCCTTGCCCTCAGTGGGATTCTAAACGATGGTGCGCAGGGTGCTGCTGTCTATGCAGCTTATCGTGATTTCTTTTCTGACATCGAAATAACGGCTGAGCGCGACGGGTGGCTCCTCATCACCGGCACTCGGAGTTCAGAAGACGGAACTTTGAAATGATTAGTCAAGGACATGCGCTCTTGTTGATAGCCTAGTCCCTGCGAAGTGAAAAATCATCTGTAGTCTGCGCTAAGCGAAAAGATATCTAAAAGTGAACTAGTTTTACTTGACATGGCCCGATGCAGTTGAGAAAGACGGGAATTATTACCGATTGCCGTATGTGTTACACGGCCCTTCTATCTTAAGTTTCGTTTTGGTGACGCGCCAGGGCTAAGAATGGTACATTTACTCACTGGCTTTTACATATAAATCATTTCCCGTCGCCCTATTTTGTACTTTATAACTCCCACTGCAGATTTTTTTGCCTGCGTAGCAATTACAATGGCACGCAAGCCCCTCGTCGATGTAAGTGAACAAGTGAATGCAATGGCAATTTTTATTTCTCTCTCCTGCTTGCAGCTCGCAGAAGACATGTGACTTAAAGGCAATAATAGAGACAGGAGTGATGAAGCATCAAACAGCTCAAAAATCGAAAAAAGCGATCTAAAATTCTATCTGATTTTGAGCTCAATTTAATGCGTTCGTTGGGATACTACATCGCTAGATAGCTTCGTAGCCACGGCGATTCGAGCTAGTTGCGTGCAGGGCCAAAACAGCCGCTCGACTGAGGGAACCAAGCTCTACGCCAGTACTTGTTGACGTGCCAGTTTTGTCGCTAGGGTCAACTCCTCCTGTAGGCGCCCCTTTGGAGTGGTCCGGCAGCAGATACGCTTGCTGCTGTTGTTGGCCCACGTAAAGGCCTACAGCACCCGCCAACACGGCGACCGCAGCATACGACAAGAAGCCATACAATAGGCTGCTTGTCGTGGTCCCAGGGTATTGACTTTCTAAAGTGGCCACAACTGGGTTTTTGTTGTTGACCAGGTTGCTGGTGTCGTCAGGGGGGTAATCGTACGCGCTCCAGAATCCACCCACGGTTTTCAGCCACCATTTGGGGTAAAACAAGCGCCGCATGTTGATGCTCGGAGCATCGGGTGCCTCGAGCGACATCCCGTCATGGTACTTGGCGATCTAAACAGCGATGGCAGTGGTGGTTGATAGATGAAAAACGGGCAGGCAGGAGCGCTCATTCAAAGGAAGAAGCCCTCTAAGACTAGTGGTAATATTAGCGCAGCGCTCATTCATACTACTGTAGCAGTACTTCTATAGTGCTGAAATATCCAATGATCTTTACCAGTGTCGTGAAGAGGTTGGCGTACGAGTCCACGAAGCGCTGGCAATGTTGCGCTGAAAGACTGGTTAACGCATTGCTTGCGCCGGTAGAGTCGCCGCTGGAAAGCGCAAAGTCAGCTTGAGCCTCTGCTGCCGACTAGAAACACGAATAACAGGTGTGTGTTATGTGATGAATGGCATAGTTGAGAGAGAAAGAGGAACAAAAAGAGATAATATGCACACTTTACTGCGCAAAATTCAGCACAAGAACGCAAAACTAGAGAGGAGGGAAAAGACAAGCAAGCCCACCTGTTCTGAAAGCACATGTTGCTCGAGAGCCTGTTGCGCTGAACGGACGTCGACAATCGCGTACTTGAAAGCTTGCGCGGCCCAATTCCCCACGCTGCACGCTTGCCAGAAGGTGGACTCGGGATCGTAGCGAAACAAGTTGCCCGTGCTCAAAGGCGAGGGCACCGCTTCGGGGCCGGCGGCGACGTATACAGGGGTGTACACGGACATGTGGGGCGCGTACTGGGCCACCCACACCTGTATTAGCGCATGGAAAACAGGATGAAAAGACAGAGGAAGCAAATTAGATATGTAGCAAAGAACGTAGATAGAATACGAGGCGATGCGGTAGTTAAACGATGAATGCACTCGGAAAATATCAATTCTCCTTTGAAAAAAAAACAAACCGAAAGACACGTACTTAGGGGTCGAATGAGACCAAAGTGTATGAGTCCTAGGGGCCTACCACGGCGCGCGTCAAAGTGTTCGCAGGGCTAGCGGCTCGGCTCACAGCAATGGAGCTGTACGACGTGCGAAACATGGAAATGCTGCGCTCGAACCCCCCCGCAGCGATGTCTTGCAGGGTCAGGTTGTTCTGGTTGTAATCCGTGTTGGCCTTTCATTGGTTAATTGGTGAAAGGAACGGAAGTTTCGTGACATAAAAATGAATGAGATGAAGAAAAGATCAAGGGTACTACGGAAATGGCAGAAACATGTCAATCATTTTGCCGCTTCAAAATCAACTGTTCGCGTGCAAAGTTCGTGCAGTGAGACATGAAAAGGAAGCAGCGAACGAGCGTATGAATAAACGGATGAACGAATAGGCCTACGCTATCTACCGCACCGAGGCATCAAAACGGCGAGGGTCTCCGTAAGGGCCCGCAGCTGGCCCCTGGCTCAAATCAAACCGAGTGCCCTCGTAAAAGTCGCGCTTCCACGCCATGACGTCAGCGACGCTCACCAGAGTGCCCACCTTCGATTGGGTTCGATCGGAAAAAGGAATTATCAGAGAGGCGGTAGAGGATTCGAGGTTAAAAAAAAAGTAATAGAATGGAAGCAAGGGCCAATCTCTATGTGTACTTGCGTACGGTGTATATTTCGCTACCGAAGTACAACTACTTTGCATTCTATGTTGATAATTCAGCCATTCTTTCTCTCTGCCGCTGCCTCTTACTTCAATGCTGAACGGGAGGCCGTTCCCAACCCAGTCCACGTCCGCGGGCAACGGCGGCGACGAAGAGTCCAGCCCCTGGGCGAGGCTCAGAATGCGCCATTGCCGCCGCGTGGAGTATGCGCTCATGTAGTCCTTGTACCCGTACACTGCGGCGAAGTCCAGCTCCTGAGGTGAGATTTGATAATGCGACATCCATGAAGCGAGAAAAGCAACGGTTATATGGTGGCGAGCTACAATAATATTGCTGAATGAATCACGAGGTGAAAGTTGGAGCAGTATAAGTAAGGACTATAACGTATAAAGGCTGTAACGGCCTTTCCTTTTCATACAGTAATCCCTATAATTTTTGCCTCTTTTACCTCTCCAGATCCAGAGCTCCAAAGCCCCGCGGCTTCCGCTTCCGACCACAAATTGTCCGACGCCAAAAAGTTGGCGTCAAAGTCTGCTGAGGTGGTGTTGCTTCCTTCGGCTGCTGCTTGCTTCCGAGTGGGCACGTTTCGAATTACAAAGGAATTGGCCACCACGCTGACGTGGCTGTCGGGCACCTTCTGCGCCACCCACACCGCTGCCGTGCCGGCCCGGTCCGGCAAAATGTGAAACATCCACGCTTCCTGCGCGTCCACCACGCTCAAGGCTTCGCCGCCCTCGGGATTGGAAACATCGGCAGCGTAGTACCCAAACTCCTGCGCCAAGTTGCCCATGGTCGTGATGGCGCAGCGGGCCGTGGCACACCGCTCCAAGGCAATCACGGTGAGAAACGACACGTCGACCAGTGGACCCTAACAGCGCCAAAGACAGAATTTTTGATGAAGAAATAACGCATGAAGCTCAGTAAAAGAAGAGAAGAAGAAGTCTTGTAGGTAAATGCATGTCGTAGGAATGATAATGCTTCTAGCGGAAGGGAAAGAACCATTACAAAAATCAGGAGCAAGAGGAACAAAAGCAAAGTAAGGGCACGCATCAGACAGCATAATCCATTGTTCAACTTAAACTATGAGACAGCTTACTTCACAAGTTGGGCATTCTCGAGGAGGCTTCCCAAACCACACTGAGCCGCAGGTCGATTCGCCGATGCCTACTCCAACTTCGTTCATGATGCCAAACAAGCCCTCCACCACTGCGTACGTCGACGCGACCTGACGAACAACAACGGAAGCAATGCGCACGAACTTGACATTAAATATGATCTAAGTATACT
>Ga0307982_1003236_pt1 | contig 13048 bp, 13 predicted proteins | sample OrgLakmetagen989_FD_201847 | JGI IMG/M metagenome (GOLD analysis project Ga0307982, IMG submission 201847) | Saline water microbial communities from Organic Lake, Antarctica - #989 | ecosystem: Environmental > Aquatic > Non-marine Saline and Alkaline > Saline | place: Antarctica: Organic Lake... | reverse complement strand
TCGTGTCTGGCCATTTGGAGAACTCAGAATTCCTCTGCTGCACGCATTTCCAGCTCCGAGTCATCTTCCTCATTCGAAATACGACACTCAAATGACCCAAATACTCCTAGAGGAATACATCTTTATAGCCGGCGCCATGAAAGACAAGAGGGATCTGCAAAAAAAAAGGCAGCGAATAGCCCTCTTTTCTCGACTAGAAATCCAACACCCACGGAAAGTGCATTTTTGATGCTTCTTCGACCCCCCTTCGGCTCTGCAGATGAGCATAACGCCAGATCAGAAAGAAACCAGTAACCCGGTGCTCGAAAAGCGAAGTGTTGGCAATTTAGCGAGACCGCGAGCGGGAGCGCCCTCGCCGCCGGTCGCTGCCGTAACGGTCGTCGCCACGGCTGCTGCCACCGCCGCGGCTCGACGATTCGTAAGGGGCGGGGCCTCCCGACCGGCTACCACCACCGCTGCCGCCGCTGCCTGGGCCATAATGGTCGGCACCTCGGCTGCTGCTGCTGCTGCTGCCATACTGCCCGCTGCCGTACTGCCCGCTGCTGTACGAGCTGCTAGAGAAGAAAAGAGAAAAAGCCACCCCAATAAATGAAGGAAAAAGATAATCATGAGGTCGTCGGATAAGTGCAGCGGATGGCTTCGAGTTCATGACGGTCCAGCCGACGACGACGACATAAATGTGCACTTTAAATAATAATTGAAGCGCAGTGCAGTGAAGAACGCACCCTTCCTCTCTGTCACTCTCTCGGCCCAAATAGCTCATTATCTCACCTAGTGGTTGGTCCGGTGCGGCCGCTCAACACGGGGCCCGGCTTGTCGCCCTTATTCTTCGCGTCCCGAGTGTTGCCCAGTCCTCCGCCGAAGCGCCGAGGCTTCCATTTGCGCACCGTGCGGCCTGTGTATTGAGATCCAATGCGTGAGAACCAATGACAAAATAGAATTGACACGTATATACATAGGCCAAGGGGGGTTTAATAAGTGCAAGAGAACAAAATTAATGGTTGAAGGAGCCCAAGTGAGAATGTGAGGTGATGACCGCGCTCCACGTCGACGACCACTCGGCGACCGTCGATTTTGCGCCCGTCGCTCTTCTTGTACGCTTCTTTCATGTCTGCTTCCCTTTCGTACCTAGAAGCATAGAAGAGCAACAAAAAAAAGGTAATTGCGTGAGAACACTAAGGTTTTCAGGTGGAGATGCATCCGCAAGGAACCTTCGAATATGCTTGGTGATTGAAGCTAGGAAATGTGTTTGGCCAACAGTCAAGCACATCCTATAGATTCGCAATCCTTGCACCATCTCTTTAATCTCGTCAAACTCCCGTCTTCAGGTACACAGACTATGGGTTACTATAAAGCAACTATTTCCTAGTAAGTGTGCACTCCAATAGCGAGGTGTGCCAACGCGTCAATTAAGTCTTACTCGAGGAAAGCGTAGCCGCGGCATTCGCCGTCCCTGTCCTGTACCAGCCGCAACGACTTCAAGGGGCCAAATTGCTCGAACTCGCGCCGGAGCTTGTGGGCCGTGGTGTCGTAGCTGATCCTCGCCACGAAAAGGGTCTTGTAGGCGTCGCCGGTGATGGCGTCGTTGGTTGGCTTCGGGGGCTTCAGCGGGTCCCATGCCGCAACTGCGTCCGCCAGCTTCGCCTTGTGCTCCTTCTCTGCTTCCAGGCGGAGCCGCTCCTTGCGCTGCAGGACGTCTTCGAACGGCGGTCGAGGTGGGGGCGGGTTCGCCATGGCGTCTTCAAAATGGGCTACGCACGACGCCATCCCGCTGTACGGCGGCATCTTTCGTTTCACCACTGGCGGCTTGTACTCCAGCGGCACGTCAGGTACGAACATTGCCTTCATTACTATCAAATACGAATTTAAGCAAGCAAATGAGAGAAAGAAATGCGAGATGGAAGATTCTCTAGGAAGACAACAGAAGTTAGCAAGGCTCCTAATTCAAATTCTGGCAGGAGGCAGGGCAGCCAGTAAAGACTGGAGGAGAGAGAGATCATGCACGAAGCGTATCGAATTGAACCTGGCGGCAGATGTGCGATCGCAGGGCCGGACCCGTTCCCGCTCATCTCGCCCTTGGGCGTATTGAGCCGGTTCCCAGACATCGTCAAATCGCTCAATCAATTCCAAAGGGCTATCACGCTTGTAGGGGCTGGTGTGGCGGTGGAATGAAGAAAGTGCTCGAGTGATTTTGAGCGCCTCGCTTTAAAAGTTGGGGTTTAGAATAGAAATTTAAACTTTTGGTTTTTTGCATTTTTTAAAAAATCAAGAAAAGCTAGCTAGCTACTACTGTAGCTAATAACCTACAGATTTGATACTTAGAGCCCTTGCTTAGAAAGTATCAACATGGGTATAAGAGAAAATTGGTAATAAATCATCTACGATTTGATTCAATTCGAAAGCTCTAGAAATTGGTATAATATGAACTCTACGCCTAGCTTCGTAGCCCCTCCGCGCGAGCCGGTGCCGCCTACTCCTCTATCGTCACTGCTTGACATGCGGCATGGCGTAGAAAGTATCGAGGCTGAGCGGCTCTCTCAGTGGCAGTCACGAGGTGTACCCATATTGGATCTTCGACCGCCGTCTCACTTCGATCGCTGGCGGCTCCGTGGGCGGGCTTCCAATGTACCTTGGTATCTCCTCGCTGACGAAGGGTTCCTGTTGCCGCCTCGTGAAGTCGCCTTGGCCGTGCACCTGCCCCAGCCAAGTGCCAACACCGAGGCTCTGTCTAGCAATTTCGCTGCAGATCAAGCCGGGCCAATTTCCTTTCAGCAATTGGCAGCAGTCGCCGCTAGCGAGATGACAGGCTCTGGCCTAGCCGAACCCACAGTTGCACCCACCGTAGAGTCGGTCCTAGGAGCTTTCCTAGGGCCTCGAAACCCATGGGTAGTCACTGACGTCTTTGTAGATTCTCCTAGTTTGCAAAAGGCAGCAAGAATTATTGGCCTGGCCGATGACACGAATCCATCTGCGGCAAGCGTACACCACTTATGGTCGCCTACTCCAGAGTTGCTAGCTGCTGTTGACAAGATTGAAGCCACCGTGGCAATGAAAGGCCGTGGCAGCTCAAGCTCAGCTGAAACATTATCATCGCCTAGTCCTGCGGCTCCAGTGGCCGCGTGCCGGGGCTCGTGCTTGGACCTTGGGTGCGGCGCCGGGCGCGACAGCAGCTTCCTAGCGCTGCGTGGATGGCGCGTCCTGGCCACCGACAACATGCCCAAAGCTCTTGCCAGAGCACGCAAGCTGGCGACGCGCTGTGGCGTTGGAAGTGGCAGCTCTCTGGATGGCAAAGACGACTTCAACAGCACCAGCACCAGCAGCACCAGCAACAATTTGCTGTCACATTATAACGGGTCGCTAGCCACCGCTGTGGTGGATGTTCGGAAAGATCCAGGAAGTGTAGCGCGTGCCTTAGCAGCGGCGGATAATTATCGTTGCAACAATATGTGTAGCAGTGCTTCTAGCAGTGATGGCCCCATTTGTCATCTGGAGGTGCGAGCTCCTCTGTCTGTGAGTACTAATGCTTCTGAAGCGGACTCCAGTTGTGCTAGCAAAGATGCCGGTGGTATTTCTGCGCACGACGAGAAGAGCGATGATCTCCATAATAGATCCAAGCGGCTTCGGTCTCAAGAACTAACGGGTAGCGGCGAGTTGGGTTCGTTTGATCGTGGCGTTGATTTGCTCGTTATAGGCCGTTTCTTTTATCGTCCGCTGCTTGAGGCGCTTAGCGAAGACTCAGCCAACGGTTCTTCTCTTGTTAGCTCATCCGTGGCGTCTAAAGAAATGTTACTCACGGCACGTGAATTGGTCGCCCCAGGTGGCCTGGTGTTTTGGCACCATTTTCGGGACGGCTGCCAGCACCATCCGTTAGGTCACCCCTCATCCGATGCTGACATTGTACGGCCTGGGGAGCTCATGGAAGCGTTTGCTGGTTGGGAAGTGCTTCTCAATGACGAAGAAGCCTTTTTACCAGATGGCCGACCGATGGTCACTTTTATTGCGCAGCGCCCTTTGAAGGGATAAGCGTTATGACTAGGGGGCACTGTGCACTGCACTTACGAGCGAAGTGCTAGAACCCTGGCCGAACTTTTCTTTTGTATTATGCAATTCCTCGTTCTTGTTACATGTGTGAGCATAATTTCACTGGAACTTTTCAGGCAGTAGTTCAGATCTCCTGATATATTCAAAGAGATAAGTTCACTGGCGAGTGCGTTTGTATGATAGTTTATTGAGTCAACAAAGAAAAATTATAGACAATGGGGATTCCAGAAATATTTTATAACGCCAGATGTAGTATCAGTTCCTTTATCTCCGTGATTTATCGTTTATGGGCTCTCAACTGGTAACGTGGCCTTTGGGAACACGACAAGCAGAGGTTCTAGCCTTTCCTTATCTCCTGACGACGCACCGCCCTCCTTCTCTTCAGCACCATTGCTGCCATTGATCTTTGCTGCGTTCACTTCCGATACCTCAGCATGCAAGCGGCTTAACCCGATAAGTTTCGGGTTGTTGGAAAGGGACAAGTGACTTAGTGCAGGCAGGCGCTTGCGCGAGCGGAGCTCCCTGAGACCAGTGGCCAACACCGCACAGCAACCGTCACCCTCGATGCGATTGGCGTCCAAGAGCAACACCTGCAAGCGCCGCCCGCCCCGGCTTGAGACCAGCGCTGCGCACAAGGGCACGGCGCCATGGGCGGTGAGGGCATTCGCCGACAGGTCCAGGTAGGTCAAGGCCGGGGCCTGTTTCAAGCCGCGAGCGAGCAGTTTCCCCCCTTGGAGCCCCACGCGGTGGCCACGCAAGCACATTGTGGTCAAATGGGGGCACGCCGGCAGGCAAGCACTCAAGTGCGCGGCACCGGACACGCTCAGGCAACCACCGTATTTGAGGTCGTGGCGCGCCGTGAGGTGAGTGACCGTGCGGCGGCCGTCGCGGACTTTTTCGAGCCATTCTCGCAGGGCGCCGTGTTCGACCTGGTATAGGCGAACAAAGGCGAATAGAGGAAAGAAGAAGAAGGTGAAGGTGAAAGAGGAGAAATGGCAATAGAAGAAGCGCTCACAAGTGGTGAGAGTGAACCATACGAACACATCGTAAATTAGCGCTTTGTGCACAAATGAATGCAACAATAGATCCTCCTGAGAGCAACCAGCACACCTCTCTGGTGTCGACGGGGAAGTCGTCTGCGCGCGATCCTGGGCGTTGGCCGTTGGTGGCTTCCGCTGCACTCGACGAGCTTTTCTCCTTAGGGGGCTCCAGCCCTGCAGCTGCCCACAAGTGCTTCCGAGCTTCGAGCCGACCATCGGGGTTGAAGCTGGGCACCAGAGGAGCGCCGGTTTGAAGGTTGTAGCGAGGCACAACGACGCGGCCGTGGCTCAGGAGCGTGTCAATTTCTTTGTGGGTGCCAATGAGCTGCACAGCTTCGCGGTACTCGGCGGCAGCGCGCTGGATTGGCACAAGAAAAAGAAGAAGGAAAAGCAAGAGGCGAATAGGGTGAGTCGAAGTGAGTTCTGAAATTCCAAGAATCTTTGGAAAATATGTGCCAGAACACTATAACGTTATCCAAGGCTTCACTGAAAAAACGAAAGAGTCATCTTCACTTGTGGCACACCTGCATGGCCGACACGAGTGCCGCGTGATCACCAACTCGTTGAGCGGCTAATGAAGCCACTGCCTCCGCAGCATCTGAAGCAGCCCTGGCTCGCGCTTGACTTGCAGCATGACGCCAGAACTGCGGCAGCGTTCTCCCCGTGACCTCTCGGCACAATTCCGAGGCAGTGGCGCCTTGCGCATCGCGCAGTTGCAAGTCAAACAAGCCACTCAGAGACTCGGGCGACCGGAGCACAAAGGACTTGAACGCTTGCAACCGAAGTTCCCTGCGCCGAATGTCGCTCCCGCCACCATCGCTGGGAACTTTCCCCTCGATTGCCAGGGCGTAATTGTCGTCGGCTTCTTCCGCAGCGATGCGTGCTGGGTCGTGCCTTTCGAATTCTAAGGCAACGGCGTACAAGCCAGCGAGCGCGTTGAGCTTCCGCCACCGCAACAACAAGTGGAGCACCGAGTCGCCGCTGCAACGGTGGGTCCACGCCGACCACTTGAACCCCCCGTAGCCGTCGCCGTCGACAATGGCGTTAGGGTTGACGCCGTGCAGCGCGTCTTTGCCTGCTTTCTTCTTCTTCTTTGAAGTGGCGGCAGTAGAAGATGCTATCGGCTGTAAGCTGTGGCGGAGTGCTGCAGGGTTATCGCCGTCGACCGCGCGGATCACAGCATAGCCCCACGTCACGCCCTGTAAGAAGGTGCGCGGTGGTGGCTCCTCTAACGCGTCGCGCGGGGATTGAGGCCGGTCAGCAGCGCCACTGCCTAAAGGTGAGTCGATGTAACCAGCGCTGCCTATGCTGCTATTGCTTTGGTCAAACTCAACGCTGTGCGCTCCATGCAACGCTGGCAGGTTTTGATGGTTGCCTTCGTCGCCGCTGAGCAATGTGCTGTTGACGGTGCCTGGCGAGGGCGGGCTTCGCGGAGGGCTAGCCTCGGAGCGTGGACTGCCGCTGCCAACTGATAAATCGAGGGTGCTGCCAGCTGGAGGGCTCTGTGGGCGCACGCGACGCGTTCCTCCAATACCAAGCTTTCGCTCACCGCGGATGTCGGCATTCTTTATGAGTACTTCTCGGTGGTCCTTGGACCAGTCCCAGCTCGTTTGATTGAAAATGGCCATTGGTCTGACAAGTAAAATAGTGTGTGCTTTCGATGCACACTCGCCTATGAAAGAGTTATGTGATTGTACGACCACGAGAGATCTACCAGTCCACACACAATCAAATCTCCACTACTTTCGAAGCATTAAGAATGCTGCTGCGAGCGGCGACTGTCGATGATGAAGCTGCTGGAAGGAGGTGCAACACTACTAAAAATCTGCGGATAATAAATCTGAAGCGCTGATAAATTGAGCTCGTGAGCTTAAGAGAAGCTACCAAATACTTTTTTGCACGCTAGACTAGCTAGCTCCTGTTGGCCCATTGACTGTGCATTGTTTACTGCTACCGTTAGATTAGGACGTTGGACATCGGCGCGGCCGCGACGCCGCGACGCCGACGTCGGGCGTTGTTCTTGGGTGGATTGTTGGGTTGTTGGGACGTTGGGACCACACAGGATTTTTGGATTTTTGTTGTTTCTCTTTCTGCCAAACATTACAGAGAGTACACTCGTTGGTGGCCGGTGGTGGCACGTGAGCACGTGAGAGTGTGAGTACGTACGCATAATGTACGCATGTACGCATGCCTCCAACCAAACCCCGAATTCCTGGTGCCAGGATTTCAGGAAATTTTGGGTTCAGCAGGAATCGAGAACCGTTTCAGGAAGTTACCAGGAAACTATAGGGCTTCGACCGAGAAATTGCTCCACTGCCATCGAAAACCGTAAACCAGCGCGCCATTTTACATGCCGAGTAAGCGTAAAATTAAGATTTATTCCCATCTCCCGTAAAACTGCGAAACATCTTTATTTCCCACGTGGCTGCAGTCGAAAGTACCGTAAAACGCCGTTTTATTCCAGGAATTTAGCAGGAAATTGGCTGTTTTAGGCCAGGAACAGGAATCCGGAAATGGCCTTTTCCGATCAGGAATTCGGGGTTTGGTTGCATGCCTCCATACTCAATTGTACTTTAGTCCTGTAATCGGAACACCACGGATGGTCAGCCTAGCTTTATGGGTATAATCTATATCGACTAAACATTTGTTGCTAACAAAAGAAGTATTGTTTTCTATTTAATATCCTCGTTCAGTTTAAGCTTTACTCAGGTACGAGGTTGCATTCCTAATCCTTGTTCACCCCTCATTCCATAGCTCTTAAGGACAGCAATTGAAGTAGCCTCAGGGAGGCAACACATCTCAGAGAACCAACATGGCAATTTCTAGCACCTTGTTTCGAGGAACATGCAGACAATGTGGTGGTGCAATGTCCTTGTATAGCCGTAGTATAAATTTTGCGACTGCTCGTCGCGTGACGATGCCCCTGCTTTCGCCTACGTTTACGCAGGGCACTGTCACTCATTGGAGAGGTACTTAACTTGCTTTTACTGAGCTGAATCCCACTGGACTGCATGATTAGAATTTCCAACTCACTGCCCGAAATGTGCGCCATATACATATTCTAGCTCAACTCTCAACTCTATGTGCACACTCCTTCTCTTCCTACCTTTACCTAAATGTATATTTAGTTGAAGCGGGCTCCGAGATTTCTATGTACGATGCTCTCTTTGACGTCAAAACTCGAACACTAACCGAAGATTCGGACCAACCAGAGCATGAGCTTATAGTCGAATGCCTGGATGCTGGCTATTTGTCGCGTATATATGTTGAGGCTGGCACCGTAGTAGAGCCTGGTAAGACCTTGGCGGTTTTAGTGGAGGATGAAGATGATCTGTTGGCAGTAAATGATGCCAGCCCTGAAGATTTTGATGAATGCGATGAGTTTACATGGCAAGGTTACTTAAAATAAAGTATTTTGGCGCAGTTGCTTTTTACTTTTTAATAATTGTTTTATTTTTCTGTATCCTCCTACGTAAGTAAACCATAGCACACACATAATATTCGGCAATACAACACCGAGATCGGGGTCTTCGCCATATAAGGAGGTTTGAGCCAAGGCCGTGAGAGCCAGTTGTAAGTCACCACGGATACGCCTCGGAGTACCCTGACGCCTGACGCAGTAGCCAAGAAAACGGCGTGTATGCAGTATTCCAGCCGGATTTCCTATTTCTGGGTTTTTGCGTTTCTACCCATATTGCGCTCGCTTGGAATTCCGCTTAACTGTGAGTCGGCCGAGGAATTAGGAAACCTGGTAGCGCCGTATTTCTCTTTGTTTGCTGATCAATAATCATCCTTAAATTGAACTTGGCTGAGCTGAGTGTGACAGCATGTACGACGTGCGACGTACAGTTGAGAGGTCAACACCCTGCCGCCGGCCTTTCCATCAGATTTTTATTCCATTATATTCTAGTTAATACTCCCCAAATGCAAAGATAAAAACATTTAATATACAGTAACATAGAGGTGTAACCATCAGAACAAATCTGACTGGGCTGAGCGTCCTTTGTGAAAGCGATTGCAATCATTTACTCTCGAGGTGTCCTTCAACAACCAGGCGTCAGGAAATTAGGGAATGGAGTGAGCCTGCTGTCGTCACTTCAGCCTGCTGTCGACACCTGCCCTTGGCAATGGCTATTCATTAACTATAGTTTTCCCCGGAAAGTTAGCAAAAATATGGCAAGGAGAAGAGCAAGTTATTTCGGTGTCAGTAGAGTTCCTCGGGCTACACTATATTCGTGGTCGGCGAGGTATAGAAACAGGGCATATTGCAGTCCCTACTTGAATCGCCAGGCACGTGGCCTGTTGTGTTTTCAGATTTCAGTGACATTTATAGAAAGGACGACAGCGCCTGAAGGACTTGAATACTTGAATAAGTTGTGCTGCTACGCTTTTTGTCAAGTTTGATTCTTAAATTCGATTCCTGTATCTCGCACCCTAAGTCCGAGCTGGGGACTGGGGACCGGATTTAGTCCTTGAGATGCAGTGTGCCTGATGAATTGATTTTAATTTTAAAATGTGGCCTACTGGAACCCTCCCATACATGCTAAACGTTCAAAAACGATTCACCTCTGGGAGTGCGCTATTTTGCCCTTATAATATAAACTAGAAACTAGAAACTGGATTCTGGTTTAAACTTTAAAATGTATTGCGTTGTATTTCTGCTTCGAGCTTCTGCCCTCGATCGCCCTCAGTTTTTGGTTAGGTCCCGCGTTTTGTTTGAAGGCGGTATCTTTGATTTATCGCCGCATGTAGTCGTTCTGGGGGGAATAATGGAGTGCATGTTTATTGCTGCGCCCTGTATCGACTATCAAGAATTCAGTGGTTCTTTTTATCTTTGTCTTTACACATTACGCTTTGCGCTCAAGACTTAAATTAGTAATTATTCCATGTCCGGAAGATATAAACAAGAGGATGGAACGTAGTAGGAACTTACAAAGCCATTTTTTTTAATGGACTGCTGCACACGGGTGTGCAGCTCAGCTTGTTTGCAATGGCACTGGTGTGGGTCAAGTCCACACTGGCTTGAGCGGTTCCTCTAGAGAAGCTGCCGTGGCCCGTTTCAGGAGCTGCCGCATGGCCTTCTTGTTGCTCGACGCCAAACGCTCCACGCGCTTCACCAAGCCATCAGAGTAGCCCAAATCTTCTGCCGCGGATGCTGCGATGTTTTCGAGCGCCTGCTGCCACTTGTGCTGCCGTGCTGCCCGCCGCGCAGCCTGCTTGGTGTCAACGGGCACCCATGCCTTCACCAGGCGCGCCCGCAGGCTGTTGGCCTTGGGCGTGAAAGGGTCAAGCAAAGTAGTATCCAATTCAGATTCGGCGAGGTAGTTATCCTGGTAGAGGGGGGGCTGCTTCGCTTGTGTTTTGCGCGCTTGCTTCCATGAGCTGTGAAGGGCTTTTTGAGCCGGGTCCACGACCTCCACGCGGAAACTTCCTTTGCCTTCATCAAACATCTTGATTCCGCGCGTCTTGGTCGCTGATCGAAGCGCATCTCGAACGTCATTAGATATGCTTTGGTCGTAGCACTCCACGCTCCAGCCGCCCTCTTGAAGGGGGCGAATCGAACTCAGGGTTTCGAGCTTGAAGGTTTCGTGGTTGTAGGTTTTCACACGCACGCCGAATTTCTCGAATGGCGACGAAGAAATGGTCGAAAAGAAGCATGCACTGTGTGCTTGAGGAAGGGAGCGGATTACCCTGGGCATCATTAAGCTCATGTTGGAGTGGCACAAGAAGAAGGAGCGTGTCAACAATCGGTTTTAGGAAGGTTGTCAAAAATTCACTTGAAAAAAAGCAGTTTCCGAGCAGTTTCGTCAACGACATCAACATTCTTTGTGTGACGTATGAATGCACGAACCCCTCTCGGTAAACAGAACGATGGTACGAGGGTACAGGGGAAATCTGCACCAATCATGGTTTGATTTTGATATTTTGATGCTCCAACAATTTGCTCAATGTGCTCAATGCAGCAAATGCAGCACTTCTTATAAGAATGAGATTATAAATAGGAATTGTCCTATGATACTTTCATGCTAGCCGCTTTGATCAAGGGCACCATTGCTATAGTGGTCTTAGGCGCAGCGGCTGTAGCTGCGTCTTTATTCCGAAATTCAGCTCGAGCTCAGTCAACCATTGACTTTCCTGATCAAGTAGGCTCCCGAGACTCAGTCATAATTGGATCTCACCACAAGACGGGGACAGTGTTCGCCTTCAGCACATTTCACGCGCTTAGTAAACATGAACTCTTTCGCGGATTTTCGCTGCAAATTGGAATGATTGGCCCAAAGTTGGCAACTAACAAGTCAGGCATTGCCTCATTCTACTTTAACAACAACGCTCACATGAAAGGAATTCCAGGTGACGCCTGGCTCAAGACAGCGACTGTCGTGCCTTTGAAAGATGCGCTAATGAATAACCCTAGTCGCTATCATAGACGTCCTGCTCAGGAAAATACCACTCCGATCAATAGATTCATTCACCTGATCAGAGATCCCGTAGAAATGGTGGTTTCAGCCTATTTATATCATCTTCAGAAACCTGAAAACGAAATGTGGTGGCTTGACTATCCAGGCCTTTTCAGGCCCTCAGACCAAGTCTTCGCAGCATTAAATAGAGCAGCATGCCCGCATGGCGATGGTAAACCGTGGTCATGGCTAGAGATTCTTGAATGTTTACCACCTGCAGACGGAATCGTCGCAGAAGGGTGGAAAATGATTGACGGCGACATTGAACCCATGGCAACGATCTGCGAGCAAGTGGATTGTATTCAGAATAATGCGCTAAAGTTAGACATCGACGACATTTCGCGCAATTTCACAGCTTCCATGGGCCGCGTGTTCGAGTTTTTGAATGTGACAGAGAAGCCAGGCCAGCGAAAATTGATGGCGGCGCTCGTGCAAAAACAGAAAGCAGCGCTGTTGAACACGACCCACGTTACGGCAGGAAAATTTGACAAGTCGAGCCTTCGCCGCATGCTGGCTGACGACCTAGTGATATCGGAGCGATTGAGCCAATTGCGACGCAAAACCCTTTGCATGCAGTAGCTATTCATGCCACAACAGTAAGTTCGCGCATGCACCTCTCGTACTCTGGCGGCAGAGGCTCCAAGATAGGCCTATTTATTGCCTCCGAGTTCTCTCTCGCGCATGGGGACTCACCGCTCGTTGTGAGTGCGTGCGGCGTTGTTCGACTGCCGGGGCCTCGCACAGGCCTGAAGCGCCTCTCAGGATCCCTCTCCACCCCTAAGGAGACGATGACGAGGCCGCTTGCGATAGATTAAGTGGCAAATAGTCCTGCCCGGGGGCTATAGATGCTGACTATATGGCATAGAAATGGCAAAATGGTTCTCCATGATAATGGTAGTAGGAAATATTACTGAAACTAGGAGCCAAAAGCAAAAACTTTCACCTGCGCATATCCCGCATTATATATTATCCATAATCAATACAATGTTTTTATAATTATATAAAGTCGCGGTATATATAATTCCCGATATACTTATATGAAGAAACAAGAGACACCGAGGGAAGTTCCCTGCTTCTTAAGTAAGGATGTCATGAGTATCTTATTTGGTTTATACGACTAGGACTTATGGGGTTAAATTAGTTACGTAAAAATGAAGATGATAGACGGAAGAAATAAATAGCAAATAGCAAAAGCAAAAGAAGGCCATGAGATATCGAAGCGCATGGCTCGACTTGAAGAAATAGTGAACTATGAGAGGCGGGTTATTCAACGAAACAAATCAATCAATTCTTTTCTTCGCTTTTTTTGAATTCGTTTTTGCTGCTATCAGCTGTGCCTTGGCTGTTGCTCCAGCTGTGTGCCCCTCCAGACACCGGCGCCGCTGCTGCTGGGTAATGCACGCTAGGTGCATCAGCCAAGGTGTACGTGAGCGACAACGCGGGATGCGGCGCTGGATAACGGTCACCTCCATACGGCGAGATCGTCGGCTGCAGCGGTGGCGGCGGCGG
>Ga0307982_1003233_pt1 | contig 13049 bp, 12 predicted proteins | sample OrgLakmetagen989_FD_201847 | JGI IMG/M metagenome (GOLD analysis project Ga0307982, IMG submission 201847) | Saline water microbial communities from Organic Lake, Antarctica - #989 | ecosystem: Environmental > Aquatic > Non-marine Saline and Alkaline > Saline | place: Antarctica: Organic Lake... | reverse complement strand
GTCCGCAAGCGGGTCATGCGAAACATGGCCAAAGTAGTGGAACTTAAGGGCGGTAACTGGTACGATGAGTCGCGCACCTAGTAGAGGCCCAATGAAATTTCTGTCGGTCTTTTTTGGTGTTCTTTTTACCGACAGAACAATGATAAATTACCGAAGTAAAATCATTTCTGGGCATTATATGGCCTGAAGATAACATAAATGATCTAAGTTTTTTAATTGGAGCTTATTAAGCCCGCCAAATTCTAATTTACTTTTTTTTCCCGATTATTTATTTCCGCCGGAGTAGGCACGCCGTCGTTGGGGCTCCGCACTCGAATGGACGCATCTTGGCAGGCTTGCATGGTGTCCACGTGGGCGCCCTCGTCGAGCACGATTTGGTTGAAGACGTCGAGCAAAGTTTCCACCGTCGGGCGCCGCTCCCCCTTCAGAGCTTGGGACTGAAACTCGTCAAACAAGTACAAGTCTGTACCCGAATAGTAAAGCTTGGCCACCTGCGGCGCGGGAAGCGAGGCCAAGAGCTCAGCGTTGGCATCGCGGAACTCGGAATAAGTATCCACGGCGTGTGCTTCAATCAGCTCACTGAAATTGTACGCTAAACTTGGGCTCGCCAGCCAGAGCGCTACTAAGACAAAGTAGTACACAATGGCCGCGTGCTGTGCTAAGAACCGGTCAGACCTGTGATTCCAACGGCGTGAAAGTGATGAGAGATAATTGAGTCATATCAGACTGCCTTTGAACGGTAAAGAATGGAAAAGCGTAGGAATTTATACATAAAAATATGGTACAAAATTTGTTTTCACCAGCGCTGGTCGCCCCCTAAGGCTTCCATGATGAGCAAGTGGTGAAACTCGTTCCATTCTTCGGCGAAGTGAATGCGTTTCACGTCGGCGCTGCGGCGCCACCAACCCAGGGACTCGTACAAGTGCAGCATTGAAATGTAGCTGAGGTACGGCATGCGAGCCACGGTTTCGAGGAACCAAAACCGCGGGATGGGGCGGTTCTCAAACGCCAAGTCAATGAACCCGCAAAGCACCACGTAAGGAACGCGCAAGAGAAGGGACGTTTCCACACCACTGCCGCCCGCCTCGCGAGCCACCTACACAAGGGAAAAAACAATGTGGGCGTCCACAAGCTGAGTGAAGGGAATCAGGCAGTAAATATATAGGCAAAGGCAAAACATATTGACTGAAAAAGACCGGAAGACAAGGTGGACTCCTCCGGCTTGCAAACCTACCTCTCGGTCGCTGACCGCTTTGTTGCTGAGAACCAACTTCCCTAAGCCTTGGCGGCGGAGAGCTGCTGCGCCGTCGTCAAACGACGCCTGCCCCCCAAACGATGACTTGAGATACTTTTCGGGGTTTGCCACGGGTTCTAACCACGTGTCGCTTCCTGTGCGCGTGTCAGGGTCATAGAAAAAAAAGAAAGAGAGATTGACTTCTTCAATTGTGGGTCTGTGTTCGTGATAGAACAAGAAATCACCTCTTTCTCCCTCTCAAGTTTTACTATCCTGGTATTCTCACCGTCTTTACGAAGCATTTCATTGATCATAGCTTGCCCCTCGCGCCGCAGGTTACGCCACGCCATGAGTCCGAGGTTTGACGGTGGCCCTGCCTGTCCATCTGCACTCACGCTGTCCAGGTACACGCCCTTGGATTTCGAAACAAAGCTGGCGGACGAAAGCGAAGAGAACAGGACATAATATGCGATAAACAAATGAAGTGGTATTTTACGAACGATGAAAAAGCGCTATCTCAATGCTTTTTCTTTTCGAAAAACTTGGGCCACAATTTGTAATCGAGTACATATTTTGAGGTTTGAGAAGATAACTCCATTTGGTCGATGCGAGTAGAATGCAAAATAATAAAGAAATATCTCCCAACGCGCATTATGTGGAATGAGCCGCGTACTTACCCAAAGTTGTAGTCCTCGAAATCCCATTGCGGATCGATCCGTGTTTTGGTTCGCACATTTCCGTCTCGACCATTAGTTCCTTGGCGGGCTTGCCAAATGCGGCGGTTGATGTCAGCTAAGGCCGCCTCCTGCTGGGCACGTTCATTGAGAAGAGCTTCTAGATCGCTACCTGGAAGATTGGGGTCACCTGCGCCATCCCTATAGGAAGCATCTTGCCCACCGACGGTTGACCAACGGCAGGAAAAAGTAGAGGGATGCCTGTTCAGTCTGACACTCAAAGACGGCAGCAATCCCGTAGAGCTCTTCAAAAACGATATAAAAAGACAGAAGGCCGCGAACTTCTCATTCATAGTGCTCTTTATCTAATCATACCCCGCACAATGACTATAAAAGGCCGACTTCTAGCTCATCAGAATTTTGTTAGATGGTTGTAAAAACGAGGTTGCAAAAGAGAGTTCCTCGCAAGATGACGAAGCGAGAAGAAGAAACCTGAAAACCTGAAGCACTTTGGACCGCTACCATCACTTCCATGGCCACTCGGGCATGTGCGCCTGATTAGCTTCTTAGGTCTAGTTTGCGCTGCTTTGCTTTTCTTCTCTACCTGTTAGTCTTCTAATTCCGGGCCTTCGGGTAGGCCTTACAAAAATACGTCAAATATTTGACCCAAATACGTCAATCAATACGTCAATGCCGTAAATTGCGTTATATTAGGGCATATTCCCACTATATGCATGGCAAACGCCGTATATAGGCGTATATTTGATGACGTGTTTGTGATGACGTCAGCAGAAAAGTCGATACGTCGCGACGTATTTGCCTTATATTCCGGAGAAAATACGTCAGGTGTTTTATTGTAGGGACTACCTTCGGGGCCTGTCTCAAAACCTGAAGCACTGAAAGCATCTTTCTTGTCGATTGTCGTCCTCGTTCAGCTTATGGTGCTCTAATATAGTTCATTTTTAAAACTAATGAATTGGAGCTCTTGAGATTTTGTTGCGCCCGTGTAGAGCCCTCCGTCTTCCTTGTGCATAGTAAAGGGTGAGTAGCGTAGCTTGAACGGTATGCACTTGTGTGTTTCGCTGCGTTAAGTTGAAAGTTGTAGCCATTATACCGGGCACTTACCCGGGAAGAATATGTCTTGAAATCACATCTCCCGTTGTCACGTCTTTTTTGCGTCTTGTGCACATAGAGAATGAGCTACGACCGCGCCATTACCGTTTTCTCCCCAGACGGGAAGCTTTTTCAAATCGACTATGCTTTTGAAGCTGTGAAGCTTGGTTCAGCTGTGGTAGCCGTGCGTGGTGCTGACTGCGTTGTCATCGGCGTCGAGCGTAAGTCTGTGGCCAAGCTACAAGACCCGCGCACCATCCGCAAAATCGTGAAGCTTGACGCTACCACTACTTTAGCCTTTGCGGGGCTTACAGGTACGCCAATGAATTTTGTAGTTAGCACATTCACAGTTACAATCAATTCTTTTTCTAGCAGGCACTACTCCTTTCATTGGGAATTCATATCTCCGTTGCTTCTGACCTTCCTCCTGCTCTTGATCTTGCTCTCGCTTGCTTCTGGTGCTACCCTTTTCAAACACTGAAGCGGACGCACGTGTGCTCATTGAAAAGATTCGCATTGAGTGTCAAAGCTACCGCTTGACTTGCGAAGACGCGCCGTCACTGGAGTACATTGCCCGCTTCATCGCCACGACGCAACAGAGGTGCATACCTTGTCGGTGCTTGTTCTGTACCCTAGCCCATACTCTCTTCATGCCAACATAATGCTTACTTTTCCCTCCTTCGTTCGCGTGCGGCTGTTCACAGGTACACACAGCGCGGTGGCGTGCGGCCGTTCGGGGTAGCCTCCGTGCTAGCTGGCTTCAATGCCCAGGGCAAGCCACAGGTGTACCAAATCGACCCGTCGGGAACGTACTTTTCGTGGAAGGCCAACGCCATTGGAGGCAAGAATGCTAAGGGAATGCGCGAATTCTTGGAAAAAGAGTGGACGGAGGGGCTTGCAGAGGCAGACGCGCTAAAGCTCACTGTGAAGACTTTGCTCGAGGTATGGAGCCATGTACTAACAACAAAACGACCACTGTCAGAGCCCTTCAGAAGTTATTTTGAATTGAATCCTTCACATGTAATTTGAGCTTCTCTTGTTCTGGATGCTCAACTCGACGCATTTCACGTCTCCTCAGCACAACCTCCATTCACTAATACCTTTGCACGGGCGAAAATCTTGTTTCCCGCATATTTCTATTTCCACTCGTAACCCCCTTTTGATTTTTTTCTCGTGCAATCTTGGTCCTCTCAGGTGGTCGACTCGGGAAGCAAAAACATGGAAGTGGTGGTAGTGCGCGATGGCCAGGCCATGTCTCCTGTGAGCGAAGATGACGTTGAAGCTGTAAATGCTCTGGTGCTTGCAGAGGTTGAGGCCGCTAAGACTGCTGCTGCCGGCGCCGGAGAAATGAAGGAGTGAGCGCAATATTTTCTCAAATATGGCTCATTATATTAACCAGCGCAGCCGTTTAAAGTGCAGATGAGACAAAGCGGCTTGAATCCTGGAATTTAAGTGCGCTTCTTCTTACGACTTAGACTTACTAAGCTCGTGGCTCTTTCTTAATTCTCACTGACTCAGGAAAGTAGTTGCCAGTTACCAGCTCCCTGGATGGCGCTAGATAGTATACACAAAATCATTTCGGCTTGTAAATCCAAAAAACCCGAACCAGCACTAGAAGTGATATTTTAAAATACAAGATACTAAGAAGTTTGAACTACATGCTACATGAGAAGAACTACAACTGTAATCATAATTATTACAATTATAATAAAACTCCCATCTCCCATCGCCATCACAATTCAATCGCCTTCATTTATGAATCAATAGCTCAATTCAAATTTAAGATCAATCTAAATGCGTATAAGGAGCCAGTAAAACAAAGAGCAAGCCCACTTCAATGTATACAGCGCACTTATTGGCTGGCCAGCGCAATGGACTGCGGTGAAGGGGTTTTGAGAGCACCGAGGTCCGTTCCCAGGCAGTCTTCCACGTTGTTCAGTGGCGCACACGCAGCGAGTTTGTAGTTTGGAGTCACCCCTACTTTGTTGAGGCTCCGGCCTGAGGGAGTGGTGTAGGTCGCCACCTGCACGCGCGTTTCCAACGATTTCAAGAACCAAGCGCACACACGACGACGAAAGAGGTCAATACACACGTGAATGCTCAATTCAAAAAAGAATGAGGCGAAACGAAAAAAATCATACCCACCCGTGCACAAATTTTGCGTTCATACGCATGCTATGCACGCTACATGTCAAGCGCGCTGGTATGGCACGAGGCTACTCCCCAACACCCTTTGTTCCATCTCTCTCACCGTCACGCTCACGCCGCAGGCGCCCTCTTGGAGCGTCGCCACGTTCTGCACCACTCCTTTGCCAAAGGACTGGGTACCCACCACCGGAGCGCGGCCGTTGTCCTGCAAAGCGGCTGTCAGCACCTCGGCTGCACTCGCGGTCTTTCCGTCGACCACGACAACTAAGGGCACCTGTGAGCGTGGTGAGTGTAGGGACTGTGAAGAGAATAAAGAAGAAAAAATAAAAAAGCGTGCATTCATAAAAGATGGCCTTCTCATCTACTGCGAGTCAAACAAGCAAGGCAACACGAGATATTCGAAATGAGACACGATTTCATACCCTGGCAAAGCTGCCGTCCGCGCCAGGACCACCGTCTTCTTGAGCCCGCTCGACCAAGTCCCGATCCACGCGCTGCTTGTCTTCGGTGCCCTTGTTGTCGCGCACGCTGACAATCGCGGAGCCTTTCGGCAAGAACAGCCTCGCCGTGTCGGCGCCCCCCTGGAGCAAACCGCCGGGGTTGCTCCGGAGGTCCAACACGATCGCCGACACTCCACTGCCACTGCTTTTGCCACTGCTGCCACCACCACCCTTCAGCAAGGACGCTACTTTTTCGCGCACGTCGTCGGCGGTGGCGCTGCTGAAAAACTTGATCCGCACAATCCCCACCTTCTGGCGGTCTGTAGAGGTTGTGGTCCACTCGCGGCTTGACACTGTGGTGATCTTGAGGGTCTCGCGCCTGGGGCGAAAGTCCAGCTCCTAGTGTAGGATAGTCAAAGGAGCAAAATGAAAGGAGCAAGACAAGGAGGAAGCAAATTTCCTTCATCAAAATATATTCAGCTACGTTCTTATTGTGACTTTTGTTTCAATCAGGACACTGCTTCGTATCATCGTATGATCATGATTCTTAATATTATAATCTTACCTCGCTGCCGCGGCGCACCACTACGCCAACGGGCTCGCCAGGGGGGCCGCGCAGCAAACTTGCCACTTCATCCAGGGTAAGTGCTTCGGATGATGGCTGAGACGACGACGAACTCTGTTTCTTGGCATTTGGCCCAAGCGACACTCCGTCTACAGACACCTGGACGCAACAAATACACACATAAACACCAGAAATCAGCTAATATACACTCAAATGCGTCAAGGGCATATTCATATGTATGCGACATTGCAGCGTAGAGATTTGGAGTGCGCAACTAATCATGAAAAATAAAAACAAATTTACCCAGTCAGCAAGCGCGCATATTGTAGGGGGGGGGGGGTGAATCCTACCAGAGTGTCGCCGCGTTGGAAGCCTGCTTTTTCCGCAGGTGAGCCTGGCTGAAGGTCACCGCAACGGACTGAGCCGTCTACGTCTTCAAGAAGGTCAATTCCCACACCCCCTACCTGAGTAAACAGGGAAGAGACATGACGGATGAGGAACCAAACGACATGCAGAAATTTAGCACACTGATTTTATAGCAATATGGACATTTCGTGCGTGTGAGCGTGTGAGCAGGTAAACAGGAAACGCAAATTGGCGAAGAAATTGAAAGGATGGACATTGTTGCTTCGCGCCCACCGATGCAGTCGCAGCGTTGACCACTGTGGTAAATTTGGCGGGTGGCAAGAATTTGGTGTATGGGTCGTCCAACTTAGACAACAGCTCAGCTATGGCAGCGTAAGCTGCTGCATCATCGGCGTATCTGACCAGCAAGCAAATGCAACAACAAACTTTTCAAATAGGTGGTTCGCACTCTGCTGTAAAGTAAACGCCTACCCAATACTTAGCCTCAAACATCCACCCTACCCGCGAAAACAAATTTTAAGTATTTCCAGCACTCTTACTTTCGGTGCACAAAATCTTGTCGCAATTTGAACCAGTCTTCATGTCCATTGAAGGTCCGATCCACAAATCGCTTGTCGACCTACAAAGCGAAAAAAGAAGGCACAACGATTAAACATGCTCGTCTAGGAGCAGAGAACATGCAGTGCCGCGAAAGCAAAGTAAGTGACATACGGCAGCATATTCTGACCTGCCGCCATGCCTCAGCCACCAAATGCTGTGGCTCGGTTAGAAAACCGTCACCTGCCCACGCTGGATGTGGCGTTCCGAAGGCTAGCGTAGCTGCTGCTACCATTGAGGCTGCAGCGGATTTAGCATCGACTGCGTTAAGAGGTGCATTCTTCCGTGTAGCGTGCAAAGGACGAGTGTGTCCCACTAAAGCAGTCGATGAGCGCGAGGATAGCACTATCAAAGATAACCTCACGAACAATATGCTGAAAGAAGTTCCAGTGCTGCTACGGAAGCCCATCTTGGAGTTCGCTGCTAGCTTTTACTAGGGCTTTGCTGATGCGTCAAGGACTTAGTATCACGCTCTTCAAAGAAGTTGCGGTACTACTAGAACCTATCGCGATGGCTTTTATAGGACTCTAATACTACAACCTTGGCACTCGGCACCCAACACGGCAAATGCACACTAACTGCGACACTGCGAACTGCGACACCGACCGACCGTGCGTGTAAACAACTTCAATCTTTTTCTTCTTTCTTATCTTTCTTATCTTCCTGCACGAACCGTGCAAAAGTGCGAACACTTTCTTGTATCATAAACCTACGAATTCAATGAATCTCCGTTGTGTGGAGGTTCACGAAAAGGAACGCGATTTCTGCTCGCGTAGACGTGTAGCCCAAGGCAAAGCCTCTCAGCGTTGTGTCCCCACATAAACTCTGCAGCCCATTGTGACGCGTCGCGATGGCGTCTCCTCCAGAGAGACTTCGCCAGGTATCAGCCTGCAGCCGTAGATTTCTTGCCCTGTGACAAACTATCCTTCACGTGAAATGCCGGCGGTGCCATTCGGGTTGTCTGAAAATTCATTTTGGGATAAGCGTGGGGTATTGTTTATGTAATGGTCGTCTATCTCGCCACAAGCAGCAAAAGGAGCGCGATTCAAACTTGTGCAAGTGATCCTCTTGAGATGTGATGTTCGAGTGTATCCTTACTCGCTTATCGCATGTATCTCGTAACTTTGTTAGTCCACTTGCATCGCCCGTTACCCCTCCCTCCTTTGTCTCTCTTACTTCCCTAAACTCATCTACCAGCGCGTGGCAAATTCTAAACCAAAGCGCACACTAGCCGATGAAGTCGAGGATAAATCTGTCTTCAGCTCCTCGGAGTCGCTACACCTCTATTCAAACCTTCAAGGTGACGATAGCGGTGGCCGCCGCATCCTGATATACTCCCATTCTTTCCCGCCATGGGTAGACGGCGTCTCTACTCGTTTCAAGTCGCATTTGCGGCTCCTGAAAGAAGCTGGCCACCAGTGCCACGTCATCACTATTGAAGAAGACCTGTGCAAGGACGTGCGCGCGTCGTGCGCCTCAGTGACCACGGTGGACGCCACCTGCTTGTACTGGTACCCTGCCAAACGGTTTCCTGACTTAACGCTCCGAAACTTGGCCCGGATTTGGGCGGCGTGCGTCGAGTCCAAAGCGCAAGTGCTGCACGTGACCATGTGCCCGAGCTTGCCGCTGTTTTTCATTTGCGCCCGCGCCCTGAACATCCCGCTGATGATCAGCGTGCACACCGACACGGTGACCCTGCTCGACAAGTGCCAGCAGCCCGCGTGGTGCATTTCCGCCGTCAAATGCTTGGAGCCCTTAGGCACCTGGTTTGCCGACGGGACGTACACGGTGTCGCCGAGCTACAGCGCGATTTTGCGGCAGCGCGGGATTCGCTGCCTGGACGTGACCTGGGGCGGGTACGCGAACCCTGACGTGTTCCACCCAGGCCGCCGCGGCGAGGGCCAAGAAGCGTTGGGGGGCTGGCGGGAAGTCCTGAGTTTCGGGAACCCCAACGACTTCATTCTCATCACGGCGGGGCGGGTGTCCCCCGAGAAAGACATTGGCTTTCTGGTGGAAATGGTGCGCCGAGCGCGGGCCCTGGGAAAGAAAGTGCGGCTGGCAATCATCGGCGACGGGCCTGCGGCGAGCGAGTTCGTCGATTTGCATGGCTTAGAAAGCTCGGGAGTGTGGTTCGTGCCACGGTTCCTGAACCAGAGGGAATTGGCGCAAGTGTACGCTTCCGTGGACTGCGTGTGCTCGGCGTCCACTTTTGAGACCTTTGGGTTCACCAGTCTCGAAGCCATGGCGTGTGGCACCCCCTTTTTGGGGCCACGCGCGCAAGGGTTTCGGGACGTGGTGCAGCACAACAAGGGGGGCTACCTCTTCGACGCTCGGGATTTAACCTCGGCCACACACTACCTTGAAATCCTCTTAAACGAGCGGGAAGAGCTGTTCCCACCGGACCAAGTCTTGGCGTCTACGGCGGACTTCACAGCGGCGGCATGCATGCAAAGAACCTTGTTGGCGTACACCCAGACCCAACTCAAGCGCGAAGTGCGTACCATGGCGTGGGGCTGTAGTCGCGCCAACGCTTCATCCCAGTCCTCCTCCTCGGGGCCCGTCGAGAGCTACTTCAGCTGGGGCGCGGCGGGGGGCGGGCACAGCGTGCAGCGCGCCTTGCTGTGCTGCCTCCGCACGGTGCCAGCGTTCCTGATGGTGGTCTTCATGATTGTGAACTGGTGCCTCCTCAACGCGCCTCTCTTGGCGTGCGCATGCCACCGCACTCTGTTGCGCTTGCGGCGGACGTGTGGCGCCACTTGGGACCGCAGGATGCGCTTCACCAACTTGACCAGAAATCGCGTCCTTGTAGGGTCGCAGGTGACCTCCTAGAAACCTGAGATAGGCGCACTCCCCATTTTAGCTATTTGAGTGCCCCGCGCTCGTTTATATGGCAGAGCGCAGAGCGCATGACCAGAGAGATCATTTATGTGTATAATTATGTTGTGATAGTGGCTGAATGAGCTCTTATGGCTGATGATATGTATGGGCGAGGGCGAATACTTGAATACCGGACACCAGACTTGAGACTTGGGGCTTAATGATACACCTTATAACTTCTGAAATTACAAGCAAACCAACAAAGAGAAACTCTTCTTGATCAGATTCCGACCTCTGAATTTAGGGTTGGCCCTGTGTAGGTAACGCGCTGTGCAGGCACTGGGAACTTGTCTTAGTTACTTAGTTCCCTGGCTTGAATCCGATTAGCACACAACAAAAATAATAATGTGACCTCCTCTTGCCTCTTGTAGAGCTTTTCGCTGCCTATCTCCGGAGTTCAACCACAATCACTTGCAGCTTGTATGGTAATTAATTGCGAGTAGTTTCGTTCCCGATTTCTCGAGCAGAGAAGTCAGCATCATGGTGGCTGTGGTCTTCAGAGTTCCACCGAGCGTTTTGTTTCAAGGGCCACTGTTGTCGGCAGAGGCGTCGGCGGTGACAGCGGCGGCGGAGGCGGAGGAGGGTCTTCCTGGGCAGGTGCGTTTGTGTCGATGGGCGGCATGGACGCCAGCATCGTCGTCCGCTCGATGGCCTGAATGTGTTTGGTGGCGCCTGGGTAGCCTTGCTGAGCAGCCCGTCGGAACCACACCAAGGCGCCTGCGCAGTCTTCTGGTCCCCCAATACCGTTGCACAGCATGCCCCCGAGGTTAAACTGCGCTTTTGCAAGGCCTTGTTCGGCCGCACGGTGGTACCATTCTCGGGCCATACTGTAATCGGCACTTACCGAGCCGCGGCCCGTTCGGAGAATTTTACCGAGCGCGCACTGCGCCTCTGCATCACCTTGATTTGCCGCTTTCGTATACCACTCGTAAGCGGCTGAAAAAGATTGCTCAAGCCCCCCTCTTCCGCGCTCTACCAAGATTCCCATGTTGTACTGGGCTGTTGCGTCTCCTAAGTGTCCTGCCGCAGAAAGCCACCGCACCGCCTCCGAGTCACTCTGCGGCACCCCCAAACCTTGCTCGTGAAGAAGGCCCAAGTTGCATTGCGCGCTCACGTGCCCCTGCTCCGCCGCTTCCCTGTACCAGTGAACAGCTTCGGGGACATTGGCAAAGGTGCCTTGGCCGTGGAGCAGCATGTACGCCAAGTTGTTTTGAGCTTTCGCTTGGCCGCGTTCAGCCGCTTGGCGGAACAGCTTGGCTGCTTTGGCTTCATTGACTGCGGTGCCATGCCCTTTCAAGTAGCACAGCCCCAAGCTGAATGTTGACTCCAAATGGCCTTTTCCCGCTGCCGACGTGAAAAGTCGCACGGCCTCTGATGAATTGGGGTATGCTCCGTCGTTCAAAGTTTCGTACAGAGATCCGAGTGCATACTCAGCACCGGCGTGGCCTAATTCAGCGGACTTTTGAAATAGAATTACAGCCTCTTCAGTGTCTATAGTAAATCCGTGGCCGTCGCGTTTCATTTCTCCCAAACAATACAGAGCTTCCGCGGAGTCCTGCGAAGCAGCAAGTTCATACCATCGAATCGCTTCTTCTTCGCTGCGCTCAACGCCGCGCCCTTGCTCGTACATGATGGCCAAATTGCATTGGGCCTCCGCAAATCCTTGCTTCGCTGCCTTCTCAAACCAAGATACGGCCTTGACGTCGTCGGCACGATCAACACCACGGCCAGCTTTCAACATGGCTGCAAGGTTGCATTGAGCACTTGCGAAGCCCTTGTTGGCAGCACTGAGGTACCATGCAAAGGCTTCTGCGTCGTTCCGCTCAACGCCGTGGCCATTCTCAAAAATGACACCGAAGTTGAATTGCGCTCTTACAAAGCCGTTGTCGGCTGCCTCCCGCCACAGACGTTCCGCGCTCGCGCAGTCACGGCGTTGTTCCTGGCTTAGCTGCCCCCACGTAACTCGACCACGCTTCACCGCTCGAGCTACTCTGAAGTATTTCCTGCACCCTCTTTCGAAGTTCGCTCCGTGTCCAGGAGAAATGCTAGCCCGACAAAGTGGGCAAACATTTGCGATTCCGTAAGTTTCGAGGCCAGAGATGCAATCAGCATGAAACGTGTGACCGCACTGCAAAGTTGACGTGGCTCCTTCATTTAGAGAGTCGAGACAAATAGCGCAATTGTCGAGCAGTTCCTTTGCGTCCTTTGCGTTAAATGAATCTTTAGGACTGCTGACTTGACCAACTGGAAGGGAGGACAACGAGGTGTCGAAGGATGCACCAATTAACGAAGAATGCAGAGAACCAGGAGACCTTGGCGAAGTAGTCGAACTACCAGCTGTTTCTTCAGCATTGTTTTCGATAGAACTGGTGCCTGCGCCTTCGACCGTGCCCGGTGGAGGCGCTGGCGTTCGCCACAAGGGGACCTTGAGTTTGGCGAAAAGGGATTTGGGGGATGGTATCGTGCTCATAGCAAGTGAAGATTACTTTAGCTTCCCCAATTATCCGCCCTAGCAGCTGCGTGAAGTAATTATCCCAGGGATTCGTTTCCGATAATCACATAAACTCAACGCCATTGCGTGTGTCTTGTTGTAACATACAATCTTCTGATCTTCTATTTAAGAAGACTCTTGCTAGTCTAGTTTTAGATGGACACACCCGACTAAACAATCAATGGTCGCCTGAGCTTCAATGATTTCCTGACTAAAGGATTGTTAGGTGTCAAGCCTGATGCCTTTAACGTTGTATCTTCATCGTCCTACTATCTGTATTGTCATTGTCATCTGCTGACTGACAGTGGCAATCGAGTTAAAAATTCATTCAGAAAATTCCCGTCGACCAAAAGTGGGTCAATCTGTCTCTCGAAATCTTTCCAGCAAGCACCTTTTGTGCTTTTATGGAGGAAATCACAGAATGCATGCCCTTTTTTCACTTACTCCTAGAATGCATGTTTTATAGGCTAGAATGCATGTCTCTCTGTTTGGCCTTCTCTTTCGCGCCATTTAGTATACGCCTTTGGCCACCATGAAAGGAGAC
>Ga0307982_1003231_pt1 | contig 13053 bp, 5 predicted proteins | sample OrgLakmetagen989_FD_201847 | JGI IMG/M metagenome (GOLD analysis project Ga0307982, IMG submission 201847) | Saline water microbial communities from Organic Lake, Antarctica - #989 | ecosystem: Environmental > Aquatic > Non-marine Saline and Alkaline > Saline | place: Antarctica: Organic Lake... | reverse complement strand
TCCTAGTCTAGTCTAGTCTAGTTAACACTCTCCCAATAACAAAGAAAAACAAGTACACAGTAACCAAAGAGGCACAAAAAGAATGTACTTGTTCTGCTTTCGCGCTGGCAAATTTGCTCCAGAAGGCCAATTCAGGCTCCAACTGGCGTCTTTCCTCCGAACAAGTCGGCGGGACTGAGTGCTCGTTTGTGTGTCACGTCCCAGGTCCACGAGGCATTTCTCCGGGCTATTTTTGCCCCAGCAGGGCATCGTTTCAATGTTTTTCTCAGGCGTCGGGCGCCAGGCGGTCTCAGCATTGCCTGCCCTCTTTCTTGCTAACGAAGTATGGATCACGTCGCTGTAATGATGTAGGCTTTGCGAACACGAATGATCACAGGCCTACTAACACCAGGAGTTGCTTCTTCGCTCCAGAAGCGGTACTTAACGAGGTCAAACGAAGATTCGATTGTGTTCAGGTTCAGCAGACTCACATGTATCCGTGTTTGGTGAGGGTTTTCACCCCCATACGTCCGACCGTCCGACGTCTGTACCTGTACGTTATAATAAGTTACGCGTATGCAGATCTACAACGAATTCGAAGTCATCTCGGAATCCAAGCGAAGTATTGGAGGCATTTCCAATAGAACATAGAACAAACAAATAAGAAATATGAAATCCCAAGCCAAGATAAAAACTAATTACAAAACGGATTCAAGTTCAAGAGTTCAAGAATCCAGGTGGGGCGGTGGATTTGCGTTTCTTTACATTTACATAAACAGGAACAGGCCTCAGGATAGGAATTGGCAAACAAATCCTGAGAGGAACACTTCGTGAATGATACCTCGCCTCTCTCCCTCGGAACTATGAACGAGAAGAAGTGCGAAGCCGCCTTCGTTGAGCTGCATTTTGAGGGCCTAGGAGTGCCTTGCACGGTTTCTCCATGTCGGTGTTTTTCTCGCCACGCAGCCCCATTTCGCAGTATGGGCGAGTATATTCATATGAAACATCGTAATAGCGTCGCTTCGCATAGCTGTGGTAGCCAACATAATCGTAGCCCGTCTTTTGGTCGATGGCCATTTGTTTCTCGAACCCGTGCGCGACTGGACCCCACGTACCGCGCATCGAGGCTTCATTCCCGCCATTCGAGATAAGGCCCGGCCGCGGGCCATTTGCAAAGGTCAAATGCCGTAGCTTTATCGTAGCTGGGCGATGCATGAGCGCATAGTTCATGTACAGCTCGTACTCAGAGACAGAGTTGTACGCCTTCGGGTTAATGGACTGCAGAAGGGCTTTCCAGAAAATGATTCCACCCGCGTACTTTTCGCACATTTCAAACAGGGCCTCCAGGACATCAAGTTTGAACACCATATGATGCGTAACACCTGAAAGTTTGCTGTTGACGCGCTTGACTTGGTCGCCTGTAAGGGTTTTGATGTGGTCAAAGTAGGCGCGATGATTTTGGGCAGCAATGTTGTAATAATAAGTCGAGGGGCGGCCGTTAGCGTCCAATGACGCCACCATTTGAATGTTTCTGCCGTACCAAACTAAGTCAGCGTCCACCACCATGTAATCTCGAATCCCTGAAATTGTTCGGCCAGCATACAACTTAAGTAGCTGTTGAAGGTACCAACCACAATTGCTCCTGCAATTCATCACTTGATCTATGTCATGCCAACCGAAAGGGTACTCTTTTTCGTTGAACCAACCGATACGACCTTTCCCATACTCTTGGCGTAGCTCAACTATGAGGCTGTGTACGGAAGATGCGTCATCACTGACCACCCAAACTTTGCCGATGCCTGGAATGCGGCAGAGTAAACTGCGCATGCCCCATTTGAGCGGGCCGAGGTCTTTGCTATGCACGACGTAAAGCACGTCGAACAATCCATCCGACACCGCCACGCTTGGAGTGCAATTGTTTAGAATATGAGGGTCAGCTGATTTCAAAGATACAGAGACAACATTATTTAGTCGTCGCCGATGTATGGCATCACATTTCTTCTTGAAGTCAGAATTGCGACCCGCCAAGCCCATTTCGCAATATAGGGGCACTGCAGATATGGGCACATCATAATAACGTTTACGAGCATAGTAATGGTACCCGACGTAATCGAAACCAGAGCGTGAATCAAGCACAATTTGCTTCTCAAATGCATTGGTCTCGGCTAACCAAACCGCCGTGCTAGTTTTGCCTTCGTCACCGCCATTGTACACTAAACCTGGCTTGGGACCGTTAGCAAATTTCAAGTGGCGGAGTTGCACGGTCGATGGGAAAGACTTAAGGGCGTAGTTCAAATACAATTCATATTCCGACACAGAGTTTTCGAGCTTTGGATCAACTACTTTGAGAACTGCCTTCCAAAAAGGAGCTCGAGTGGGTTCGTGCTCTTCGCACATCGTAAGGAGCGCCTCAAGCACATCAAGCTTAAAAATCATGTGGTGTGTGATCCCAGAGATCGAACGTTCAACTCGTTTCACTGCACCACCGGTCAGCCGGGCAATATGCTCAAAGTATGGCGCACGATTCTGCCCTGCAGTGTTGTAATAGTATGAAATCGATTTGCCGCTCCCACTGTCCTGAACTGCTACCATTTGTATGTTTTTGCCATACCATACTAAGTCAGCGTCGACAACCATGTAGTCTCGGATCCCTGGAATAGTTCGGCCTGCGTACAACTTCAATAACTGCTGGAGATACCAACCGGTTTCACTTGGCCTAGTATATTGGGCAACGTCCACCTTTTGGAATGGGAAGTCTTTTTCGTTGACCCAGCTAATTCGATCCACGCCCAACTCTGCTCTGAGCTGCGACAACAGAGAGTGGATTGAGGGCGCGTCATCGCTTACTACCCATACCTTACCGATGCCTGGAACGCGGCAAAGTAAGCTTCGCATGCCCAATTTGAGCGGGCCAAGGTCTTTGCTATGCACGACGTATAGCACGTCGAAAAGTCCAGCATCCGGTGATGTTGGCGGTACGCATTGCGATAGGATCAATGAGTCTACGGAGCCTAATCGCCGTCGCTTTTCAGTGAATATTGATTTTGAGGTGCTCACACTCGACGAGCTGTTGCTCAGCGCAAAGCTCAAGTTCACGAAATGAATTAGCACCAAAGTGAAGCAGACTAGCCAGTTGAAGGCCACTCCATGATGATATGACCGCATTACTTACAAGTCGCTCAGTTTGTCGAGCAATAAAATCAAAGAATCTACTTTAGCCTACACTAAATTGAAGATCTTCATATGGGTTTTGCTAAGCTGTAGCTTCTACTTCGAGAAAATCTAAGGTCTATCAGATGGGCACTATGTCCCGGTAATCTCAGCGGCCCGACTACGTGCTGCGTGCTTGCTGTGAGCTGTGTGCTTTTTGGTGCCTTACTCTGTATCCCTTTTGATGGCTTTTCGGTTCTTGACCCCCTGTAAAGTCTTTCGCGTTGCGCGAGCGAGATTTTGTATTTCACCCGCCGCAGACGAATAAAGCTTGTGGTGGGCTCTACGCATATTTAGTGCACCTTACCTTCTCAAGAATATACCGCTTCATCCCAAGCTCATGCGGTCTTTCTAGACTAACTCGTCGATAAGGAATATTCTAGGGTTCGGAAAGCTACTTGCAGCTTGTCCGGTTCATTCTAATTTGTGGGTGCGAGTAGAATTAGTGACGGAGTGTATTAGCTCTGTTGGCCTGGTAGCTTCTATAATTGGCATGCGCTAGGAAAAGGCGTGCGCGCCGGAAGCTGAACCACTGGAGCTACTGTACGCAGCGAGCAGCGCGGCAAACGGTGCCGTATCAACTTTGTCGGATTTGCTTTTCAGCCCCGCTAGCATGTCAACTACTCGCAAAGATGGTCGTGGAAAACGCGCTGCAGCAAGGCAATCTGAAGTGTCGGAGTCGCCGCTAGTGAAGCGTTTAGCGATGGAGCGCAAGGATCCATACGCATGCTTCAAAGAGGTAACGTTCTGGCCTACCGCTTCGTCTATCTTGCGTCTCCCTTCAAGCCTAATGTATGATGCTGTACTTCGTCTCTGGACTGATGCCTTGCGACTTCTCCACACTCCGTTTGATTCCCCGCTCCCTCTTTTTTTTCTCCTTTGACTCCCGCTCTCGCGTAGCCGGTGTGCACGCGAGCAAAGCATCCGCGGGGTAAGGGCAACTGCGCCGACAACCCGAACTGCGTGTTTGGGCTGGGCGAAGGCAAAGATGGAGTGTGGGCGAAGAGTCCCGCGGCCATCGCGCAGCTTCTGCAGCACCCCCCGGTGCGCCTACGGGAAGGTTGGAAACAGGCAGCTCGCACTGCTCACCGAGGTGCTGAAGCCCTCCACGACGACGACAGCGGGGCTACGGCTAGCGATAGCGAAGACGGTACGCGCACGCCAGCCTGCTTTCCTGAGATTGCTAATCCCCTTATCTATTTCCTCGATCCATTTGTCTTCCATTACCGTTTTCTTCTTCTTCTTCCATCACATCACTCGTTGCTCTCTTCCTGTGACTTGCGCTTGCGTCTTTGCTTTATATTTACTGCTTACAATCTTCCTATTCCATTCGAATACATGTTTCCTGTTCTTCTAGGCGACCCTCTGATTGGCTCGTCGGTGCAGCCAGCGGGCCTCAACAACCTGGGGGCTACTTGCTACCTCAACACCCTCCTCCAAACTCTCTTCCACTGCTTGCCCTTTCGGCGGGCTGTCTACGCGTTTCCGGAGACGCCGAGTGCTGCATCTTCTTCTAACCGGACTACAAGTAGTACTGCCATTAGTCCTGGGCCTGTTCGTAGTAGCAATGGCGACGGCGGCAGCGAGAGTAGCGGTAGCAACAAGGAAGGCGCTGCTCTCGAAAGCTGCCCGGGAACCCCTGTAGTGCGCGAGCTCCAACGGCTCTTTGCCCACCTGGACGAGGAGGGCGCCGGGCAGTGGGGCGACACGTCTCAACTGGTGACGTTGCTGGGGTTCGACCCGAGCTACCAGCAGGACCCCATCGAGTGCTGGAAGCTGCTGGGAGCCACCATCGAAGAGGCTTTCAAAGCAACGGTACGTGTAGTTGGTAAGTGTCAGAAGGAAAAGCTTCGAAAATTACTTGTTGTAGGAGGATTAATGCATGCCTTTGGAGATATGGTGATATTTTTTCTTCTTGTCCACATCGTAACAAATTGCACGCACGATTCATTCTTCATTCTTTGATTTGTCTTGCTGGCATTGTTTTCCTCTTTCTTTCATTTTTTGGTGCCGCAGGGCGACCCTTGCGTCGTCGACCTCTTCCACAAGGAGTTTCGGGGCAAGCAGAAGTACATCACGTGCTGCGGCGCTTGCGGGTGTGCGTCGGAGCGCGAAGAAGCGCTGGAAGAGCTGCAGCTGCAAATCAAAGGCCGCGACACGGTATGTTTGCGCGTGTTACTCTTTTGTGCGCGGATTACCTGTCGAAATTCAGCAAGGAGAACGTGGGCAAAAAATTAGCCGTTTTCTTCCAAATGCTCACTTCGATGTGGACTTGGTTTGTGGTGCGCTCACGTTTGCCGTTGCCTTCTCTTTTTTTTTCCCCTTCTGTTGACCAAGGTGGCCGATTGCCTGGCCCACTACCAGGCTCCCGAGCTCCTTACAGGGGAGTGCCAGTACTACTGCGACGCGTGCGGTGGGAAACGGGACGCCACGCGCCGCATTGTCCTTACCAAAGTGCCTCGCGTCCTCTTCGTGCAGCTCATGCGATACGAGTACAACAAGGCATACAAATGCGCACCTTGCGCATGAGGGCTACTTGCATGCTTTCACGTTCACACTCGCAACATACTCCCACTTGCCTGCACTTTGTATTTTAGCCCTACTGTATCGGTCATTTCCTTGGACTTCACGTTCAACTATACAAACTATTTGTAATAAGATTTGGGTTCTCCTTGGCATCTATCAGGTTACCTGGGACAAGGAAAAGTTAAAAACCCTGGTCGCAGTCAACGAATCGCTCAATCTCGACGCCATTCTGACTTCTGACAACAATAAGAGCGAAGGAGCCTCCGTTGCTTCTGCCGATGCGAACAGCACCACCACCACATCGGTGAATGTGAGTGATCCTTTCAACAGCAGCAACGGTGCAGCAGGTGTCAAAGACACAGCTGCTGCTGTTGCTGGTCCCGGTAGTGGCAGTGGTGCCGGTGGCAGCGCAAAAGCGCGCAGCCGGGCTCGCAGTAAAAAAGCAGCTGCACCACCACCTCCACCGCCATCTGCTGTTGTTGCGCCACCAACACCAGCAGAAGTCAAGTCAGCTCCTCCCACTGCTGCTGCAGGAGTAGCTGTGGCGGGGGCTTATGACCTGGTGGCGGTGGTGGAGCATCGAGGCGTGGGCGCGCACCATGGGCACTACGTGGGCCGCATGCGGAGCTGGCTGGCGCCTCGAGACGCTCGCTGGGGTCAAAATGGCGAGATCAGTTCAGCTGCAACCGCAGGAGGAGTTGCTACTGCCCCCAAAAGCGAAGCAAATGGCGAAGGCAAGCAGAAGTTGCCATTGCAGGGGGCTGCTGCCGGCCAATGCGAGGAGCCGACATCACTAGCTGAGAGTGCAGCGGCCAATGGCTGGTGGCTGTTTGACGACACCGTAGTGTCGAAAGTGGAACTCCCTGCTGTATTAGACGATCTTGAAGGAGCTGTTGCTGATGCTGCCAAGGGCTCATCCTCATCGTCTACTTCGACCGTCAACGCTGTATCCGCTTCTTCCTCGGCATCGAATGAAGTGGTCGACGTGGTTGAGTCCGACGAAGAGGAGGCTACCAAGGGCGCTAGCGGCGGTGGGGACAAGAAGCGCGCCCAGGGTCTTGGGTTCATCAACAAAGGTGCGAAACAGCCCCGGAGGGAGGGCAAGGCGCCGCTGGATTCATTGCAGAGCCTTCCTGGCAGCGCAGGTGCAGGCGCCAACAAAAACGGGAAAGCCAAAGGCAAAGGCAAAGGCAAAGGTAAAGCAGAGGCACCTCTTACGACGGCAACTGCTAGTGATGCCGTTGATACAACAACAGCAGCAACAGGCACTGTCTCTGGGGTACCCAAGAAGAAAGACGTCCAGGCCGAACGGCTGAAAGCCGCGAAGCCGTCGTCCGACTCGTATGTTTTGGTCTATGCTGCACGAGGGTTACTCGAGGAACTTCAAGCAGAGATGTTGGCAGCAGCACAGCAGCAAGAAGATAAGGGACCTTCGAAGCAGCGTGCTCTCAAAGCTGCTGCTGGTTCTGCTGCCACCCCAACCACTCTTTCATCTCTAACTTCTGCTGCTGCTGCTGCTGCTGCTGCTACATACCCGTACGGCCCTCCTCCGAGCGCGCGAGCAGCGGCGCTGGTGCGCACGGCGTCCCTTCGTTCGGAGCTGGCGGCCCATGCGAAAGTCGTCGCCGACCAGCGAGTTCTCGTGGCAGCGCGGCAAGAAGCGTACTTCAAGGCTTTTGGTGGCGGCGGCAGTAGCCTCGTGGAAGGGGGCGGGCTTCGCACGAACGACCAGAGCAGCAACAAAAAGACCGGTGGCGCCACAGCTACTAACTTCAATGACCAGCTGCCGCCCTGTGTGCCTACGAACAGCAACGACTTTGTGTTGGTGCCCACCTCATGGCTCAAGCACTGGACCACTGGAGTGCCGCCTACTCTTGCTGCTACCACTACTGCTACAACCGCAGTGGCAGGCTCTTCTGCGAACGGCACTTCAAACGAGAACAGCGGAGCAGCGTCGGCGTCTGCAGAATTAATCGACGATGACGATTCTACCATTGCTGCAGCTGCTGCTGCATCCACTGATGATGGCAGTAGCAGCGGCAGCGACAGCAGTCCCGCTGCTGGTAGCGTTAGTAGCATGCGTAGCAGCAGCAGCAGCAGTAGCAACCTTACCTCATCGAATGTCTTTTGCGAGTTTCCACCCCCGCCAGACATAGTTTGTTGCCCTCACGGCACGGGGGGCGTGTCACCTGCAATGGCGCGCACCTTGAAGCGCCTATCGCGTGCGGCGCTAGTGGACATGCTCCATTGGGTGAAAGCTCCTCGCAAGCAGGGCGACGCTCCTGTAGCTTCAGGCAGTGGGAGAGTGGGCAACAAAAACAGCAGCGATGCCGTCAGCGATAAAAGCCTTCACCAGCAGCAGCAACGCCAGCAAAGCGCCAAGGATGTGGTCGACTCTCTGGTGGCATCTCGTGGGGACGCAGTGTACAATTACTACTGCCACAAGTGCGTCGAAGACCACCAGGTCGCGTGCGAAGTCGAAGCTTTGGGCGCCAGCCTCCGCGACCGCGTGCTCGACGGGTTTGCAGCGGCCGACCGCCAAGTGGCGGCGAGCCGGAAGCAAACTTTCGTTGACGACGGCAGCAGCTGGGGTGGGGGCAACAACCGACAGGGTGGTGGTAACGGTGAGCGAGAACCCCCCATGTATTTGGTCTCGAAAGTGTGGGCCACCTCCTTCAAGCAGCAGTGCGAGCGTTTGGACGCTGGCAAAGAAACCACCGCTACCGCCTCTATCTTACCCATGGTAAAAAGTAACGCCAGCGCGACGCTCGACCCTAAGCTGACTTCGGACGCCCCGGAGACGAAGCTGGTAGCACTGTCGGCCGACAGCACCAGCGCTGCTGCTTCTTCTTCGTCTGCTGCGTCTTCTGCTTCAGAAAGTCCTACGGCGCCCATCTTGTGCCCTCATGGAGAGCTGAAACCAGGAGGCGCGGGCTCTCAAGTGAGGCCGATCAGCCAGGACGGGTGGGAGGCCGTCATGGGCTTGTGCCCCAACGCTGTACGCGTGCCCTCCAACATGCTCAAATGCGAGTTATGCGGCGCCGCGAAAGAGTCGGACCGCGAGCACAAGAAGGCCCTGGAGAGTGCGCGCAAGGCCCACATCGAAGCGGGCACCACCTTGCGCGCGCTGCACCGCCGTGCCGACAACTTCGAGCCGCGCCACTTCGAGACCCTGGAAGCGGAGCTGGAGTGCGGTGGGAGCTGGCGGGTGCTCCGGAAAGCCTGGCTCCTCAAGTGGCGGTCGTGGGTAGACGGGAGCTGGCAGCACGAAGGCTCCAACCCCAGCCGGCCACCTGACCTCGAGTCCTCCCAGGACTTGGCCACGTTATTGGCGTGCCCCTGCGGCAACGGCGTGCTCTTGACCAAGCAGCTCGAGGCCGTTGCCAACCGCTGCGCGGTGCTGGGTTCCATTCCGCCGGGTTACGGTGCCGACGCAGCGAGCCACGGCCATTTGGTGGGCCTCCAAGGCGAAGGCTGCCAGGAGCTCGAGCTGGTGAGCTTAGCCGAGTACCGGGAGCTCAAAGCGCGCTGCAAGGCTTCCGATGGCGCCAACGGCGCGGAAGATGACGATGGTGACCTCATGAGTGACGGCAGCGACGACAACGACGACGACGACGACAGTGACGACGACGACGGTGTTCATGAGGCCAGCAACAAGGCTGTAGAGAGCGCAGGTCAGAACGAAGACGACTCCAAGGCTGAAGGGGGCTTGGTGCTTCGGCTCGGCCGCAGCAGGAGAAAGGAAGGCAATAGTAACAGCAACAGCAGTAGCAGCCGGACCTTAAAGCGTGGCCAAAAAAAGCAAAGGCAGGGGGCGCTGCGGCTGGCGACTACGGGTGACGGGACCTTGGTATGGCGGGGCGCGGTGCTGCCTTGCGTGAAGTGCATTGCTAAAGTGCGCTCCGAAGCCGACGCCCGCCGAGCTTCCTTCACAAATGCGGCCCTCAATATTCACCGGTTGAGCGAAGGCGCTCCCATCCCCGCTGCCCCAGCCGCCGCTGTACCACACGGCACAACACTAGGAGCCGGCGGCGGTGGCGGTGGAGGAAGCAGTGGAGCTCCTGAGCCGAGGCCCAGGCGCACGGCGCGGTCCGCGGCCAACGCGGCGGTGCCCGTGACGGGGGTGGGCAGCGCTGACAGGGTGGGGCTGCTCAAGCTCAAAGTGTGGCAGGTGCTGGGTGATCTGGAGCCGCAGCACATGGCCCTCTACCACCACGGGGCCGAGCTCCTGAACGACGACGCGTCGCTGGCGTCGTACAATGTGAAAGCCAATGACGTGGTGCATTGCCGCCCTTTGTCCGGTGGTAGCAGCAGCAGCGGTGGTGGTAGCAATCGAAGAAAGAGCAAGATCGTTGTGGATAGCAGCGACGACGACGACGACAAGAATGGCAGCAGCAGCGACAAGCTTCCAGTGCAGGAAATCCAGAAGACCCTGGAAGATTACTTTCTGTACTGGGGCAGTGAGCGCCCTGAGTCCGGGCAGCCAGCAGAGAAAGGCTTCTCCGACACCCTCCTCAACCGGCGCAGCCCCACAACTGCGACGACTGTTTCAGGCACCGGCGGCAGCGATGGCGCGCCCATGGCCATTGACGTCACCGATGATGACGTCACTGCCATGGATGACGTCACCAAAGTAGTAGACGGAAACTGCGATTCGGAAGCCACGTGCAAGGCGTGCACCTTTTTGAACACTCCTGGCTCAGCGCTTTGCGAAATGTGCGGCCAAACAATGGAAGTGTGCGTGAAGTAACAACGGCAGCGAAACAGGAGCTACTCAGCGGTGGTCGAGTAGAGACGGCGTTCTCTAATCGAATTACTCCCCCCCCCCCCGCGCTCCAATTTTACTTCACTATAAAATATTCAGTATCAAAGTCAACTGCTTCATTTGCTGAATTTTATTTCCGTTTTCGGTGTTTTTGGCGTTTATAACAACAGCTGGAATTATTACACTTGTATTGGTGTAGGTGAGGCAAATGTGTCTATCTAAATTATCTTACTTGTACGACATCTGCGATTTTGAGCTGTGTTGGATATAGCGCACATATTTCGTGAGAAACAAGATGTTCTCTATCAGGCGCTCCACGCGAGTCGAATTCCTTGTTGCTTGTTGGTGTGAGAAAGAACGTTGCTGCCTATTCTTTTCTTGTGTGTATTCAGAGCGACCTACCTGCAATGAACTTGCCTTGTTCTCATAATGCCATTAAAAAAAACAGACATAGAAGTCGCACTTGCTTTAAGCATTTGAAGGGTAGACCACTGCACTAGGCACTTGCTTCATTTCAAAGCTTGCCACTTTCTCGTCGCTGGCTCTGGCTCCTTCTTCTTTCGACTCGTCGCCTTCCGTCCAGCGCTGCCGTTTGTGGAGGGTGTCTTTGATTTGCACCTCGGCCAGGTCCATGTCCAGGGTCCACCAGACGGACGCGCCAATGCACCAAAACAACGGAATCACGAGGAGCCCCACGTTGAGCAAATTCGCTTCGTTCAGTGCTGTGATCACCAGGGGAGGCAGCCAACTCAAGCATATACTGGTGAAAATGTTGAGGCCAGCGATTTCGCCCTCGAGGCCGCCAGGGCACAGAGTGGCCATCAAACCGTTGAGGCCGGGGTAATACCAGCCGTATATGACGCCTACTACGGGGGCAAAGCACCAGACAGCTGGGGGGGAAGTGCCCAAAAAGATGAACAGAATCATCACCACGTTGAAGGCCGCTACAGACCAGAGCAGGGAGACTTTCACCGACGTGGCCATGGCCACAACCTTCTGGAGCGGCGGGCCAAGCATCATGCACACCAAAATCACGGCCAGGTATGGGCCCACCCACGCGCTCATGCCCGCTTTGTCTAAGATCAGCACTGCCGCGGTGGTTAAAGTCCCCGTCGCCGCTTCCACGAACATTTGCCCTACGAGGTACCGCGCGGCTACGGGGTAGTCGGACCGCAGCTTCTGAAACACGGCGGCTTGGTGCAGAAAGCCGTCCACCACCAGCGACCGCCCCGGCGGAACTCGGCGGCTGGCTTTCCGCGGTTTGTAGAGCTGGAACGCGTAATAAAGCGCGGGCCCGCCCACGATCACCGCTAACGCTTGCGAAAACATGGCAGTGTTCACGACCCCTAAGCCCAACCCGAGGCTGACTATTGTGGTGAGCAGAATCAAGCCGAGCATGCCGCCTTGCTCATACAAGCGGCCCTGGGCAGTGACTCGAACGTTGTCGGCCTGGTTGTCGAAGAGCTCGGGCAAGTACGCGTACACCACCAGGCTCACTGAGAAAAAGGAAAAAGTGCACACGATCGCCTGCACAAACAGGAAGACAAAGATTTCGATAGTTAAAGTATGAGCATGAGAAAACTACACCATCCTCAAATGTGTGTGGTAGTGTTGCTCATTTAAACCTTTCGATCGTGCTAGACTCAATACTATCTTTCCTAGCATTCGCACTTGCGCACCTGAATGATCACCATCACCAGCCAGGTCTCCTGGGTGATGAACACTTGCGCCGCATTTGAAACCACCAGCACTGCGGCTGACGCAGCCCCAAATTCGTGGCGTTTGTCTGTGGCGTCAATGATGGACCCCGCGAGCGGCATGCCAACCATAGCCACGAGTCCGCCAACAGTGGCGAGCACAGATACGATGGACGACGGTTTCAAACCGAGCACGGTCCCCATGCATTCGACAGGCTTTGATCCACTGCCACTGCTGCTACCCTCCCAGCCTTTCTCGTAAAAAGACGACTTCTCCCCATCGTCAAAGTTGCCATCGTCGCCGAAGGCTGCATCACCGTACCGCACGCAACCCGCATCGAGGTACGCGAAATGAATGATGGCTGACACTAAAAAGTTAAAGGTCATGAAGAGGCCCGAGCGCCCAAACCCAGCAAAATAATATGCGCGAACCTGAGCAATAGCGCAAACAAATAATATGAAATGAAAACATATATCATGCTGGAATGCCACTCAAACATACTTCAGGATTCGGATTGTCGCAATCTGCGCAACATGCTGCCAAACGCGAGCCAAAGCTCGACATTTTTGAGTTACAGAGAAGCACGAGCGTACACGATTAGACGGTTCTGAAAGCTTTGATCAATGAGCTCGCTGTGGTGGTGATAAAAGCGAAGTGAGACTGAAACGTCTATTCTGCCGCGCAGGGAACGTTTGAGTTTATGATAAGCTGCAGACACATGCATGGACACATCAAGCTGTCACTATTTCTACCCTGATGAATCACTGAATCAAAGATGCTTTTTTGCGCGGGCCCCGAGGGGCCGGAATTAGAAGGCTAACAGGAAACAGAAAACTCAAGGCAACTTATACAAAAAGGGAAAGACTAATCAGGCA
>Ga0307982_1003230_pt1 | contig 13063 bp, 12 predicted proteins | sample OrgLakmetagen989_FD_201847 | JGI IMG/M metagenome (GOLD analysis project Ga0307982, IMG submission 201847) | Saline water microbial communities from Organic Lake, Antarctica - #989 | ecosystem: Environmental > Aquatic > Non-marine Saline and Alkaline > Saline | place: Antarctica: Organic Lake... | reverse complement strand
ACAACCGTAGAGTAAAGTAGGCAAGACAAGGGCCTTGTATACTTCACCCTTTAGCTCCTCAGAGAGGTACTTATAATTGAAATTATTTTTCAGAGCGCCAAAAGCAGCCGTCGCCGAAGCTTTCCGCTTGTCTACATCAGCATCAGAGGTAAGCGAGTAATGGAGTATGGAACCCAAGTACTTAAACTTCTCACAGAAATCAATGAAACCAGTGCCATCAACGTAAAAAGTCCGACGTGCATTTTGATCGGACCCGTGTATTGGAGGAGACAATTTTGTGCTGTAGACCCTCCTCGGGGTCACATATCAACGGGAGGCGGACCGCGGGTACAACGGGGGCACGGGCCACTGGAACTACAAGGAGGACGCGCAACAAGGAGCTTAGATCACGAACACAGGCATCACAGGCATCACAAAGTCAAGTCAAGCTGTTCCGCGGCTAATTTACTGCTTCTGAACCGTGCATCGCACGGGCACCTGACTTGTCTTCCTGAATTCGCGTCGAAATAGAAAGAATGAAAGTGCGCTCGCTCCTTATAATAGTGACCTCTAAGTTGACCCAGGGTTGTCTTGGTAGCCTCAACAATGAATTTCCCTGATAATGGCCTCGGAAATAAAATGTGGGCCTAGCTAGCTAAACTGCCTGAGTATTACTGTAGAGCGTGTGGCAAACCAAGCCTGAAACTTCAATCATGGTGTCAAAGTGTCGAAGTGATTCCGTGTCCAATTCGGACAAGTTCAGTGACAGGTCGCGTCAGTTCAAGTTGGTGATACAGAGGGACGTGTTGGTGTCAGAACGTCCGACAACTGCGCGACGGGTGCGAACAATTGGCGCTTTCTTCGGAGAAATATTTTTCACGCTCCAACCCGAAAAGGAATGCCTTTTCAAGAGGGTCGCAACATCGTTCGTCCGAACGCAAACACTGGCGCCGTTCTATCCATGGCCAATATTTTTGATGACAATCAGAACTTAAGTATGAGTCAGCCTCTCAATGTCAGGTCAGTTGAAGCTTTGTGCACTGAAGATATATGCTCATTGGAAAAAGAAAGAAAGAGGTCACATTTCTTTCCATTTTGAATTTGTCTACAGCTTGGAGACGGAAGATCATCGAAGCGCACTCGGATGGCCCTCTTCTGATTTCAACGACTTAACCCACGACTTTTCCAGTCGGCTACCCCCCCCGTTGTCGCCACGTGGAGGAGTTGGGGGAGGTAGCATCGACCAGAAGAAGCCTTCTCACCAACTCCCATCTTCCTCACTATGGCCCACCTTGGACGGGCCCTCATTCGATGCCATGCAATTGCAGGGCGTGATGCCGCCTCGTACGAGCGCGCGCCGCGCTTTGTGCGCACGCTCTGCCCAAGCTGCAGAAGCAGCAGCAGCAGCTGTTGCTGGCCATGCCCCACCTCAAGCTTCCATTGAGTCGCAAGAAGCAGCAGCGCCTCTGCCTCCCAAATCGCCTCGTGAGATGCTGATGTTGTCGGCCGCAGCAGCAGCTTCCGGCCGGTTCCCGAGAGAAACGAGGGGGGTTCGAACCAGCGCGCGGGGCGCCGCCAAGATGAACAAAATGGCCCCACCGCCGCCCGCGTTTGCACCCATGATGCGCCGTAGCTTCAAGAAGCAACAGCTGCCGAAGGTCACGGTGGTGACTTCCAACGTGCAAGCTACGCCGAGCAACCTGGGGAAAGACTTGCAGCGCCTCTTCGTGAAGAAATGCACCGAGGCGTACTGCAGCGACAACGACCCGATGCACATGCGCCTGCGAGGCGGCGGCGGCCATGCACACGACCATAGCGCAGATAGTAGTGGCTCTTCAGAGGAAAGCGAAGACGCAAACACCTTGGCTGCGTTTGCCATGCGGCTCAAGGCACCCTTCCGTGAGTTGCCTCCGAGCAAGGCTGACAAGTACCAAGTGGGCCTTATAGACATCGCCGATACGTTAAGGGGGGATAACAAAGATCGAGTGACTGTGCCAATTTAAGCCGCGCCTTGTTGAATCCAAGTAGCCACGTTAGTTTCCCGTTTGCCTTTTTAGATGCTTAAAAGTGAATTAGTTCGTGCTTTTTAAGGCTAATTAAGGCACTTGGATCTTGGATGTGCGCACATTAGCACCAGGTATACTTTTACGATCTAGATGATTACATCATTATTTTATTCCTTAAATTTAGGAAAAATTTAAAAAAAAAAAAAACCAAAAGGATTCCCTTGCGCCACGTGAGCCAAATACAACTCAACTCTAAGTCTCTAAGCAACCAAGTACTCGGCGGCAGTCCTGAAGGTATATAAAAGGTCCCTTACTATGCTCAAGCATCTCGGTAACGGAATATCGAAAAGCTTACGCTTAATAATGGGCACAGCCGCTGGTGGCTGGTGATCGTGCGAACGGCGGCTTGGTGCGTTGTGCTCATTTCATCATCACCATTATCACGTTCACTTGACCGGTGGCGGTGGCGCCGCTGCCGCTGCCATGGCGGTCTCAACGATGCTGGTAGCCGTACGCCAGAGAGACGAGCATTGCTCGGCTTGCGGCATGTACGCACAAGGCTGCACCTGGTGATTGCGTCAAAACAATGAAAACAATGAAAAAAGACTTGAGATGAAACAGGAGTAAGAGGAACGCATAGATTAAGCATGGCAGCACAGATAGATGATTCTGCCGTTTTGAACTTTTTTTCAATTTTCAAGCGCAATTGTGCAATTTTCCTTCCAGTTTTCAGGGCAAAAATAGCGAGATAAGCCAGGGGACGCCGCAACATGGTGCATGCCACACACATGTACCACCAACGGCATTCACCACAGACGACTCACCCGGATGCGCTCGTTCCAGTAGTGGGGGCCGTGGCCCATGGCGTCGATGCGGCGGTCCGCCGCCAAAAAGCTGGCGCAACTAATGTAATACGGATTGATTTGGTCAAGGATTGATATGAAGGCGGTATGAGAGAGACCAATTGATTGCCGTACGCGAAATAGAGAAGAGTCGTGAAGAGACAACAAAAAGGAGTCGAGAGCTAAAAGGAACTCCAGAAAGGAAACGTCTCATTTAAAAAAGAGAGAAACAAAAATCATCTTGTGCGCCTGCTGCTTTCATCCCTGCCTTAAACACCACCGAAAAACAACACCACGAGCACATCGTGTATGTGCCATTGAAGTAAAAACTCGCTCACCTACTGGCAGTGCGGGCTGAGAGGAGGCTTCCGCCATTGGCGTCATCTTTGAACCCGCGCGCTAGGAGCCCCCGAGTGGCCAGCGCTCCTGGATGGCAGGCGTGTACCTTTTGGTTTGGGAGAAAGAAGAGATGAAAAAATAGAAAGAATAACGGTTGGATAACGATTCGAGAGAATTCGTGAGTCAAGAGTACTAGAGAGTGCGCGCAAGAAGTAAGCTATGGTCACGACAGCAAAAGGGGAGCTGATTTGTTATTTCAATCTTTGCCACTATTGGCATTATTGCTACTACCACACTACTCGTTTAACACTGCTGCATGCGCTTCGACTAGAGTGTCTTCGTCTCTTCCTTTCCCTATTTCTCTCTCACCGCTACATCGAGATTTTGCTTCTTGAAATGCGCCGCCGCTGCCCAGGTTAACATGCGCGCTGCCACCTGAGGGGTGGGAAAAGGAAGATGTGCGGACGAGGAGGGCGAAGAGTGGCGAAAGAATTATCAACGGGACAAGTAAGTCCGTCTCGTCCTTCAAAACACTCCATCTGGAAATGTTCGTGCAACTCTCATTCACGATCTCTCTTTCACCTAGCTCACGCACACAAAAGAAGCATTCTACACCCCACCCACACGCAACACCCCCTTGGTGTTACTTGCGACTGCACAAAGGCTTCTTGGGCATCGTATCCGTTGCCAGTGGCGAGCGCGTACGCGTCAAAAGGGCCTGCCACTGCAGACCATAAACCCACGACTTCTTCTTCGTCTTCTTCTTCGTAGTCCCCCTTCAGTTGTTGCTGCTGTTTATCTTTCTCAATGCGGTCACTACTGCTAGTCGTGTTCTCGTTTCCTTTGTTGCCCATTTTCGCCGCCAAAAGGAACTCTTCGTCTGCGTCGTACACCCCCCCTTCATGTGCACCTTCCACATTTCGTTCAATATCATGGTCTACTCCCACGCTACTCCTATTGCTGCTATGGCCGCCGCCGCTGCTGCAGCTAGGACTAGAAATACTGCTGTTTGCACTCGAATTGCTGTCAGCGTTGTGTCTGCTGCTGCTGCAGCTTCCTGAAGCTTTAGTAGTAATTGTCGAAGAAGCGTTGCTCTTACTTGTGCTATGACTTTTTAAAGCCAAAACGTTCACTTCCTCGAGCACAAACCATTCCTCAGCGCCAACTGCCGCGTTGTAGCTTCGCTGTTTATGTGTATATATTAGAGTGCGCAAATACCCAAGAGGATTGTTTGGAGGAACAGAAATGGAAAGAATCGGGTCGTATCTAAAACGTAACGTCAGGCATGGGTTCGTCGCCAAATTCAATACATTCAGAGCAAGGAGGAAAAAAAAAAAGTAGAAGAACGAGCAAAAACTAGGAGGAAAAGAACACACAAGCGTCTTCGCTCTTATCATGCTCCCATCACCTGCAGCCACCCGCTCTTGACGGCCCTCGCGTACGCTTCCTCTTGCACGCGCTTCCTCTCGCGCGCCAGCATCGCTGCGGTGGCCCTGCTTCGAAACCGTTTCGCATCCCGGCCGCCGCGCGACAGCGTAGTGGACGAAGACGAAGTGTAGTAGAAGGGCTTCTGGCGGTCATCCGAAATCCCCCTATCGGCGGCCTTCTTCTCGGCGTCTAGCCAAGGATCTGCAGCACGGTCATCTTGGCCCTTCGTACTTGCAGACGCATTATTCTTGTTCTTCATGCCTGCAGTAGCATCAGCTGCATCATCGTCGGCTGCCTGCTTTTCTTGTTGTTGTTGTTGTTGCTGCTTTTTCCTCTGCTCTTCTCGAGCCAGTGCCTCGTCCTCAGCGCACCGCAGCAGCCAAGGGGGCGTAGGCGTAGGCGGGAAGCCAAACTGCAACCGTCCATGAAAGTTGGGAGGAATTCGTCGCGTAGAAGGCGAAGACTTTCCCTCTTCTTCTTCGTCTCTTCTTTTCGAAGCATTCATGTATCTTTCTTCTTCTCCTTCTTCGTTTGTTCTTTTCCCTGCACCATCTTCTCTTAATTCCGTGCCCATTTTCTGTTGACTGCTGCTGTTCTCCTTCACCTCTGAAGAAGAGCTCACCAGCCACGGTGACGCTGAGGTAGCCCAGCACAAGTTCACAATTCTGGCCATGCTTGCTTTGGTCCCACTATATGGCAAAGAAGACGAAGAACTATTTTCTTGTTGAGTGCCTAAGCCGCCCGAAAGCGCCACCACAGCCTATCAAGAAAAGAGGGAGAGTGTGCAATATGAGCATGCATTGAAACCAAAAAGCCACAATGCATGTACTCGCTAGTGAACGAAAAGATTACAACAATTCCAAGTGATATGGGCAATGCAAAGATATATACGGAACTCAAACAAACAAAAAAAATACCTTTTGGGGGCGCAGACGACGTACACATAAAGCTAATGCAATCTTCATGAAAGGTACCATGTACTTTTTGGGGAGTAGTCTATTCGAGCTCGCAACAACATCACACCAAGCAAACAAGGAAACAAAGAAGCACCTGGGGAGTGGTGGGCACCGCTAGCATGGGGCCTGCGTCCTTGACAAAAGGCATTCCCCCGCCTAAAGTGGGCTTTGCACTCGTAGCTCCTTCTTTTCCTCCTGTGCGGTTCTCAGTCAGAGCTCCTCTTCCGCCAGGAGTGTTTCCACCGAGCTTTCGACCAGACGCCGCGCTGAGGAGAGGGGCTAAACCCATCTGCGAGTGAGTACGTAGAGCATAACAAAACGGTGCAACTTTCAGCGCGAAAACTAAAGTCTTCGAAGTGGATAAAACTAATGCGGTGCACATTCCACTTTTTCCCATACTCGACACTTCTGCGTCAGAAAGGCATGAGCGAGAAGGGTTTGGGCACATGTTACCATGAGTTGGAAAGGAGCCAGCGCATTGGTCGCAAAAGTTCGCTCGACGCCTTCCGCCTGAGATTTCACAATATCGCATTGGTTGAGAATATGCATGACTACACATCAAGGACATTTGCACTCTTGAACTCTTGACCCCTCAGGTAACTGCCACTTCAGCACATTGGATAGGATTAAAAACGCAGCACTTGCCAGAACACGCACTGAACTTCTAAGCAGGCATTATTTTCAAACCGAACCAGCCACACTCTGCATTCTCTCGAATCTCATTTATTTAAATGCATGATTTTACCGAAGTTTCGCGCGTAGGGCTCGGAGACGTTACGGCCGCAGCGTTCACGAGCACGTCTACATGAGTCAATTTGGAGCTCAAGGTTTTAACCAGGGCCTGCACTGACACCACGCTCGACAAGTCTGCTTCAAACACCTCCACTGCCGAAAGGCCCCGTGGAGAAGTTGCCCTAAGCGTAGCCGCTAGGGCTTCACCCCTTTTTTAGCACAGGAACATTTGTAAAGAAGCGATCGACACAAACGCGAACATCAACATACTAGCCTAGGGCTGCACATGTGGGCAACTCTTCCCTGACCTGACCGAATTCAGCCCAGAGTACGCTTCTAGCTAGAGTAGTAGCGTAAAGAATCCAATATCATGTGTTTTCCTTGGGTGTTCTTACTTTGCCCGATCTTTGACCACAAGCGCGAGCGCATGACCACGCTCAGCTAGTCGCTCTGCCACATGCCGGCCAATGGGACCTGTAGCACCCGTTAACACAACTTGGCGAGTTCTACTCATGGTGCTCATGCCAGAAAGCTCGAATGAACACTCGGAGCGCGGAGCTTTACGACACAGCCGCAGCCATGAGACCAAGAAATGAGCAGATGTCGTTGAGAGAATTCATGGATTTACGTCAAACTGGATTCATGTTCATCGAGTTCAGAAAAAGGAAAACTGGCGCGCTTAAATTGAAACATGCGGCGCTCAGCTCCGTCGTCGTCACACGGGACGTCGTATACTCTCCCCAAGGGCAGTCCTGCACTAACATTTCTCGCCAGATTCCCCAACGATCAGCGCAAGTGCGTTTTATTCCGTGAAATGCCATACATTCGAACTGTTAGGATTGCTTTTACTCTCGAAGTGCCACAATCCAACCGTCGACAGATTAACAGGCACAGACCCGCTTCATACTAAAGTTCCCTCGCAGCACACTAAACTTTCTATTCCTAACATTGCCCTTTCATGTTCGTCGTCCAGTGCGGCATTGGACTGCGTCGCTCTGTATGGTTTGCACGCTCTCCTCTCAACCTACTCTCTCATTGAGCTCACGGTTTCGTTGGGTGCACTGGAGGCAATCACCGAGACCGCCTGTAGAGGTGCCGGGAAGCTGCTGCACAAGGTACATGTGCCGCGCGCAGGGCAGGGCGACTCCACGAATGTAGTATTTGGTGTCAAGCCTCCCAAGCGCCTCGCTCGGCAGGCAGCAGCGACAGCAGCTGCAGCCGCTCGAGCAGCCACCCTGGCCACCAGTGCCGCCACAGCACCCATGACGTCTACGGCGCAACAACGTTCAGGCGAGGCTAGCACAAAGGCCACTGGGCGCAACAGGGGTACCCATGCCACGCAGCCTAGTGACAATAGCAGCAGCAATGGCGGCGGTGGCGGTATTCACGCTACCAGTCGAGGTGTCAATGGTGGTGGTGCCCCTAATAGTGGCACGGTTCAGAGCCGTTACGCTGAGAATGCTGAGAGGGCGGCGGCGGCGGCTGCTGCAGCGGCCCTGGCAGCGACAACGGCAGCAGCCCAAGCAGCTGGTAATGCTACGCAGTCACGGCACGACGTTTGCAGGTAGATTGCGTGGAGGGCGCAAATTTGGAGTGCGTTTTTGCGCTACTTGAAATTATAGCCGTTGAGAATACTACTCGTTTGCTGTTTTTTTCTTTTTGGCCATACGCATTACTCGTACTTTCCTCCTCATCATTCTTCATCCTTCTACCTTTCCAAATCTTCGTGCTCGTGAATCGTGGACACCACGCGCACACTGCACTAGCGCTTGGCCGTTTGTGGACGAAGAAGGCACCGTGACCGACGCCCTCCAAGGCGGCTCCAGCGAATGGATGCCTGGGCCCAAGAAGCCGCCCGGCGGTGGCGCCGCCAACAGTGGGGGGTTCGGTGGGCAGCGGTCGGGAGGTCACATGCCTGGCCGAGGCCCCCCACCCCATGTCGCCGCTCGAGTGTCGAGCTCCCAGCGCCGCGCAGCTGCCGCGGAAAGTGCTGCCGACAGCGGCGGGAGCGGCCTCTGGAACTGGGCTGGCGGCGGCAATGGAATTGAAGGTAGTGGTGGTGGCGGTGGCGGTGAAGGCTTGCGTGGCTCCGTGTTTGAAACCGCTCCTCTGCGCGAACAACTTCGCCGCGTCGCCAAAGTCTTTGACGAGTACTGCAACCACAAGCAGCGCGTGAGCCGCTTTGAGCTCGTCGACATGCTGGGTACGCTATGTATGTACAAGTATACGTGTATGCTGCATTAGTAGCATTGATGGCTTCTTCAGCAAATACTTCTCTCTTCTTTTAGGCATTACCTCTTGTCCGAGTGCCTTGTTAGTTAAGTGCATTATTCCATGTCTAATATCCACGCTCTGCCATTCTCTCTCTCTCTCGTCTACTCGCCTCCTCAGGCGATTTGGGCTTGTCAGCCTGCTTCGACGAATTGGTGCTGGTGCTACCCCCATCTCTGGTGCCTCTGCCGCGAGGCCCTTTTGGGCTCGACACAGACCATGCCACGCACGCCGCCATTGCTTGGCTCACCGAACACCAAGTGAGATGATAATGAAGATGAAGAGATTCTGAGAGATCTTGATAGGGTGCATGATTATGGGCAAACCAAGAGAACGATCTTGATTCGATTAGACTGCCACTTTATTCATCTGTGTAGCTGTATGCGTGCGATTTACTTGTTTATCGGCATTTGCGTTCATCAACCTTTGAGCTTACGCTCATTTACATGTGCACGTGTCTTTCTGCCCTCATTCGGTTGCCTCTCCCAAGTTCCGCCGATGCGTGAACGAGCTGCTCGTGGCGCGCAACTGTCCTGAGCTGCCAATGCCCGGAGACGACCTCACGCGAGGGTTCAGCCCCCTAGTAGCGGGTGGAAACGCGCCTCCTTTCGCGCATGCGTCGCTGTCGCCGCAAGCCCAAGCGGAACGAGCTGCTTACGAAGCCGTGCTGGAGGGCAAATGTAGGGAAGAGTTTGAAGAAAAGATCGAGTACAATGCCAGTGATGATGGTCATAGCGATGCAGATGTCCAACACAACGACAGCGATTCTTATTTCGATAAAGACGTTCCTCTGTCGTCCCTCTTCCCTCATCAGAAACAGTCACAAGAATCGCAGCAGCAACACCAGCAGCGCTCAAGCAACATGATTCCACCGCGCGGGCGAGCCGCTAGAGACGCTGCCGCTGCCAGCGCTACTCGTATGGTCGCTCGCGAGGCTGTGGAGTCCTATGCTGCCACTTCAACTCTAGACGAAGACCTGAAGAACGACGCCGAACGCGAAGACGAGGAGGGAGGAGAAAAGGATTACGAAGAGAAGAATCGTGATTATGGTGGCCTCGCCATGAGGGCTGGTGCTGTCGCTGCTACTGGTGGCAAGATGTTTGAAACGTGGGTGCCACTCGATGACGGCAGCGACAACGACGAAATTGATCATGGCTATGGGAATAGTTCGCGCCCCCCTATAGTGGGTGGCAGCGGCCAGGGCGGGCGAGGCACGCGCGTTGCCACCGGGAAGGCCTCCGGTCGAGGTGCCCTGAAACCAAGTGCCAGCAGCGGGAGTGCCCTGGTGGGTGGGAGCGGCACTTATGGGGTGGAGCCATGGTCTGTCAAGGGGTTCGTAAAGAAGAAGAAGCAACACCATAACAACAGCAGCAGCAGCAACAGCAGAGGCCAGAAAGGCGGTAGTGGGAGACCACCCTGGCGTGAAGACGTCCCCGAGGGCCAGCCAGGCGCAGATCCTTGGCAGCAATCCCTGCAGCAGCAGCAGCAGCAACAATTACAGGGAGGATTTGGGCCCAGCGGTTTCGGCACGCGCTTCAACGGCAATGGCAGTTGTGCTAGTGGCCATCGCCAGCAACGCGCGCTCCCGGCGTACTTGCAAGGCGTGGGGTCCAAGCTGAAAGACGCGATTGGGCAGGACAAAGAGGTACTTGAGGATTTGAGACAAGAGGTGGGCGGGTTCACACAGGTGGCGGTGGTTGGAACGGGTTGTGGAGAAGCTTTGAATGCTTCGTTTATTTGGTTTTGTTTCCTTTTCGGGGAGAGAATTCTTGTGCATGTGATTCCGCCCACGATGCGTCCTGATTCGTCACCCACCTTCTTCTGGTCTCTTCGCCCCATCGTTTCCCCTCCCTTTTTTTCTCCCCTAATATAGTTCCACCAGCGCAACCGTGCAGCAGGTCAGGACGCCCTCGCGCACACTCTCGTGGAGCAGCACGCGCAACACCCGGACAAGGGCTACTTGCGAGGCGGGCCACACACCAAGACGGCTCCTCTGGGTGCTGCTTCGTCTTCTTCGTCTCGATCGAGTGGCAAACCCAACTCTAAGAAGCAAAGTCAACCGCCTTCTTCTTCTAGTTCGGGTGGTGAGATGCTACAGGGAGATGCGCACTGGGAGGCCATCGCGGACGCGATGCTTTCGTCGGACTTGCTGAACCACCACGCTGGAGCGGGCGGGGCTGACGATGATGGGCCGCCTGTGGAGGTGTACGTGCCGCCGCCTCCCCCTCCGCCATTGCCCAAGCATTCGACGACGTCGTCGTCCACGAGGCCCTGCAGCACCGCAAAAGGAAAAGGCAATCATAGAAGGCACGGGAACCAAGGAGAAGCTTCACGTCCACACCGAGACTACAGCGGCTGGTAGGTAAAGAGAGAGAGAGAGATTGTAGCGCGCCAATTTCTGGTTGCTGGTTTAGGTGCACATCTAGGTTCAAAATTTTGGCTCAATGACCTGGTAGACAATTGTTACTGTGTCCTTTTTTCCTTCGCTGTCCGATTCCATTTATTGTCTTTTAAACTTCTTCGTTTCCTTTATGCTATTACTTTGTCATTGTAGGGTCGGGGACTTCGGCAACGTTCGCGACTTTGATTTCGACTCTCAGCCGGCTTATACTGAGGAGACTTACAACGCTTCAGCGAGCGCAAACGTCAGGGACGATTCTTACGGCGACGTCAATTACGGCAAGCTCTCCAGTGAACTTCACGGCAATGATCATGGTCAAGGTGGAGGTACGAGTAATGACGACGACAAACGGTGGAAAATGAGCTCAAGCAACGAGTTTACCATCAATGATGATAAACAAGAGGGAGAAGGAGACAGCGCCAGTGGCCTCTTTCCACGTCGAACTGATGATTCTGCACTTCAGAACAAGCATGTGCCATCGACAGAAGTTGCAGGCACCTCTGCAGAGGATGATCCCTCAAGTCTGAAAGCTGCCACAGCAACGGCGGCGCCTGCTGCTGCTGAAAGCGTATCTGAAAGCAGCGCTAACAACAGCACCAGCATGAGTGGGGTGGCTCCTCCAGGAGGCGGCATGAGCGACGGAAGTTTAGTGGCGCCGTGGGTGAGTCCTCTACCACCCACAGGTGGAGAAGGAGGGGCTGTGGCCACCGCTTCACTTGCAGATGGTGCTGCAGCCATGAGTCCTAGCAGCTTCGATGGCTCTGCAACTGCGGCAGCAGCGCACGGCGAGTAGCGGTTTGCTTATTGAATTCACACGGCATTTAGTTGCCCGATGCCGATGCCAAGTGGAGCGCACTGATACTGATAAGAATAAGGGGCTAAGCAGGGCGGTAAAACCGCCCTGAAAGTAGGTTGGCACCTGAGTGAGGGCACTGGCTGGGCGAAAAAAAAAAATCTGCGCCCGATTATGCACTAAAATTCGAGTTCTGGCATACTTTGAAGGGACTGTTGTATCAAAATTTTCTGGGCTTCTCATAGCTATCACTTTTTAGTTTCTGATTTAGAACTCCTTTGAAGCAAAACAAGTGATTCACTTAAGACTCGAGGATCAGGCATCAGAAAATATTTTCCTTTCTTTGCTTAAAAGGACCCGCCTGTCTTCTAGTAGTCTACTGAGGACTTTCGATTTGTCTTCTTCATCTGAGCATGAAGCAGTACCACTCATGTGCCCTTCGCAGACTCCATGCTAATTGTACACGGTTTCCAGCGGAAATCACCAGAGGATCCATATCTTTTGTACTAGAACTGTCCATACTTTTTATTCGTGCGACCGAACTGAAAAAAAAATTGATAGCGACTTAAACGAAGCTTGAACAAAAAGGCCCAACCTGCTGATCTTTCACTACACACTTTACAAGGACTGACACTAGTCGTTCAACTAAAACACTAGAAAGACTGGATACTAAACACGAGTGATTACGATTGCACATAACCAGCGAATTGCTCATGCATAAACGAAGACAAGGACGCATATCCCCCTGTAAGTTCTCAATACAGGGCACATGCCTCATACATGAACACAGCGACCGGCTACTGCACAGTCTAGTCTAGTCTAGTTAATACTCTCCCAATAACAAAGAAAAACAAGCGCACAGTAGTCACAGAGGCACCAGAAAAGTACATGTGCTGCTTTCGCGCTATCAAATTGCACAGCACCCAGCACAACATATTTATCAAGTACTTGTACTTGAAGATGCTGTTAGTTTTCTGACAAGAAAAGCCGAAAGAATTCTGAAACAACAACACCACAGTACTAGTACTTGAGGAGTTTCTGTTATTTATAGAACAATGTTCTGCAGTCCCTTTGGTTCAAACCGTATATGGCAAAACCCGTATTTATCCTTAAAATTTTGCGCTCTGTTCAAGCACGCACTCTACAGCCACGGACCACCAAAGTAACCCGGGACTTCAGTGTAACACTGGCCCGCTTCCATCAGAGTAAAGTTCCCTGGACCTCGGCTGTGAGCGAATGCACAGGCGACTTACATGTGGTTTTGTAATGACAAGCCCAGTAGACGAGGCACCGGGAAACTCGCTACGACTACGGGC
>Ga0307982_1003228_pt1 | contig 13072 bp, 11 predicted proteins | sample OrgLakmetagen989_FD_201847 | JGI IMG/M metagenome (GOLD analysis project Ga0307982, IMG submission 201847) | Saline water microbial communities from Organic Lake, Antarctica - #989 | ecosystem: Environmental > Aquatic > Non-marine Saline and Alkaline > Saline | place: Antarctica: Organic Lake... | reverse complement strand
CTTGCGTCTACGTTCTTGTGCATAAGTTTGTTTGGTGGCTTGCTGCCCCCTTCTTGTTTGACTTGCGCCCCGCCGCCTTGCCCCCCCTGCCTCCACGCACATCTCTCACAGCTTCGCAGCCGACGATCATCTAGTTTGGCCTCAAAACCCAAGGCAAAGCCATTCAGAAAAATTGTATTTACTGCACCTTTCTATCTCGCAAGTATGGCAGTTCCATCTGAGCCGGTGGCGGCCACTGGCCCGCTTCCTCCTCCATCTGCAGAACTGGTAACAAACCCTGAGGTATGACTGTTTATGCTGAGCTGTCTGACTGGTGCCCAGTGCTTGCACTCGTCTACTCGCAGCTGATTTCTGCTGCATTTGCCGGTTTGAAAAAGCGAGCACAAGTCTCAGCTGAGTTCAGTGCTGCTGGTGAGAATTTGACTGCTGTACTCCCTTGACCTGTCAGTGCTCACGTTGCTTCGATGCAGCTGCCACCAGTGCGTCAGCAACTGAGCTTTACTGGCCAGAGGACACCAGAGATGGCGAGGAGGATCCTCCTTTCGATGTGGTGAGTGTCGGCACTGTCGGCGTTTCGCCCGCGTTCCGCTTTTGATTATTGTTTGCTTTGGCAGATGCTTGACCGTCTCTACGAGATGCTGAACGAGAACAACCCAGAACTTGCAAAGCGAACAAAGCGCCAATTGAAACCTCCGGAGGTTTCTTCTATTGGAAGCACGCGCACAGCCTGGACAAACTTCCAGGCATGCTGCGAAGAGTACGTCTTGATCTGCCTCTCGTTGCCTGCAGCGCTCTTATCTTGGTCTCCACCGCAGTATGGGACGCAGCATGGCAAACGTGTCTCAATTTTTCCTGGCCGAGCTGAACACAACCGGTGACACTGATGGGCACAACCGATTGGTTCTCAAGGGCCGATACAAGCCCCGCATGTTTGAGTCCCTCATGGCCAAGTTCATCATGAACTACGTCAAGTGCGAGATGTGCTCCAGCTTGAACACAGAGCTTTCCCGAGACCCCCTGACCCGCTTGTACTTCATGTCTTGCAACACCTGCGGCTCAAAGCGCTCTGTCGCAGCCATCAAGTCTGGGTATCACGCAGTTGGTCGCGGCGACCGCCGCCGCGAGCGCAACAACGCAACATAATTTGAATGCACATTTGAACATCAAAACCTCATGTGCACTGTAGTACTGAATTGCTGCCTGCACATACAAACCAGGACAGAGTCCCCCTTGGGGGATACATTCAGCCCAGCTGTGTGCAAGGTGCATGCAGAGAGTACAAAGAAGGTCATCAGCATGAGCAGAATTGAGGAACAATGCTGAGCGTGAGATGGACGGGGGCGCCAGGCTTGGGCTAGCAGGCTGTGTCCTGGCCTGGGCCTCAGGAGCCCAACCCGCTTCGGGGCAGCTCCTGCCCTGCAGCTCGCTGTCCGAACCTGGGGGGTTCTGCACATTAAATGGTTCACCACAGAATACTTTCACATTATGGTACACTCAGTGCAAGCAGCCATTCCTGTTGAGGAGTTCTAGGGTCGGGGAAGCCCCCCACCCAACCTGTCTGTGATGCCTGCCCAAGCGCTCATCACTTCCGCAAACCACCAACTAGAATTATACGTGATAATATTCGCACAATTCGTCGATTTGATTGAGGACAGAGCTGTGCAGCATTTACGGTGCGCAGGAAAGCTTGCCGAATCTTCAGCAGCAAGCACACTTTTTCTTTTTTGGTGTCTTTCTGCATGTGACTTTTTTACAAGCACTTTCAAGGCCGACAAAAAATATCATCGTTGTTGATCGGCAAAGCTGCCAGCTTCCTGCGCCTTCTCCCTGGCTTCCGAGGTATCTGAGCGATCCACACGGAGCGAAAAACCCCCTCTCGCGATATCTCGCTCAGGTCGCACAGCGCGACACAGCTTTGGTTGCCACGCAGCTGAACTCATCCAGCAGTAACGCCTCCAAAGCCTCAAGCTTCATGAAATGTGGATCATAGCAGCTGAAGTCCTTCTGGGGGACAGCTCCCTTTCAACACATGCCCTGTGGGCATTGACGTGTGTCAAGTACACACTTTTTGCAGCGTATGGATTGGAAATTGCTGCCTCTCTTGGTGGCGTTCCTGATAGTAACCTGGTCAAAGCGTCATACTACGCATCTTTCCTCAATTTGGCGCGGGTGGATGTCAATCAAGGCCCTGGCCTGTTCTATGTGTTGTTTCTGGGCGCTGCTGCTTGGATCGTGCTTGTGTCCTTGAGTCTATTGCTCGCCATCATCGCTAAGCAGCGAGGAATGTAAGTGGTGCACCACCTTAACGGTTCTGAAAGACCATGAAAATCTCGTGGTGCTCTTTACAGGCTGAATGTTAAGTACGCGATGCGTCTGCGCTCAGTTCTGTATGTCAACCTCGTCCTCTTGATGGTACCCACCAACGGAGTCTTGCTTCGAATGCTCGTGTGCTCGCCCTTTTTTGATGCCAACGGGCCCAAAACACGCGGAGGCTTTGATCAGTACACTGTGGCAGAAGTATCGCGCTCAGCATTTTGGCAGGATGGCGACCTCGTGTCTGCGTTGAGCCCGCCATCGCCTCACGCACACATGCAGGCATCGGGAGTTGCAGCATTGTTCGGCGGATCAGAGAACTGCTATTCGGGGTATCATTTGCTGCATGCAATCGTAGCGATTGCACTCTTTGCAGTCAATGTCGCTATTCTATCGCTGTTCTCGATCGCAAAGCGCCGGCAGCCATTGGGGACCGAGTTGCACCTTGCTGTGCAAGAACTGAGAAAGCAGTTTCCAGGCTGCCATGTCTACGCACTGGCAGATGTTGTGTATGAATGTTGGACGCCATTGGCTTCTATTGTAACTTTCTCCGTTGTAGCGGATTTCCTCCCCCGTTCAATTTTGGGTTTGTACGCATTTTTGGCTTCAACAACCATTATACTATTTTTCATCCTTGGTGGAACTTCACGGGAACTACTCTACGAGACTGCAGTTCTGTCTTGCTTGATATCGCTGTCTTCTGTCTTCTTCTGTGCGTGGTATGTCTCCCTCGGTTCTCTGCAGGCGGTAGACTTGGGCTCCACTGTCTCCGTGATGCTGTTCGCGGGGCTGTTTGCAGGCACCGCAGTCAGCCTCAGCCGCAATGGACGCATCCACCTGTCCACTCTGGAGTCACAGCGGTGGAGTGCCCATGTGCTGCAATGGGTGAATCTCAAAACTCGTGCCGCAGCCAGCACATACATGGCGCATGCCCGCCTTCGTCAGGCGATGGCGCACAGTGGCCAAGATGCGCGACACAGCGAGGCTTGGCTGCGCACATGGGACAGCACATATGACACACAGCACTTGGCCACTGTGGCTGCGTGTCGTGTCGCCATCCGGCCTGTGACACTGGCATGCCGGGGGGCGCTGCATCAGCTGCTAGTGCGATACCCGCAGAGCTCCACGGCACACCTGATGGCAGCTGAGTACTTGAGCAGTCCTGTGGTATCTGATGACCGCCATGAGCAGCTGCAGCATGTGGCGGCAGCTCTGCGGTACAGCGGCGGCATGCCGTGGCACCGGATTCAGTGCATGCAGCACCTGGCGGCAGCTCGACAAATGCATGTGGGGTGCGTGCTGCAGTGCTTGCAGTCGCGGCAGTCCCAGTATGAAAGCGAGCTGACTACACTGCAGCTGTGTGCTGAGCGGGTGCACTCTGTGCGAGCGAATGTGGTGCAGCTGGCGGCCGCTTCTACTGGCGCTGGCTTGGGCTCCTCGCGTAGTGCCTCTGACTTGGCACTGCTGGGCGCCGTGCGATCAAGCATGGAGACTGTGCACACAGCTTGCTTGGAGGTGATGCAGGGACTGGAGCAGCACCGCAGCACCAAGGCAGTGCACGAGCGTCTGGTGCGTCGCTTCGTGGAGATGGTGACTGTGGGCGACAGACACAGCGGCGACTACGCTTCAGCTTCGGTCGAGGATGGGGCTGGGGGTGCTGTGCTGTCTCCACAGTGGGCCGGGTCGGGGCTGAGTGATACGCCAGCACTACTGTCCCCTGCCCGAGGCTTAAGCACCCCCATGGACAAGCCTCGCGGGGGTGCTTGGCGGTTCTCCAGCAGTGGCCTGCTGGACGCCCCGTCTCGTCGGGGCTTCATCCCCATATTTGGCAGTACAGTGATACGAGAGCATGACGATCCACTGCCGGTGCAATCTGGGGCTCATCGAAGTGGCAGCCACCACAGGCATGGCCAGTTACGAGGTCAGGGCCTGGCCGACCCGCGGCAAGTCAGCGGAGGGCCAATCACCAATGTCCACAGTGCAGCACACACGCCTATCCGTGGACGCTCTCTGTCCGTTGTCAGTGCTTCAGGGCTTCTCAGTGCACCGAAATACTGGCTGACATGCACTCCTCGAGAAATCACTTTGCACACCCCTGGGGTGTGGTCAGGTGTTAGCCAGCTGCCCCGTGTGCTGCTGCAGGTGCAAGCTGTCCTGTCAGCACAATACAGCCACGAGGCGTACTTCCTGGCGTCCCAGGACGGCTACAGCGGCAGCGGGGGGAAGCAGGCGAGTGTCAGCGCCCACGTGTCTCAGGCGGCCAAGCACCACTGTGTGCTGCACTACCTGCATGGGGAGAGAACTTGGGCCATGGCACACGCTAGCGATGATTTGCTGTGGCTGCTGGGCGCCAACCACCATAGTGTGGAGGGACTGAAGCTGCAGGATATGTTTGACGGCTTTGGGGGTGCTAGTGCAGGTAGCATACTGCGCGATCTGCAGCGAGGCTGCACTGTGCGTGTCCAATGCGCAGGTGGGCAGTACAGCAGCGGCAGCAGCAGTGGCGGCGGCGGCAGCAGTGTGCTGGCCAACACTGTGGCACTGCAGTGCTGGAGCGGGGGAGAGGAAAGCGCGTATGACATGACTGCACCACAGACATCGTATGATGCACGCACTGTGGCGTGCAGTGTGCTGCTGCTGCTGGAGCCTATGCATGTGCAGCGGCTGCGGCGGCGTGTGTCTGCGGGGGAGTCGACGAGCAGTGTAGTGTCCTCTGCCCGAAATGTGTCCACTGCGTGGATGCCGGCACTTTTGAGCCCGCGGAATCTGACACCTGAATTATTGCCAGCGGGTGTCTCGCAGCATGCTCTGGTGAAGCAGGTCAGCACCGGCGGTGCGCCCAGTCTGCTCTGCCGCTACAGCACTGTGGTGTCACCCGGCGGCACACGGCGGACAGCAGGCATGCAGCAGGAGGTGCTGCGCCTGCAACAGTTGCGTGACATGAAGCACGAGCAGACACTGGTGCGGCACCAGCTACAGCGCCGTGTGAAGCACGACAAGTACTCCTTCCAGTACTTGCTGGGCGTCATGGGCTGCATTGTGGCTATATCGCTGTACAGCATTTACAGTGCATACATTGTACTTGGGGCAGGCAATAACCCCCTGGTGACCCTGCGCTTCCGGCATCCTGCCGCAGCAGCCCAGATGCTGCCTGCAGGGGAGCGCTTGCACGTGTGGAGCAGAGCGTTGGAGGCGCTGGGCGTCGGACAGGACAGTACCAGCAGCAGTGGGGGGGCGGGTGCAGCGTGGCAGGCTGCATCTGCAGCAGTGTCGGGGCATGTGCGTGATCTGAGCGAAGGTCTGTCGCAGCGCCTGCAGCTGGCTCTATCTGATGCAGCCCTGCTGGACGCTTCAGTGGGCGGCAGTGCTGTGGCGCTGTCCTGGCGCGGCGTAGGTAGTGGTGCGCCTGGGGTGAATGGCACAGCTGCTGGGCATGGCAGTGACCACAGCCGTGTGGTACAAGCTGAGATGCTGCTGGCACAGTCATTCTTGCAGGAGTCCAATCTCAGCAGCGGCAATGGCACAGCTGGCACGGCATCGCTGCTGGGGCTGCCACAGCCCACTTTGAGCGTGGCTGCAGCTGTGAATAGCACGGCACATGTGGGCGTGACACTGCTGAATGATGCGTTTGATGGTATTCTGCGCACACGCACCGTGCTGGCCATTTTCCTGACGACATCATTCACCATTTCTGTTATGACATACACATACTTTGTGGAGGCTAAGCTGCTGCAACGCGCCACTGGCGCCTTGCGCATCGGCAAGGCAAAGACACATGCCGGCGCCACGGGTAGTGGAGGCAGCGGTGGACAGGGCAGGCAACTGGGCACGGTAGTGGAGGCTGACTTGTCGCCGCAAGCAGCACAGCAGCGCCTTCGCCGCCAGCAGGACGGGTCACTGGGCAGTTGCGTGACCGCTCTGATGCTGCGTCATTTGCTGTTCTTGCAGCTGGCAGTGGCTATGGCACTGGGCATTGGTCTCATCGCACTTGGCTTCGTGAGGCGTTATGAGCCGGAGGATGCGCAGGCTACCTCCGTGAATGTGGTGTACTCTGTGCACCAGATGCAGCACGCCGCATGGCAAGCCACTGCAGGCTTGGAGGCGATGCTGTCCACTGGCGCTGCAGGCGGGAGCATGGCAGCGGGCATCCTTGCGCTGCAAGCTGCAGTGGCCTCCTATGGTGTATGGCAGCGTGTGGTGTTTGCTGGCGACGACACCGGCTTCATGGTGTCAGCTGCTCCAGGGCATACCGAGGTAGCACAGTACCCAGTGAGCAGTGCAGGCGAGCAGCTGCTGTACCAGGATGCGTGCAGCACTAGTGTTGGTCTGGTGCCGACTGCCGTGGAGCAGAAATACCTGTCTGGGGTGAATGGCACAAGCACAGCTGCAGCAGCACACCGCGCCGAGTGCACTTCAGTTCTGGACGAGGTGCTGCTGGATGGCTGGCAGGTGGCGTCACGGGTGTTCGGCAGTGGCATGGTGGATGCATCAGATAGTCTACAGCGGCTTGCAGGCAGCACTGGCGCATCACCAAGCAATGTGTCAGCGTGTCTGGGCGCTATGCGTAGTGCCATGTGGCTGCGTGTGGGGTTACACTTGTCTGGCCAGCGTGGGAATGCGACAGTGAGTGTAGGCGTGGACAGTGCTATGGCGTGGGTGTCATCTGAGTGTGCTGGGCTGGGGGCCGTGGGCAGCACTGCAGCTGCAGCGTGGGTTGTGCGAGCAGGAGACTTGGTGCAGCTACAGGCAGTGCATTTCGACGAGCTGGCCCAGGCTTCTGCTGTGCATGGTATCCGTGGCTTCTTGGCGTCGCTGGCACAGTTTGCTGTTGAGTCCATGCTGCCGGTTGGGTGCGTGCCTGTGTGGTTGATATTGTTTTTGTGGTTGGTGGGGGGGCCCGCTGCGCTGTCGAAGCGACGCACGGTGCAGTCAGCCGAGCTGATGAGTGCCCTGCTGCGTGCACACCAGGTGGCTCAACGGGCATGAGGGGTGTGTTCAGACAAGCTGGCACTATGTGAGCCCATTTCGTGGTGTTCCATTTGTGCTGCTGTCCCGTATAGGTACACGGACAGTGCTACGCGCTGACAATTGAGTGATTATTCTCAATTTGCTTGCTTCTCACCGACAGGTTTGCCAAGATTGACTAGGTCTCCTTCATCTAGTGCGCTCAAACCATGTGCTGCCGCTGTCGGTGTGCCAAGATTGACTAGGTCTCCTTCATCTAGTGCGCTCAAACCATGTGCTGCCGCTGTCGGTGTGCCAAGATTGACTAGGTCTCCTTCACCTAGTGCGCTCAAACCATGTGCCGCCGTGCCACGCGACACATCATGCCTCCGTGCCCAGTGGGGTGGGGGCGGAGCAGCGCCCCTCCTCCAATCAGCAGCAAGCAGCACACCACCACAATGGTAAATGAGCCAGCTCACAACGCACATTTAGGAACTGTTTCGTGGTTGGTGCTGCAATGAACCTCTCACAGGCTTTTGTATCCTGCCAACCCCCACTACGCAGGGTCAAGGGACAGCGTCCCTCGAGCTCGGTCGAGTTGATGTCGCCAGGGACTCATTTCACACACGAGACAAACATCAACTGACCCACGGGAAAGAAATTGGCTTCACTCGCCCCTGCCGCTTGCTCTGTTCGCTCTGCACCCTGCTGCGTGAAATTACTGCACAGACGGAGACATCAGCAAGCGGTCTGTTTGCCAAGGAAGCAGCCTCAGGGCGCTTTCGTCAGAACAGCCACGCAGATACCAAGCAATAACAATGGAAATTACATCTCTGAAAAAACGTGGTGCACTTGGGAGAAAAGGCAAAGGCAGCCTCTCCTCGCGCCTCTCAACGGCGACGCACTTTCTTCAGGCACGAATTCCGCACGGCACCGTGCCGGAGAGCGATGACAAGACGCATGCCAGCCAGGAGGACAGCAGCAAAGGGTCTTCATCTCAAATTAGTGTTGGTAAACAAGATGACTCTGTAACAGCCAACATTGGGTACGAGTAGTGCATGGCAACCGCAAGCACAGCAAAGCAATATCCTGAGTGCAGGGACCAAGCAGAAGCACCAATACGCGTGGCTGGCAAAGCATTCGTACGAATTAAGCCGGGCTACATGTATAGTATGCATAACTAAGCGCATTTGCAGGCCCACGTGACTTCCCGAGGCGATCGAAATAATACGTTCTACCGCAAAGCTTTGCTGGCTTCAGGTGTAAACGACGGCAGGGTGTTTTTCTCAAGGCGCCTTGCTTTTCCAACAGGCGTCTTTGCCGTCATTCCGTACAAAAAAGACTCTCGAAATTTGCGTCCAGGCTATAGTATTGATCTTGTGCTGAGCACTGTTGGTGCCGGACATGGCATTGACTCAGCATCCTGGGCTGTTGCAACTGGCATGTCATATGCCCGCCTTTTGCAGCCTGTGTGGGGATCTAGGGAATGGTACAGGGAGTGGGTTGCAATGAGGTTTGCTGATGGGCGCCTAGTGTCGAACAGGCGGCGCCCCCGCCTGCCCCCGCGCAGAGTGCGGCCCGTGGACACCCTCCTGCCCCTGCTGGCGCCGTATCCGGCGGAGCGGCATGCGCGACCGCACTTGGGCTACCCATACGACCAGTACAACCCTGATACACTGGATGACCCCAGCAGGGACCGTGCAGCGCGAGCATCCACCCTGTCGCTCACCTCTTACTCTGTTGCGCTCATTGGGTACAGAACGGTGGTTGAAATCAAACGAGAGACGGACGAGGCTTTCAGTGAAGCCTTCCCATGGCTGGCACAGCATCGCATATCGCTCACAAAGTTGCGGGCCATGCGTATGTCCTTAATGGCTGTGTGGCGTTCCCTGAACCTGGAGCTGTCCTCGCTGGCACTCGCACTGGTGTATTTTGAGAAACTAGTGTGGTCGCACTGCGTTGAAAAAGGCAACGCAGCGGTGCTATTTGGGGCGTGCTGCATGCTTGGGCACAAGTTCAACGAGCCCCAGGCAGACGGGGGTGGGGAGTACGTTCGCGAGCACTTGCTTCCCCGCCTAGCGTCGGTGCTGAAAGTGCCTGCTGCCAGTATTCTGCGGCATGAGTTCTCGGTGTGGACACGGTTGGGCTTTGGCCTGCATGTCCCTCTTGCTGAAGTGTTGCCCCATTTCGAACGACTGTTGTCCGATGCAACGCTGGACATAGAGCAGTACCTGCAGTTGGATGCGGTGGTGCAGACGACTGCCCCAGCAGCTGAGCGGCGGGCCTTGCTTGGGGCAGGGGGGGGTGCCGCTGCCGCTGGGGGGGCTGGGGCGGGGGCTGAGCAGAGGGGCAGGTCAGGCAGCGGGGCTTCAAGCAGTGACAGTTCCGATTTAGGCTGGGTGTATGAGTCGGGGGTGCATTACGACTACGGGAATGATGACAAAGGGGCAGCGGCAGCTGGTGCAGTGGGGGGGGGGCACAGACCCTTCTACGCCCCCCTCCCAGTCTCCATGGGTATTGAAGCAATCGACCTGGGCAGTAGCTCCAGCTCTAGCTCCAGCTCTGAATCGGAAAGTGCACACCCCGAGAGGGATGAGGTGAGCAGTGCGTTGTCTGTGGCATCCAGTGAGCGGGGACCACGCCGGTCGCCGGTGGAGGATTTGAGGCCGAGTCGTCGCCGCTCAAAACATCGCATCGACAAAGTGCCGGCCAGTCCAAATCCACATGCTGTGGTGGGCTCCATCTCAGAGCAGACTGGCTTCGCTTTGGCTCGGCGCGGAAGCAAACGCAAAATGAGTAAGTCCAGCCGGCGGCGCTCAAAACCCAGGCAACAGCAAGCTATTGAAGAAAATGAAGGGTGATACACGCTATTGAGCTATTTGACACGATCCATGCCATGCATGCTACTTGCTCAGCTGAACAATCTTCGAAGCCAGGATAGCCTTCTCGTTGCGCATTCTCGTGAGCTGCTCGGTCATGGCCTCTACGTCTGCAAGCAACGCAATGTTCTGCTGCATGATCTTCTCATTAGTCTCCCTCAACAGCTTCATATCATCTGCCAGCTCTGAATCGGTCATGTATGCTGAGCTGTCGAACTTGCCAAGGGATTTGCCGGCCACAATCACGGCATCGGAGGCGGATGCCTTTGCTGCCCCACCTTCAGCACTATTGATCCCCAATGCCCCGTTTGAGAAAGCAAGGACAGGTACTTGGCTTATAGCAGTCAGTGCACTAAGTGCTTGCTCAGCAGAGGCAATTTCATCCATCTTCGGATATGGGCAACGCGTTGAGATGTGGTAGAAGGGCAAAAATTCTCCTCCAAGCAGCAGCGATTTCCACCCAACACACTCAAGCTGCACTGAGTACGCACGAGGGGCCGCTTTGTGCAGCTAAACAATGATATTGATGCGCATGCTACAGGCCCTGTGTAAGCGAATAGCTTCTTGCAATAGCTGAGCACCCCCCGGTACCGGCAGAAGGTCTTTTGGCGCACGGCTGCAGACTTCGGTGCACGACACTGGTCTGTTGGCTGGGCTCATGCGAGTTTGCCAAACAAAAGAGCGGTCTGATCTTATCAGCAATACTCTAAGGCCTCCCGGCCAGCCGCTCACTGATGCGCCAGGGCCAGGTTTGATAATGAGTACAGTGTGGCGGGTGGTTGAGGGGGGGCAAAAACCGATGCACACATTGTCGTAAACAGGCGAACACGGCCAGCCGCATTTGCAGCAACAAATGCACGTCTTGAAAACACAGCAATTGTGCATGCAGCCTCGCTGTATGTTTGTGTTTGGCACTGTGTCATTCATCTTTGGTGCTTTGAGCGGTGTAGTACCTCTCATTGGCTGAGCTGAGAGCAGTGTGACATTCCAGACATTCCTCCGCTCTCGAAAGTTGCACGACTGGCAACAAGCGGGAAGCGTGAACATTCGATGCCATGTTGGCCGTATCTAACCACTTGGTGCAACAGCGGTCGGACAAAGTAGATGTAAGTTTGCGGCGCGTGCAGTCGTGCTGCCACGCGAATGGTGTTTCACCATGGCAGCCAGCCGCCAACCAGATTGGCATCCCGCTTGCACAAATCATGCCTGCAGGTGTGCCGGCTTCAAATACTGGATGATAAGTATGGAGTTTGCCTGTTCGACTACTGCCGCCGCTGGTTTGTGGACACAACGGCACAGGGTGCTGCTAGCGTAGTTCGATCGATGGTGAAATTTGCATCGACGCTTAAGAGCTCAGGCAAGTATTGCTGATCCCGCCATTTTGCTTCAAGAGTCACGCGCATCTATGCAGGGCTCTCTTCTGCCTCATTTACCTTCCCTTTGCCACCAGAATGCCACTACGCTGCTGAGCGACTGCGAATGGTTGTACACTCCGCTGGTGGCGTTACTGGAGCCCTTTTTTTCGCGGCAGCCCCGCTGATAACTGAGCAAGATGCAGTGCTTGAGGCACACGCACAGGCCTTGCTTGAAAATGTCGTTCGACTTTTTACTGCATCTCAGCTGCCAGTTTTAGCCGCAATTGCTGCTGAGCAGCTGATCAAGGCCAAGGACGGCGGCCGGGTAAGTGTCTCACCTTTTGCGTACTGCCCTGTGAACCCGCGAAACCCAAGCCCGTATGTGCAGGAAGACGAGGTCATGCACCACTTTGGCGCATTCATGGCTACAGCTGAAGCAGCACTTGGGCCCCATCTTCCACGGCGAGTCACTCGGAGACAAGTGGCCATCCAAGCCACACTGCGCGCTCGAGGCGGGACGCAGACGGCGGCAGCAGACGCGGCAGCAGCTGCCCTCTCTGCTGCAAACATCTCTGTACGCCACTCACGACAGGCGAAAACTGCGGTGAACATTTTGAACACCCCTGGGCGTGAGCGTTACGGGGGGGGGTCTGCTGCGGCTGAACCAGCTGGAGGGTCCGCAGAACGCGCCCACAAATCCCGCCAGCCAGCACAGCCCAAAACGCCGGGGCATTCCCGCAGTGTGAGCATGTTCCAGTCCCCCAGCACGCGCGGCACCAGCTCCTCGCCGCTGTCTAGCTTGCGGGGTGGGAGGGGGGGCACGCTGGACTTGGCGGCAGCAGCGGCCTTGGCCCACGCCGAGGAGGACGAAGATAGCCATGCAGGCAGTGAAGGCCAAGCGGATGCAAGTCCTGGTAGTAGGGCCTCTGCTCCAGCCACGCCACCGGATCTCCCAGTCGCCACCGCCAAACTCACACAGTTGACCAGTCCACGTGGCAATAGCAGCGCCTCGGGCGCAATCAAGCACCTGCAGTCACAAACCACTGCACAATCACAGCTGGCAGCATGGGCAGAAAGCAGTGATTCTGACAACGAGAGTCTGTCTGCGGCGGCCATTGCCCTGTCAGGCCGGGCGGACGAGGCTCTGGGGGGGGGGGGCGCCTCTGCCCAGCCCCCCCAGAATAAGTCGGTGTCCTTTGTGGAGTAGGGTGACTAGCCTTGGTGGTGTGGGGTATGTGTGTGCTCATGCTGTGCGTGTTGGATGAATTGTTCGAGCGTCTACTGTCGCTGTGCTGCGCTGCGTAGGCAGGCTGCTGCTTCGTCTACTGCAGTGCTATTGCACCCGTCGCATTCTACCACAAATTGGTCTAGGGCATGCAAGACTGCAGGATCCTGGGTAACGAGGCCACCTTGCAGCTTTAACTGCTCAGCGAAGGCTTGTGCGGCAGCAGCCAAACAACCAGCAACACCAGCAGGCACCTGGCCTGGGGCGACTGCTGCGCTGCGCGAATGTGCTGCTTGCACATCTTGCAAATACAACGCGAGCTCAAGCAGTCCATGCACACAGGCAGCTTCAATGCT
>Ga0307982_1003227_pt1 | contig 13074 bp, 9 predicted proteins | sample OrgLakmetagen989_FD_201847 | JGI IMG/M metagenome (GOLD analysis project Ga0307982, IMG submission 201847) | Saline water microbial communities from Organic Lake, Antarctica - #989 | ecosystem: Environmental > Aquatic > Non-marine Saline and Alkaline > Saline | place: Antarctica: Organic Lake... | reverse complement strand
GCCTATAAGTCGGGATTCAGTTAATCGAGAATGCCTGTTTACACTCTTCTAGCGTGCCCTCTGTCCTCCGTACGTATCCCCCGTCAGCTTCGTAGGATTAGCTTTCCATCTCATCTCAGTACATTAGTATATGATCAACCCCCTTGTGGCATCTTAATTTTCACTAGGAATATGGAATGAAAGGAAACTTGGCAGCGAAATAGTGATTCAAAACGCATTCACGAATTTAGTGCAGCCGGGGCGCTCGATTGATTTGTAGTCCCTGCCGCAGCAGCTGCCTCAGCGGCAGAAGCCTCAGCAGCCGCGGCCTCAGCTCCAGCGGCCGCAGCGCTTGCAGCAGCTTTGGCTTCTCGCCGTTCTCTGGCGTCCGAACGATCAGCAGCGAAGTCTGCCACCTAATTAACGATGAGAACATGCAGCAGAAATCGTGATTAGAAGTACATTCCCGTAGAATTTAATGCAACGCAATGTTCTGAATTCTATCTATGCGTTCAGGCACTCGCAGATTCGCAAATAAACTTCACAAGGAGCCGTCTCTAATGATACACCTCTTTGAGCCCCACCTCAGCCTTCTCATTGTTATCCCTAATAAAATCACAACTACTCACCAGCCGCGCGCGTTCTTGCTTCAAGCTGTCGGCAGCTCTCGCTTTGTTTTGCCGCATCTTCGCTTCGGCTTCTCGCTGACGAGCCAAACTGGCTACATGGGCTTCCTGCATTTTCGCTCCACTCGCAGCGGCTTGTCGTTTCAACAACTCGGCTGGCGTCAGCACACCACTGCCTGTGCCACTCCCGCTGCTGCTGCTGCCAGCACCACCACCGCTACTAGCAACGTCGACTGCAGGTGCAACCGCCACCAAGTTAGCTCGAGGCAAGAGGCCGTGCGACTCCAGCGATTTGCTGAGGTCCGAAGCGTCCACAAACACCGTCCGTGGCGGGTGCGGCTGCTGCAAGAGCCAACTGGCATTTGCTAGCGGAGGGTCGCCACTGCTCTCGCTCACAATTCCTGAGCTTCCAAGTGGTTCTGAAGTACTGCTCGCGCCAGTATTTGAATCATTGAAGCTCTCGATGGCCTGCAGAGGGCAGGTTAAGTTCAAGTAATCCACGACGGCGGAGAGCGGCTCCGCAGCGAAGAAAGCAAGCTTGAACGAGGCACCCGTCGGCAGGCGCACCTGCGAACACACCAAAGAGTGAGAAGGGAAGAGTAAGTGCGTCTACAATAAGTGATGGTGCTTGAATTGATGAAGTGCAATTTGGGGCCATAATTCGCCCTAAGATATTCCTGTAACTTCAACGTTTCATCCACCTCAGCCTAAGAAAGGAGCAACCCTAGCTTGTTCATACACCTGTAAAGTGCACTCAGCACAGCACGTTGATTGCGGCTTGGTGGCGCCTTGCATGAGAAGGCAAGCGTCCAACTGCTTCTTCAGCCATGCCCACGCTTCCGCCAACGCTGCCGCTGAAGTCGAAGTTGAAACACCTTCTTCAGTCGCTGCTGGAGTGCTAGCAGTTTCGTCGTCAGTCGATGCAACAATTTTGGCTGACGACATTCCACTTGCTACTGCTTTCCTACTGTCCTCCTCTTCAGCATCAAAGGGCAGAAACATCGCTGCCTCCCGAGTATCCTCTAATGTGATTCGTTTAAAACCAAGCACGCTCATGACCTAAGTGCATACAATCGTGTGAGCAAAGAGTTACATAGAAGAGGGCTGGTCGCCTTCGCAAAGAATTGTATACTTCTTTTAAAAACCATGGTGTAAAACTTCAAAGTAAAAAGAGAAGCTGAATGCCCTGCCGCTATCCTAGCCTCGAACCTCTTTTGCGCCGGGCTTATCAAAGAGCTTAAGTCGGAGTGTTTTGTTCTGGAGCTTAAGTGTGCGATACTTGGAGTCAAGCGGCGCTTGCAGCACATTATCCACGATCTACGAGGCATTCAAAGGATAAATTTGATAAGTGCATCAGTGTTCAGAACAAGCTAGACAGAATTGTCTCATCATGTGCATGGGAGGTGAATACGAGCTATTCTTCATGCGAAGACATGAGAAATAAGCTACATCATTCCTTGCAAGAGAAAACAAGCAAGAGTATTCGATTACTTTTGATAGGAGGTCGCGCATAGCTGTGACATCAACCGGTGAATTGAGTGGAAGTTGCCGAGCTGCGCGCTCGAGAAGAGCGTCGAATGAATTAGCAGGCTTACTAACAACAAATGAGGCCATTCTTCTCCTTAATCTACCTACGATGCCCACCCACGACGGTACTGTATAATAGGTTACACTTCGATTGCTGGTGAAATTTATTGCAGAAACTGCCAGTCGGCCTAGCCAAAGCTTGTCGTGAAAGCAGTGTAGACCGAAGGGCTGGCGACTTGTTTCTTGCTCTTCTTTCCTCTCGATGTTGCCAGCATGGGACAATGTTGCGGCAGATAAGATAAGAAGATAAGAAGATGCAGGATGCAGAGCGAGAGAGTAGTAGAGTGTAGAGGGAAGCGAAGAAAAGTGAGCGAGGTGTTCTACAGGGTGGTATTACCTTCTTTTTGTTTGTGATGTGCTTCGGTTGCTTGCTGCTTGCATGTTTGTTGATGCTTGATGCCTTGATGCTTGGTTGAAGAGAAAATGGCATTCGTTCACTACTATTGACTCAAACCTTGTCAATTTATCTAGCAAGAGGGTAGTATAATATATGTACAACATGGTCTTTATTCATTGCTTGGCGGCTAGCTTCTTCGCAATTTCCTCGGTGTCCGAGGCATCCTTGCCTTCAACGAGTTCGACGTCGATGCAACCTTCATCTGGACGCCTCATCCGTCGAAACTCTGCTTTGAACCAATTCCTTTCTGGTGGCAGCGTCGAATCTAATAAATTAGAAAGTGACGTTCGATCTATGTCGTCTTCGAAATCGATGAAGTCTTCTTTGGATGCTGAGTGTGAGGATTCGTCTGAACACGTGGAAGACGCAATCGATGAGGGCCTTTATAGCCGGCAACTCTATGTGCTTGGCCGTGACGCACAACGCGCTCTCCAAAAAGCCAAGGTGCTCGTCGTGGGCTGCACGGGTCCCGGTGTCGAGCTGGCCAAAAACGTGGCGCTAGCAGGCGTCGCAGAGCTTTGTCTGTGCGACCCAGCACCAGTGCAGTGGCACGACTTGGCTTCCCACTTTTACGCTACTCCTGCAGACGTAGCTGCAGGCACTACCAGAGCTGAGGCGGCTGCTCGGCACGTGGCCAGCCTCAACCCACATGTGAAAGTGTCAGTAATTGCCGAACCTGCTGAGGAGAATTTGATTACAGAAGAATTTGGTGGCGATATGACTGCAGCAGCGGTAACAACTCTCGTGGCGTCTGCTGAGTGGGCAGTGGTAGTGGCAGTAGATCAGCCCTTAGACGTGCAACTCTCAATGAACAACGCTGCTAGAAAAAAGACCATTGCTACTGCCCCTTCTTTCAGTAGTGGTAGCAAATCAAGAAGCTCAGCAAATAGCGTTGTAGGTGCAGAAGGAGCTGCGCCGTGTGCATTTGTAGCATGCAATGCGCGGGGTGTCTTCGGGAGTGTGTTTTGTGACTTTGGCGATGACTTCATCGTGAGAGACCCTACAGGCGCACCGCCTGAGCCGAAACCCTTGGATGATGTGCGCGCCTTGTTTCGACCAAAAACAACCAGTGGAGCATCTGGCGCTGCCGCTAGTACTGGCAGTGCTGCTTCGCAAGAACACGAAGAGTGCGTCGAAGTTGAAGTCGTGGAGGGTGAACGGCACTCCTTAAGCGCTGGCCAGCGCGTGCATTTAGCGGACTTGACGTGGGCACTACCAGCAGCCGTTGTGGCATCGGATAGCGCGGGTAGTCATCGCGGCAGCCGAGCTGGATTTCCAAGCGAACTCACAGGGACAGTGACGCGCCTCAGAGGCCCAGCGGTAGCCGTTGTGCGGCTAGACAACCTCCCAGGCCAAAGCACGCCTGCAGCGAAAGAAGCCTCGAAGTGGAGTGGGCAGCTGGCCTCGGGGTCGGTGGTGCGACCCAAGAGCGACGAAGCGAGGCGAGTGCCCTTCCAGCCTCTTCGCGCTCTTCTGAAGCGACCTGCTGTAGCCCCGCTGCGCCCCCGCCGTCCCAAGAAAGGCATCCCTGAAGCGATCAAAGCCGCAGCCGAAGCAGCAGCGGAGGCAGCAGGAGGAGGAGGAGCCAGCAACATACCTGAGCCCGTGAAGGTCGAGCCCTGCCCAATGGTGCCTTGTGACTTCGCCAAATCTGCGGACCGCAACCGTGTGGCAACGATTCACGCTTGCTGGCACTTTGCGCTGCCTCGATTCCTCGAGAAGGATCAGCGCAGCGCCGCTGATAGCAGTAGCAGTGGCGTTGCTGCAGTGGTCGCTGCGCAAGCTGTGGCTCGTGCAGCGTTTCTTGCACATGTAAAGGCAGCCTTCGCTGAAGAGGCTGAAGAGCCTGGCGGTGGGGCGTTGGGGAGTGGCGTGGAAGTCGACTTACCGACTGCGCGTGCTTTTGCGCATTGCGTCGCTGCGGGCACTGGAAAGCTCCCACTGGGCAGTGAAAGAAACGCAGGGCCATGTAGTAGTGGCAGTGCAGCAGCAGTCTGCCTGGCACCAGTGGCGTCGTTTGTGGGTGGTGTCGCAGCCCAAGAGGTGCTGAAAGCGGTGTCTCGAGTCTTCAACCCTGTCGAGCAGTTTTTGTACTTCGATGCTGTGGAAGCGCTGCCGCCGTTGCCGGATGAGGGTGACGATAGGAATACAGATATGCTGCCGGTCACAAAGTCCACAGAGAAATCGGACGGTGATACTTTAAGCGATGATGTTGATGCAGATGAAGAAGACGTGGAGAGCGATGAAGGCAGCGAAGCCGAGGATGATGACGAAAGTGACGATGATGATGAAGAAGATGACGACGAAGACGACGACAGCAGTGCTGACGATAGCAACGTGGGCGAAAGTAAAGGAGGCGAGAGTGACACAGAACAAAAGCTGGACTTTGCCAGTAGCTACGCTGCCTCGTTTGTGCCTCGCGGCGATCGATACGACGGCGTTCGGGCTCTTCTCGGCGAGGCCGTGTGCCAGGACCTCGCGCAGCAGCGGTGGTTCATGGTAGGCGCAGGCGCCATTGGCTGCGAGCTCTTGAAAAACCTAGCCTTGCTTGGTGTTGCTACATCCTCGGTACCTTCTGGTCCTAGTTCGAGCACCACTACGGCTGCTGCTGTCGGCAGCAGTGGGAGCAGTGAGAAGGAGCAAAACAAGGAGGATAGAAGGAGTGGTTGGTTGGCCGTCACCGATATGGACACCATTGAGCGAAGCAACTTGAACCGCCAATTTCTGTTTCGGTCCAGTGACGTAGGCAAAGCGAAAGCTGTTGCTGCAGCAGAAGCGTGCCGTCGGTTGAACGAACATGTGGAGTTGCGCACCTTTCAAACCGCGGTACTTAAAAGCGCAATAAACGAAGAATGAATTGCTCAAAGAGGGGAAGGAAGAAAGCGAGAGTACTTTATTCTTCGTTTTCCTGCCTGTCTTTCCTTCAAAACGAAGTCCTAGCCAATTTCCTTCTCATTTTATGAGCTCTTTCATGTCAATTGTCACGTCACAGGTCAACGAGGCCTCAGAATCGCCCGGTGGCTTCGACGACTCCTTTTGGTCGTCGTTAGACGGGGTCCTCACTGCTCTAGACAATTTGGATGCGCGCCTCTTTGTGGACAGCCGCTGCGTGAAGTATGGTTTGCCACTCTTGGATGCGGGCACTCTGGGAGCTAAAGGCAACGTTCAGGTAGTTAGATATACCATTTTGTTACTCTCCTTCTATCTTCGATCGCCGTGCACACTTCTACTATCAAGCAATAGAAAGGAGTTGTATATTCTTGCGAGTGTGCTCACTTCTTTTTGCTTTCGTTCTAGCATAGGAGTTCCTCATTATTTATCAAAATACACGTACGCTCTTTCTTCCTCTTTCTCCACAATAGGTGGTGTTGCCGCACGTCACCGAGTCGTACGGTGATTCTGCGGACCCTCCCGAGCCAGCCGTGCCGGTGTGCACTCTGAAGAGCTTCCCTTACAAGATTGAGCACACCATTCAATGGGCGCGCGAGCTCTTCGAAGAGTGCTTCACGGCAACTCCAGCGCGCGCCGAAGCAATGGTGGCAGTGGCCACAGAGGCGCATGCGAAGGCAGCAGCTGCTGCTGCTCAGGACGAAATAGCAAGCGGAGAACAAGGTGACGCTGTTGCTGCTGGCACTGAGAAGGAAAAGAAGAAGAAGAAGGCTGGTTCAGGCAAGAAGCATGGAAGTCGTAGCACTAGGAAAGCTCAAGATCAGCAGGCAGCACGGGCTGTGGTGGCAGCGGCGCTAGAAGCGAACGATGACAGCGGAGACGACGCACTAGTAATGCTGCAGCGTGCTGGGCATGCTGTGAAGTGCTTAGAAGAGGCTGTTTCATCGTCTGCTTCTTCTTCCTCTACAGCTGCTGCTGTTACGCTTAAAACAGCACCAGCGAATACAAACGAAGGTGATGAAAGCGGTGGCCTTTTGGCGACTCGTTGTTTGGAATGGGCCGCGTTTGAATTGGTGCGCGAGAAAGTAGTCGGTGAAGTTCAAGCAGTGTTGGCGCAGCACCCGCCGGGAACCATCGACGCGGAAACGGGTTTGCCCTTTTGGCAAGGCACTCGCCGCCTGCCTGCTGCACCATCAATAGACACGAATCCGCATGGTGGTCAAGCAGCTTTAGTAGTCGCCGCAGCGAGGCTACGAGTGGATAACCTCCTTGGTTCTGTGGCAGCACAGCGAGCAGATGCGATCGCCGGCTTGACCGCAGAAGCAGCGGCTGAAGCTCTGGCTCGTGTGGCCAAACGCACTGCTACCACTCAACAAGCACCGAAAAAGCGCGACGCTAGTGAGGAAGTTCTTGAAGCTGAAGCCAGTCTTGAAGGCAGTGGCAACGACGTTGGAATCGCAGCGAAAGACAAGTCGTTACTTGCAGCTGCAGCCGTGCTTGTGAAACACGCAAGGTGGCGGCAAGCATCGTCTAAGTCGGCGAACAAGAATGGACCCATGGGACCTCTGCAGCCTTTGGAATTTGAAAAGGACGACGACTCCAACGGTCATTTGGCGTTTGTGGCCGCGGCGAGTAACCTTCGCGCGAGCTGTTACCGCATCCCTCCGGCGGATGCTTTAGCCACCAAGCTTACCGCCGGTCGCATCGTGCCAGCCATTGCCACCACTACGTCGGTCGTGGCAGGCCTCTCAGCACTTGAGCTCGTGAAAATGGCGGCGCTGCGGCAGCACCAAAAGAGGACTGCTTCCAAGACTGAAAACAGCGATGGTTCTCTTGAAGAACGAGCTGCCCATTCACCACTGAAAGTACACCGCAACGCGTTTCTCAGTTTGGCTCTGCCCGTATTTGCGTTTTCGGAACCCGTAGCTGCCGCGGTGTACCCATACGGCAACATCGGATTGAGCGACGATGATGAAGACGACGAAGAAGAAGGCGACGAAGAGGGAAGCGATGAATTAGGAGAAGCAGGAAGGAAAACATACCCAGCCACGTTCACAACCTGGGATCGACTTCAAATAGACGGCCGTCATGGCACTTTACCGTTGAGTGAAGTCGTAGCTAGCGTAGAGCGCGCAGCAGGGCCAGGGGCAGTGCTTCGCTCTCTGAGCTTCGGAGGGCGGCTTCTCTTCACGGACTATCCCCCGTTTGACCTCCCCAGCCGCCTCAGGAAGCCCATCCTCGAGATCTTGGAAGAAGACCCGCGCCAAGGCACTGGTGGTGGTAGCGACGACTACAGTGGGCGAGGCGAGAGATTGTCAACCGCGAGCGCTGATGCGAAGCAATCGTTGACATCCTCGTTTACAGGAAAGCAATTCGTGGATTTAGAAGCGCTTGTAGAAGACGAAGAGGATGGTGAGCTCCTCGATATGCCGCCTGTTCGGATCTACCTCGAGGAGCACAAATGAGCGGACTTTCGCGATTTCCGTCTTTATTTGAACAGCTGCCCCGGGTTATATTTAGAACGGGAAGACTATAATCCCTCTCAAGAGTTATTGCATGCGTGGCGCTCTGCCGCTCTGCGCTCTGCCGGTGATGGGTAATGGGTAATGGGTGGTGTTCTCCCTACTTCTGAATATGATAGCCAGCACGTGACCACGCGTACTTCGATGGGCTGCACAAATGATCGAAATTTTAAAAGGATACTTCTTTCGGACATCGAAATAAGTATTGTCCATCTAGACTTCAGTATGATTTCACACATAAACATAAACGTGCTGCTTTATAGCCCGGTAAATCGCAAAAAAAAAGCAAAAGATTAACTCCTGTAGCCTTCGCGCTCTATGAGAAGCCGACGAATATGCTTATTATTAGGCCCACATGCCTATTTTTTATTTTCAGGTCGATTTGAGCTCAAACGCCCCTGAAAAGGCCCATGTGCACCCCCCGGTCGATTGGTATTGGACCGCCGACTTAAGGCTCGAAGTGGCGTTCGCATCAGATTTCAGACGCTCGTAATTCTCTCTACCTAGCTTGCTTTAGCTGCTTATATGTCCTCCTCATCTTTCTTCCTCGCGACTTTGTCCCTAGAGGGCACGGCATCAAATTTCAAATATTAGCAAAATATTGAATATCGAGAGTTCGAGAGTTGAGCAGTGTTCCACTTTTCTTCACAACAGACCCCGTGCGGGCGTGAGGGAGCATCAAAAATGTTTGGCTGGGCTAGCTTTCTCTCCCCAAAGCCACCAGTAGCCCTCAAATTTTAGAATAGACTTGCCTTCGATAGATTTAGAATATCAGTTAAAGTTAGACGCAATGTTATGGCAGCGCAGGCAATTAGCCTGCCTAGCCCTTTTCTTGGCTGCGACTTCGTTTCATAGCTTCGCTGCTGAGTCGCCCGAGTCTAGCACCGAGCAGCAAGCGCTCCCACAAAAAGCATTCAACAAACCTAAGAAAGCGTCCACTAGTGGCTCAGGGGTGAAGTGGACCTCAGGTGACAACAGTGGCGAACATGCTTCAGCGCCTAGATCAGCCAAGTACTGGGCTGAGCATGGTCTCGACAAGAATAAAGTAAGTCTCTGGTGAAGTTAATACTATATCGACACGATGTGCGACCCAAGGCAGGTCTTAGCCGTATCAATTCTAGTAGACCTTGCCAACTAGGTTGCTGTAAATTCCGATACTATGGCTTCACGGGCGATCATATTCGTGAATCCATCATAAACTTGCTCCTTCAGCAAACGTTACCGTCTCTGTTTTTCTGCTTCTTTACCTGGGTGTTACGTAACAGCCAAACTATGCCAAGACGGATGCCGAAGTCTTCCGAGAAACGTATGGTTACGACATGCCAACCAAAAGCCGGTTTGGCGGCGCCATATCGCTGGGGTTTAAAGTCTTAATATGCCTCGGCGCCCTTGGCGCGACTTTGGTTTTCCTCTCGGACAGCTACAAGACAGGAGGAGGCAATGTGCTCGGCGGAGGGAGCAGTGCTGCCGGTGAAATGACCGAAGAGCAACGAGAAGCCGCGCGGCAAGCTAGAATTGCACGATTTCAAGGACCTGCTTCTTCAAGTAAAGACCAGAGCAAAGGGGCCTACGCGGAAGCCATGGCGCATGCAATGGGGAAAGGCGTCGAAGTGGACTGAGAAACCGATGGAGCTTCAATAAGAGTTTGATCCTCCCGAGTTCCCCCCATTCATTTCGCGCAAGTCCCGAAATCCCCTAATGGCCTTTGTGTTCCCACTTCAAGCCTTTTGTTTTGCGACTCGAGATAGAACAAGGGAAGTCCTCTTGCATTTGCCGTTGCCTTGTTGAAACTGGCCTTCCGGTACCGAAGGCCCTTGCACTTACAACATTAAATTCCTACTCTTACTGCGTTCTGAATATAGAGTGCTGGATATATGGGCTTCTCTTTTCAATTAAAAAAGGCATGCACTCGTTGAATTCCTTTGTGGTAGCCTTCTAATTCCGGCCCTTCGGGGCCTGTGTCAAAAATGGGATATCCGCGTGCCGGATCGTTATCGTTTTCGCCACCTGGGGTCCTTCGTGAGTTTTGATTGGCGGGTCGTTGGAGAGGCGACACGAGGAAGCGGCGCGAGGCAGAGCCTAATAAGAGAGCTGATACGACGAGAAGCACGAACAGTTGCGGACTGAGCAACTGCGCACGAAGTGTGTGTCGAGGCAACAGGAAGAAGTCATATGAAGAAAACCTGGCCATCGACCATTCAGTTGCAAGCCGGGTTTTGGGAGATCGGAAAGACCAACGAGATTAAACTTTTGTTTCCTGAGTTGTCTGGAACTTTGAATAATTTCGGTTATACTACACCGGAGACCTAAAAGACTAGCGGAAATGCGTGATATCAGGGCAGATGCGTATAGTACTACAGATACAGCAGTACAGACGTACAGACAGTCTTTCTTTCTCGGCTTCTTCCCAGACGAAGTGCGTGCGTGTTGTGCGTACTTTACTGTACTCATGGTCTCATGTGGTCGCTTCTAGCACCGGTTCCCGGTTCCTATAAGCTGTAGTGATATCGCGCCTGGCAGCTCGAATTGGTTTCGTTGTTCATTTGAGATAAAGGTTGAGATCGACAACTAGAGGTTTACGGCATCTTTTTCGTTGGAGGCTCTTCTCTTGACTTGATTTATCATGGACGAGGCTGCTCGTCGTCGCGAAGAGCTCAAGCTTAAGATAAAGCAAGCTACACAAGATGCCCTGAAGTGAGCTATATTTATAGTTTATAGTCCTTGAATTGCTTGATTTCGTAATAACATGGTTGCCAGTGTTTGAAGCATTCCTGAAAACTGATGTAATTGGTGGTTTTGCCCACAGATTATCGCGCAGCCAGATGCCTGCGACTGCCGAGACCTCAACTAAAGTAACTTCGGTACAAGATAAGTTGCAGCCGCGGGCTACGAGCGGCGCCACTACTCAACTCAATCTTTCTGCGAAGGATGCTCCGAAAACTCATCGTAGTGGTGTATCCGTCGACTCAAGTGCTGTTACGCAACCTTCCTACCACAAAACTGCACCTGCAAATCCAATCAGTCAACCAGAGCCGACACCATCAACAGCACTGCCCCGCACGCTGGGTCCTCTAGCTGCTGCAGCAGCGATGTTGTCAGGGGCTGAAAGGACAGTGAGTTGTCACATTTCTTCACCTGCTGTGCGTTGCTGCCTTGGCTCAGTTTCATGTTTTTGCTTTAGCTTTGTAACCTCTCTTTCTTTATCTTAATCCTATTTCTCCTGTCGTCTCACTTGCGCGGATAGGTCCTAGTTCTGGTTGGCGCCTTAAGCGAAGACGTAGGCGACGGCGCACCGCCGCTAAACTCTGCCCCTGCAGGAGCTAGTAGCGCTAGTGGCACCAGCGGCGTTAGGAGCAGCACGGGGCGTGCTAGCCCCCACAATGGCACTACACGATCAAGCTCGAAGTTGAAGTCGTGGCGTGGGCGTGGCGTTAGCGACGAAGCCTTGCTGGTAGCTTTGCACGATGCGCAAGCGCTTGGCCTGTGGTCAACTTCTTCTGCTCGTTCAGCTTCTTCGCCTTTGTCGCAGCCTTCACCGTCTTTTCCGTCATCATCGTCGTCCTCTGCCTCGGGAATTGCAAGTGGAAAGCTTCACAGCACAAGGAGCTCGTCTCAGACGCAGCGAAGCTCTGGAATGGGCGGTGGAAAAGCGCTTGCTCCGGGTGTGAGGTTGCCGCTAGGGCGTGGGGTTGCGGTAGTACCAAATGCGCTGCTTGAGGCGCACTCCTCCTTGCAGGCTCAGGGGTTACTAGATTATCGCAACGGTGCACCCAGCGGTGGGACAGGAACACGACACGGCGAGTCGAACCCCAATGACGACGAGAGGGCTAGAAATGGTGGAGGCATCCACGAACAAGGTACTCGCAGTGGCTCGTTGGACACGGTGCGCGCAACTGGCGCTGGGTTACACGTGGCAATGGAGGCTTTCACGTCAGGTTTTATGTCTGCGTTTGAGCTCTCGAGTTCCAACAGCAGAGAAAAGGTAGGAAATGCCACTGGTGGCAGCGATTACTGCACCTTTGACGATGAAAGCAGCAACAGTAGCAGCAAAAGCCACCACAATAGCAACGACAGTGGTGGGCGGTCGTTGTTGACGTCACAGGGTGGGGAGTTACTAATGGCACTGGCGCTACGCGGACCTTGGGTGGCTGAAACCCTCTCTAGCCTCATGCTTGGCCTCCCTCCGGCAGAAAGATCTCCCAACACCACTGCTCATAACGGAAGCAGTAGCAGTAAATACTCTACAAATGTTTCTTCTGTCAAGGCTAGTGGGTACGGAAGCGGAAAAGGCTGCGGTGGCGGCGTCTTCTTGGCTGGGTTACCACCGCGCGCATTGCTCGGCTCTCTGTGCTTGTACTTCGACGCCACGTCACGATGCTATGTGGTGTGTGCCTCGTCGCGCGGTGTGTCAAGCCTCGATCCCACTGCCTTACGTCACCGTAGGAAGCTTATGCGCTTGGACTCGGCTGCTATTGCCGGCTCAAACTTGAGCTTGTCTACTGACAGAAGCGGCGCTGCTGCTGCTGAGCCTAACTCAACTACTGCTACTGCTGATAGCAGTGATGGTGACGCTGAAGATGGCAGTGAGGGCATCAACTCATCACTTGCCTCGAGAGCAAAGACAAGTGACGAAGGTTCACTTGAATCAGCATGGGTTGCATGGGAAAGCTCACCTTCATCGGCAGGAGTCAGATGCCAGCCAGCCCGAGTGTGCGGGGCATCTTTGCCTTTGCCGTTGCCAAACTGCTTTGAATCGCATTCGACTAGTGCCAGTCGGATGCCCATTGCCAAAGCGCCACCAATGAATAGCACCAGAAGCAGCAACGGCAGCGCCCGAAGCAGCACTCGGGGCAATGGTGAAGTGGGGGATGGTAGCGAGAAGTTCGGTAAAGTATCTATTGAATTGGAAGCAGTGGTACTGCACTACCAACTTTGCTCCTCTGGAAACGGAAACAACTGCAGTAGCCGGTTGACGACTTGGGCCCGCGAACATGCACGCTTTCCTGCACAGGATGATTTGCCACCATTAGCGTTTTCTTCTGCACCCTTAAGTGCTCCTACTGCTCCTGTGACT
>Ga0307982_1003222_pt1 | contig 13080 bp, 1 predicted proteins | sample OrgLakmetagen989_FD_201847 | JGI IMG/M metagenome (GOLD analysis project Ga0307982, IMG submission 201847) | Saline water microbial communities from Organic Lake, Antarctica - #989 | ecosystem: Environmental > Aquatic > Non-marine Saline and Alkaline > Saline | place: Antarctica: Organic Lake... | reverse complement strand
AGCGTGAACCGCTATCACCCTTGGTTCCATCTGATCGGCACTTACCTGCCTCTGCCTCTGCAGCTGTTGCCTCTGTGGCTGCCGCTGCCGCTTGGGAGTGGGCCCCCTGGAGGGGGGGCACTCGCCCCGTGTGTGTGACTGTGGAGGACTTCTACCGACCATGGGTGCCTGCAGTGGCTTGGCAGTCTGAGGTGCTGCCGGTGCACGCACACTGGCGTTCAGTGGCTGCAAGCACCCTGGCAGCGGGGCGGGCACAGGAGGCGGCGGCGGCCGTGCTGCTGGGGGATTCAGGGGAGGGGGGTCAAGGGGGGGCAGGAACTTGGGAGGTCATTGAAACGTATGCAGATGTGAGTGCGCGCTCCAAACGGGGGGGGGGGTCCACACCCATTCAAGGGGGGGGTGGTGTGGGCGTACGGAGGGGCCCCTCGCCCTTACCGCTCCCAATGCTACCCAGCGGCCAAAGCCTAGAAGTGGATGATGCTGGTGTGTACAGCGACATGGAGTCGGATGTATCAGAGGCCTCTGCAGGCATGGACGTCGTGGCGCTCAGCGAGGCAGATGAGGTGGGGCGGGCGGCGAAGGGGGCCCCCCAAATGGCCCCGCCCCCCCCCAATCGAGACAGCCCACCGGGAGCCAGCAGTGAGAATGTTGAGTTTGCAATATCTGCAGAGCACGCGGAGGCCATCTGCATCGTGCTGCCTCTCATCACCAGCGCCGCACGCAGCCTGTCACGGCCCCAACTCAAGGTGGCCGCAATCGCCATGCTGGGACGCCTGGCCACCCTGCCGGCCCCCGCTGTGTCCGACACGGTGCGTCTGGACCGGGTGCTGCCATACTTGGTGGAGTTTCTGCAGGACACATCCCCCCACGTGCGCACCCATGCGCTGTTGGCGTTGACGGGGACACTTGAAGCACTGCAGGACTTCCCTGCAACACACGCGCAGCTGTTCGGGAAGTTTGTAAACCCTGCCACGAACAAGCTGCAGGAAGACCCCTCTGGTATTGTGCGCGCCGCCCTAGCGGGGTCCCTCGCCCGGCTGTCCGCTGTGGCGCAGCGCTTTGACGACATTTCCCAGTGGCGAGCCGCGGGCAGGTCACTGAACCGAGTCGCCATCCCCCCTGCAACAGAGACACCACCCCGCAGCACGACACCTTCTGCATCGTCCCCATCAGGGGGGGGCTTCGGTACAGCTGCTGCCGGGGCTGCACCAAAGGGGGACACTGAGGCAGCTGACTCAGGTGCAGGGGGGGTGCCCCAGCTGCAGCCCCCCCCCGAGCCCAGGCGCACCCATGCCGCAAGCCACAACGCAGATGTGGACACTGCAGCGCGCGATGTATCGCCTGTGGTGCATGTGAGCGGCAAGGACGGGACAGCGTCCCTGGGGGAGGAGGGTGATCTGGTGCCCAGCAGTGGGCACAGCCAGCAAGCCCTACTGCGCTCCCGGGTGAAAGCAGCTCTGCAGACGTGCATTGTGCAGCTGGCCATGAGCACGGGGACCTCTGCACATCTGTCTACATTCGCTGTTCAGTCCGCCGTGAATTCCCCCGCTGTGGCCTCCCCTGTGCCCGCTGCGGGGGGAGCCCCCGTGCACGCCGCGGTAGTGGCGCAAGCCGCCGCGGGTTTTCTGCGGAAATGGGGAAGCGTTGCCCACGACGACGCAGGCAGCGACGGCAGCGAAAGCGACGACGGCGCCTTGTCCATGGATGGCGGCAGTGCTGGTCCCAGTCTCGGCACCTGGCCCGCCGCAAGCTCAGCTGGGAACTCCGTAGCCTCCCTTCTGCACCGCTGCCAGCGCCAGCTGCAGAACGCGCTGGAGGAAATGGGTGACGTCACACGCAGCACCACACAAGACGCGCTGTCTGTGTGGCGTGAGTTCTGCTTTCGCCTCAGTAGCAACAAGCGGTGGGACGACGACCCGTCTGCTGTGCGGCTGGCAATCCTGGACCACTTGCCGGAGTTCGCCGTCCTGCTAGGCAGTGAGGATACGGAGGAGTTCCTGCTGCCGTTCCTGACGACATTTCTCAACGACTCCTCCGATTGGCAGACACATGCCCTGCTGCTGCAGCAGCTGCCGGGGCTGGCCCTGGTCATGGGTGCAGGGGGGGGCGAGGAGCTCCTCCTGCCCATGTGCGTCACTGGCCTGCATGACCCCCAGCCACCAGTGGCGCAAGCAGCAGCAGACGCCCTGAGCAGCATGTTGCAGGAACACATGGTGGAGCCCAGAGCTGTTCTGGCTGCACTGGGGCTTCTGCAGTGCCCAGCTGGCACAGCGGTGCCACATCCCCCCAGGCCGGCGCCACCCACCCCCCAGCCCGGCAACCCTCAGTGGGGCGCTACGCAGGACACGTTTGCGGCACACTGGGCGTGGCAAGAGCAGCGCATGTATGCCGCCTGGAGCGCCCAGGCGTTTATAGGCAATCTGCTGCTGCACCCTTCCAGGTGGCTGCGGCAGGGCACCGCGCGGCTTGTGGCATCAATTGCATTTGCACTGGGGCCAGCAGAGGCCCCCCTGCTCCTCATGCCCCTGCTGCACCTGCCGCTGCGCCCATGTGCTGATGGGGAGGCGCGGGTGTGGGGTGTGTTCCGGGAGCAGTGTCGCCAGCTGGGCTATGTGTCAGTCCGTGTGAACCGTCACGGCACGACCCAGGCTGACACACAGGCCTTGCCGCAGTGGAGCCTGCAGGAGCATGCCCGCGCCCGTAGGGTGGGCTGGTCCTTCGTGGGGGGCGCGGATGAGCTGCAGGCCGCCCACGCCGCGCTGACTGCCGCCCTGCAGGAGGGCGCCTTCCCCCCCCTGCCCCGGGTGATGTGGGACATTGCGGTGGGCGAAGCCATGCAGAGCCTGCCGCAGCAAAGCGGCGGCATGGATTCAGCGGAAGCCTCCCCCTTTGCGTACGGGACGGCAACCGTCCCCCCCGCACCTGAAGCCGCAGACGCCCAGCGGGACATTGAGGGCTGGGGCATCCTTCGTCGCCTGGTGGCCACTGCTGCAGTGGTAGATCCCATCACCAGCCTGGCGCTGGCCAACTCCCAGTGTGTGTCTGCCCACCGCGCCGCAGTGGCTGAGGGGGCAGCAGGCGATCCCGCTACCGCCAGCGACACCGCCAGCGACAGGGGGGGGGGCGATAGCGCCGAGCTGGACAGCCCTGCCCCCAGTGCCACGCCTGTGAATTTCTTCAGTGACGTGCGCTCCCCCGGCGCCGTGTTCCACGGCTTCATGGGTCTGGCCCCCCTGCGGGTATACCAGCTGGCGCTGCTGACGCCATTTGCGCTGCGCACGGCCAAAGCGAGCCTGAGCTCATACAGTGCCCGAGTGCGACTGCAAGTGGCGTGCACATTGGCACGCAAGGCATTCGATGCAGCAGGCTCCCAGTTGCAGGCTGTATTGTCTGAAGATGCACAGCAAGCCGCCCAGGCGTCGCTGCGGGGCGACGGACGGTGGACCGTGCCCCTGCCTTCGCCCAGGGACCCCCCCTCCGACCCCCCGGAAGTGGCTTGGGGAAGCAGCAGTGTCGTACAAGAGTGGTACTCGTGTGCGCCACAGGCTTCACCCGCACAGGACGATGGCCCCGGGCAGCTGGGTGTTGCTGGGGCCGATGCATCTGTCCTACAGGCGCTCCTGACTGTGCACCAGCTGCTCGTGAATGTCCCTGCCCAGGGACAGGCCGCAGCAGTCACTGACCCGCACTGCTGGCTGCCTCCTCCTGTACCAGCCCCATACAGCGCGGAGCAGATGAGCCGTCTGAAGCGGCACACCCTGAACACGCCTGACGGGAGGTACGCGTCTGTGTTCCCAGCTGTCCCCCACCGCGTGCGAGCCCTGGCTGATGAGATTCCCCACGACGCCCTGCGCATTGACGGGAATGCCATGCCCACGAAGCTGCTCCCCACGGCGCATGGGGGTAGCAGCAGCCCCCAGCGGCTGCACCACCACGACTCGAGTAGCATGCGCGCAGTGCGGGCAGCAGCGCCCATGGACTCATCCCTCCTGCTGTATGCCTGCCGGGACACGGCGGCTGCCGCCTCGCTGTTCCCGGTGTCCCCCCCTGGGGCCTCTGCGAATTTTGACCTGCTGCCACAGGACGGCACAGCTTCAGAGCACTCGGTGCAGCTGTGGCACTTACTCCCCAGGGCCTTACGCAGTGATAGTAGCTTGCCGCAGCACTGGGCACAGGATTGGGGCGAGCTGCTGGTGCGGAATCGGGCGCGGGCTGGTCGCAGGGCTCGTCGCCTGCACCTGTCTCGGGGCGTGCACAGTATGGCCCACCTGCCCAGCCTGGGCTTGGCTCAGCCCGGCTCCATCCGGGCGCTTCGCCACGCGACTGCCGCTGACAGCCGGGACGCAGACATGACACTGTATAGCTCAGACGAAGACGAGGAGGGCACCCGCATGCAAGGCAGCCGCCGTGATCGATTACACCCCATCACCAGCCTGGCACGAGTGGGGCCCAGTTTCCTGGCCACCGAGTACGCTGCAGTGGTGGGCAGCGCCATCCTATCCTCGGTGGGGGACATGAGCAGTGCTGGGGGCGGCGGGAAGGATGCTTCCCAGCGCAGCGACAGCTCTGGGGGCAGGCACTCCTCGTATCCGGTGCGCCGGCACTCTGTGGCGCAGGCCTCCGGTGCCCCCCGACGCCTGAGCAGTTTGGGCAGCATGGGCAGCTTGTCCCTGCAGCTGATGCAGCCGTGGCAGCCCCTGTCCAACCTGCACTTGGCGCAGGCGGAAGCCGCCCTGGTGCAATCCCGGCATGCCCCGGGGGGCTGGACAGGGCAGCGGGGCAGTGGCACGGGCGGCACAGGCACTGGGCTGGACATGGACGCGGGGTTCTTGAACGCGGGCTATTTGCGTGTCGGGGAGGACTCCGGCGACTCCACCAGTGTGCTGCTGGCGCTGCCGGGTCTCGGGCGGGACGGGCAGCTGGCTGTGCGGTTTGGACTGGACGGCCGCATTGCATCGGCATCACCTTCTAAGCAGCAGCCGCTGCACACCGGCGGGGCGTCGCACCGTGACATGGACTTCATGCACCCGGCTCGTCTGGCTGGCCTTGTGCGGCGCGTGCAGGCACTGGCGGTGCCCCCAGTGCCGCCCTTCCTGGGCACCCTGAGACTCTCCTCCCGTGATCGAGGGGGGGTGCGGCGAGGGGACAAGGTGCATGTGCTCATTGCCCAGGCAGTACGCAACACTGCCAGCTTCGCTGCTTCATCTGGAGTGGGGGGGGGCACGGGGGCCAAGTCTGCAGCGGGTCTGGGGGATATGGTCATGGTGGCAGGTGGGCCCACTGGTCCGCACGAAGAGGACTCCGATGACGACTGGCTGTGCGAAGGCAGGGACCGGGCTGCGTTGGCGCCTGTGCACAGCAGCGGCGGCGGCGCCACAGGCAAAGGGGCGGTGCCGCTTTTGGCACAGCTTCTGTCGCAGTCCGCCAGCACCTCCGCGCAGCTGCTTGAGGATGCACTGGCGCAGGCTCAACAAGACTTGGCGGACATGGGAGGGGTTGGCTGGGATACTCCCCTTCCAGTGGTGCCTGAGGGGGGGGGGCTGCCTGATCTGGGGCAGCACGCAGGGGACCTTGCGGGGGCAGGCACGGGGTACCCGCCCACCGTAGGCGCCGATCCCCGTCCCCTGTATGGCCTGACGGGGGGGCTATTCCCCTTTGTCCCGCGCGCACTCCCTGTGCAGACCATGTCTCAAAGCAGCAACCCTGGAGACCGGGCGCTGGTGGCTGGCAGTCGCCCCTTGGGTCTACTGTTTGCCAGCGTGGACGCTCACGAAGCAGGAGTGAACTGTCTGCTGCCCGCACAGGACCACAGCTTTGTGCTGACTGGGTCAGATGACGGCACAGCCAAGGTGTGGATCACCAGCCTGCTTGTGAAGCGCTTCTTTGACCCCCGCCCCATCACGGCACAGCTGTCAGCGCCGGTGCTGGCAGCGTGCACCATTGACAGCACGGCTGCTGTGGCGGTTGCCTGCTTGGATGGCACTGTCCAAGTGCTACACGTGGACGTGTCAGTGCGCCCCCCCAGCAGCACTGTGCAGCTGCTGGCAGAGAGCGCATCACCCCGGGGCCGCAGCATGGCGTCATTCTCGGTGCGCCCACCCTCCGCCCGGCGCCCGTCCGCCAGCACTGGTGGCGGCGCCGTCTCTGCACTGGGGGGCGCACCGACCAGCGACATGGGGCTGTTGCCCCGCGGCAGCTTGGATCGGCGCCACTGGAGCGACGCCTCTGCCTGGGAGCGTATGTCGTCAGGGTCAGAGGTCAGCTCTGGCCTGCGCACCGTGCTGTCACTGCGCTATCCAGATGAAGGGGGGGTCATCGCAGTGCACTCCTACACCACCCCCACACAAGTCATGCTCGTGTCTGCCACGCCTGCAGGCGGCCTGCATGGCTTCGATCTGCGTGCCCGACAGTCCCAGTGGAGCTTCTTCCTGCCCCCCAGCCTGGGCAGTATGACCTGCATGGAGCTGTTTTCCGGGGTGGGACACGGGCGCGGGTACAGCGAGGGCACCCAAGTGGCCATCATGGGCACCTCTCGGGGCATGGTGGCTGTGTTTGACCTGCGCTTCCAGAGGCTGGTGCGGGTGTGGGCCCACCCCAGCCAAGCAGCCGTGACCTGCCTGAAACCTTATCTCTCCCGGGGACTGGATACCACCAAGAAGCAACAGTGGGTGTTCAACTACATCTCTGCCGCCACATCCCACGCAGCAGTGCCGGAGTCCAGCTCCCTGCCCACCTGCAAGCAGCTGGCTGTGGCGCTGGCAGTGCAAGGACACGGCTGCGGCTTCTTCAACATGGAAACGGGCAGGTGCATGCGGCAGCTGCGAGTACTGCCTGCTGCTGCTGGTATCACTGCACGTGAAGCACTGGCCAGCTTCGATTTACTTCCGCTTGACCTCCTGGCACTGGGGGCGGGGCGGACTGCACACGAGGCGGGGCTGCCCCGGGCTGCCGTGAAGCTGCCCCGTTTGCCAGCTCTGGGCAACACCATCCTGTCACTTCAGTGGCCACTGCCCAGTCCCAGCTCTGGCAATGACACAGGTGCAGAGGTTGAGCAGATCTTTGTGCTGAACGGCACCCGTGGAACAGGGGCGCTGCGGGTAGGCCTGCAGGAGGGGGCGTGCTTTGCGGGGCACACTGCATACCAGTGGCAAGCCAGCAATGCTGCTGACGAGGCTGTGGCGCAATCTTATCCCGGTGGTGATGTCTTGTCGGCGCCTGTTGCGGAAGCCTTTGCCCATGCACTGTGGGAGGGCTATGATTGGTACGCCGCAGATCTGGCTTCCCTGCCTGTGTGGCTGCTGACCGCTGGAGCTGACGGGGCCGTGCGGTGCTGGGACTTGCATCGCCCCCGTGCATCCCACACCGTGTGCGGCATCGATTCCAGCTGTGCCATAGTGCCTGTGCACGTGTACGATGCGCACCCATCAGTCCCACCTGGTGTGCTGCAGGAGGGTGATGATGTGTCGCAGGTGCCATCCTCCAGTGCACAGCAAAGCTTCGTGTTGCTTTGCAGGGCCTCGCAAGAGGATGCAGTGGAGGAAGTGGATAGTATGAGTGTGCCCGATGTGTGGCGGCAGGGGCTGCTGCCGCGGAAGGGCGATGGCGGCTCGGAGGGGAGGGTTGGGCAGGTGCCCACCAACCACAAGGCTGCTGTGCACGCGCTGAGTTTTGTGGATTCTGGCCGCCGATTTGCGCTGTCCGTAGGTGCTGACGGCGACTTGAAGCTTTGGCGATGAGCAATTCATTCCTTTATTACAGCTACTTGCGTCCACGCGCCCCGCCTGCACGCCTGGCAGCTGCACGAATGACCTTGGCAGAGGGGGGCAACGTGCTGTCGCTATCAGTGTCGGAAGCACTGACTGCCGACTGCGACACACGCTTGATCCTGTTTCGAGCACCGCTCTTGGGGGCTGCCCTACAGCCGATTGCAGCGGCAGCAGCAGGTGCGTGTGAGCTAGAGGGGTCCTCCCCGCTGCCCGTGCCAGGACTGCGCTTGTCTGGTGAAGGCTGGGTAGCTGCCGGACCCAAGGCATCAAGCGCACTGTCAACTGTGATGCTAATTGCGCGTTTCTGTGAAGCTGCAGCTGCGGAAACAAGGGTACCGGTTGGACTGTGCACAGAAGACTCCACGTTGAAGTTTAGCTGTGTCGAGGTAGATCTGGTCGCCTCGGATTCACCGCTGGGAGGAACGAACACGAAATCAGACGTGCATGCGGGGCCTGCTGGTGTTGACCATCCCGGGTACACGATCGCGTCACCCACAGCCCACGCCGCCAGCGTTGCTGGTGCATACACGAGCTTTGCGGTCCAATGCGAGGCATGCAATGGGGCGGGCAGCACAGTGTCCATCGTCATACATGCAACCGATGTGAAGCCCCCCGCAGCAGGTACTGTCTGCAGATACACCTGGTTGCCCTCAGCCTGGCGGGGCAGCACATACGGGCGGCGCCACCACTGCCACGGCAAATCCCCGCTCCGAATCCGGTCGTGCAAAGACCACTTCTCGCTGGGCTGCAGAGCATGTGATGACCAAAAGGGCTGAAACCACAAGAAGCCAGACCCGAAGCACACGCGTCTGAAGATATCCACGAGTGCTGCCGGCAACGACACACCTGAGCCAGGCATCGGAAACAGCATACGGGGAGACATGCTGTTCAATGCCTCTGCATAGTGAACAGGCAGCTCTAATGAGTTCGATTCGTGTGCATGTCGCAGTGCGAGGTATTCACGCATGCGTGTGCGCACCAGCGCTGCAAAGCCGGGGGGGTCCCGATGGTTACTGCCCTCCTGCACTGCGGGATCCCGGGACACAAGCATGCTTGGCACCAGATCAGTCACACTGTCGACAGGTTCCACAACTGGGAGGTAAGTAATGGTCACAGCATGGCCCAGTTGAGACAGCATTTGCATGGCGTAGTGGTGGTTGGGCACAGTCTCCCACGATGGGGAAGCATGCCGCCAATGATACGTCAGCACAACAGGTTGAACAGGTTGCTGTTGTAAAAATGCACCAGTGCGAAATTGGATCAGGTCAGTGCCGTTGGTTGTGGTTCCTTCAGCGAAGACACAGAGCGGAGGTGCAACGTCATCATCGCTGACCAAGCCCCAATCACACAAAAACGGCCAAATCACCGCATGCACCTTGCTCCACAATACACTACTATCCTCAGAGCATGCAAGTCGAATACCAGTGGTGTTGATTGATGTGCTTGCTTCCTGTAGGCTGGCTTGGTGGGCCTGCAAGGCAGCTGCCCCACTGGGAGCAGATGGGCGCTGGCGGCGACTTCGAGAGGACGACCGGGCGGCGTGATTAGGTGTTGCTGATGGTGTGCTTTGCTTACTTTGAGGCAATCGTGCAGGCGTGACTGGAATGGCAGGAAGAATTGCTTTGGCGAAGCTATCTGCAGCGGTAGAGAATGCTGCAGTCAGCTTAGCCGCCAGTCCAGGAGATTGACTAGCAGCAGCTGGTTCAGCGTGCTTCACATGCTGCCTTTCAGCATTCTTGATTTGTTTGGAAGTATCAACGAAAACACATTTCAAGCTGCGGGCAATGAAGCCGATGAAAGGGACATCTTTTGCACCTTTCTGCACACAGTTCGGGTTAGTGAAAACGCGTGCAACACGTCACGCAAGTTTTTCTCACCTTAGCAACAAACGAGGGAAATATTGACGCCATTAAAACGATAATATCAATATAACCGATGTGATTGGAAACGAGAGTTTTGGCCCTTGGCTGTAAAATTGCTTGCTGACTTGTGACTTGCAAGCATCAGATGACGACACAAACTCACATCCCGCTTTCCACGCTCCTCAACAAAAACAAAACCAACAGCAAACAGTAGGGCCCTTGTTGCAAACTTCCCGCACTGCCTGTGGATCCAACGCCTGAGCCCACAAACTTGACCAGGTGTTTTGCTTGCAACATCTCCAAGAAGCACTCGTGATGCGATGGCGTAGCCGATCACGATGAAGACAAGCATGCACATTCGAATAGGTAGGAGAACCACCAAGCATAGAGCTCTCTGCAAGGGCGTGGAGGTCCATAAGTGGCCGTCAGCTAGTGCTCGGTACTTCGCGGTTTGAACGAATTCCATCAGTAACTAGCTTTGAAATCAAGCATGCACTCACAAAAGCACTCCAGAGAAAGTCCCCTGGTGGAGATGGGTGCAAGAAAACGCGAGTATGTTCTCCAAAAGAAGGCAGCTGTGTAGTTAACAGGCGCTGCATGGTGGCTGTTTGAAATGTTTCTCAAGCAAGCAGAGTTTTGACCGACAACCGAACCAATGTAACTCCCAGGGCCTGCAATTGAAGGAATTTTGATGCAAATCTTCAGCATATATGTAATTCACAAATGGTCTGCAGGGTCGTAAAGTGAAACACTTCACTCTGCTCCGCCAGTAGCCTCTAGTGGCAGTCTTGGGGGGCGCCGCAGCACGAGATTTCTTTGAGCTCCATCGAAGTAATTCCTGGCTTCTCAAAAGACATAAAACCAATGCACAGTGCTGAGGACTTGAAACCGTGTTATTTTTACTAATTTGCTGAGTGACCGAACTTCCAATGGATCAGCAAGCTTTCCGTGCTGAAGTTCGAAAACTCAGTGAGGCCGCCTACTGTCTCATTTCATGCTGACCCCAGCCAATCCGCTTCAATATGCAGGTGTAATCCAAGAGCTATTTCGAGAATCTGATAAAAAGACAATGCTTCAAACAGCTCCATTGTCGCATGTTCGTGAATACCTGGGGACAACCATCACAACCCGTCCGTTACCTGCCTTGACCAGCACTTCGAATCGTGTTGAAAAGCCCTGCTCTTGCAGAGGCAAAAAAACACGACCAAAAGACACTTTCTAGTATGCTCAAGACTCTAGATGATAATGCCTGGCGATACGAGTGATTCATTGAAAAAGCGCTTTTGGCAGCAGGTTCTCCTTGGTGGTGAAATCCGGCAGCAGATCATACCCCTGCAGGAAGCCAGTGGGAAACAGCATCAAGCGCCGAAGCCAGCACCATGCCTGAGTGGAGGAGCCAGCCGCCTCTAGCACCGTGCGCAGCGCAGTTTGCTGTCCTTCAGTCATGTCTGCATGCCTGGAAGCTGGGAGGTCCGACACCCCCCACGCCCCAGCGTACACATGCTGCAAGCCCTGGAACGAGCGCATGGCCCAGCGGGTATTTGAGCACGCTGTATCGCCCCATACGCCCCTCCACCAGTGCTCCTCGCACGGGTCAAACGCCTCCACGGCGCTTTGGGCCTGCAAGGGGGGTAACACGGCGCTCCAGCCCAGGTGGGAGGCCCACAGGGCACAGCGCAAGCCACGCACACGAGGGCACACGGCACGGGACTGCCCACCCACGATAGCATGCGGGAAATCTGTCAGGTCGTGCTGCGTGGGCTGCCCCCCCCCCTGCCCTGCCAGTGACCATATCTGCGGGGGCAATGAGCTGAAGAGGACACTCATCTCGGAGTCACGATCACCGCGCAAACTGCGGTCATTGACATTCGCACTGCCGACAATTGCCACGCAATCGTCTACAATGAAAACCTTTGAGTGCACGTAAATCTGTTCAGTAGCCAGCCCCCCCCCAGGCATCGCTTCCACCCCCCGAATGCTCACAAAGCACAAATGGCGCCGCAGTAGGGAGTGCAAATCTGGCGCCCGGGCAGGCCCTGGCACGGTGGACTTGTCTTGTGCATGCATGGCGTGCAGTGCCAGTGCCCCCAACATGCTTGCTGTGCCAGGCTCGTCCCTGCAAATGGTGGCCAGGGTGTTGTGCATGACAGCTTGGGTGGCCACGTTGCTGTAGGGGCAGCTGTCGGGGTGGTGGGGCACAAGGATATACACACGGAAGCACGTCTGCCCCTGCACGATTGCCCGGATGATGCGCCGTACCAGGGCGGCTGCCACCAGGTTGTGTCTGCTTCCCTTGCCCCCCCCCATGAAGGATAGCACGCCGGAGGTGCCCGTGGAGGAGGAGGCCGCAGCTGCCCCCAGGCGATGACGCTTGCGCCGCAGCAGGCCCTGCATATCAGACAGAGCCTTCAGCTTCGGCTGCTGCAGTCGCCCTGCGGCGTCAATGTGGGGTGAGGGCGCCTTGCTGGAGGTGCCACGGGGGGGCCGCTGCTCAGTGCTGGAGATGAAAAACTGATTCTCAATGTACACGAAATATTTGGAGGTGCTGATGATATCACACACAGCAGAATGCACTGAGCTCTCTGCCAGGGGCAGCCCGGCGCTCCAGTCTCCAGCCGATCGCAGTGCCTGTGCAGTGACGCCGTGGGGCAGGGGGGGGGAGCTCTGCGCTGCAGGGGGGCTCTCCCCCGTGTCTGCTTTTGCACCCGTCCTGGGGGGTTGTTTATTTCCTTCAGGGTAAAGTTCTGGCACTGTGTCAGCCTTGGCATCGTTGGGCTGCAGTGGGTTCAGGTAGTGGCTGAACGAGGGTGGGGTGTTGGGGGGCAACAGCACCCTGGCCGCTCTCAGCATCGATGCATAGTCGGTGCTGCTGCTGTAACCCAGATTGCAGCTTGCTGCGCCTCCTGTCCATAGCTCAGTAGCAACACTACTGGCACCGGAGGCTTCAGGGTCGGCGGTCGCACTGCGCAGCGATAAGCTGGGGGCTGACATGCGTTCGTTTGACGCAGCGTCGGGGTCGGCTGATCCCTCCCCTGGCAAGCACTGGACCCATGCTGGGAGCCAAACTGGTGCAGCTGCAGTGTGCTCGAAGCCTGAATCAGCCCTAAGGGACACATTGTGGGGGACGGGTGGCACAGGCGCCCGTACCCACGACTCCGCATCTGTGCAGGGCATCAAATGCGGCAAGCTCCTGCTTTTCCTACGGGAGAATACGTGGTGGTTCCACCGCTGGATGAATGCGGCTGCGATGTCTGTTGCAACAGTGCCAGTGATCGCCACCGCCACATCGTGCCATGGCAGGTTGAGCACGGCGTCGTCTGGGGGGCCGGGGGAGGAATCTGCAGCGGCATCGGAAAGCGCCAGGCCCGAGGGCAGGGGGGATGCACCAGGAACACTCGTGCGTGCTTGCAGTGGGGACAACGTCTCGATGAAGCTGCGAAGGGGGGGGCGAT
>Ga0307982_1003221_pt1 | contig 13082 bp, 9 predicted proteins | sample OrgLakmetagen989_FD_201847 | JGI IMG/M metagenome (GOLD analysis project Ga0307982, IMG submission 201847) | Saline water microbial communities from Organic Lake, Antarctica - #989 | ecosystem: Environmental > Aquatic > Non-marine Saline and Alkaline > Saline | place: Antarctica: Organic Lake... | reverse complement strand
AAATTTCGCTTTCCGCCTCAGACATTGTGGTGTCATCATCTGTAAACAAAGCATCTGGTGCCGTATGAATGGTAGTTTTTATGGTGTCCTCTGAAAAAGCGATCCCTTTTAACATTCGTAAATTTGGATAAACAACAGCCACTAGCTGTTGAAAAGCATTAATTACACGTATTTTTCCATCGCTAGAATTGGTCATTTCTAGCTTGCCTCCGTTTAGGTAAACCTTAGATCCCCCTAAAGATTTGTTTGCCATCAAAATCAAATTCTTCTTGCGTGTCACGTTTTGCATTGACTTCTCTTGAAGAATACGCGCCACTTGCGGTCTGATGCCAGAACCTCTATTCTGCATCTCGTATTTGGCTGTTTTAATATACATTCTAACATCACGCATAAAGGTTGCGTTAGATGCTAGTACGAGCTTCATTCCTGTACTACCCATAGTTTGGGATTTTATGAAGGCTTCGTTATCATAATCTTGATAATTATCTGTTATGATTTCTATTTCTAGCTCTTTCTCTCGACCAAAGAAACTACCATCAATTTTACTCGTAAAATCATAGTCCTGTTTATTCTCCAAGTATTTGATTTTATTATCTCTTATGATTTCGTCAAAGAGAATTTCTTTAAGTAGTTGTGTAATGGATTGCTCATCAATATCTGTATTCTTAATTTCTTCTTCAACATCCTTTTCATCATCGGTTAAGAACTCAAAAATATCGCCATTACGTTGCACATAACTTTGATTTTCTAGAATAGTCAAAGCGTTAGCAATGTTTGTTTCGTGTACTTTTAGATCTACATTAATGTCATCTATCATCAACACTGAGATATTGCGTTTTGTAGTTTTAAAGTTCCCGAAGTATTTTACTAGAAACAAGGCTTTGAGTACTTTAATGGCAAAACGATCGTCCAGTTGTTTTTCAGCAAGAATAATAGATTGTTGTATTTCACCACGTAGTTCATTACGTATGCCTTCAAACATCAAGTCGAAACTTACCAATGCATCACTATCGCGTTCTTGAATGGCTTTAATAACTTGTTGAAATACACCCAACATAGAACGTTCTCCTACCGAAGCGTGTTTTCCTTGAAAAGCATTATGATTTGATAACGCAATTCTACATTGTTGAAACAAATCGAATTGATATGGTACAAATGGAAATTTATTAGCATAGTCCTCATTGTTTTTATAGCCTTTAAACTGGACGCCAGCCTCAGAAAAGGAAAGTAAAGATTTTAAATGAGGTCCATTCCTTTTATAAGCTTTGGTTAGCTCTTCTTGTGCATTATCTTTTTTGCTCAATAAACGTTTCTCAATGACTTCATCTACGTTTGCAGAAGTAAGTGGTACTTTTATCTTAAAACGTGCCTGAATACGTGAAAAGTCATTCTGTTGACTCTTGTTCATATCACCAACAACTTTCTCCATGTCTTCTTGCGAGGTCACTAAAATCCATGAATTGCCTTTTGTCTTTGTTGCTAAAGTTTCTGCTACAGTCTGTAAATTAAGCATCAACTTTGTGTTGTCGCTGATGTATTGACCTACTTCATCTACAAAGAAATTCAATCTAAAACCTATAGGCTTGGAATCGATATAGATTTTTACACGATTACAAAAATCTTCAATAGACTGCTTATTTCTATCTTCTAATTCATCAAGAATGTTTTCATATTTCTCAGGACTTTCATTAAAAACCGTCGCTAAAATATCTTTTACTTCTAGCACAAAATATTCAAGTCTATCTATTTCCCAAGTTTTACCATTTACTTTTTCATATTCAGTTTTAAAAGTTTTATACTTTCCTTTACCATCTAACCACATCTCAAACTCTGCAACGTGAGGTTGAAAACCGTAATAGCCTAAATGGTCGTAAAAAACTTTATAAAATACAGATAGAATAGCATTTGCATCTTCTTTACTGGTAATTTGTGCTTGTTGGTCTATGTTAAACAACACAGATTCTGAAGGAATACGGGTTGCGTTTTGGATGTCACCTTTAAGCATTGCATCATTTTCTACTTTTTCTGCAAAGAGTTCTCCAGACTTCCCACCGTCGTGCTCTTTGTTTTCAAGCACATAAGACAATATTTTTAATAAATGAGATTTACCACTTCCAAAAAAACCAGAGATCCATACACCATTTGCCCCAGCATAGTTATTATAAGCTTGAAAGAAATCTCTAATTTTCTTTCCTATCTCATTAGTAACAACATACTCGGTAACTTCTGTAGAAATGTTATCGCGGTCATCTGCTTTTATTACCGTTTCAATAGGACGGTCAATTGGTTTTTCAAAATATTTTTTAATCATAGTTTAGCTTCTATTTTGTCCATATTAAATGCACGGTAATAATTATCATCTTTCAACAAACCAAAAAGGTTTAAGGTATGTCCGTTATAATCCCCAGGAAAAAAAGCCACGGTTGGTGCTTCCTTCGCAATATTCTGAAGATTGTTAAGTACATTATGAGAACGTATAAACGGAAATACTAGGCCTATTCCTGTTAGAAAATACACCTTTGCATTATTAGATTCTATTTTTTGCCTTATAAGTGGCATAAGTACTTCATGCATATTTAGAGAAGATTGTAATGCGCTTAAAAACCTGTCTTTCGACTTTGCTTTTTCAACCTTAAACATGCGTTCCATTCCACCTTTAGCTTCTAAAATCTCACAAGCAAGATGGTATAGGTTTAATTCTAAAATAGGCACTCCTTGATTTTCTAATTTCTTTTTTAATAAACGTATTTCTTCCCTACAAGCATTTTCTTCTTCAGCTTTATAGGATGATATGAAAAATGGAATTTCACCACCTAAAGATTCTTTGTTAAGAAAATTTGATGATGAAATAACGTTAAACAAATGTTCGAATTTATGTGTAAGATTGCTCATACTTATGTTTTCAAATTTTCAATATCAAAATCACTTAGCAAGAAAATTTTGAATAGCCCAGTATTGTCCTCGAGAATCGCTTTCCTTGTTTCAGGCTCTATAATTTGTGGTTGTATCATTTTTGATTTTATGCTATTTATTAGACCTGCTTGCTCCAATATTTTAAAAGTGACTTGCTTTACTTTCTTTTGAGTGATTTCTGTAATTGCGTTCATTTCAGGATGATTTTCTGCCTTACGACGAAAGAAAGAATTATAATCTCCTTCGGTTATCTCATAGTCATACACTAGATATTTTTCCCGAATCACTTCTATAATAAAGTCACGTATGAATCTAAAACATTTGCATATAGCAATAAATGTAATTTCTTTTTGAGTTTTAAAAGACCCCTCAAAGAGCGCTGCTCTCTGCATGGATGTTAGTGTTTTTGCACGCTTAGATATTTCGCTTAAAAGCCTTCTTCCTGAGGCTTTTTTACCTTTACCTAAAAGAAGATCAATATCAGCTAATTGTTCGATATAGATATGTTTCGTTACGATAACAAAATCAACCGTATTCAATGTTACACCAGTAAATGAAAAATTATATTTCTTTTCTTCTACCATGAATTAATTCTTTTAAAGGTACATTAAGTATTTTACTAATTTTCTGGTAATTTTTTAAGCTTGGCAGACTTTTTCCTTTCACCCAATTACTAATAGAAACCTCACTAACACCTATTTTATTAGCAAGCCATTTTTGCTTGACACCTTTTGATTTGAGAAGTTCCTTAAGCATATTTAGTTTAATAAAAATTAAAGTTTAGCTTCTTAGTAAAGGTAAAAAAAATGTTGAATTTCTTTGAAAATAAACATTGCAAATTCTTAAGCTTTAAACATTTTGAATTTACTCTCATCGCTTAGTGCATATTACGAGTTGATTAGCGGGTTTGATTAGTGGTCATTTTAATAGGAAGACGTTTTGTAACACATAGGAATGACTTAAAAGTGTTTTTTATTAAGAGATTTAAAAAACCTTTTAAGAGTAGAAAACGGATTATCTAAAGTTGGAGAAGGTTGGATTTCTAAAACTATTTTATATCAAAAAATAAAAGAGAGATTTAAAAACCAGATTACTGTTCAGCATGGTAGACCAATATGGTTAGGGTTGCTACATTTTGATGTTTACTTCCCTGAATTAAATATAGCTATTGGATATCAGGGGATTCAACATCAGAAGCCTATTGACTTCTTCGGAGGAGAACAAGCTTTTATAAAAAATCAAGAAAGAGATAATCGAAAAAAACAATTATGTATTGAGAACAATTGCAATATTTTTTATGTTTTCCCAGAAGATAACATGGATAAATTTGTGGATTAAAATATATGCGTACAGCACCGTAAAAAATTAATTACTGGTTTTGCCAGTTTACGAAAGTCCAAACGGACTTTTTTGCTTCGTGTTTTATTTACTAAATTAGTCTCTTAAAATACGCAACTAAGCATACACAGACACGTTGTAGCACATATGGACAATTACTCACATCAATATTTCGGAAAAAGTCTAGAAGACCTCGCTTTTCTAGATTTAACTAACTTTTTCGCTACTGAAAAAGAGGAATCAGACAAAATAGAATTTAAAGCTTTTCATCCTAACTATGGGAATTTTAATCGAAATCTAGAAGGTGTAATTAGAGGCATCTGTGCATTTCTAAATTCTAATGGAGGAGTTTTAATTTGGGGAGCACCTTTAGGGCAGACAGTTGACGACCGACTTGTATTCCAGGGTGCTTTATCACCAGTAAATCAATTAATTGAGAAAGATACTTTAATAAGCAAAATCTCTGACTCTGTAACACCTTTACCAGTAAATGTGAACGTACAAATCATTGAAAATGATGGGAATTATTTATATGTCTTCGAGGTTCAAAAAAATAATTATAGTCCGCATCAATTTAAAAATATCTATCATGCTCGATTAGACGGACAAACAAAACCTGCACCACATTATTTAATTGATGCTTTGTTTAAAAAAATCAGCTATCCGAATATAGAAGGTTTTATTAATCTAGATAGATTCGGAAATACAAATAATGGAAATGTATTTTTAGACATTTCGATAATCATAATTAACTTTTCAGCACTCCAAAACGAACAAGATATTAGCTACCGACTCATTTGTGGTCAAGCAATTTTTTCTGGAAGTTTACATCCGCAAACATCTAGGTTCTATTCAATGGAAGGTCACCAATATATTAACACAAACAATATTGACATACTTCATTTTGGAGCACCAGAAATGACATCTCAAAGACTAATTTTTAATTTAGAGACTTTAGAAGACCAACATAACAATGAAATGGATCTGGTTTTATTATTTGGAGGTAAAAAGTCGCCATTAAAATTTTCAGAGTACAAACTAAATTTTGGAAATGAACCATTTACAGCCAACAATCCTGTTGGACTTATAACTAACATAGAAGAAAACGTTTTAGCTTCAGAAAAACAAAAAGCCTTGGGAACAACCCGAGAAAACTTATTAGACACAATATTAAAAAGATAAAATACGAGCTACAACAAAGAACTGAATTAAAAAACAACTCTTTTCTATTTTAATTTGAATCACTAGTATTCTAGGCTTATAGATTCGTAAAATCGATTCTTTGAGCTTTTTTAATTGATTTTTCTCTATTTATTTAGGCAACACAGAAACACAATAAAAAGAGATTTGGAAACGGTATTCAGAGAAATACGAAGGAAAAAAGCAAAACGGTTTTAAGAGAATATCTTTCGTAAAGAAGCAAACTATTTGTTTCCAACCAAACCTTGTAAACGAACAAAACTAAAATCACTTCGAGAAAGTCTGGCAGATGCCAAGCTTTTTTTAGGCCTTTTATTTCCCTCCTAATAACTCGCCACTTCGAGCGCAGGCAGCGAATTGATCTGGCGGCGAAGAGACCTTCCGTCCAAATAAGAACACCAAAAACCAAACAAATGAAAATCTATTTTTAATTATGAATATTAAAGGGTAATTTTAAGCAGACATACATCGGCATAATGGAGCTCTTTTAAAATACCCTCCAACTAACCGAAAAGTCAAATTGACCCATGTGCTTTTAAACACCAATACATACCAACTATGATGAAACCACTAGTCCTCCTAAGCTTATTAGCACTTGCATTCTCCTGTAAAAAATCCCAGACCAAAACCTCAGATGAACTGAGTCTAGCAGGGCTCAAGGAACCCGTAGAAGTTGTTCGGGACCAATGGGGCATTAATCATATTTATGCCAAAAATCAGCATGATCTTTTCTTTGCCCAAGGCTATGCAGCTGCCGAAGACCGCCTCTTTCAGTTCGAAATATGGCGAAGACAAGCAACAGGAACTGTATCTGAGATACTAGGAGAGCGGGAACTCAAAAGGGATATTGGAACCCGACTCTTTAAGTTTAGGGGCGATATGAAGGCAGAAATGAATCATTATCACGAGGATGGTGTCGAAATTATTACGGCCTATACCAAGGGTGTAAATGCCTACATAGACCATATTTTAAAAACGCCAGAACTGCTCCCTATCGAATTCAAACTATTAAATCTAGCACCTCAGAAATGGACGCCTGAGGTGGTAATTTCAAGGCATCAAGGCCTACTGGGAAATATAAACCAAGAATTACAAATAGGTCGCGCTGTGGCAAAACTAGGTGCTGAAACGGTTAAGGATTTATATTGGTTGCACCCTAAGGACCCAGATCTTTCCATAGATCCGAGTATCAAAACAGATTTGTTATCCGATGACATTTTAGAGCTGTATAACGCCTATAGAACCACAGTCAAATTTCAAAAACAAGATATTGTTCCCGCATATCAAAACACCGAAGCAGAAGCAACTGTCTTATCCCTGTATGAAGGTAAGAACGACTCCTTGGCTATTGGCAGCAATAACTGGGTGGTAAAAGGCGAGCTCATGGCAGATGGCAATACCTATATGGCCAATGACCCACATAGAAGCATTGCTGTGCCTTCTTTGCGTTATATGACTCATTTAGTAGCCCCCGGCTGGAATGTTATTGGTGGTGGGGAACCCGAAATTCCGGGTATCTCTATCGGTCATAACGAATATGGTACTTGGGGACTTACCGTTTATAGAACCGATGGCGAAGACCTATATGTCTATGAACTTAATCCAGACAATCCTAATCAGTATAGGCATAAGGATGAATGGGTAGATATGGAACAGGTTTCGGAAACCATAAAAGTAAAAGGCCAAGAAGACCATACCGTACAGCTATCCTATACGCTCCACGGTCCTGTCACCTTAATAGATACCGAAAACAATGTAGCCTACGCCGTGCGCTGTGCTTGGCTAGAACCTGGAGGTTCGCCTTATCTAGCATCTTTACGTATGGATCAAGCTAAAACTTGGGAAGAATTCAGGGAAGCGTGTAACTACAGCCATATCCCCGGAGAGAATATGATATGGGCCGATAAAAAAGGAAATATTGGTTGGCAAGCAGTAGGCATTGCTCCTATCCGTAAAAATTTTAGTGGTCTTGTTCCCGTGCCTGGGAATGGCCAGTATGAGTGGGACGGCTATTTACCTATTATAGAAAAACCAAACGCTTTTAATCCTGCAGCAGGGTTTTTGGCTACAGCAAACCAAAATGTAACTCCAGCGGACTATACCCATTGGGACGCGGTAGGTTTCTCATGGTCAGACCCCTACCGTGGCGACCGAGTAAACGAAATCCTAGGGGCCAATAAAAAGATGACGATGGAAGACATGAAAGCCCTACAAACCGATTACCTCTCCATTCCTGCTAGAATTTTAGTCCCCATGTTGGAGCTCCTTGTTTTAACAGACAAAGCGGCAGCGGCTAAAACGGAACTGATGGATTGGGACTACAGGCTAGAAGCCAATTCTATCCCTGCAGCCATTTATGTAGCCTGGGAGAACCAAATTAAGGCACTGGCCAACGAACGCTTTATTCCCAAAGCTGGAAAAGGATTGGTACCCGGGATTCAAATGAAGCGCATCATGGATTGGATTGCAGCACCCGATACCCGTTTTGGAGCAAACCCAGTTTTAGATAGAAATATATTTTTAAACAAAGCCTTTATCAGTGCGGTGACTGACTTAGAGAAAAACCTAGGTGCAAATATGACCCAATGGCAGTACGGACAGGCAGATAACAAGCATACTTATATGGAACATGCCCTGAGTGATGCCGTAAATACCGCTACCAGAGCCAAACTAGACCTAGGGCCGCTTCCTAGAGGTGGTAATGCCTATACCCCAGGTTCTACAGGGGGTAACCTAAGACAAAGCAGTGGTGCTTCTTTTCGTATGATTGTAAATACGGGAGATTGGGATGCCGCCGAAGGCACCAATGGCCCTGGACAATCTGGTAATCCAGATAGTCCGTTTTATAACAATCTCTTTGAACCTTGGGCAAAAGACCAGTATTTTCCAGTGTATTATTCCCGCAGTAAAATAGATTCTGTGACGGTAAGTACAAAGATACTCCTGCCTTTAAAAAAGTAAGCGTATGCGTTTTTTGGTAGTAGAGGATACCTGTTGATGCAGCGGTCAATGTAGGTGCCGATTAAATGTCTGAACTTAAATTAAACGTATCCTTTCTACAAACCTCTTCCTCTATTGCTAAAAGGGAATCGGATAAAACTTCCCTCTTAATAAAGCACTGCTGGGATAGCAATGGGCGAGTTGATGTTATGGCTGACGGTGGTGTTCCATCCGAATGAGACGATGCAGTGATATCAATGCAGTGATATTGATGCGCAAGTTAATACCGTGGTAGTATCTTTCGTAGAGTTTCTTATTGATTTTTTATCGTTAATACCACTACTCGGTGTTTTAATTTTTTCCTTTTAACTATCCCAAAATCTCTCTTGCCCTGTGTTGATGTTAATTTGAGTAGAGCATCTTTATCTAATTGATCTTCCATATCGAAAATCTAATTAAATAGTGTTCGTTTCGCTCCTTTTCTTAGTTTAAACTTTGCTTTTATATTTGGAATTTTAGATCGATAATTCATTCATTTAAATCTAAAGCATATGGTCAAAAGCTTTAAAACGTTTGCTCACATATGGGTCTAAATGTCCTCAAACCAAAAATAATTATTTTCAAAATAAGCTGGGAAAGCTCCAATTCACTCTAATTCAAGAGTATTACAGACTTAAAAATCCGTACTATCGCGATCACTTATTAATTACTTGAACCCTTTAAAATGATGGGTTTTTTTATTTTATGCGTCGCCTTATGTGGCGCCCTTAGATTTAGTTGACTTTTTAATAAACGCCGATAAACGAGCAGATTTTGCCTCTCTTAATTAATAGTCTGTACTCTCAATTCTTTTTTGGTTGACCTATCCCCTATTTCTTCCCATTATTCTAAAAATCTCCAGCCTGCAACAAGGGCTTTCCCCATGTATTTAGGTAAAGAATTTTTGACTAAATCGTCTGAAAATTCTCGTCCAGTCTCTTTTTTATAAGTCGAGTTAATCAGTCGTGTGCAAGAGCCTGTAGGGTAGGTTGTATAGTCTATAGATTGCTTTTCACATTCACTAAGCACTGCAAATTCCATTCTGACTCTCATTTTTTTGGAGTCATTCCCTCCCTCGCATAAAACAACTCTGTCAATAGTCTGATTTTGAAGATGCGTAGAGAAATTAGTTTGAAATTCAATGATGTCTTTTATTGTACTGTCTGCTTTTGGAATTGATAGGGGTTTTCCAAGATTTGTCACAGAATACGTGCTTTGATCTCCATCTATAATTAACATCCCTGCTGAATTACTCATTATTTCTATAGCTAATACTTTCATGTTTTATGGTGTCAAGTTTGTCTTAGAAACAAAGATGAGAATACAGCATACTTTTATGTGCTATATATGTTCTTTTTATTTTTCTTGTTTATATACAATACCACCCTTCATGACAAATTTTACAGTTTCTAAAGTCTTGATGTTGTCAAGTGGATTGGCGTCTACTGCAATGACATCTGCAAGTAGACCTTCTTTTATCTCACCCCGATCTTTTAAATGCAACATTTTTGCCGGGTTAATAGTGGCGGCCTTTATGGCCTCTAAGGCCGTCATGCCGTGTTCCATCATCGCAGTTAACTCGTAAGCGTTTTCACCATGTGGAATTAATGGGGCGTCAGAACCAAGGGCCACATTCACGCCTTCCTTTATCGCTTTTTCTATATTTTTCTTCGCTAATGGTTTTATATAATTCGCTTTTACCAAAACTTTTGGATCTCTTTTGGATTCGTAAGGTTTCATCTTTTCGTTTAGACCAAGTGTTGGAACTAAATAAACACCCTTTTCTTTCATCAGTTGAATTCCTTCATCATCTATAAGTGAGCCATGCTCTATGGAATAAACACCAGCTTTTATAGCGGCAATAATGCCTTTTGTACCATGTGCATGTGCTGCTACTTTTATTTCATGTCGGGCTGCTTCTTCCACAATAGCAAGCATTTCTTCTTCACTTAGTTGCTGGGCACCTACTGTTGCTTCAGGAGAATTCACACCCGAAGTTGCATGTATTTTTATCACTTTTGCTCCATTCTTAATTTGATACCGCACTGCCTCAATAGCATCATACTTTCCGTTTATAACCCCTTGCTCGGGATCTAAATGAACCAGTCCTTCCGCTAGGCCTGAAGAAATATCTCCATGTCCTCCTTGAATAGTGATCATATGTCCTGCAGGAATGATCCTTGGCGCTTTAATCCAAGCCTTATCAGAGGCTTCCGCAACGGCCACGACAACAAGTTCTTTGCTTATATGAAGTTGCCCCAAGTTACGTACAGTCGTAAAACCAGCCAACAAGGTCTTTTCAGCATTTCGCACTGCCCTTATTGCACCCAAACTTGCACTTTCTTTATAGATATAATCAAAGTTCCCCTCATAATCTAGATCCAAGTGCACATGCATATCCATTAAGCCTGGTAAAAGTATTTTACCTGGTAGCTTCATTACTTCGACATCATCCGGAATAGTTTTTGGATTGATGGATTTAATGAAGCCATCTTCGATTAAAATATTGGCAGGTTCTATCAGTTCGCCTGTCCTAACATCTAAGTAAGCATCCGCTTTGATAAGCTTTGTTTGCGCTTGAATTGAAAAACAAATGCTTAAAAGCAGTAGTAGAGGTAAGAAATGTTTCATATAAAATAGTTTAGATGGTGTAGTCTTTGTTTAGAATGAGTTACCGGTATACAAATATAAATTTAGTGATTTTTTATCGTCTTAAAAGTCTTAACACTAAGAACATGCTTTAATAAACTCTAAAATCTTGGAAGTAATCAATCTGTCTTTCAAACCAAAATAGTAGAGTATACTCTATTATAAATACTGCTGTGCAGCTGCAAATAAGCAAATCAATGGCTGATCAATAGCCTTTACTGGTTTTACAGTCACCTTAAATTGGAAAACTAACAGAAAAAAAAGGATCCAAAGCACTCTAAAAACAGCCTTATCCTCGTGTAAGGTTCTTGCCAACTCATCAAATTCCCCTTACCAGCAATTCTGGATCACTCAACTAAGTATATAACTGAGTCCACTAAGCTTGCCTGTCGTGCCTTGGCAGCCAGGCCTGTCGAAGTGTTGGTCTATCGGCATGCCGTATGATTAGTTGTTAGCATACATTCTTTGTACTCGAGTAAGCCTTTTGTAGGTTAAATATGTTCCATAACAAAAGTCAATTTCGCACGTCTCTTTCCTACTTCATTAAATTGTTTAATCAGATTTACTGTAAAAGCAGTACCCGTTTTTTCGTCACTCACAAGATTAATATCCCCACCGTGAGCCTCAGCAACAATTTGTGTTAAGGTCAAGCCCATTCCCCAACTAACTGAAACCGGTTTTTTATCCCTTTTTGCTCTTCCCATAAACTTGAATATCTTCTTTTGTTTGGAGAGAGGAATAGGATTACCCCAATTATGTACCTTAATTGCGACCGCGTCTTCTTCATCTTCTATTGAAATTGTAATTGGTTTATCGATAGAACCATACTTGATAGCATTACCGATTAGATTATCAACCAACCTTTTAACTGCAGTTTTATCAAAAATACCTATGATTTTTTTTGCATTATATTCCAAATTTATTTCGCGAGTGTAAACCTCTTTACTCTCGGTGTGAACAAATTTTATTTCTTTTAAAAGGTCTGAATTCTCAAAGGTTAACAACATTCCTTCGCCAGATTTAACTGTAATTCCGTTCATAAGCCCTTCAATAAGGTTTATCGCTTTTTTTACGCTCCGCTGGGCTGCTATTCTGGTTTTATCAGTCCATTCACCTGTTTTGTCCTGCTTCATCATTTCTAACGATAACTGGGCAGCAGCAAGTGGATTTCTTATATCGTGAGCGAGCGTACCAATTAATTTTTCCTGCATATCCTGTATGGAACGCGAAAATGAACCTACAGATTTTAGTATCGAGGTTTCGATAACATATTTGAGCAAATCCGAAACCTTTTCACTGTAGCCATTGTGGGATATGAGGAATTCACTCAATGTGCGGTGAAAGATTATATATTCGTGTACAATCTGTTCAGCAGTGTAATAGACTTTAGTTGATCGTTGCTTGCCGTGTTCTTCGCTGGTTTTAAGGATTTCTATGTATTTTTCATCCTTATTAAAACCCTCCATTTTATCGTATCGTATCATTAATCTGGCGATATCGTTTATAAGATCAGGTAGCTGGTTGTATAAAGCAATGGAGTCAGATTCCTTGCTTGCAAGTACTTCTTGCACAACTTGGTTCTGCCAAATTTTCATAATTTCTGCATTATTATCTCGAAGAATTTTTGCTGTTTTTTCCATAATCTAGAAAAATATTTAACAAATTTAACTTTTAAATCGATATAACAATCTGTAAGTCAGTAAGTATTTATAGAAATAGTTAAATTATTAACTTTGTGACCGATTTTTTCAGAAATGATGTGGAACCTATGCATAACACAACTTGTTGTGTTATGCATTTTTATCAAATATCTAATATATTAACTTTTTATCGTCTTAAAAGTCTTAACACTAAGAACATGCTTTAATAGACTCTAAAATCTCGGAGGCAATTAATACCAAATTAGACCTATAATGACGCAATAAATCGTTTTACCGATATGAAATCGGCACAGGCTTTTTTCGCCTGCTTTTCATCAAAAATAATTACCGTAGCTAAGGCTA
>Ga0307982_1003220_pt1 | contig 13083 bp, 9 predicted proteins | sample OrgLakmetagen989_FD_201847 | JGI IMG/M metagenome (GOLD analysis project Ga0307982, IMG submission 201847) | Saline water microbial communities from Organic Lake, Antarctica - #989 | ecosystem: Environmental > Aquatic > Non-marine Saline and Alkaline > Saline | place: Antarctica: Organic Lake... | reverse complement strand
AGCAGCTTCTGCGGCGTTGCTGCCAAAGAGGTCATCGGCAGTGGCGATGCGGCCTCCGCAAAGTGCCTTGGCGCCGTGGGCAATCGCGTCCTTCACAAGTCGGTCTACATGCTGCACCTGGGCCTGGGTGGTGGAAGCTCCCAGATCCACGGGGCTCCAGGACCCATCGGGTGCCACGGGGGGGCCCTGCTTCATGTTCTTCACAATGGGCACCACTTGCCCCACAAACTGCTCATACACCCCCTCATACACATAAAACCGCTCCGCACCGACGCAGTTCTGCCCACAGTTCTGGTACGCGCCACGCAGGGCAATCTGCACCACCCCATTCACGTCGGCGCCGTCTGTCACCACAAAGGGGTCCTTACCGCCCAGCTCCAGCACCACTGGCGTCAGCGTGTCTGCGGCGCCGCGCATGATGTGCTTGCCCACGCCGGGGGAGCCGGTGAAAATTACCTTGTCCACGCCGCCTGAGACCAGGGCAGCGCCGGTGTCGGCAAAGCCCTGCACCACCTGTACCAGGTCTGGCGAATGCCCAGCCTTGGCAAGCACAGCCTGAATGAGCTGCATGTAAGCGTCACAGCACCAAGCGCAGTACTCTGAGGGCTTGATCACCACGGCGTTCCCGGCGAACAGACCAGACACCACGTGGTTGTACATGTTGTGGAAGGGGTAGTTCCAAGGCGCCAGGACGCCCAGGACGCCGAGGGGGTGCCACTCCACCTGGGCCGTCTTGTGCAGCATGACAGTGGGGGGGTCGCGCTTCTCAGGGGCGAGGGCCTCCTCGCCGAAGTCGCACACCCAGTCCACCTTGGAGGCGGTCACCATGATCTCACCCAGCAGGGCTTCCATTTCTGTACAGTGGGGGGGTGAGGAGGGGCTGACGATGCGGCTTGATGCGTCAAAACTCACGAGTCTTGCCAGTGTCTTGAGAGGAAAGCTTGCTGATGATGTCGCGCTGCTCCATGCAGACAGCCTTAATCATTTTCAACACAAGCTTACGTTCCTCGAAAGATGTGCTGATCCACTGCTGCTGAGCAGCACGAGCCGATGCGATGACAGCCGGCACGTCTTTGGGCTTGGTCACCGGCACCTCGCCCAGGAACTCGCCAGTTGATGGGTTCCAGCATTGAATGTGGTTGGGGCGTTTTGGGTCTTTCACAGGTTGCTCCTTGCTAATCTCCTTCTTGGCTGCTTCAGCTGCAGCAAGACCATCAATGATTTGTGGCTGCCAGGCGGCTAAATGCTCTAAATCCGCAAACATGTACAAAGCGTGGGTCACGAACCTGTTTTGAAAGCAACATCCACCACTGGGATAGCACGCTGTAAACAAACTTTTGCTGGCAGTTAAACCTGGAGGCAAGCTATCCTTTTTGTGAAGCCACACCGAGCACTCACGGCAAAAGGATTTCCCCCGACGAAAAACATCAAGCCAAAAAAGAAGACCGCGCCGAGAACGGCAGAGGTCTCATCTCGCGCCCACAAGCTTGCAACCACGCTTACAAGCTTGTCGGCCAGCTCTGCCACACATGCAGTCTGGCTTGCCAGGACGGCGCCAGCCACTGCGGCAGCTGCCACGATAACTTGCTGGGGGATTGCCATCTTACAAGAGGAAGCTACAGGCGCTACACGCGCGCAAATGCTTTGCCGACAGAAAAATTGTTCAGCCATTGCAGCAACGTGCGATTCGGCAATGGCAGGGGGACTGTTCGAGTCGAAGTAGAGGGGGGTTCCATGGCGAGAGGTGGTGTTCCTCATGCATGGCAAGCACCAACACCTGCAAGCTCACGAAGGCCACGTCAGTACCACCACAGCATCGACAGTTTCACAAGCGCTGCAGCATGCAGTGTCACATCTTGGTGCATTGGGGCTCAACAGCAGCGGCAAACAGCAGTGCCAATGGTGGAGCAGGGGGGCATATACAAGGGGGTGGCAACGCCCTGCCAGTAGCGTGTGTGCCCACAGGCATCCAAAGGCTGAGGGGCGGCATGTCTGCTGTGAGAGTATGTATTGAGCAAGCGGCTGAGCTTGGGCAGCGGCAGGCGGCGGTGTGGGGTGCGGGCTGCTGGCGAGGAGAGAGTGGCAGCCCGAGATGCCTCCAGTAGCTGCCCCGTCTCCTTCAGGACCCACCAAGTCTCGATTGGACCAAGGGGCAGCGAACGAGCCTCAGCCAGCAGCTACACTGGGGCTGACCCACATCAGCAGGTTCGTGGGCAAGGCGTGGCCTGGGGCACCGGCGAAGCGCCAGCGAAGAAATTGCACAAAAGGTAGTCACTAGCTGCAGGCAAGTTCTTCTGTCCTTCAGAAGTTTCAGAAGTGATTCTCACTCGCACTGGCCAAGGGACAGATCATTCTGCTCCGCGCCAGGTAGGTTTGAATCCAATTCAAGGGTTAGATATCAGTCTCAAATCACTGTTTGGCATCATGAACTGGAGTTGCTTTTGTGTGCTGGTTGCCATGGCCGTGAGAGCAAGCGTGTCCATGGTGATGGTGATGAGATTTTCCCTCTGCCCGTCGAGCAGCACGACGAGCCTCGCGCTTTGCCTTCAGTGCCCTGTCTGTGCTGTCCTCAGAGTTGTACCCGCCTTCTGAATCAGCATCACTTTCACTGCTACTTTCTCCGAATTCCAGCTTCTTGTGAAATACGCAGCATTCTGCAGCATAAATTTGCGTTTCAAAAGCGAAACTCAGCTTCACGGAGCAACATTCACCAGGTACCACAGCTGAAAAAACCGACTACTGCGTGCGAATCAAGACGAATTACCCACTTTTAGATTTTTTCCTGCCTAAATGTTCGTTGTCCACGACGTCAGATTCGAAGTCCACCTTAGAAAAGCGCATCTCCTCACCAAACACCAAAGAAGATGCTGCTGTGCTCTTCGAGGCTGGTATTGTCGTGGTTGACGAGCCGCTCCGCGCAGCTTGCTGCTGAAGTGCCATGACAAACCACTGACATCTATTTACTGAAGCTCTGTTGGTCTTGGAATTATGCATTATTTGGCTGTTTTGGTACCGGTGTTTTCATCGTCAGGCATGTGCCTGCCTCTCTGCGCACCCCCTACAGCCCCTTGTGGCAACCCCACCTCTGGCACCCCCCTACAGCACCACTATGAGGACCGTGGTGCAGTTCAGTGCAGCTGCATGTGTGGCGTGGCAAACACAAGGTCTTTCTCAGCCAGTGTGTGTGCGCGTGTGGCCCTGCCCTCAATGCAGCCGCGCCTCAAGCAGTCCCTTGCCAGCACCCCACCCTGCAGCTGCAGCCACTGCTCTTCAGTGCAAGCACAAGCAAAGCACTGCATCAAGGCGTGTTTTTGGGCCGCTTCATACCCTGAGTGCTGCGCAATGCTGTACAGTGCTGCACCGATGTGCTGCTGCCTCGCCTCACACTCAGGCCCTGGGCGAGAAAACAGACAGCTCTGCACTGCCGACGAAAGTGCACAACAGCTCAAGTGTGTTCCAATGGCTCGCCCAGTTTCTGCGAGGGAGTTTGCCAGCAGCAGCAAGTGGCCAACATGCACCCCGTGGCTGGAGTGAAGGGTGTGAAGGGCGCCTGCAGAAGCTGCAAGGGCATTCAAGCCGTCCTGTACCTGAGGAGCTATAGTAATGGGAAGCGGTGGAGCTATACTGCGGCACACTGCAGCTGTGACTGCTGCTATCAACTGCACGGTTCCGTCTTGGGCCGCTGTACTCATACTTGCGTACTGTGCTGCAACGGGGGGCACATCATCAGCCGCAGAGGCACCTGGAGGACAGGGAGGCGAAACACTTGGTGTCATTGTGCACTGCATTTTCTCATGCATTGTGCGCAAGCTCCCTCCACTAGCCCCTGGGGAGTGCCCGGAGCGCAAAGCACCCGTTACGGGTTGTCGCGTGCCTTCCAGCAAAGCTTTGCTCCCCGCTGATAGAAGCGCGGGCAGGACGTCGAGTGCACGAACTTGGCGAGCATTGATGTCATGAATGGGTGGATAGAACGGGTCTTGCGATCTCAAGCTGCGGGCTGCGCTTGCGACGAGGTCTGCCGTCACGAGCGACCCTCCCCGTGATTCTGCAAAATGCATCAAGAGGAGGCCAAGCCATGCAGATTTATGAGAAAATTCTCCCGTGGCAACAAGATCTTCAGTTATATGTAAAGCTTTTGGTGTCGAAACAACGTTGCTCTGATCAAGCTTCGATGTTTGTACTGCTGGCCCTCTGGATAGGGTGGCTCGCTCGTCTCCTTGCTTGGAGCCGTTGCATCCCATCACTCTGTCGGGTGGGAAACAGCATGCAGCATAACCAAGCAGGGGTACTGACTTGTAATAAAATGCTGATAATGCTGGTACATGGATGAAAGTGTCAAGCTTTCTGATGAAAGTCCGGCAGTTTAGTTTGAACGCCCCCGTCTTCGAATTTGTCTCGGGGTGTTTGAATGCCAGCAATTGAAAGCGCGACTTTGACTGGCAAGTTTCTTGAAAGACAGAACAAAGATCCCACCTGTACTGTGTACCCTTTTCCCATATCAATTGCCGCGCTTTGCTTTCTGAGTAAAGCTTTCAAGCCAGTGTGTGTGCTCGCCAAGGCCTCGTGCAGCTTGCTACGATGGCTGCTTCAAACACAACCGTGCAGACGGTCAGCGGCCAAGTGTTCGAATGCCACCCAAAGTACAAAATCATCAAACCCATCGGCTCTGGCGCGTACGTGAAGCGTTCAGTGTGGCGTGTCAGAAGTGGTTAAGACTGTAAATATTTTCACAGATATGGCCTTGTTGTCAGTGCTGAAGACTCAGAAACTGGACACAAAGTTGCCATCAAGAAGGTCCCTAAGGCATTTGAAGACTGTGTAGATGCCAAGCGTATCCTTCGCGAGATCAAGCTTATGCGCCACTTTAACCATGAGAATGTAGGTTTGTGAAAACGCTCGCCAATTTCAGGCTCTGTTTCCACCGTGGCACCCATCGCATCTTTAAGCCTGCATCTAGTTGGTACATAATCTTGAGTTTATATCATGTGCTGGTGCTGCATGGCCTGCAGGGCCTTTGTTTGCAAGCTGTCGGGGTGCCTAGAAACATCTTCGGCCTGCGGGACACCAGCTCGACACGCACTCTTGCTTCACAGGTGGTCAATATCATGGATATGGAGGTCCCAACAACCATTGAGTTTGATGATATTTATATTGTGAGTTGGACTGACCAAAACAACAACAAATGCAGCACTTCCACGGGCTGTGTGGTTTGCTGCGGACCAATTGAGGGCACATGCGGCTTTCACAGATTAGCGAGCTGATGGAGACAGACCTGCATCGCATCATCACATCCAAGCAGCAGCTGTCAATGGACCACGTTCAGTACTTTGTCTATCAGCTGCTTCGTGCTCTGAAGTACATTCACAGTGCCAACACAATCCATCGCGACTTGAAGCCAAGCAATGTTCTGCTGAACGCCAACTGCGATTTGAAGCTGTGCGACTTCGGACTTGCCCGAGGAGTTGCTGAGGATGGTGATGGACAGCTGACAGAGTACGTGGTGACCCGGTGGTACCGTGCCCCTGAGATCATGCTCTCCTGCAAGGAGTACACCAAGGCTGTGGACATGTGGTCTGTGGGCTGCATCATGGCGGAGCTCATGCTGCGCAAGCCCATTTTCCCAGGTAGCGACTACATGGACATGCTGAAACGCATCGTGCACTTCCTGGGGTCCCCCTCAGAGGAGGACATGGGCTTCATCAAGCAGCCCAAGGCGCTTGCGTTCATGCGGAAGCAAGGGGGAAAGCCGCGGAAGGAGTTCCGCAAGTACTTCCCTGACGCCTCAGACGAAGCGCTAGACCTGATGGGCCGCATGCTGGAGTTCAACCCCGCGAAACGCATCACGGTGGAGGAGGCGCTGGCCCACCCATTCATGGAGGGCCTGCACCAAGCAGAAGACGAGCCCGAGTGTGAAACAACATTTGACTCCAAGTGGGAGGACTTTGAGCTCACAAAGGAGAACCTGCGGCGCATGGTGTTGGAGGAGATCGCCATCTTCCGGCCCGAGGCAAAGAGCTTGGTGGCTGAGGCACAAGCTGCACAAGGGGGCTCCCACAAGTGAGGCGGCCTGAAGCAAGATGGAAGGGCAACTCTTGCAAACAACTTTCCTGCGCGCATAACAGTTTGGTTGGTGCTATCCCACAATCTGCTCCATGCCAAGGAAAGTGCCGTCGTTTGCATTTTGCCTGTGCTGCTGCAGTGATGAGCTGGCACCATGGCTGCCAGAAGGTGGCTTACGCATTCAACGTAAAGCATGTCACTTTAGGTCTTACGATATGTACAATGATTTGCACAGCACCTATTGCAGCATTGGCTAGCCCACAGCTTGAAGCAATCAGTTCTACTTGGCCCGACGATAGTTCTTCAAATGCACTGCAGGACGATGACATCACGGTACCGGGACAGCTTCTGATGCGTAAAGTATCCACTCCCACGGCCAAATGTGTTGATGGGTCTCCTTTCCAATTTTATTACCGCAATTGCAGTGCGAACTGGGACAGGAAGCCAGGAGGTGTGTTTTGCACGGTGTGACGTTGCTCGCCCTGCCTGCACCCTCGTTGCCTCTCCTGCAGCGCCTGACTTTTGCGAGACAGACAGGCGGGTGTGGGTAGTGACGTTTGAGTCATCGCCACTTTTTTGCTACTCGGAAGAGACTTGCTCAAATCGAGAGGGCCATCGGGATGGCCGCCTCACGTCCAGTGCCCCCTGGCCGGATTCTGCTGTGCGGGGAGGGCTGCTGTCGCCTTTCGCAGAGGCAAACCCCAACTTGTACAAAGCTCACACAGTATTTGCGCCCTACTGCACCTCTGATGCCTGGCTGGGCAGGGGCTCCGAGGCCCCCCAAGCCGCCCCCCCCACCCCTCAATTTAACGGTCTCACTGCCATGAACGAGACCCTGCAGGCTGCGCTGCATGGGGGGCTGCCACACGGCGGGAATCTGGCTGGGGCAGACGATCTTGTGCTCACAGGCGGTGCGGGTGCCATGCTGGCGCTGTCACTGCTGCTGCCTGGAATTCGGGCACAGCTGCCAAACAAGACTCGCATCCACCTGCTGTGTGATGGGTGTGGCTGGGGCACAGAAGCACCCGCAGAGCCAACCAGTACACTTCGTGGTCAGCACACCGCTAGCAGCTTGTCCTCGTTGCTTGAGCAGGCGTGGCCGGCCTGGAACCCCCCTGCACCCCTTTCACCCCTCTCCAGCGTCGGTGCACCCTTCAGGCAAAAGTTGCTACAATTGGCGGACCCCAGCAAGGGTATTGCGCAGTCGCTCATATTGATTGCCCCACAGGCCTCCGCCCCCCTCCTTTCGGCTGAGGGGGTGCAGCTTGCTGGCGCCGCCCCCGCGCAAAACAGCACTATTCAGCGACTGGTGCAAGCTGCACGCACCTCAGCTAGGTCCTTTGCAGTAGAAGCCGTCGCTGCTGGCGTTGTTCCTAGAGTGTTCTCGCCCAATTGTGCTTGGCCTGCAGAGCTGGCTGCGTCTGATGCGGCCTTTCACATCACCGTACCAAGCCAGACAATCCCTTCGTCTGGCACTGCAGCAGCTGCTCTGGTGGTGAACGCCATCAACGGCAATACCAATCCCCAGGTGGTGGTGGATGAGGTGTGTGCTACAGGGAATCCTGCTGCGTGCAACCCCTCATGCCCTGAAGGGGCTGAGCTACGCACGCACACTGAAGCAAGTGACTGCGCTCAAAACCGGCCAGCCTCGATTCTCAGCCATAGTGCATTAAATTGTGCAAGCTTTGCGTAACATGGTCAGGCTGCTACTGTTGCCAAGGGAAGCTGCAAGCGTCGCTTTGCATGCGCCCGCCTCCGCTTTTGAAAGGTATAAACGCCACGAGGGCATGCAATGTGAGCACCAGTGGGTGAGCAGTCATATGGCCCACGGTTGACGCCAGCTAGCTCGGGTGGGTGGCGTCTGTCGACAGCGCTGTGATGCACTTCAAGCCGATGTCAAGTCGTCGTTGTAGTACAAATGCAGAGTTGGCAGGTACGCATCTGAGTCCATGTACAGGGCTTCGAACTCTTCGTCCTCGTCCACCACACCGTTCTCCTCAAGGGTCATATCCATGTCGATGGGGGCAAAGACCCCACCCTTCAACGCCTTCCAGGTGTAGCTGCCAGCGTGGGCATTGTACCCCAGAAACCGAGACCCAATCTCAGCAATGGTCTCCTCTGCTCCGACTTCAACAACGTGTTCTTGGTGAGTTAGTGTGTTCACCACTCTGACTTTGCGAGTCTTCTCCGTTACTGCTCCAATGACGAACTCAGAATCCTGCCACCAGGGGACATCAAAGTCGCGCTTCCAGGCAGTGGTGGGGTCACGGGGTGGCACGTGGATGAAGCGGCCTTGTGGTGTGTAAGGTATGTTGAGTCCTGTTTCTTCGTCGATGTGCATGCGCACCTGCAGGGGGGGCGGCGTGTGTCCAGGCTCACGAGCTCGCACGCAGCCAGCGAGTCCCAGCGCAAACGCACATCGTTGGTGGCGTCATTAAACCAGTGTGACACGTCTGTGCCAGCATTGTCCAAGATAGGGTCTGCTAGGGAGCCTGCAGCAGGGAGGATGTTGAAAGGGCCCAAGCTGCAACACCGTTTCAGCTGCTGGTTCTCTGGAATTGACATTGCAAGCGAAGATGCAGTGTTCCTTGTAACGTACCAAAATCACCCTCAAGTAGTTTGGACAGATTGAATACCTTCCGGTGGACCACGATCCAGCAATCCTGGAATCACACGGATCCCATTGTGCCGTGCGGAAATTGAGATCTAAAGGCTGGGGGTACTCACCTCCTTAGCGTTGTGCACAGCAACCTCAGCAGGAGTGTAGATTCGCCTATATGTAGGCGGTTGTGTAGCAGCCATTGCAGCTTGCAAACAACCTTGCTTTTGCTGCCACGGCCAGCTACAATCTGCGCGTGACGAGATGTTTTGCACCTTGCGGGGCAGCAAATATGCTCAATGCTGCAAGAGTTGGGTCTGCTCAAACAGTGAAAAAATTGCACGTGTATGTCCTGAGGTTATTGATCCCCTTCCCAGCCTGGGGAAGCTTTGATACACAATATCGAATTGTCCAGTTTGCTGGGGGGGGCGAAAGGAGCAATCTATATGGAGTCGAATGCCCCATCTCCGTGTGCTTCGTTTGTCAGGCTGAATCTGACAACAGCCTGCCGATCGCATGTTCAAAGTCTGAACGTCCAACAGATCACAGCTCTCGCTGTGTCTTGATCCCGTGCACCACCAGCCACTTCCAGCGCCACCTGCCTAGGCCAGACTGATTCGCATCACCATTCAGCGCCACCTGAAGTTCAATTGCACACAGTGTGCCTTGAACCCACCTGAAACTTCCGGTCTGGGCTCTTGGCTGCAAACTACATGATCAGTGCGGCTGTCAATCAAACTCGTAAGTCCGCAGCAAGAGTGCATCGGTCAAAAATATGGGTTTTGGGGGTCTCTGAACCGCTCTCTGCTTCAAAACGCCAAGCAAACAGTTATTTTACCTATATGTTTGATATGTGTAACCTGCGGTTGTCGAAAATCGCTTGGTGCCGTATGGACTTGTGGCCGCGTAGCGACCATGCCGGCACTGGCGATGAAAGATGTGTGCATGTCCCAAGCAAGCTGCTGTGACAAGAGTTTGCCAACAAAGACTTCATCCTTAATTGCAGAAGACGATTTTGACATCGACAGTCTGCTTTCACTTTTCCCTCGAGTTGTTTCTGACGCTATGGCCGAAAGTCACAGCTCAGAGCACGCTCCTGCAGCGGATGCCGAGCCCTCGCGGTATGCAGGTAAGTTAAACTAGACTGCCAAGCACTATACATTGGCACCGAGCGCTAAACTGCAGACTTATCAGATGATGTAGCATCACTGAAGCGCATGCGGGTCGAAACTGTGGAGATTTTGTCACAGTACGTTGCTGCAAGATTTTTTCCAGAGCGGGCGTCTCACGACGATTCTTTGCAGTATTGCTCAAAGTCCTCTCACGGAGCCGCTACTCAATTCTCTTCGGCTGTGGAGTGCAACAACGCATCCTTATGCCGTCGCCCAACAGTGGGAGCATGCCCTGGACACACTGGCAATCCGTACGTGTATCTGCGGAGCAGAAGTGAGCTCGGCCAAGCAAAGCCTTTTCATGCAGGATCAGGATCTGTGAAAGATGACCACGCCACGCTTTCTCGCGCTCGTGATGCAGTTACCGACTGGTACCATCGTATGAAGTTTGATTTTTCTGGGCGCAAATCCTCCACTGGCTCAAAAGCTGGTGAGCTGGAGCGACATACAAAACCACCGTCCCGGGCTTCGAACGCGTCCATGGACAACGACGCCAGCATGGCCGCTGCAGCAGACGCCAGTACTTCAGACGAGGCAAGTGCTGGGCCTGGTGCGTCAGCCTCTGACCCAAGCCGTGCACTCAGCTCTGAAACGCATGGCGTCCAGGACCGCATGCAAACGCTGTCCCTGGAGCTTCTGCGGGCTAACGGCGCCGCGTCGCCCCTGGGCGGAGACTCCAGTTCCGACACCATCTCTGACTTGCATGCGCTTGATGCAGTGGTGCGCACCACCCAGTGGGCGCGCGTTGACAGGCGTTTGGCTGGGAAAGACAAAGGGGTGCCACTGTCAGATCGGCCCGACGTGCGCCCTGACATGTATGTACTGCTCATGCGCCCACACTCTGTAGGCTTCGTATCCACTGCCAGCCCTGGTGTCCCCACCGGTGTCACAAGTGGTGAAGTCGCCTCTGTCCAGGGCCCAACCAGCACTAGCGGCAACCCCCCCATGGTGCATGCCGACAGTGCCCCCCCCCCCAACCAGCCCAGCACACACGCAGATAGCGCCGTGCAGAAACACATCAGTGCATCAGATGTGTCGGCACCCAGTAAGCCTTCTGGTGGGGGTGCTATCTCCGCTCCCGTTGCAAACGGCGCGGCCATGGTCCTCAGCGCCCGCCCAGACTGCGACGACAAGGGGCGAGCCCTGTCAGCTGCCTCCCTGCCTCAACTGCCAGGCATGCAGTCTGGCACAGTGGGGTCCTTCCCGCAGTCCACGCCGCCGCACATGCTGCCGCTTTTTGAGAATCAGCAGCCACCTCAGCCGGCTTCGGTGCCCTGCCCCCGTCGCATGCTCCCTGTTCCCCCCCTTGAGGAGGTTACTCATCCCGTGACTTTCACGAATATTGGCCGCCACAAGAGCACTGTCGTGTTCCGGGTCACTGCGGCACACCCCGTGGCGTCTGCCAGCATCCAGGTAGACCCCCCCTCAATTGTGGTACGCAGGGGGGAGTCCGTCACCGTGCAAGTCAAGATGCACATTGTGTCCCCTGGATCGGATGTGACTGCACTGGTGTTCGCGGAACAAGACGGCGGCTCGAAGCTGGCGCTGCTGGTGCGCGCGTTAGCTGCCAAGTGCGTTTTTGGTGTCCCGGTCAATCGCCTGACCCGTGTTCGTGATTGTGGCTACCGTGTTCCTGCTGTCTTGCGCTGTCTGCGCGAGCAACTGGAAGCCACTGGCGGCATGCAGTCTGAAGGCATCTTCCGCATTGCCCCCAGTGAGCGCATGTCCTCAGCTGCTCGCAAGGCACTGAATGCTGGCACATTCAACCCTTGCAGCCCTGCAGCAGGCGCAGCTGCAGCGTTTGCATCTGGCGATGACGCAGGCATCATCAGCACACGCACAGCGGAAGCTGCAGCTGCCGCTTCACTTGTATGCACACAGTCTGCGCTGGCCGATGCAGGGCTGACCCCCCCTTACCCCCTTTGCAGCATCACGGGATACACCGCTGCTCACGTGCTGAAGGCTTTTTTCCGCCAGCTGCCCTTTCCTCTGCTCGGAGGAATCCCGCAGCAAAAACTGCTCAGCGCAACTTCGCGCGACGACGCTTTGCGCCTGGTGCGTCAGTATGTGCGTCAGCCCCACGCAGACATGCTATGGTGGCTTGTGCTGCTGCTGGCCCGGGTGACGGAGCATGGCCATCTGAACCGCATGTCAGCCAAGAGCTGCGCTATTGTGCTGGCGCCCAATTTGTGCAGCATGGGGGGCACTGACAACCCCATGGCAGCGCTCATGGCCTCTCAACGCACCACACTGCTGCTGTCGCACTTGGTCGAGTACACTGTGGAGATGCGCGCGGAGCCTGGGGCACGCAAGCGCGAGGTCGGCGGCAAGTCGCACAGCGACCAGCTGGCCCACGAGCTGCAGCGCCGGACACTGCCCAAGCCATTTCTGTTTTCGCTTTTGCCCGCTGGGGCGTCTGATGAGCTCAGCTCAGCGGAAGATGACGACGATATTGCCTCTGAGGGGGGTGCAGGGGGGGTCCCCGCAGCCCGCCTCTCAATCGGTCAAGTGTCCATCCCTTCCATGGCCAGCACTGCAGGCACATTTGTGTCAGTGTCGTCACTGCCTGAGATGAAGATCCCTGCTGCGGAGGGCGGGGGGGACTCAAGTGCGCTGGGCGAGAAACGCCGCGCATCCGGAGACAGTGCTGGTCTCAAGGTGGCCCCCCCTTCTCCCACCCAGCGCAAGAAGGGCCGTGAGAGTGCCATGTTGGCATCGTACACAGAGGAGGAGCTGGCTGCAGCCCTGAGCGACATTCGCAGCGCTGGAGGGGGTAGCGACGGCCCCCTTTCACCCCCCAAGGTGCCCCCCAAGAAGGGCAGGGGGGGTGCAAATATTGAGCCACTTTCAGCCGCTGACAGCCCGCCCAGGGTTGATTCGGGCCCGCCCGCATCGCCGGCCAATGTGGTCGTCGCAGGCAGCGTCACTGATGATGACACGCCCCCCGTGCCTGGTACTGACGCCGTCGCTGCTGCAGCTGGCAGTGCCGGTGGCAGCGGCAGTGCAACCCAGACAACACCCCCGTTGGCGTCCGCCCCCAGCGCTGCTGTGCCAACTGCACCTGCTACCAAGCCCGTGCCTGCCGGGAGAGGTGGCCCCCCACCGCGCGGAGGCCCCCCTCCCATTATTGGGCCACCACCCACCGTCCCCCCCCCAAAGGGCGCTGCTCACCTCTCGCCGCCGTTCCAGACTCCAGGGCCCCCAGCGGCCCAGGGAACGGGTGGCACCGCAATGCAGCCCCCCCCTCCAATT
>Ga0307982_1003217_pt1 | contig 13088 bp, 5 predicted proteins | sample OrgLakmetagen989_FD_201847 | JGI IMG/M metagenome (GOLD analysis project Ga0307982, IMG submission 201847) | Saline water microbial communities from Organic Lake, Antarctica - #989 | ecosystem: Environmental > Aquatic > Non-marine Saline and Alkaline > Saline | place: Antarctica: Organic Lake... | reverse complement strand
AACCGTCAAGCCTGCGCACCAACAAAGGAAGTGCGCATTTGTTCGCACAGTTGACAAGTAGAAAAAAGTGCTGGCTTGCAGCGCTGCGAGCTGCTCTCACGAGCGGTGTCCACCCCCCCCCGATGGGACGAGGTTGATTTGTCAGGTGCCGCCATCTCCAACAAGCTGGCCAAGCAGGTTCCTTACAGAATGCAATCACAGTAATAATTTGCTCATAAGTAGGAGTTGTGCCCCCCTCCCCCCCGCGGGGGCGAACATTGAGCGAGCTGCCCTGTGCCACAGGATGCATGATATTGAGGAGCCCCTCGTTTCCTGGGCCAGCCTTGCCAGCATTTGCCTAGCTTGCCTGACATGCACCCCATTGCGTTTCGTGAAATTCATACATACTATCCTTCTGCCGCACGTATTGCTGAGTGCCGGTGCTCGGGGACCACAGAGCGGGCAAAAGCTGTGGTTGACTTGCTAGAAGCTGGCAGCATGTTGCGAGCTATCCTTTCGCTTGCAATTTGCCTGCCAGTGTCCTGGGCTGGATGTGGCATATACCAGAATGGAACAATGAAGATGCCGCTCGGATTTGATTCCCCTGGTCCGTTACTGAAGGTATGCAGCATGTACATGCGACCAGCGTGCTGCACTGCACTTGCTCGAAATCCGCAGTTTGATTTGGAGGGTGGAGACAACCCGTGTCCGCAATTTTCCCAAGGGGATGATGTCTGCTGCAGTACAACACAAATCAAAGCCCTGAGAACTAATTTTCTCTTGCTGGACGTCACATTCGGATCCCCCGACAACGGAGGCTGCCCGGCATGCTATGCCAACTTGGCCCACGCGTGGTGCGAGCAAACTTGCAGCCCCCACCAAGAGCTTTTTATTTCCCACCCACAAGTCACACAGAAGAAGGGTGTGATCTTTGAGCACATGGTACTTGAGTATGACTTGGCTATGAATCGCGACTTCGCGTGCGGTGTGTTTGACTCTTGTTCAAATACTCAAACAGTCGTCCAAAGCGGCTTCAACGCTGAGGGCCTCTGGAATTTCCAGGGACAGTCCCCGGGTGTCGTAACAACCCAGCAAGTGTACATCAACATTCACTACGATGATGCCCCCCCTCCAGCAGTCATTGGGGGACTCCTCCAATCCTGCAATTCGTACGAGCGCTCGCTGGCTTATGGGGCCAACGCTTCAGTATCAGGCAACACATCATGCCCATGTGCCACTTGCAGTGAAACTTGTATCGCTCCTGCAGGCGGCGCTAGTGGCAAGGGCTCAGCAGCTGAGGTCACTGAGCTGACTAAGTCTCTGTACAGCACATGGTCAGGCTTCCTGTGGCTGCCCGTTGCAATATTCTATAGTGTTCTGCTATTGATTTCAGCCATGCTCACAACCTACAACCACTGTTTCAAGAGCTCGTCCTCCTCTCAAGTGCAGGGCGCCTCTGCAGGGGGCCGAGAGCCGCTGCTGCAAGGGGGGCATGGGGGGGACAGCCTGCACCCAGTGCGGCATCACATGGGCATCAATGACAACGGTACAGAGTGAAAAGCGTGGCGACTGGCCACAGAACTGTCATGTGAAGCCGAACTGGAGCCGACAGGCCGCTTGCAAAAGCCGCGCTTGAGCCATCCCAGCTGCATAACATGTGAAGCAATGCGGAAGCGTTGGAAAATTGCTAGACGCAAATTTTTATATTTTCGAGCATACAAGTGGCTGCAATGTGATGAAATTCCCATGTTGTATTATTTTGCACCCCCATACGATGGCATCGCCCTGCCACGCTCTTCACAGAACCGACGTTGCCAAACGAGAACCGACGAACTGTTGGAGACTGAACCCACTGTTGTGTGTGAATGCAGTCAAAACTGTTCAATATGGCGACCATTCCAATCGAGAGTGCAGCCATGGGCATGCCCAACAAGACTATGCCACAAATGTGTGTGCTCCGTTTCATCCGCGTTTCGTCCTTCACCGCACCGAGTTAAATCGCAGTTTGTGCCCTGAGTGTGGAACCTTGACAGACCCTAACGACGCAAACCTGTGTATTGCCTGCCTTAGGAAGCGTGAGGATATCACAGCTGGGATTCCTAAGCAGCTGACCGTGCACCGGTGCAAGAACTGCTTCAGGTGAGTTTTCTCCGAGAAGTCCTGCAGAACACGAGAATCGTTTTTGAGTTCGTCACGTTCTTACAGATGGCTCCGACCCGGCTGGATGGCTGCTGAGTGGGAAAGCAGAGACCTACTGGCTATTCTGTTGAAGAAGATCCCTGGTTTGAACAAGGTGAAGGTGGTGGATGCTGGATTCATTTGGACGGAGCCTCACAGCAAGCGTGTGCAAGTGAAGCTCACAATTCAGAAAGAGGTGCGTTTTGTGGTGTTGACCTGCCATTCTCTTGCAAATGAGATGATTTTTGCAGGTTATGTCTCGAATCAAGCTTCAGCACACCTTTCCTGTGGAGTTCATCATCGCAGGGCAGCAGTGCGAGGACTGTGCTCGGTCCTTCACTGAGCACACTTGGCGGGCAATTGTGCAAGTGCGCCAGCGTGTCTCCCACAAAAAGACCTTCTTCTACCTTGAGCAGCTCATCTTAAAGCACGGTGCGCACGAGCACGCCACCAACATGGAGCAGCTGCCCGACGGAGTGGACTTCCAGTTTCTGGAGCGCAGTCACGCCACCAAGTTCGTGGATTTCCTGCAGAGCGTCATTCCCTGCACGTACAAGACGTCCAAGCAGCTGGTTTCTGCAGACACCCACACCACCACGTACAACTACAAGTACTCCTTTGTGGTGTTCATCATCCCCATGTGCAGGGACGACTTGGTGCTGCTGCCCCCCCTCACCCAGAAGGTGCTCGGCATGCCCCACCGCCTGGCCCTGATTTACCGCGTCACCAACTACGCGTACGCTGTGGACCCCTGCAGTGTGCAAGTGGGCGACATCAACATGGAGCGGTATGGCAAGGAGCCCTTCCTGGCCATCATGTCGGCCAACCAGCTGACAGAGTACGTCGTGTATGACGTGGTGCCCATCACCATCACAGCCGCAGACGCTGCCAAGGGGCAGGTGCAGCAGCGCCGGAAGCGCGTCTCGCGCCGCAACAAGGGCCGCCAGCTGTCCGCCATCAACGAGTCCGAGGACGTGATCTTCTCAGCACACGACGCATCCAGCGTCGCCGGCTCCGCGGCCCAGGGCGGCGCCGACCAGAGCACCGTGGCTTCCCGCGCAGCGTCAGCCATCGCCTCCCTGGCCTCAGGCAAGAAGTTCAGCAAGAACATGGGCCTCGCCATGGCGCGTTCTGTGGCGTCTTCTGGCCTGGTGAGCGGCAAGTCCTCCGTGGCCACAACTGTGTCAGGGGGGCCTCGTGGGCGCTACCTGCTCGCAGACATCACAGTGGGTCCAGTGGCGGGTGCCGACCCGGATGCCATCATCACCATCCGGTCCCACCTTGGCCATGTGTTGAAGCCAGGCGACATCGCCCTGGGGTACGACTTGAAGCACGCCGTGTACAAGGATGCACACGACGACGAGGACACCATGGTCATGACGGGCGGAAAGAAGGGCAAGTCCAAGGGCAAAGGCAAGGGCAATAAGGGCACTAAGGGCCGCCACGCCCAGCGGGGAGCCGATGAGGACATGCCCGATGTCGTCCTCGTGCGCAAGAAGTACGAGAAGCGGGACAAGGGCGCTCGCAAGTGGAAGCTGCGCTCCCTGGGCATGACCCAGCCGGAGTACGCCCGCCCCCAGGACCTGGAGCGGGAGAAGAAGGAGCGTGAGGAGTTCCTGCAGGAGCTGGAGGAGGACAAGTTCATGCGCTCCACCATCAACATGTACAAGGACCTGAGCATCAGCGACGCACCGGCGCCGGACAAGGCGGCTGCCTCCGGAGGCTCAGTGCTGGGTGCAGACTTGGCGCCAGGCGCGAGCAGTGCCGCTGCTGGTGCAGGCGCCGGTGCCGCCGGGCGTGTTGCCTTTGCCCCCAGCACGGTGGGAGGCACCACCGGACCCAAGGGGGACGAAAGCCCCGAGGTGGGGCTTGATGAGCTGCTGGAGGAAATGACGCTCAGCGACAAGCCTGCGGGAGGCGTCCCCGGTGCCGGCATTTCGATGCCTGAGGTGCAGAGCGACAGCAGGCTGGCAGCCCTGGCTGGGCAGGCTAGCCCGGGGCTCCTAGCTGGCAGCACTGGTGGACGTGGCGTCAAGCGCACCAGCAACGGCACTGAGGGGGCAGTGGACGATGATGATTTGTAGTGTGCTCGGGCTGGAAATGTATCTAACATTCTGTGCCGCTGCCCCTGTCGCAACGCGGGGCCTCGGCTCCTGCTCCAGATCGACACCACGCAGCTCCATGTAGGGTTCTTTTCCCTGCAGGGTCAATAGAATATGAAAACCTTCAAGTTTCTGATCGAAAATCGACCGAGCACACCCTGCAGTGGCGGGTGGCCCCCGCTCCCTGGAACTCCGAAAATCAGAAAGCTTGTCTTGAATGTGTGTCTGGGTGGATTGTGGGAAGTATTTTATGTGCGCCGCTCAAAAGCTCAATTGTTGGTGCAGGTTTGAACAGTTGTGCGGTAGGACTTGCTGCACACGTGCTGCCTGGAAACTGGCAGCTTGAGAGTATCAAATTCATGCCCATCTGCTGCGCTCGCTGCTGGTTTTGGACATGGCAGGTGCTGCACTTAAGGAAGCTGCTTGGAACATACGGGGGGATGTAGTGCATTTCTCGCTGCCAGACAACCCTTCGCACTTGCTACAGGCAGGGATTCCTCTGGAAGTGTCTGGAGTGGAAACAATGGCACTTGGAGCCTCTCAGGTCACCACCAGTGGTAAGGCCTATGCCACCACACATTACTCAGATGGGCGACCAAGGCTGCGAGGTGTGACACTTGATATGTCAGAGGACACGCAACAGCCTAACGCACATCGCTGGCACTCGACCGTGCGATTTCAGGGGGCGGAGTACAGCCTGGGGTCATTTTCCGCAGCAGCCTCGGCTGGTCTGGCATGGGACGCTGCAGCTTTGGCACTTGTGGGCACCGAAGCCGCCACCAACTTCCCCATGGGAGTTTGTGTTCACGGTGCCATTGCTTTGTACGGGCCTTCCTCCAAGCAGCTGAAGCTCCCGGGATACACAAATGAGGCCAGTTTGAGCCAAGACTTTCCAAGGACTTTGCGCGCAACTGCTTCAGCTGCACCTACAACTAGTGTACCAGGAAGCTCAAATTGTGCAAATATACTGGATATGGTGCCTCCTTCTGTGGCAGCTCAGGCACAGTACCACAATAACCCAGACCTTGCTTTGACAGTGGATTCCACGCTTTGGCTGCTGGGAGCTGCGCCAGAATTACGTGCAGGGGCCGCAGGCGATGCCAAGCGCCCCCAAGAGGCCCCACGCACACCAACCTACTCTGCATCAGGGGGGGGGCGTTCCCCACGAACCCCTCATTCTGCCCGCCGTCGCTTGGCGTCAGCGGCGGCAGCTCTCGCAAGCCCGAGCCACAAGCCTTGGACAGAGGGCAACAACACTGAGGGTGGAACAGCTACGGAAGGCACTGCATCTGGTCCAACGCGCTCTCGAAGTGGGTACAGGGGGGTCACATACATGCCACGGCAGGACCGGTGCTGGCAAGCGCGCATCTTCCACTCTGGCAAGTTCGTTTACTTGGGGGTTTACCGCGAGGCAGAGGAAGCTGCAGCTGCATACGATGAAGCTGCCAGACGCCTCAAGGGCTACTCAGCTCGCCTGAACTTCCCTGGGCCAGGTGAGAGCGGCGCCACTCCGCGCAAGGATGCTGCACCTGCCCTGGAGATGCCCAGTACAGTGTCCCAGTCTCATGGTGCCGCCCCCATGCTGCGCCACAGCCTGCAGGTGACCCTGCCGCCTGGAACATGGGGCACCACAGGAGACGCTACCATCTTGGGCTCCCTTGTGCACAGCGTTCTGCCAAGCACTGCCCCTGGGCAGGCTGCCAAGACCGAGACACGCGGCTGGGTGCCGCAGGCGTGGTTCCTGGTGCCACCGGCAGCAGGCGGGAAGCGAAGCCGGGAGGTGCCCCAGCACAAGAGTGATGCGCCGGCGCAGCTTCATGCGCTGCAAACAGCTTCACCAATGCGGGTGCGGCTGGGCAGAGGGCCCCAAGCCAGCGCTTCCTCGGCTGCGCCCGAAGCCTCGGCGACGCAGCACAGGCGGGTGCAGCGTGTGCCTGGGACTTCAGTCGTGCAGATTCCGTATAGTAGCCCGCCTGTGTTTGTTCACACAGATGGCTTTTACAAGTACGCCCTGCCTGGCTCCCACAGTTTTGACCCACTTGAGGTCACCAGTGTGGGGGCTTCCTACACCCATGCACCCCCCCCCCCTTTCAAGGTGTACCCCAGCAACCATGACCCAGGTGCATGGGGCGACGGACATCCAGCTGCAAACCGTAGCACACAGTTCCCAGGGGTGTGTAGGGGGCGCCCCAACTCCGTGTCAGGGGACCCACAGTGGTACGTGGCAGTGGAGAGGGTGGGCACCACTCGCTGGCTTGGGCCCTTCCCTTCTGAGGCAGAAGCGGCCCGGGGAGGCGACGTGGCCAGGCTGGTGCTTGAAGGACACAGCGCACAAACCAGCTTTCACTGGGACAAGGGCCTCTTTTTCGCCCCAGAAGTCGCCGCGTTTGCGTCAGTGACCCCAGTCTCCCACGCTGCGGACAGCATTTATGCTGCACTGGGTGACTTGAAGAGTTCGCTTCTCCAGGCCGCTCGGGCTGCAGCTGCAGCTGAAGACTCCGGTGGCGATGTGGACAGCGATCAGGATGGCAGCTCTGAAGGGGGTGCTCTGGAGCTGTCAACCCCCCCCAAACGGAGAAGGCGGGGTGGTAGCGTCAGCATGCCCACTGCTGATGGATACCGTACAGTGCCCTTGTCGTCACTGACCACTTCGCCACACGCCATGCGGCAGGCCCTTTCACCTGGCAAAGCTCCTGGCGGCAAGCCCAAGCTTAGCCAAGCTGCTGGCAGCTCAGCCAGCGGCACGCTGCAATTGGCCACACAGCAGTTTGACGATGCGCGGCTCAGGGCTTTGAGCGCAGCGGCATTTCTGGACTCAGCACAGACGGGCAGCAGTGCGCCCATATCTGACCCCACGGCTGCAGTGCCCGGCCTAGGTGAGCAATGGGGACAGGGAACTATCAAACGTGTGTAGGGCACACAATAAATGCATTTATATGGATGGTGCGTGCCGTTCACGGCTGTGCTTGGCTGCGCAGACTGCTCGAGCCCAGCACAGCCGAGGCAGCAGCGCCAACAGCAGCCATGCAGTTCACGGCTTGCGCTGTGGGCAGAGACAGCAGGACTTCTGTGGCATGTGCATCCTCTGCAGGGGGGCCAGACGGTAGCATTGGTGCAAGAAGGGATGTGGGCACCAGTACAGGCATGCCCCGCCCAGAGCAAGCAGCCACCGCCGCTGCCGCTTGCTTCGCGGCATCAGCAATCTGCTGCGCCGCTGCGTCCAGCGCATCCACACGCCAGCCACTCAAGGCCCTCAGCAGGCGCCGCTGCAGCCTGCGCCGCTGCTTGCGCAAGCTGTGTGTGATGGCATCGTCCCACACAGTGTTCACCAGGGGGGCCTGCTGCTCCAGGGGGGGGGCGTCACCCCCCCCAACTTCAGCAGGGTCCCCAGATGCACAGGCCTTGCCCTGAGAAGCTGACTCATCCTGCTCACCAGACTGTGACAAGTGCACCATGGAACCGTCTGCAGCCCGTCGCCGCTTCTGTGCCCCCTCCACTGGGACAGCCTGGCTGTCCTGGGTACCGCTTAGGCCACCTTTGCGACCGGATGCCGGCTCGGCGATGGAAACATCTGCCAGCAGCGGTGACAGAGCATCGGCAGTTGTGGCAAGTGTGGTGTCTTCACAGCTGTCTTCGCTGCTACTTTCCCCTGAGTCGTCAGAGTCCTGGCTATCCTGCTTTGCTGCTCCATCGTCACTTCCCTGCGCACCTTGGTCATCCGAGTCCCGCCCTGCCTCCAACTGGGCCTGCTTCCGCTTCAAGGCTCGCAACTCCCGCATGAGGCGGTCTGGGTCAGCCACCACGACGCCCTTGGGGGGCGGGGAGCTGCCGCCCCCCGTAGCGCGAGCCTGCTCCAGCAAGGCATCCTCGCCGCCTGCAGCAGCGGGGGCAGCTGCAGAACTCGCCAACGCCCCCAAGGAGCCCAGCGCAGCGGGTGAAGCGTGCAATCCGCGCTGCACACGGGCACGGGGTGGGGCTCTACGGCGCACCGGCCGTTTCCGGGCAGGCTGCTTGGCTTCCTCCGCTCTGCGCCGTGTCGCGATTTCTTCACAGCGCTTCAGCAGCCCCCCGCCCACGCGCCGATCATAGGTGCGGGACATGGTGTTGGCTATATCTCGCATGCTGTGTGCTGCTCTGACAATGGCCTGGCCCTTCTGGTCGCTGGGCGGGTTGTAACGGCGAGCGTTGGCCAGGATCAAGTCCAGGTCTGCCCCAAACTCTGCATAGCTGAGGTACGCCCCCTCATCCACCTTTTCGTTCATGGTGCTGAGATCCATGGGCTCTTGGATCACATCGTAGTAGTCTGGCACTTCCTCAGGGTCCACTGGACGAGCCAGCGCCCGCAGCTTTCGGTCCTTTGCCAGCTCGGCGAGGACCTGCCGCAGCAGCACACGCAACTGGGTCAAGCGCCGATCCTCTCGGGCCATCAGCTTTGCCATCTCTTCGGCGCTTGGCTTGGGGGGTGAAGGGGGGGGCGGCGGCGGCAGCTCCTCCAGGGGCTGTGTGCTTCTGTGCCGCTTCACAGCTCGACGCAGCGCAACCCTGCTCGCGCGACCGGCGCCAAACGTCTCAACCTGCACCTGGTCTGGGGCAGATGGGGCACTTGCTGGCAGGTGGCTAGTTACTGTCTCCAGTGCCGCTGCCAAAGTGCTCTGACTGCAGGGCAAACCTGCACTGGAAGCAGCCGATCCGCTGGGGGCTGGCGCAGGCGGCAGCGCTGCATCAGTATGCAGCGGCACAGCGGCATTCAACGTGGCTTTGACGAATTCGTCCAGTTGCTCACTTGAGGGCGGGCGCAGCCACACCGTGACCCTCTCCAGCCGTGCAGCCAGACTCTCCGATGCTGCCTTGGTGGAGTTCTCAGCTTGGCGTTGCAGAGGCTGGGTCAGCGATTTGATGGCTGCTGATAGCAGACTGTGCATGCTGGAGGATTGTCCCGCAGGGGCACTCGCACCAGTGCCATGTGGAACACCAATGGGAGAAGGCGGAACAGCACCAGGTGAGAACGAAAATGCTGGAGGTGATGCCAAGTGCCTGGTGCTGCCCTGCTTCAATGGCGAGTCTGTGCCGCCGGTGCCAGCGGAGGCAGCCTCGCTGGCAGCAACGAGGGGCGGCGCAGGCATAGCCAGCAGAGCTGGGGGCACCTCCTGCAGGGCAATGGGGGGTGCCAACAGCTTCATCAAGACACTGGGCGGGGGGCTGTCTGATGCCTCGAGCGTCGCCAGCATCAACACTGGTGCTGATGGGGGCATGCTGGCCAGGCCATCCACCAGAGCCGCCCTGCCCACATCGTCTAAGGCCTCCCACTGCGCCCCGATCGATGGCAGGAAGAGGATGCTGGGTGCTTGGCTGCGAGAAGAGGCGATGCGTGTCGATATGAGCGACGCCAGTGGCTCCCCCACTGAAGTGCGGTCGGACATCAGCGCCTGCAGGCTGATTTCAAACACGGGAAGGTCTTCAAGCGCATGCAAGACAGCACTGGCCACCCGTCTGGTGGCAGAGGCAGCGTTTGGCACCTGGGAACTTGAGTGCGCACACTGCTCCTGGCGTAAAATCAACCGGGGTGCAGTTTGTAAGCCCCTTGTAGCTGCTTGCAGCACCGTGCGCAAATCAAGGGGGGTGGCTGGGGGCTGTGCGGGAAACAAGGGGGCACCTGCGCGAGCCACTGCAGATGCCGCGGCCTCCGCTTCGGCTTTTGTGGGGCCATACATACCACCCATGACCACTGTGTCATCGCTGTCGTACAGGTAGGAAGCCACCGATGCAGCATCGTCGTCACCCCCCCCCGCGCCGCTGCCGGGGGGCTGGGGAGCAGGCACACCTGTGGCATTTGCGGAATGTGTGCAGTCCAGACACGCCTTCACTTGTGGTACGGGGAAGCTTGTTCGAATGGCAGCCAGGGTTTGCTGCAGCACCGGCCCCAGCAGCCCTTGCAGGTGCTGCGGCAGCGCCACCCCAGGTGTGCCTGAGACACGGGCGGATGTGGGAACGACAGAGCGCAGCGCGCCCACCCAGTCGCCTGCAGTAACACGTATGGCATCAGTGTCAATGGCCAGCTTGGCATCTGTGGTGTACACTTGAGGGTACCGTCTGCGCACAGCTTGCACCGCTGCCTCAGCACACAGTGCCCGCAAGTCTGCACCACTATAGCCCCCCGTGAGGTGGGCTAATTGCTGCTTGAAGGACGGCGCTAGAGGCGGGTCCCAGGCTTTGGTGTGGATGCCCAGGATCTCGCTGCGGCTGTTTCCCCCCGGCAGCCCAAAGGCCAGCTCCCGGTCAAAGCGCCCAGGGCGGCGCAGCGCGGGGTCGATGGAGTCTACTCGGTTTGTGGCGCCAATCACAATCACTTGGCCGCGATCATCCAGTCCGTCCATGAGCGCCAACAGTGTTGCCACAATGCTGGCGTGGATCTGATCCTGGCGACTGGAACGCACAGGCGCCAGGCCATCTAGCTCATCAAAGAAGATCACGGCAGGTGCGTGCGCTGCAGCCTGCTGGAACAGCAGACGCAGCTGTCGCTCAGCCTCACCGACCCATTTGCTTAGACAGTCGGCACCCTTGCGCATGAAAAACGCCACTTGGCGCCCCCCAGCCGAGGCAGAGGCAGCGAGGGCCCTGGCCACCAAGGTCTTCCCTGTTCCGGGTGGACCATGGAACAGCACCCCCTTTGGAGGCTTCAACCCGAATTTACCGAACACCTCGGGGTACAGCAGTGGCAACGCCACAAGCTCTTTCACAGCACGCACGTGCTCCTGTAGGCCTCCCACTGACGCCCACGTCACAGGGGGGCCCATCGATGCCATGGGGGCTGCGTCAGCTTTCGCTGCATCTCCAATGTTCAAAGGCTGCAAGCCAGCGTCCTTTGCATCTTGGCGCTTTTGCTCTTTGCTGAGGGCACTTTCGTGGGCATTACGGGAGTGACCAGGGCGGGGGGGGGACACCATCCCCCCGTCCACCTGCATGCCGCGGGGGGGTGAATCACTGTCCTCGTCCTCACTGTGCCCTTGACGCGCTTGGCGGCGATGGCGCGAAGTCGAGTCGTCTGAAGACGACCCGTGGATGGCTGCTCGGGCCCGCATGCGAGCCTCCTTGCCCCCCCCCTGACCAGGGCCCTCAGCCATGGAGTCACTGGTGCTGCTGTCGTCTGACCCCTCGGGGGCGTTGCGCCAGCCGGCAGCGCTGCCTGGCCGCCATGCGGCATGCCCACCGCGAGGTCGGCTGCGAGATCCACCACGCATAAAGTTGCCTGCGTCGTCGTCGCTGTGCGACGCACTGCGCCGGGTGGAACGACGTCCCGTCCCCGGTACGCCAAATCGTCCCATTGCTCGCCCAGAACGAGTTCGACGAGAACTGCCTGAATTGAACCACTGACCGCGGCGGGCAGCTGCTTCTCTAGCAACTGCCTCCTCCTGCTGCAGCTCCAGGAACCCCGTTGGCTTTCGCTCGCGAGTGGAGCGGCGCTTGCCGCCGTCCAGGACAGTGCCCCCCTCCAGCTGCTCGCCCACCCGCACATCCCCGTCGGAGTAGTGTGCGTGGCGTGCCGCTCTGCGGCGTGCATGTGAGCTTGCAGCATCTGACTGCCCGTCTTGTGCATCCCCTGCGCTGCCAAGGCTATTGTCTGAGTCGTTGTCCGACCCCTTGTGGGGCATTGACGAGGCCTGGGTGAAGCTCGATTGCCGCGATGAGCGGCGAATCCCGGCACCAGCCATGGCAACTGTGTCAGAATCTGACGAAGATTGGTGGTCAGATGATTTATCATCACTCCTGTTGCCGACAGGAGAAGCAGCCTGTGTCTTGCCGGCCTTGTGTCGCGCACCAGCCGCAGCCTCTCGCGTTCCAGAATTGCCTCGAGCTGCAGAAACCAACGAACTAGAAGATCCTTCTGAGCTTGATCCACTGCTTTCACTTGTAGCGTCCGCACCTTGCCTACTCTTGTGTGGCGGGGTCGACGGGCTTGCGGTCTTTGAGCTCGAATTTGAACGACGCCGACCTTTTGTGCGTGCCGCTTCGCGAGCACTGAGCGCGAGAGCTTTCTGCAATTCGACATCACTATCTGAAATCGTTTCATCTTTGGCATTGCCCGCCCTTTGGCGTCCGATTGCTGCCCTGGTTCTTCGAGGCATCTGAGCAAAGGCATTCAAAATTCCATGCCGTATAGATTCAAGCCAACGTGGCGAGAGTATTGGTGCACCCCCTTCATGCAGACGAAGAGAAGTCGGACATACCTTCAATCAATTGAATCTGCGCCTGCTGCGAACTATACAAGGAGGAGTCTTTGCCACGAGCTTGTTGTCAAATTTCACTCGGACAAGGCAATGAAATGAGAAGAATACTTCCAATCCAATTTAAAGCCTGGAGAAGAGCTTAACCCAAAAGAAATCAAGCCATCCGATCAAACCAATGCAAGTGCACATGAAAACTGGCTTCATTGGCCCCAAGGCCTACCTGGCTGCATATCCTGTTGCGAGAGGGGATAGGCTGCTTGAGGGGGGTCCGTGGGCCTCTTCTCGTCGTCTCGCCTCACCAAATTGAAGTCTCACCAGAACATCCACCTGAATACATCTCCTGGTGCCTATGTGTTCGGTGGAGTGGATACCAAGCGTAGCCTACAGGTCAGAGTTGGCGAAGTATTGCAAAATGCCATGCATTCAAGCACTCCCAAGTACTCACCACCACCACCACTACCGCTATCCTCTACTACCCACTTCCAGTACTGCTGCTGCACCCAAGCACCACGCAGCGCACGCACACCACCCCAGTCAAACCAGGACGAGCGCACACACCACACGCAGCACAGCACCACCACAGCTGACGCCCGCCAGCACTGAC
>Ga0307982_1003215_pt1 | contig 13092 bp, 9 predicted proteins | sample OrgLakmetagen989_FD_201847 | JGI IMG/M metagenome (GOLD analysis project Ga0307982, IMG submission 201847) | Saline water microbial communities from Organic Lake, Antarctica - #989 | ecosystem: Environmental > Aquatic > Non-marine Saline and Alkaline > Saline | place: Antarctica: Organic Lake... | reverse complement strand
CCCTCTCCCTCCTGAATCATTCCGCACTTGCTTTGTTTGCGCAACGCACGCGCATTCCCACTTCTGCCCGCAGCATTGGCTTCTGTGCCATTTGGGTTTGTATTAGTTCGAGTTCGAGTTCCTTTTCAGCAATATAGGAGTAAATATGCGATGCCTATTTTAAAAAGGGAAAACCACCGCCACCAAAACCAATTCTGAGTGCCACGCGGAGGACCCGAGCTTGCTCTAAACCCAGCGGCTTCGCAAGGCAATGCCGTTTTATTTATTTGCCTACAGGCGCTCCTACTTAGTAGCCCTTCGCAATCACAACGAAACCTTTTCCTTTTGTCTTGGTTGTTTTTCTGAATTAATATGTGTATATTTGCGCCGTCCATGTCTCAAGTCCACACATTTTCATAAGGCTGAGATGGCGATTGCGATAAATGACACCACGGATAATACCATATTCTAGTACCATAGGTGTATTGGAGTTTTTATGGGATTTAAGTAGTGGTTTGGTAGTTGGTATGGGTTGATAAGCCGCCACCACAAAGACCCTCCTGATCTCCATCCAGTTATAAAAGCTCCTCAGAATTGAAGGCCAGCTGCAGATCCCGAGGACCCCCGAATAGGCTAGTTTTAAAAAAAAAATCTAATCAATCTCGTCGTTAACAGTCCGGCGCCTTTGGGTGGGTACCTGGGAGATATCACAATTTTGAGAGGACAGTTAACGATTATCGCGCTTTCAATTCCTTTTACCTGTTGCTGAGTGGCTGCTGAACGGGGTGCTCGCGTTCCTGTGGCAGCGGCGCGATATGCGTAGCGGGGAGGAGCTTGCGGTGTCCCTCCGCCAAAAGGACCAGCGAAGCTTCCTGGGGCTCCACCAGACATGGCTGCGCGAGCTGATACGCAGTAGAACAAAAAAGTAAACCATATTGAAAATAACAACGGATTCATACTTCGCACGAACAAAAGTAAAGAAGTCGTCATTGCGCTTACCATAATGCTGCAGATATACCCAAGCGAGCTCATAAGGTACGAGATGAGGAAAGTGAACCACGACAGCGCCAGCAGCAATGCCGCACACGTGGCACACGATAGAGTTAGTCGGAGCAATCGCATACATAATAATCAGCTCTACCCACGTCGCATACTTGGCCGCAACTGAAAAGAAATAGACGCGCACTTGCCCCTCGTGATTATCGTACACAATATATTTGAAGGCAAACAAGACTGCGCTGAACCCAGTGAAGCAGTGGTGCCCGAAAGTTGACCCGAGTCCGAGGGAGGTGGCTAAACCCCACGTTAAAAGCATGAACCCATGCGCAAGCACCAGCATCATGATACACAAGCAGCCAAAAGGCCCAGATCCAAGGGCCGTCTCAAGGCTGCCGCCTTTGTATAGGAGCGATGCCATGTTATAATACAAGTGATAGTCATTGACATGCACGAATGCAGAGCCCCAAAGGCGGAGTAAGGCGTGTCCGTAGTCTGCAATGGCTAAAGAGTAACTCACGGCCGCTGGATCTAAGCAAATAGACGAGAGATTGTGATTCAGAAAAGGGATAGCAGCAGGCTCCATGTGTGCTACAATCTGAAATGCCATAAGTCCTAGGGTGACAACAGGCTTATATGGCAGCTGCTCGATATGCTGCCACAGCTGCCCAAGGAGGAGAAGCAGCGTGAAGCGGTCTGTGTGAACTTCTCTTCTGCGGCGGTCCTGCATGTGTCTAGCCGCTCAATTTTTCGTTAGCCCTCTTTCACTATTATTTAATATGTTCTGTACTGCAGTCAAGGACAAACTAAATTAATTCCAAGCGATAGTCAGTTAAAAGACACGTGTGGAACTACTCGAAAACGAAGCAACTTGCACACGGATACTGCTAGCCTAGGGAAGGCTACAGAGTCAAGCAGGGAAGCTTAAATCTACCTCTAGTAAGATATTTCAAGCACAGCACAGTAATTGTTGTCGTCAATCTAGTTTAGAGCTAGCTAGCTACCCCTGGCCAGTTAGCTACAGAAGCTAAGTAATAATAGCTGAGCTGTATACTTATTATAATAATACGAGAATGAAAAGATTCCAAAAACCTCCTCGTAAAATAAAAATCTCAGAAATTTCTCGCCAGAGAACCGGCGCACTTCTTCTCAAGAAGTCAAGAAGCAGCTGTACATCCTTCAGAATATTTTTGAAAACTGTCTTCTGAGGGGTTCTCACTAATCCGACGATTTGTCGTCTATAGCACAGGAGTACAATTTGCTTCATCTACAATCATGATAGCTCTCATGTCCAAAAATATTCCCCTGATGAGAAAGAAGGCTTCTTCAAAGGGTCGGAAGGTGCCGGCGAAGACGACAAGTAGGGTTGTGGCACCACGAACCGAACAAGAACCACTGAGCACGCGGGAACGAATTCTGAAAGCACAGGTACGCCCATACCTCCATAACTTCCTGAAGTATTATATTACTTTGATTACAGCATTTGCGCATGTGCTTGTGTGGTCCTTTTAATACCCTAGGCTGAAATGGATCCAAGGAACTTTGCGCCGACTCCGCACAAGCGGAAAGCATTCTCAGCTTGCAGTCTCGATGATGAAGACAGTGACGCTGACAATAACCATGACAAAGAAAACAATTCGTCCAAGACGGTTCGTCGAGGTCAACGGCATACATCTCTTCGAAAGTCGCTTCCTTTGAAATCCCTGTCGAGAGCACAGGCAGCGGCACCTCGAAGCGCTTTGAAAAGCTCCAAAGTTGATTCGGTCCGCATGAAAAGCGTGGCGTTCCACATCAACGCCAACACTGACTCCGAATATTCTGACAAAGAGCAAACGTCTACATCTGACACAAAGCGTTCGGCAGTAAAGAAGAAAATGAGCTACGCTGAGGAAAGCAGTAGTGATGATTCTTCGAGTAGTGACAGTGACAGTGACAGTGATGCAGAAGACTTCGAGACGGAGAACACACAACCCAAAAAGAGTGTTTATGACTTTTAGGCCGAAATCTGCCACATAATTTATATTTGAAATGGAAGTTGCTATAAATTTGAAATGGAAGTTGCTAATGAACTCGATAAGCAACTCAATATCATGCATCGGTTTCGATGCCAGTAAAACGTAGGAGTGCGACAGTGCCAGTGCCAAGGATAAAGCACATGGCTCTATCATTACAGACAAAAAAGTGATTCCTCTTCTTGCGACTCCCAGTTTTGAGTTATGTATGCCGTTATTGCGCTTCAGAGCTAGCGAGAGTGAGAGCTAGTTGTATGTTGTAGTTTATAGGGTGCTCAGTGCTCAAAGTTGAAAGCATGAAAGGCAGTATTTTATATGAATGGGGGATCGGGGTTTCTATGAAGAATTCTCGATGACTTCCATCTCTACAGGCCACAACGGAAGTGCTCATTGTTTGAATTTATTTCTAGTGCAAGTGCGTTTGAATTCTTTCGACGAACAAATGGATTACAAGGCACGCCCTTCAGTTCGAGAAAAGCTTCTGATATCGCTGTTGGTGGGCGGAGGCTCAAATGCAAGGGTGTACGGTTTGTTCGAGGCCTTCACGCCATTCAGCCGTTGCTTCACGGCATCGTAGGCAGCACGCGGCCCCACCGGTTTCCCGTCAATGGCGCAAAGCCGCCACCCTACTGTGACTTCCCCCGCCAGAGCCACTCGTTTCCCTGCGTTGACCTTGATGACTGCGCCCCCGTCCGTCCAGACAAAGCCCGGCCGCTCCCCACCGGGCACCTCAACTTTCACCAGCGACCTCGCCCCCTGCACGATGTGCGCATAGGTGGCGCCAACACCAAGGAGAGCCGAAGGTGCGGGTGACACGTCGGGAACATTGCGCTTGACCAGTTGCTGCTTGAGGCGCTTTGCGAGGGCCAGCTCCATTTTGAAATCATCGGCTGCAGCTTTGCGCCGTGCTAGTTCAAGTTTTTGGAACCTTGCTTCCTCTTTTGCTGCCAGCTCTTCTTTCAGCCGAATGCCCTGCTCAACACGACGCGCAAGCCGTTCTTTTTCCATTGTTTCAGCATTTTTGCGTTTTTCCAGTACTGCTCTATCTTGGTCTTGAACGCGTTTTTGATGCTCCGTCTTCTTCAATTCTACCGCTGATCCTTTCTTCTTTTCTGTTGCCAATGGCGATGACCGCGGGCTCTTTTGGCCACGTTTTCCACTTTTCTTTTTCTTGTTCTCAAACAAAGCTTTCGCCTCAAGAGGATCATAGAACTCTGGCGCGTATGGAGTTTTGTGTTCCGTGACTTTCTCAATCTCACGCATGAGTTCATCTATTGACCTCTCGCCTTTGGCTCGCAATATTTCTTCCGTGGCCGCAAGGGCCTCAAACTGCCGTGAGATTACCTTTGCCTCTTCGGCAGCCTTCGTCGTCGCGATTCGCTCATCATTCGAGAACTCGATCAACGTCTCTTGCATCTGTGAGCGTGGAGTGCGGTAACTTCTAAACTTCTCCTCGTCACTACTGCTGTCCTCGTATTCTTCGGTGACTTCCTGAGTTTCTTTTGCAAATGCGACGAGTGCCTCGACGTCTGATTGTTGCTGCTCTGGCGAGCTCGCAAAAGTTGTCGCTGGTACGTCGTACCCTGCACCGTCATCATTACCAGAAAGCTGCCCCAGTGCGTGCTGCATCGCTGCCAAACGAAACACCTGAAGCTCGATCGAGGAAAGGCCTACGGCAGCAACCATGAGCTCGTTGGAAGCGTGCGATTCGTCGCATAAGGTCCCCATTGACCGAAGGCCGTGCTTCACACAGGTGGTCCAATATCGAGCCAATCCCAGCGAATTCAAAAAAGCCTACGGCAGAGCAAGATGGTATCGATGTGAGTAATGTGATCATTTTTTCAAAAACACAATCGAAGAATGGCGAAAACTCACATGGGCTTCTGCTTCTTCGCCACTGAGGTCCAAGAAATCTCCACCATAATCATCCGAATCGGAGCTACTGTTGGTCTGGTCGCTGCTGTCGCTACCCGAGCTGCTGTCGCTACACCCTGAATTGTCGCTATGAGCATGCCTCCTTCGAGCTGGTCCAGTTATAACTCTTACGTTCCTCGAAACAGGTGACCGAGTCGGCCCACTCAAAATTCTGACGTTTCTCGAAGCCGACAACTGCGGCCCTCGTTGATTTTGCGGCTGCAAAGCCCTGCCACGAGTGTGACCTATACTGGGACCTACAGGAGCCGCTAACTCTCTCGCCCTCTTTTCCTCTGCAAGGCGCTTCGATTCCTTTTCTGCCTCCAATTTAGCGGCTTTATCCCTCTCGAGTGCTTCTTTAGCCAATTTGGCTGCCACAAACTGTTCAGCTTTTGTTTGGCGCTTCAGTATGACCTTCCGCGCCTTCAATGCCCCCACTTCCTTCGCTTGAGTCGCACGACTTTCAGATTTCTCAGCAAAGACCGCCAATTGGGCCAAAGCTTCTCGTTTCCTCGCCGCGCGCGCTTCGGGATCCTCGACAGGAACTGAAGTTGCGGCGTCGTTCACTATCGCAAGCCGGTCAGCTCTGAAAGTAAATGTTACCTCCGCGCCTGCGGTTGGGGAGTAGAAGAGCACCTCGACATCGCCTGAATCATCATCGTGCACGCACAGCACCGTGCCAACCGTCCCAAAAGGTAAATCTGCGTCGGCACTTTTCCAGGTGACTTGATCTCCAGGCTGCAAAGGAGAGTTTGAGAGCTTAAGGCGGGCTTGAAAGTCGGCACGTTTCTTTTTGATGGCCGAGCCCGAGAAAAAACTCTTCCTCTGGCCCATGCCCTTCACCGCACCATCAGCAATCAGTTTGAATAATTTTATGAACTCAAACACGTCCACGCTGCCACTCTCATCAACGTCAGCAAGTTTGAAGGCAGCGTCGAGGTCGGAGTTAGAAGGTTTATCAGACGCGAGCAGCCTCGCAACAAGAGCTTTAAATTGTGCTCTATCAAGCCCCACTTCCATTGAACCACCTGCATCTGTGACAGCCTGGTGAAATCGCGCGCGGAGGTCGAAAGCTGTGAGACCATCGACTCCTTCCTCGGCAAACGTAGCCGTTGATTTCTGGTTGGCTCCATCGTTTCTTTTCATTTTCTCGGTAATCAGCCGTCAAACGTAAAGCGGACTCGTAAACAAACTGCTAGGGTTTTATTCGTAAGCTTTTCTTCCCTGCTTTTCGTTAGCCCTTCCGAATCACAGCGCGAACGTAATAGCATCACCTATGGCCAGAATCAAAGAGCAAGCTAGAACTGAGGAAACCATACTCTTTCACTCTTTGAACGTCTACTTGTGGCTCAGTTTAATTGTAATTGATGAAATACTCGCATTGATGAGCTATAGAGTCAACTGTCTAGCTCTAGAAATACGGTACGGTAGTCTAAGTAGCTATAGTACAGTAGCTATGCTAAAGCATACGAGAATGAGCCGATGACCGACCCGAACTCGAGAACAGCCAGCAACCAAAACTGACCAATCAGCCTGTCCAACAAACGGTTGAACGCATTAACCTTCGCCGACCATTCGCGGCTGGCCGTTGAGAGCTTCACCTGTCTACCGATATTCCTACGAAAGTTATCAATTTGACGGCAGAATCATTCCTGTTTCAAAGCCCCTGAGGTTCTGATCATATCAGTCGTAGGAGGGTTTGTGCGAGCTTGTAGTAGGGACTAGTAGAGGAGGCACCGTTGCTATAGCCGTTTCTCTTTAGGAACGGCATCACCATCGCCCAAGATGGCTGATAGTGCTTCAGGCTCTCCGACGGCGTCTTTTGGGCGACGGTCTAGCCGCGTGTGGAACAACGAGGACCAAATGCTGTCGCCGGACCAATCCTTGGAGGCTCTCAGCCCCACGCCGTCACCTGGAGGCTCGATACGCCCGAGCTTCCAGGCGCTTGCGTTTAGAGCGGCCAGTAAACGGCGGTCTAGTGCTATGAATTGGGACGCAGCTCTGGCTGCAGTCGCAGCTTCTGCTGCCGCGTCTGCAGTCGGTGCTGCGGCTCTCGACGAAGAGGAGGATGTTGAGGATTCGGGGGCTGAAGCTAACGCAATCTCCCCATCAGGCTCTGTCAAATCAGCTGAAAGTGCCCCGAAGAAGATGTCAGGAATTGGGGCTTTGTTTGCCAAGGGGGCCGCCGAGCTTAACGCAGAACCTCTGTCGCCCCAGCAGTCTATAACGTCGAGCCGGCACAGAGCGACGCCGTTAAGATCGGTCGCAGAGCTGGAGGAAATCGGCAACGTCATGGACGAAGACTTGAGTGATTCGTCAGAGTCAGAGGGCAGCGTGTCGCAGGACTCTGACGCACGGCTCATTCAAGAGCGTTTTGACATGGGGCGACGCACCATGAGCGAGGGCGCAGAAGCGGTCTCGGCGTTTACTTCGTTTCTGATGCACCATCACGAGGCCGATGATGTGGATGACTTGAAGCTCAGCCCCATCGTAGCGCACCGATGGCGTTGGTTCGTGTACTCCTTGGTGCACTTGCGGTTCGCAGACTGTGCCGAGCAGCAAACCGTGGCGCTGCATCGCCACGGCCACTACCCCATGGCGACGGAGCTGGCGCTGGCAGACGACACCAAGCCAGGCGGCCACAGCAGCAGCAGCAGTGACTCGACCAACGGATCAGTGGACGTGGGGCCGGTGCCTGGCGATCGCCCGACGCGCCGCGCCTCCTTGTTTGGCAGCGTGATTGGGACCTACCATTCGGGGATCCAGGAAGGCCACGTGTCCCTGGTGCATTGTTTGGGCGATGACGTGGCCGACGTGTCGCAGGCCCTGCGGGTGCGCAAGAGCAAAACCATGCACCGGGTCCAGAAACCTCCCCTGTACTTCGACGACATGCCGGGCCACACTCAAGAGCCAAGGCGGCTGCCGGCGGGCGGGAAAGACGCCGCCGGAGTGGGGGGTCTGTTGGCAGCGCTGCAGAAGCATTCCACGCGCAAGCTAGAAGCCGCCATCGCCGAAGCGCAAGCGAAATTAGTGGCGAAGAGCCACAGCAGCCTGCTGTCGATGGCAAGCGACCACGGTGGCAGCAGCAACGACTTACTGAGCGAAGGTAGCCCCAAGAAATCGCCAACCAAGCGTCCATCGGTGGTGTCCATAGCAGTGGAAAAAAGAGACACGATCCACACCCAGAACAAGAAGCACCAGAAGCGCATGACGATGCTCTCCAACGACTTGCAAGCAGTGATGGAAGCGCAGCACGCCGCTCACATGGCGCTGGTGATGGAAGAGCAGCGGCAGCACAAGCTCAAAGACATGATGGACCGGGTTCACGAAACCGCTGAGTTTCACATGCCGCGCCCTCGGGACCTGTTTTCGATGCTGCGCTTCCAGTACGACCCCGAGGGGCTCGCCCACCCGGCCAACCAATTTTACACCCCCGCGAACCTCCTTCGCCGCGAAGCGGTACGTTGCGGTCTTTTTCATATGTATACTTCTATTGGCTCTTCTCATTACCTTCTTGTGGCACTGTCGAGGCTTGAGGCCCCTCTCGTTTCCTTGATTTTTGTACAGCGCTTATTTTTCTTGTAGTCCTGAAGCACATCCGTTATTCTGCTCACCCAATTCATACATCACACCATACCCTCGCACTATTCCTTGTGTCCAGGTGCGCTACGACGACGCGGTTCAGCTCATGCTGCGAAGCATCTGGCGCGCTACGGACGTGGACAACAGCGGCGCGATTGACCGGGCCGAGTTCTACGAAATGCACTCCAAAATCACCTGCGCTCTGCTGGGGCGAAGCGTTGGTGACAGCACGATGCGGATGTTCTTGGCGAAAGAAGATTGGGAGTCGGACTGCAAAGGATTCAAGACACTGAACCGACAGCGCCTGGAAGACTGCTACTTTACCTTAGCCGACCGATTTACGTCGGGGATAGACGTGAAGGAGTACACGCTGTTCCTGAATCGTTTGCTGGGGCGCATTGTCACTTTTGACAGCGAAACGGGTGAAGTAGGGTTCATGTCGGAAGAAGACATCTTTCTGCTAGGAGATAAGGATCCTCTGCTGGACGAGAACAAGGTGTTTCAGTTCAAGACCAAAGAACAAAGGGCGGCGGAAGCGAAAGCTGCGAAAAGGGCTGCCAAAGTAATGATGAACAACGCCAAATTCGCGAAAGCCAAGGACAAGGGCCTCTCGCCCGCTAGCAACGAAGCCTTCAAACAACTGTTGCAAGCCGGGAGCACCAAAAAGAAAACTGACGCAGCACCTTTGAAGTCCTCCAGCAAGCTTTACACCCCCACGCCTGCCTATGCCCGCGACAACAATCCGTTTTACGGAGGGGGTGACACGTTACCGTCGGAGCGTGACTTGGCGCGATGGGCGATTTTGTGGGAGAAAGTGGACAAAGACAGCGATGGTCTGGTAACCAAAGACCAAGGTAAAAGATTTACATGCTTAGTTTGCACACTTATCCTTTAAGTTCGCACTGAGTTACGCGACTTTTGGTTTGTTTGAATCAATGTGTCTTTTACCTTCCTTCATTCACTTGCGATGGCTTTTACAACCTTGTCTTATTATACCATTATGCCATATCGCCCTTGTTTATCTCCTTCTTGCCCATCAGTGTTGGAAGCTACGCGAGCGTTGCGAAAGGAATCTGCCCCCAAGGTCTTCGAGGAAGATCCGCGTGCTTGCAACGACGATTTCGAGCGGTACTTGAGCGTGGAGTACGGCCTACCGGGGCATGCCAAGAAAGCCATGTTTACGGCGAAAATGGAAGGCATGACTACCGAGGAGGAATACAAATGGTCGGTCAGCCACGGAGGCCATTCTAATGCTGCAATGTCGATGCAAAGCGACGTCGACATCTTCGAAGAACTCTTTCATGCGCTGCCCAACGGACACGGGCATGATTCGGAGATAACTGGAAAACCGTTCACCGATTTCGGTGCGCGTATTTTTGTTTGATGCTTTGCCAACTTTTGCTTGCTTCAGAGTTGTACTCACCCAAAATGTTTATTACCTTCACATGATCTTGTTTCGTTCATGGGCATATATATGTGTATGTACGTGCCTACATTTGCGTGCCGCTCCTCTGTAGACGACTTCTGCTCCCACTTGCACCGCCGTCGCCGAATCGCCGAAGCTGCGCGCGTGCAAGGCCCCAAGCCCCACACCCTCTTGATGGGCGCCCTGGGCAGAGACGGCCTTCGCGAAGAAGTGCAAGCGGCGGAAAAAGGCCTGCCGCTGAGGCCTCGGAGCGCGGAAGAGCAGCAGCACGAGAAGGCGGTGCGGCGGCAGTCCCTGAGCCCGGGAATGAACAATGGCTTACCGCCCCGCCGCCGCCCCGGCTCGGCCAATCAAAACACAGCAGCTGAAGCGTTTTCACCTGGCAGCGGTGGCACTCCGGGGGCGCTGGAGATTGGAGACGGCGAAAACGACGAAATGTTGTTCGAGTTAGCACCACCGTCTACAAGAGGCGGAGGAAGCAAGAACAGTGCTGACGAACGCGCCGCAGCGATTGTGGCGGCCGAAATGGCGATTCGGTTCAGAGAAGGGTCAACCAGTTCGTGGCAGAAGCAAGAAGGATTTGGAGGCGGGGAAGACTCGCCTTACTTGCAAGCTTCACTGCCTCAACGGTCAGCTGACGGGGGGCTGCCACCGCTAGAAGCAGGAGGGCCGACCAGTCTAACTGACGGCCAAACACCGCAGATGGCGATCAATGAGGGCAACGAAGATGCAAGAGGAGCTGAAGAAGAAGGAGAAGAAGTAAGACTTAAAACAGAAGTACCCCCTGCGTTCCGCGCTCCTGCCACTCGCCTCTTGCCGAAATACCGAGCGCTGTACCATTTTGTGCCCTATGCCGATCGTCAAATGGCAGTGCGTAAAGGTGACATTTTGTTTGCGGTCCCCGATATGGATGGCGATGTCGAGGAAGAAGAAGGCTGGACCTACTGCATGCAAGACGGGAACATCGAATTGAGAGGCTACGTGCCTGACACCTTCATCTTGTACCTCGCGCCAGACAAGGGTGCGGGGAGAGAAGGAAAAAGGTATCATATTGTGCTCAAGAAACCGCCGAAGGATCGGATCTACGACGTGGACACGCCGAAATTGTTCAAGGTTAAGTAGGGAGTAAAAAAATGAAAAGAGTATATAGGTGTCAAGGAGACAAACTATTTCAGTCACTTGTGCCTTTGTTGTGCGCGCGAACGTCTTCGATGCCATCTCCCGCCTTTCACATTTCCTCTTTCATTCATTGTTTTCCCGTCTGAAGCTTTGAAACATGCTTGTCATTACATTTCGTCTATGGTGGCTCCCTTTTTATGTATAGGTGCCGGAGGGGACTAAGAAGAAAAAAACTGCGGAGCAGCTTGAGAATGACGCCTTAGAGAAGCAAGTGCCTGGGTTAGACGAACAAGCGCTCAGAGATGAAGCGATGAGGAGAGGACTCGACGTGAAAGGGTAAGAGAAGAATATGTTGAAGCGTGCTCACAGGTTCAAGCTAAGGTTATTGATGTATGTACTACTCTTCTAACGAACAATTTTAGCCTTATTGTCACGGCGATAGCACCATCTTTGTTGCTGTTAAACTTTTATTATAGTTCCAAATGATTTCCAACAAAAGATATGGTCCAGATGATAGCAATGTTACCGTATCTGCCATCTCACTTATTCTCTCTCGACTTCTACACAGCGGCCGCTCTCAAGTGGAAGCCCGTTTAAAGGAAGACTTGCGCGACGTGGAATTCGAGCACGGCGAAGAAGTGTCGTACGAAACTTCGGGAGGGCACCGCCACCGCGCCATTATCGTCCACTCGGCCCGCAGCGACCCCTCTGCGCTGCACACTCGCAACAGCAGCATGCTCGACGATACAACCATCGAAGAACCTCCTCAGCCGCGTCGTGCTCCGCCTGACGACGGCGACATCAAGCCTCTGGGCAGGCAGCCTTACCCGCTAGGAGACTGGAATTTGCGGTTTCCCGGCTACAACTTCGACTCGTTTGTGCTTTTGCGGCAGAGAGGGTTGGCCTTGAAGCCCAGTCGATCGCAGCAGCGCCACGCCGCTATGTCGCCGTATGTGCTCGACGAGGGGCACAACCCTCCTTACCTTCCTAATTCGAGCCCTACCGCCCCCACTGTTTCGATCGTCTCGTCCAGAGGCAACTTTCACAACGGCTACGCGCCCACTGCGGCGTTTGAACCTCGAGGCGGGTTCCCAAGTCGCATGATGTCACCTCCGCCTTCTTCTTCAAACCACCACCAGCAGAGCTCTGTGCATTCTCACGAGTTGCGCTTTCAAGGCTCCTCTGCTTACCCGGGCTACAGCGGCGCAGGCAATACTTATGGCCGCCCCCTGCAACATCCCGGCGGCGGTTTCGTGCTTCCTTCGTCTTCGTCGCTATCATCAGGACTCCTTCCACAGCCCCTCTCAGGCCACATGCATACGTCATCTCCATCATCAGGAGGAGGGGGTGGTAATAATCCCCTGTCGTCGGCTTTTTCGCCCATAGCCGACGAAGGATGGAGCGACCGTTTGTTGCGAGACCGCCCCAGGAGCAGCCCTTCTTCCCTTGGCCACAAGCTTGCGTTTGGGGTAGACCCCACCACTGCTGCTGCTGCCTGTTCGACTCACCAAGGCTACGTGCCGCCACCAGGCCGAGAATTACGCTTGCCGCGGACCAATACTAGTGGGGGGTTCTACTTTGCGGTCCCTGATCACACTCTGGCAGCGGCGGCGTTCACTCATACAGGGGGATTCACACCCTCTGCCTCAGGCCGCTCCTCTCCGCACCATCCCCATTCTCGCGCCCCAGCTGACAAAGGCGGCGGGTTTGAGCGGTTCTTTGGGGTTGGGGCAGCGGTTGACGGCGCGCCTCCCCGAGAAGCCATGCCGGCGTCGTTTTGGGTGTTTGGTGCGCGACGACACGACCGCAATGCTGCAACCTCTTCGGGCCATCCTGGGAATGCTAACAACCACAGTGGAGTTGCGTTTCCAGCTTCGCCGTTGCACGCACTGAAAGAGTCGTTGAAAGTGAAGCCCAACCCGAATGTTGTAGGTGGACAATACATGGTGGCAGCAGCACCTCCTTCCTCGTCTTTGGAAGTTGGTGAACTTCCTGCTGGCACAAACGTTGACAATGGCAATGGCAATATTGATGCTGGTGCAGGTCTAGGTGTAGGAGCGGGGG
>Ga0307982_1003214_pt1 | contig 13093 bp, 10 predicted proteins | sample OrgLakmetagen989_FD_201847 | JGI IMG/M metagenome (GOLD analysis project Ga0307982, IMG submission 201847) | Saline water microbial communities from Organic Lake, Antarctica - #989 | ecosystem: Environmental > Aquatic > Non-marine Saline and Alkaline > Saline | place: Antarctica: Organic Lake... | reverse complement strand
CGCTGCGAAGCGCACTGAGCCGGTGACTGCACCCAAAAGCGACCGCCGGCGAGGCGCGCAAGCTACATCGGCTTCAACTGGCTCAATGATCGGCTGCTCACTGGGAACTCCGCCGCCACTGCCAGATTTTCGATTCGTGGCAGGCTCCATTTGAGTAGCCTGTTGAGGTTCGTGTCTGGGATCGGTTTCAGCAACGTGGGCCTCAACTGGCAAATCTGCACTCACGCCAGCAGCAGCTACTAGTGCCGCAGGTGGAGCATTCGATTGATCACAAATTGTCAAGGATAGAGCGACCGTAATACTCGCACGAGGGTCAGAACTGCCTTTGATGGGGACAGTAGTCAATTCAAAGGGCTGCGATATGTCGATGGTAATCTGACCAAACACCTGCCCTGGTCCATCCTCGTCAGACGTATTGTAGATCACTTTTAAGTCAAAGTTCTTGCGCAGAAATGATGCTTTCTTGAGATATACGGTTGATTCGAAATGTAGGTCCTCGTCAAATGTTACACGCCCCTGCGATGGCCAGTACACGCCGGTGCAGCACGAACTGCCTACCTTCCGAGAGCCCATCACCATGAATGCAGTATCCTCATCAACCACTGATGACTCAAGGGTACCCACACGCACAGCTACGTCAACGCGTACAGCAGTGGCCGCCATGCGGGAGAACATGATTTAATGATGATACTGATTGTGTTGTAATTTACGAGGCCCCGCAAATACTAAGCCCCATGGTGCCTTAAAAAAACGCAAAATTGCGGGTTATACTTAGCAGAAGACGTTATGTTGTCGTTCGCGTATTTTTTGTTTTTAGCTTCGTTGGAGCTTATTTTAATAACGAGTAAAAATGGAGTCTAAAGCCACTCCGACGCTGTACTCTGACTACAAGATTGGTTCACCGTCAAGGTAAGCTTGATGCAAATTCAATATTTGAATCAAAAGGACTGCCGAAGTAAACTCTATGGAGACTGTATAGAACAAAAATGGGCTTGGATAGTCTTGAATCATGACGGTTGAGTATCTTCTCAATGACCCGCTCTTCCTTCTTTGGCTGCTCATACTCAGGGCAAGCAGTACATTTTCATCGTTGTTAAGCAGTGCTCGTCGCGACGTTTTGAAGGAAGTTGACGAAAATGTCGCTCGAAGCTCTAGCCGAGCTGGGAAAAAGCATGAGGCGAAGGCTGCTGCGAATGAGGTGATGCTACATATCTCGCACCCAGATTCTATTATCTGTACTTTACCTGCCTAGACTCTAACAACGACCATGCTTCGAATTCATTGTCTCATACGAATTTTCCAGCATGATGCGGCCCTAGAGCTCGCTCGAGAGCTGGAGGCTGCCGAAGCAGCTGAAGAATTGATCCGCCGGAAAGCCCTTCGCGACCTCGACGAAAGTGACCGCCTTCACGCATTGGCCCTCGCTGATAGTCGCGACGACAACAACCACGACCCCGTGGCTGCAGCGTGGGCTGCTGTAGACGACAACGAATTGGCAGCACAAACAGCGGCTGAACTCGAGGTATGTTGAGTGTACGTTTTGAGAGGGGTTTACAATGTTACTGGCTGACAGTGAACCTACTGTTGTCATTTTGTATGATTTCACGCTGTTTGATTGCAGGACCGCGACGTAGCCCTCGCTGCCGCACGTGAAGAGCGCACGCGGGCATCCGGAGGAAGTGCGCACACAGACGAAGAACGAAACGTGCAATTGGCTCGGTCACTGATCCGAGACGACCAGCGCGCCGAGCATCGCATTGAAAAAGCAAACGAGCATTCGGTTAGTCAGTGGTCCTGGTTGAATTATAACACACATGTAACATGCCAGACTCTCCGCCCATTTCGGCCTCATTTCCCTACATGTCAATAGTAAGAACAATCAAAAACCCGAACAATATAGGTGCGACGCATGCTTGACGATGAGGATGAATCTAGGGCTGCGGCAGCTTATGCTATGCTCTTACGGCAAACAAATGCAAGTGCGTCAGCAGGGTTAGGTGCAAGCGAGCGTGCCGAAGGCAAAGACGATGGTGGCGACGGCGGTGTAAGTACCGCTGAGCGCAAGGGTGGCGATGACAATTATGACAGCAGTGACGCGAGCTCAGACGCAAAGGCCGAATCAAAAGGTTGTGATTTGTCTCAAAGTATTAGCAGCATCGCTTCGAAGATCAGTGACAAAGAGGACGATTCCGGGGGTGTTGCGTCGGAGCAGTTAATGGTCTACAAAGAAGCGCACTGTTTAGCGCGTGAGGTATTGACGAATAGTTCTACTATAGATGTTTCTTCTCCTTTTTCTACGATAGCATAAGCGCGCTGTACAAATTCGTTGATTAAGTTCACAGACATGTTTATTTCCTTTCTCCTGTTCCCTTCCCCGACTTTTTATCTCTGCTTCACGAGTCTCATTCCTTAAGGTTCGGCAATGGGCGTCTCCGCAAATCGACATCGATGACGTGTGCAGCGGCTTGTGCATTACCGTGGGCCCTTTACCGGGATTGCACGACTTAATCGTGCGGCTGGACCCGCCATTGCCTGGCAAGACGATGCGGAACATCAGCATCAACGCGAAGCGCAAGCCCTTCGTGAGCCGTGACATCGCCACGTTTGAACGCTTTGACCCGCAGGGCGCAGTGATGGCGTTCGACGACAGCGAGGAACTCGACGCAACATCCAGGGGAGGCAACAGCAGCAGCAGCAGCACCGCCGCCACTGCCAGCCAGCCAGTGGGGCGTCCAAGGGTAGCAGCAGCAGCTGCTCTGGCCTCGGTGGCTGCGACCGCTGCGAAAAGTGTGTTCAAGCGCGCGACCTCGTCCGTGGCCAGTGCCTTTGCTGACGTCACTGCTGAACCCAAGGTTGAAGTTCGCGACGCCGCCAGCGGGGCTACTGCTCGGGCAGCTGCGACAATGCAGTCTGCTGAAGCCGATGTTGCCAGCATTCGAGCAGCACTGCGGGATGGGTTTGGGTCTGTGGAGAGTGGTCACCGCCGAGGCTTGTCGCTGGCAGCAGCCATTGAACTGGAAGCCTCTGGAGTTCGCCTCGTACCTGAGGTACCTATGCTTTGCATCTGACCATTGTGTGCCGTGCCTGGATTTCTATCGCTGTTCGTTCTCGTTCATGGCTCCTCAGCGTTCTTTTGTTCATTTCTTGATATTTTTACAGTGCTTGTCTACGGCCATTGTCACAAGCTAAGTCACTCACGCCGCTTCTTCTGTGCTTACTCTCAACTCTCACTGTTTCTCCTCAGGACGTTCACTGCGAAATCAACAGCAGCTCTGGTTTGGTTCACATTTACGTTGAAAATGTACAAACCTGCGCGGACTCCAACTAGCGATAACTTATGTATTTATCTACAACTAAATCACAAATACGAAACAACTTCCAAAGTTCTATATCCCAAACCCCGCCGCATATGTAAAAAAAAGATAAATAAATGGGAAATGAGTGAAGATATCAGATACAGTTACACTGAACCTTTATTCTCAGCTAAAAGAATTTATTGGCCATATTTCATTGGCGTGAGTTTGGGCTCTTGATGTGTCTGGTTTTGATATTGACCATGCGAGCAATCCATTCATCATTCAATTGACTATCTGTAGTCGGCATTCGAGCAATGAACCCGGCGAATCCACTTGTGTGCGACCTATGCATGATACATACCGAGTTCGGCAATCAGGAGGGCTGGATCTAAAAAGGCGCAGGCGTGCCATCTCATCATAAGAAAGGCAGCTTTGTGGCCCATTTTCGAAATTGTGCTCTCGGAGGCATCGCCACGCACTTATAGTTGCAGCAACTGAAGATAACCCCCTGAAGAGTGGACTCAGTGGTGTCGGTGCGTTCGTAGCGCGCTGCTACCTGCCTCGCAGCTAAAGGGCGTTCTCCTAGTAAGCGCTCAAAATCGCCAGCTAGCAGCACTTCTCGTAACGCTAATTCGTCGGAGAAACGCACGAGATTAGACTGATGCTGCTGCAACAAGCGACGACAAGTTGCGTACGCCCGCGTGATGAGAGCTTTCACTTCTGAATCAACAAGTCGAGCAGTGGCGTCTGAGACTTGAGGTCGCAACGCGCTTCCTGCGCCACCGTGCTCGGAAGCTTGGCTTCCTAACGATAGCAAGCCTACTTTCTTGGAGTAGCCCAGGTGGCTCACCATTTTGTAGGCCAGGTCTGTGGCGCGCTCGAGGTCGTTGAAAGCACCGGTAGACGGGTCTCCCAGCACCAATTCTTCGGCCACGCGGCCTGCCAACAGCACCACCAATCGATCGAAGAGCTCTGCCTCGCACTGGTGCGACTTTTCAACGTCTTGCACTTGCGCAAAACCGTTGGTGTCCCCTCGAGGGACTACCGAGACTTTGATCGGCGCGGCCGCGTGCGTGCTGTGCCACGCAGCAAGGACGTGGCCTGCTTCGTGCACTGATGTTCTCACGAGGTCCGCGCGTGCTATGAAATGCCCGGGGCGCTCTAATCCCCCTGTCATGCGATCCAGCGCGTCACTGAAATGCTGCAGCGTGACTCGAACCTCAGTTGTAGATTTTGAGGGGCTGCTGTTTCCGTTGCTAGAGCTACTGCCCTCTGATACCGCCATGCTTGGTCCTTCTGTCTTTGCAGAAGAAGCAGACTGAGCTGCACTGGAAGCGTCTACGGCCGCCCGCAGCGCGGCTTCGTTGCACAGGGTAGCCGTTTGGGCACCCGTAAATCCAGGCGTCATTTTTGCCAGTGCAGTGGCATACAAGGCACGGTTTTGGTCGGCGCTTCGCGTGACATTCGCAACACCACCAGTATAGTTGTTGCCAGGGGTAACAACAAGAGTACTACTGTTGCTACTACGAGCTAAGTTTGTTTGAGAAGAGGTTTGAGCAGCAAATTCAGCTAACAGCAACGGCTCCATGTACTTATTGAAGAGCATGGTTCGTCCGTGTACATCCGGCGGGTCAATGTTTACAATCCGGTCGAAACGCCCTGCCCGGGTCAATGCTGGATCCAAGATGTCACGACGGTTCGTCCCCGCTATCACCAAGATACCGTCAGTCTTACGCCTTTTCCGCCTCCACGAGAAGCGACTTCTTGCTCTCTGTGATGGTAACTTTTGGTTGAAGCCGTCCATTTCAACGAGGAGCTGGTTGAGCGTAGATTCGTGGTCCATGGCCATTGCAGAAGATCCACCATTGCGCCGCCGCCCGAGAGTATCGATTTCGTCGATGAAGATGATGCACTTCCCTTGTCTTCGCGCTTGGGAAAAGAGGTGTTTTACTTTTGCTGTACCCACGCCAACAAATTGGTCAGTAAAATCACTTCCAGACAGCGAAATGAAAGGCATTCCAGCCTCGCCCGCTACTGCTTTAGCGATGAGCGTCTTGCCGCAACCAGGTGGGCCTACTAAGAGAATGCCCTTGGGGATGGTGGCACCAAGCGCTGTAAATTTACTAGGATGAGCGACAAAGTCGACGACCTGCTCTAGTTCTGCTTTGGCGTCGTCGCACCCTAGCACATCTGCTAACCGCACTTCAGCGTTGCGGTTCGACGTTGCCTTGAACTTACCGATTTTGCTTCGCTGGTTGGCAAGCGCTGTTCGCAAGTGGTGCACCACCACAATGTTTGCAATGTCCCGCACAAACTTCATTATACTTTCTCTCTCTTGACGCCGCTGTGCTGGACTACCTCTGAGACCCGGGATGAGCCCTTTCGTTGTCTTCACAGCAGTTGCAGCAGCATTCTTGAGCTTATAGCCCCACCCATCCTTCAACTCGGGTTGCGGTGGGGAAGTCAACGCTGAAGTAGAAATGACTGCTACGGCACAGAAAAAACATTGCATCACCTTCACCATAACTGTTTTGAACAAGCTCGCAACAGCACAAACTTGCTGCACTCCTTTAGGTTGAACAATTGAACGATGTTACTTCCTCTAAGTAAGTTGATCGTGTTATCATGCCATGCAAGGATGCAAGCATCAAAGAGCCGGCCCCTCTCGGGGCCCGAACGAAAAAGTTAAAAAGCCATCATTTCCAGCTTTCCAGCTAATAAGTATCGCCCCGACGGGGTGACTTTGCTGGAAAATATGAAAAAAATACATGAAGGAAACCCCCCATGGGCGAATTTAAATATCACGATGAAGCAAAAAGCTCGCAGGCAAATGGGGCCATTCAATCGCGTGGGGGTTAGAAACTCCTCTTTGAGAGCACTGTGGGGACTTCACTTTTTTACCCCCCCCTCTGTGGGTGGAACTCTTCTTCTTTGAAAGATTTTCGAGGCTCTGACGAGCGGGCTACTTTGGACCATCACGCCAAGGTCTACACCTTGCTGATGGCGCATTACGACCACCTCCATGGCCTATGGCCACTCGAGCCTGTTCAGAAGCCGGAACTGAGGGAAGAAAACCACGCAAATGCGATGCGCACAAGTCAACATCGTAAATTGGGGCACTAAGATTAAAATGGTTATAAAATAATCATATCAAAAAAGTACAGAAGAAAATGAAATCCAAAATGCATTCGCGTGTAAATTTTGTACATGCGCATAGAGGCCATGCAAGCAGACTGGCGACTTGCGCCAAAAAAATCGCATTTTGTTATAACTTCACAGTCCGATAGGCGCAGCTCTCTAGCTAGTTAGCTAGGCAACCACTGAGTTAAACCTTCAACTATTCTGCTGCCCATCGTGGAGCTCTGAGAACCGTCGGAAGTGAGGTGCTCTGGCAATTCGAGAGCAAAGGGAAGCCCAGTGCGCCCATCGAGCACAGTCACGCGCACCACCCCTCGCAACTCGCCATGGGCCACGCCGCAGCGCACCAAATCTCGCCGGAAATGCCATGCCCCGATAAGCCCACTGCTATTGCTGCTGCTGCTGCTGCTGCTGCTGCTACTGCTGCTACTGCCACTGCAGCTGCTCGTGCTTTTATCAGTGTTTTGCTCGCCAAATTTGCCAGCCTGTCTCGCAGCGGCGCGGTTGCGAGCGAGCTTCAGCAAGGTGGCTTTGCGGGCGTACAGCACGCACTCGCGGAGGCTGAGGCTGCAGTTTCCCAAGATGCTGTCCTGCGTCAACGGATCACGATCCATGGCTAGCAACGACAAACGTCCGAGGTACGGCAATCGTGGCTCATGGCTCCAGAAATCAAAACCAACGGAGCTACTGCTCCTGTTGTTGTTATGGTTGCCGTTCTCAGTACTACCTGTATTTCCTGCGTCCCGTGCACCTCCCCGTTCGGCATTGCCTAAACGACTGCTACTACTAGTGCCGTGGTGGTCGCGATGGCGTTTCTTGTGTTGGCCGTACCAATGGCCTGATCTCCCTTGTGCCCAGCGAGGCTCGTCTTCGTCGGTACTGCTGTTGGTGTCACAGTCGTTCTCAGCAGCACGGGCACTGCTCTCGTCGTCGTTCTTCGTGTCTTCATGGCGGTCGCCATTGCTAGGTTTGTTGTAATTGCTGCCTCCTCGACCAGAGTGAATATTGGAAGCACGCCACGGGTTTGGGATTGGAATGCGCACAGTGATGACGTCCGGCCAATGCGGATTCAACGTGCGTACTTGCACTGACGTTCGTGCGAGTTCTTCATCAGCATGACCAACGTCAGCCTCATCCATTGCTGAGGCCGCACCCGAGGAGGGTGCATCCCTCGGAACATCGTTCTCAACTTCAGCAGGTTGGTGCGGCGGGCACGGGTTCGGCACGAAGACCAGGTAAGGGTCAGAGTATCCGGCAAAATCGCCAGCAGGCAAGGCCTTGCCACGGAGATCGGAAACTTCCAGCTCAAGGACCATTTCTGGCATGTTTGCCCAGTCTTCTGCACGGTTGCTGCGATCGAGACTGCTGTTGCTGCTGCTGCTGTTGCTGCTGCTGCTGCTATCACTGCTATTCGCGCTGTCCGTAGGAGTCGTGGTACGACTATGAGTGCTGCTAATGGTGGGCACGACCCCACCTACTTTCTCTTTGAGGTTGCTGATACGGCTCCCAGTAGCGTGCTTCAACGCTCCCAGAGGTCCCGCTGCTGCATCAAATCGCACCTGCGGCGCTTGCAGCAGCGACGACGACGAACGACAGTGTGCCCGTTTGAAGGCGAGTTGTTTGGCTTGCGCCGTACTCAGCGGCGGAGGCAGTGGTGGCGTTGGTTTCACTGACAGGCGAGTGTACACGGGTTTGTGGTCGGAGGTAACAAAGTCAGCACCAGCGCGGAACGCGTGCGCGCGTAGCCGTTGGTTCAAGCCATGCGCGGAGTGCCACGCGAGTCGGTCGCAATAAGCCGGCAACTTGGGGATGCGCCTATCTCGCGAAGTGAACCGCTGCACCACGGCGGCTTCGGCAGCAAGCGCGGCGGAAGTGGCGTCGGTCGCTGCAGCGCTGGCTGCATTTCTCGTGAAACGGGCCGTGTCGACGGCGTGCTGGGGCGCCGAGCGCAAAGCACTTGTCGTGGCATGGGCCACTTCTTCAAACTTCATCCTCGCGGCTTCGGCCATGTATTGCTGCTTTCTCGCTGCCGACTGTGGCGTCATGGCGCTGGTAGGAGTGGTGGGCACAGGAGACCGAATGGAATGCACCCACAAGGCCATGCTGGTGTGACGGGACCTTTGGCGAATGTTGCGGCGGCGCGCAGCACCCTCGTCGGAAGAATCGGACGATGTTGTTGAAGTATCCAACCCGTCTGATTTGTATTCCGGCTCAGCCGCTGCTGCTGCTAAGGCAGGGGTCATTGCGGCTTGTAATGGACTCAAAGGAGACTCAATTTCATCGCATTCATTTTTCGCAATGTTGTTCATGTTGAGCTCCGTGCTGGCAACGGATTCAAAGTCATCCTGGAGCAGACGAGACGGAAATGGCCCTTTGAGACGGCGCATTGGCAGTGCTGCGTCCTCAGTTTGAATCCTTCGATTGCGACGCCGCTCTTTCCTTGTTCGTGGACTAGCTAATTGTGCTTGATCTAGTGAAGATGACTGGTTTTGTGGCTGCGTTTGCGGCTGCGGTTGTAGCCTCTTCTGCTGTTGCACCAATGAGCGCCTCGCGCGCTGTCTACGGATCTTCTCTTCCCGGCGCCGCACTGCGGCCACGAACCTCAACTCTGCTTCGAAGTCTACGTACGCGAAACCAGCCACTCCACGGGCCACGCGGTAGGTGGGTGGGAAGCGAGGCTGAGGAATGCGAAAGCCTGCGAGGGCGCGCCCGCTCACGCATTCTCGGCGCAACTTTAGGGGAGGGATACATAATCAAGGAGTAGGCAAAAATAATCGCATAAAGAAAGTTGGCTAAACATGTTACATTAGGTACATATAACGACACACCAGAGATAAAGCGCGATTCAGTTAAACGACAAGGAGGAAGGAGATAACGGACACTAGCAGAGAGAGTAATGAGGGCACACTTCGTCATGTTCGTAGAGGGCGCCAAACCCGCCGGAAGCAATGAGACGCCGAGCTAGGGCCACGTGGTAGGGTGCTGCCCATTTCCCTGGGAGTCTCACTCGGTAGTTTAAATCCCCCATCAATACCACTGAAGAAAAGAGTAAATTCAAACAATGCGAAAAAGAAAATAAAACACTTCGATATCTAAAAATCATTCATCAGAATAATTTCACAATCAAGTGAATCAAGAGCATATTTTTTTAGTTGCCAAGAGTGCTGGATATGCTAGTTTCATTTATGCGCGGTTGAGGGACAGGCTAACGTGCCACTTACTGTGGTCAGCAGCAGCGCTTGCTTCCAATTCTCGGGCGCCGCCTGAGCCTTTCCCACCCACTAAGGGGGTCCAGGGCAGCCGGTACCCAAAGCATCCCGCGGCCTTCAGGTCGCCGCTGTGGCAACTGGGCTGGTCTTTGCGGTGGCCGCGCACTTCCAGCCGGTTGCTCAGCCCGCCCAGCAAATGCGCCAAGCACGCGTTGCGGGCCGCGCACTTGTGCGCTCCGTGGCCTCCAGGCAAACGCGCGTGCACAAAGACGAAAGTAGTGTTGTGGCAGCGCAGCGAGACCTTGACAGGTCGATGCCAATATCAAGGCATGGCGAATTAAAGCGTCAGAAAGGACGAACTTGTAGCAAAAACACGTGGTGACTACCTCAGCAGCAACTCTAGGCACTTGAACAAATAAGAAAAGTGGATTCTATCACATTGGCTCAACCGTCGAAAAACGTACCGCCTGGCCGGCGACAGTGGCAACTTCGTGACCTCCTCCACTCATAAACCTGAAAGCTGTCTTGGTATAAGCTCGGACAGCTAACATTGGCGGTGTGTAGACAGCCGCCACAGCACTCTTCGAAGGCACGTCTGCAATTTCTTTCCGTACGTACACTACCAATCGAGCCCTGTGTCAAGTATACACGCACAGTCACCCAGAGTCACGCGCAACGAGTAAAACATATGTAGAGTAGTGTAACGAGCACCGTCCATTCTCTCTCTCTTACCAGAGCTACATAAGTGCATCAAGTGAATAAGAGAATAAACTCTTAGTAGTGCATATTCACCTCGCATGTGGCGCGCGGCATTCGGCCACGCGTACGAATATGTCCCCCATATGTACGGCCAACATTATTCCCACAAGATCCTTCTTATCTTGAGTCGAGGAGCTGTCACTTTTGCTACCAGCACTGCCATTGCCACAGCAACTACTGTTACTATCACTCTTGCTACTACTTCTGTTGCCCTCATTCCTACTGCTATCATGGCTCTCACTATCATAATCGCTGCCGTCAGTTTCTGTTTGGCTTAATAAGTTCCCCAGGTAAGGTTCTTCGCAGATGCCAATCGCTACAATATCTGTGTAGGCTGGCGTTGCCGGAAACCAAGTCGACAAACTCCCAGCTGTGGGGACAAGTCCGCCAAGGTTGCAGCTGGCTGAGAGAATGGTGAGTCGCTTGCCGCCGTCAGCGATGCCTCGGTGGTCGGCTCCTTGCAGCCTCAGAGCAGTGGTAGCGCAGTCGTCAACATCTACGGTATCGTCACCGTTATCATCGTGGTGATTGTGGTAATGGTGGTGGCCACCATGGTAGCTGGAGTTGTTGCCTAAATCGTGGTTGTCGTTACCTTGGCAACCGTTATGGCGACGCCGGATCAAGCTTTCAAGGTGCAATGCTGCGTCGAGGCCAGACTTACGGACTAAAGCCATGAGCACTGCGAGGAGAGTACGCCCAAGCCACGCCTGCACTGCATTCCCAAGCCATTCAGCCCCGTAACCTAAAAACGCCAGAGCATCCTCTGGCGTCATTCCGCCAGCTGTTTCTGCGAGCGCTCTCTGTCTTGAACCCTGGTCCTGATCACCAGGTCTACTACTTTCATTATCGAAGCCATCATTGCCTAACGACGTTACATCAGCTTCATTCCTACTTATCTCGTTGTTGGCTCTTCGTAAGCGTGCCACGGCATCTTTCACTTTGGCCACAGCTGTATCTCCTGTATTACGAACGGCAACACCAATTGTATGAATCATGCCCAGCACAACTAGTACGACTACGAGCAAAAGCACGAGGCCAAGCCACCCAAAAATAGTGAGAAAAACAATCCATCCTAATGTACGAGCAAACGCAGCGGCTCCGTCGAAATATCCAAGGTGCCTCAACGAGGCTTGATAAATGTGCGTCCATAAAGCCGACATCCAAAATGAAACACTTGCTTCTGGCGCAAATTCAATGTCATCAGAACCTCTACCACTGCTAGAGCTCATTCCTGCTTCTATAAATCTATGCGAGGGTGTAAGTGCTGCTGATTTGGCTTGGTTTACTCCATCAATGGCATCGAACATTGCAAATGCAGCGTAAGAATCAATTATGCAAAGCGCCTGACACGTAAATTGCATAGCACCACTGCCAAGGTTAGCCCAGAGCCTGCTATGAGCCTCTGAGCCTTTCGTTTCATAGATATAGACGCCTTCTGTAGAATTCAAGCTGGTGTTGTTGGTAGTATCAACATGAGGAACCACAGGCGAAGTAGTAACGTAGTGTGCAACGCAAGCCTGTGCACATGCAAGCTCGACAGCCCGCATTGCTGCTTTACGGTCTGCTTCTGCGTCCATGGCAGCTGCAATTGCTACCTTAAGCTCGTGTGCCCGCAAGAAATCTTCAGCCGTAACCGCTTTAAGTAAAGCTACTTCTAAAGCCGTAATTGAAGGCACTGCAGATTCTGCAGCACTAACGGCAGTGGCGTTCTGAAGGAAGATGCGGTGACTACGACGGTGCCTGGCATTGTGTCGCTGCATTACACAAAATATTGAAGTCGCCGACATTACCAAAAGCCCCGCCACGATCGCTTGGCTGACAGCAACCTTGCGTTGCGTTGCTGCACGCACGACGTTTCTGTGGCGGCCAAGCGTATAAGTCCCGCGAGCTGCACTCCCCGCGCTGCGAAGCCCTAAGCCAGCAAACGTGTTTAGCTGATTATCGCTGCTTACTTTTGGACTCCACCGCCCGCTGTGCGAGCGGTCTAAGTATGCAGTATAGGCGGCATCTTCAGCTTCCATGAATGGATCCTGCACTTTGTAGCGCACAGCTTCACTTGGCCATGGCCGTCGCAATGTGCTTCTAGTACCCTGGCTTTCTTCGTGATCATTTGCACCATCGATGCCTTCAGCTGGCACATATTCCATCTTGAAAGGGTCCCATACCTGAGGTTACAAAGCACAAAATTAGCCATCAACTGCCTAGGATAATTATAAGCTACGAAAGCCTGCTACTCTCATGCACTTCCGCCTCATTAAGTTACCATGCCACGATGAGCCTCCCGCACACTTCGACTGCCACCTATCACGAGATGTCGCAGCCCACGGCTAAAAGACTTCGCGTAACGTCTCGCTAAGCGCGGCATTACGTACACTAGCTAGAGGGGCTCCGGTGTGGCTAGTGGCAATAAAAATTATGACAGTGGAAAGGATACCGCACTGCATAATCTCAACATCCAGATCAGGGAACACGATAACGTAATATGAAACGCGTCCTCGGTGAAACGCCTCATTTAAAAGGACTTAGCTTGGAGATTTTGCCTTCAAAATCTACGCTTCCGATAATAGAAGAATCGTGCAGTAGCTACAGGGGATATTTTCTGTTGCCGAACACCAAAATTATTCAAAAAAATGTAACACTTTTTCGTTTACGTAGCTAAGGATTACGAAGTAGCATGCGCTTCGGTGACCT
>Ga0307982_1003210_pt1 | contig 13100 bp, 15 predicted proteins | sample OrgLakmetagen989_FD_201847 | JGI IMG/M metagenome (GOLD analysis project Ga0307982, IMG submission 201847) | Saline water microbial communities from Organic Lake, Antarctica - #989 | ecosystem: Environmental > Aquatic > Non-marine Saline and Alkaline > Saline | place: Antarctica: Organic Lake... | reverse complement strand
TTGCTCGAATACAGCTAAATTCGAGTGCTATTCGACGAAGCTACAAAGCTACTTATGTTAGGCCGTAATGTCGTCCCGAGCCTATAGAACTAGGCAACTAGTGCATGGCTGATGCGTTCGTAAAGTCGACGCGAATCATGTCTTGGACGATGGCTTATTTATTTTAACCTACAGTGTACTTCTGAGCGAGGGAGTGCGCTAACTCCACTCTCCTGAAGTACTTAATGTATTACTCATCAACAAAGCTTTACTCCAGGGAAGCTAGGCTTCGCCTCAATTATGCATCTACTAGGCAATAGAATCAAGTTAGAAATATTGAGTATGTGCCATTCACCAACTCTGAGGTCGCCATAGGTGTATTGAGCAATTCCATTCAAACAAACATGCGAAGGACAGATACGTAGATTATTTTGCCGTAGGCAGTGTATCAAAGTTATCAGCAACAATCAGGAGAAGCAAGTAGGCCGACATTGCTCTCGCGTTTAAATTCTTCCATCAAGCATGCCTAAAATTTTCCCTGAATTACTTCCGTTGGCCGCGTAGCGACTCGATGGGCATGACAGCACTTCATCAACGTGCGACTATGAAGCAAGCTCGTAGCACACTATTACACAATGCCTAGATGCAGCAACCTCTCAAGGCAACTCAGGTGCAGCTGCTATATATTCATTCCTTTTGCACAGTCGTAGCGGAGGCAAATGATACTCCGAAGGCACTGCGCTTTGATGCAGCGATAGTAAGTGTGGTAGCTTTCCTTAGTGCAAGTTTATTGGAGTGTCAGATTATACTGCATTCTTGGACACAGCAAACAAGTGCTTAGAGCGATGTTTCATCCATACCTACTTTGTTCTTTCAGGTTAAACTGTTTCCTTTCTCTAGCAACGACGGTCGTAGGCGCAGTAGCGGCGTTGAGCTCGAGCTTTTCCACATATCACAAGTACGTTCTCGACTGGCCCTGGGACATTGCTGCCCTTGTGCCTTCCCGGCAGCGGCTATGCATCTACATGGGCGCTGAAATGAATTTTGGCTTTCGTGTCAAATGGTTGAAGCAGTTTAACTGTGCTAACGGATAGGCCTTCTCTTGAGGGTATGCTCCCACAAGTGCCACCGCAGCCCAAATTCACGCGACACACTATCCGATTTGGAATTCGCCACCGTCAGCCCAAAATCATGCGCGCTTAGATGCGGCCGTGGCATGCACGATCCCGTAGGTGAGTTGGTGTTACGTCTCATTAGCATCATCTCTAGCTGCTGGAATACGTGCTGTAATATTCTCTTTTTCTAGGTGCGATGTTACTCGGCTGCAGTCGCTTGGTAGTCTTGATTTATCACCTTCACTTGAGTAATTTATACTTAACTGCACTTAATACGCACGCACCTTCCATCTTTGTGGCAGTCTTTCGGAAGAGGCACATTGTCGAAGTTTGTTTCTTGCTATAAGCTAAAAGATTAGCGTCGCTCGCGCATTATACCGATCAACCCTTGGAGTGCTGCCTTCCTTTGTCTGCGCGGACAATGGCTTCAATAAACAAAAAATTGTGGGTTATGGAATGGAATAGGCCATGGTAGATAATGATTCAAGCTCGTGAGCGGCAAATTAGCTAGTATGATGTGCCTTGGTTGCGATTATCGTAGTGATTTGGTGATTGATTAATCCCTAATTCATTTGATTAGGGCCGTGTGACCTCAGCTTTAAACTTTAACCTGAACTATTTTATAAATGCGATTGTCGGATTGCAGATCAGATCGGAGATATCGTTAAATATTCCTTCACGTAAGGCCCAGTAGTCCCTGAATACTCCCCGCCCGCAAAACAAATTCCACAAGTCCCACTTTAATTGTGCCGTTGTGAGCTCTAATCCTGGAATGCTCCGGGAGGTAGAAGAAGGGGGGGGGTGCTTGTCTTGTCTTATTAAGTGGGCTTTCGTACCTAATGGCATTGCAATGAACGCAGCAAACCTGCGCTACTCTTCTCTGCTTGATTTATCTAGCTTGCATAGTGATATTTCTATCATCTCGCCTGTAAGGAAAGAGGCGTCCTCTTCTCATTACGTGAAGGGAGTACAGCATTTGAATTTGGACTTCTTTCTGCGTAACTCTCGCAGAAAATGTTACCGCCACCGTGCGGGTTGTTAGCTTTGAGCTCTCTCAAGATCGGCAGGAAGTCGTCTGCTCCTAGCGATGTTGTTTATCTAACGAATGATCAAGTTCTTAATTTCGTCGTGGAGATTAGTGCTATACACACATGAGCCTTTCAGTTTCTCGATTCCACTGAAGAAAAAATAGCATTTTGCAAAGACGTACGCAGAAAATAGCGACCTACCAAAGAGGGCATATGTGCTTCCCAAGAATGCATTCATTATAACTTTTTAAGCATATTGGTATTCTGAATCCTTCAGCAAGCACTCATACGCTCTCTAAATCGCAGTACCTCGCAAGCTGTCAGCGCACCAATTCAGTGACGAAGACAGTGACGGCTGCATCAAACGTCTCAGCCACGAAGTTACGAGCACCCATCCACACATTACGGTGAGGTATCTATCGAAGTTATGTGTGGGCGCAACCTACTTTCTGTGCATTCGCCGATCGTATTGTCGTTAAAGCTTATTCGGGATCATCCATTTTATACAAGTGCTACCGCGCTGCTCAAACTCAAAATCACTAATTCAAGCCCCGTCCGTCTGCAGTATCTTCCTTTCGGACCCATCAATATCGAATCAATAGACTCGCTAAATGAATCTGGAATGCGATTGGAAATCAAGGAATGACACAGGTGCAAGTGTTCCGTTGTTAGTATCGTCGAGTTCCACAAAAGCGATGCCGGAAGTCTACCTCGGCGCATGAAGATAGATTCCTCGCCAGCTATACTTGAAATAACCAAACCATTCCTCTTTCGAAGTCTACGCAAACTCCTTGCATTCTTCCAGCTCGACGACGCTGCAGTGCCTTGAGCTTTATGGTTTTCAGAACAAACGAGGGAGCCCAAGCCAGAGGATTGCGAGCTGCCAGAACAAAATATTCTCGCAGCAAAGCCCAACACATTAGGGAATTATGCCACAAGGATGCGAGGAATACCGCTATATTAGGGAATTATGCCACAAAATCGATGAAAATGAGTCGAATTAAGGGAGGATTGGGTGAAATTCAAAGATATTTTTTGCCCATTGGAACAGAAAAATTTCCGTACAACGAGGCCATTTTACACATCAAAGAAGTACATAGGAGCCCAGAGACCTCAAAGGAAGCCAGCCTTTCCTTCTTCTAGTTCTTTAAATAGTTTGTTTGAATTATATAAGAGTGCCCTTAAATTCGCATGGCCCCCCTTTGATCTGTAGTGATATTTTTTTCTAAATTAGCTCCAGCTTCAACCCCGATGCATGAATGCATGAAGCATCTCGCCTCCTCATCTCTGGTGGTTTGCGATTCCCCCTAATTTTCGAGGGAAGTTGAATGCCTGATGAAGATGGCGCTTCGGCAGCTACGAAAATTCCGTAGGGCTAAATTCCGGAATCTGAGATCTATTTATATATTCGTGAGGCCAGACCGGCGTGAAGCGTGAAGGACGGAGATCGGAGGTCGCGAATTCATCACCATCAAAGATAAAAAAAAAACTTGTTGTGTACATCATTGCACCGGAGGTCCACCTCCCTGAGTATACCTAGCACGGAAACGAAACCAAGGCGCAAGTATCGGGTATCGAAACATCGGAATCCGGCCATCCTGCACTTGTTACTCGTGTACTTGAATAACACACAACTCAACCCGAAACCGAAACCCCCTTTGAAGGGTGAAGGCGAGATGCGCATCATGAAACACGTCTAACTGGCTGATGTCAAAGGAGCCCAGTCCACCAATAAATCTTTAGAACTTTTCCTGCGGCTTTTAGTATAGTCCTCTGAACACTCTGTGTGCTATGTGGTATGTGGCGCTATGCGCTATGTGCCTTGTGTGTGTACCCTAGATTCCTGATTCTATCGGGGAGTGAAGTCCAACGCAATTAAATCGGCCGAATAAAAGAAAATCCAGGACAAAAACCGAACACTAATCAAAAGCGAAAGGTCCATGCAACAATAGGCCACCAGGCCTATCTATCAGCGAAACTGGCGACAGCGGCTTCTCGTGCTCTTTCTAGAACAGAGCAATTCTTAACTCCAGCGAAAACCCGCAAATCGCAAATAAGTGAGAAATCTGGTCGTCTATAAAGTACTCCGTTGCGTACCATCTGAAGCCTCAGCTGCACCTGTCGAGTCAGTATCAATGCCACTGCTCGCTATTTTGGTAGAGTCGTCACCCGACGAAAAGGGGACAACGATTTCTTCCTCAACAAGCTCGGGATCTGCGGGCGCAACCTTGTTGTTTGCAATGCTAGTGGTTGGGCTTTTGGCCGAGGTCGCAGTGTAGGATGGCATCAGCGAACACAACACTGGCAGCAAGAACACTCCATAAAAGTAGTTTGCGAAAAGCATGACGAAGAGGGGCACGAAAAAGTTGATTCGAACGAACTGGAATGGCGAGAAGACCAGCACTACAATGCCGACAGCGGAGGACAGAAAGCTGAGAGACATCGGCGCTACAAGCTGCTCCATCACAATCAGAGTGCGATCGAGAGGAGTCTTCCCAGTTGCCTGAAATGAATGAAATGCGCAAGTTTGAAGGCACGTTCATGAGAAAATGACAAAAAAACAAAACAAAAACAAGCAGATCATATCAAGAATAGCAATAGTATAGCATAAGACAAGCGTGAGAGAAGGCGGGCAGACGAGAAGGCCAATTCGTGGACGACAAGGATTGTCCAATTTGTACGCGTACCATCATGAAGCGATGCACTACATGCACGGCGTACTCCACGGAAAACCCTGTTGACATGAGACAAGCCATTGCACTGAGACCGTTGAGCGACACCCCTACAAAACAGCTCAGGCCGATGACCGTAAACTGCGACAGCAACGACACGCTTCCTACCACTAGACCTCCCATTGCAGCGGCCCGTGCTGCCCCCTGATCGATGCCTGTTTGGGCTGAAGGACTGTCTTGGTTGGTGCTACTACTGCTACCATGATTGATCTTGTGACTGTCGCCGCTGTTATTGTGTGGGCCCCCACTTAAAGTAACGCCAGTCCCTCTAAAGCCCATGTAGAAAAAGAGAGCACTGGCCACGACCCCTACTGCAACTGCGAGAAGCGCTACCGACACGAGCCAGGTGTCAATGGTAACATACTGCTCCCAAAACGAAAACGCGATGCCGGTGAGCCAACAGTGAGGACCGTCACTGTTGTCGCAACTGCAATACACCAAACCAAAAAGAATCACATCGTGAAATAAACAAACACATCTGATAAGAAGCATTTCAAGTTTGTCTATGCTTAAGGCGTTAGAGTGCTCTCAATGAAAACTGAGCACTTGAAGGACAAAGAACATGGGACTATGTATAGTTTTGCCACCCAAAGGATTGCATTGCATTCATGAATATAAGAAGGACGTACCCTGCGCGTCCTTCTTGGATTGCGTTGACATAGTCGGAGACGTCATGCAGATTGTACATGAAAAGGACACTGCCAGACGCCCGACTGTACTGAATGGGTACTTCCACCTAACGAAAAGTTGCGAAAAGTGGAGTGGAGAACAGTTGTTATAAGTCACATTCTAATGTTGTCCTGAAAAGTGCGAAATCAGAGGGCTGTGTGTTTTAAAATATTTACCGTGTAATCGTCGTCTTCTAAAGCAATGCCCGGAGATAGGACGTCGTAGAGAACCGAAGCGTTTTTTACCATGAGACTGAGACAGTGTGCGTAAACTGATTCCGTGACATTCAGCATGGGGCAGTACGACTGCGTTGGGTCCACAGAAGAGTCAAAACCGACAAGGTCAGTCCCGTTCACGCAAATCCCTCCTTGATTGGTCAATTTGAGGTTGTAAGCATTGAGGGCCCAGGTGGCCGTGCACGACGCATCGAGATTTGGCCCACAGCTGCCACCGGTGAGGGCGTTCGACGAAGAGCAGTATCCAGTGCTGTAAGCTTCAGGCAGAGCCCATTGTGCCAAGCGCGCTGTCCACACAGCATCCTGGCAAAAAAAAAGAGTCAAGAGAGAGATATTAAGAGCAAACGCAAGGATATTTTAAATTATTAAGAAGCTCAGCGCGAAAGTTTAAATCCACGATCAATTTCAAATGGCGGAAACGCATGTCACTAAGAGAACAGACTTATCGTCAGGTACGAAATACCGAGATATCGTAAGCAACATATAATTGCACTTTACTCATCGCACCGTATCCACGTCAGTGTAATAATCGGTGCTCGTCACCGCTTCCCATTGCTGCACCATTTGCAGCTGCACCGAAGGGTCGTGGTACTGAAGGGCGCCCCAGTTCATCGTAGCAGGCCACACTGGGAAATAGGTTGCCTGAAGCTCTGCAAACGCTCCGGCCTGGTTGGGTGATGATAAATACACAAAAGTACGTACATGCTAGTGTGAAAAAGAGGACGAGAATTGTGTGTTGATTACGCAAACACTTAGGTCTGCTAGTAAAGCCATCATGATGAGATAGACCTTGTGAAAAGTAAAACACACGAAACAATTGTCCACAAATCGATTTCAACAGTGGACGAGTCGATACACGCCATGGCTACTTTTACTTGTGTAGTGCATAGAGGTTCATCACCTGAGAGCCTTGTGGAAAGAACTCCGTGAGACCAAGACCAAGCTGCAGATCAGCGAGCCCAATGGATGCCAACACCACCAACACCACCGCAACCGCTAGGACAGTGTCTCGGCCAAATCGAGACTGGAGCAGCGGCTTGTAGAGTTGCTTCCAAAACACTTGCGTTAGCTTTGTACCTGTTGGTGCCTGCGCCTTGGAGGATGAAACTACTAAACTACTTGAAGAAGGTTCATCCTTCTTGGCACCAGTAATTATTGTTGACGCTTTTCCTCCTTCGCCGCTTTCAGCGTCCGCTAGATTACTCGAAGTCGTTACTGCTTCCTCGGTGGCAACCGTTGCTGCTGCTGCTGATGGCGCACTTGATGCTGCTCGGTAGCAACACAGCACATCGCAGCGTTGCGCAACCTGGCGTTGGAAATCGAGCGCTACTGCAGCAGCAAAGCTGGTTAATACCGTGGTGTACAGCAAAAAGACCGCCAGCACAGCCGTCAGTGCTGTTAGATACACGGCCGGTAACGCCGCAGTGGCCAAAATGGCAAACATGCACAAGTTGGTAAGTGAAGTCAGGGTTATGGGCAGCACCACATCCGCAAAGACTGCGACAAAAGCTTTTTGGGCTGCTGCAGCTGTGAGAATGGGAGAACCTACCGGTGAGAGCACAAAGCCACAAAACAATAGGAATGAAAAAAAAGTAAAAGTAAGGTATCACATCAAACACGCTCATGGACAGGCGTTAGTGCAGAGAGTAGATCATGAGGTATTTACAGTCAAAAATGATTTCTTAGAAATGCGTTTCTGACTAGTATTTCGCTCGAACCTGCTTGGCTTTTCAGCGCATATGACGTTAGCGCGTCTTGAGCCGCGAGCGCCAAAATGAACACGTCATCCATCCCGAGCCCCACCATGACAAAGGGCAGCGTCATGGTTTGCACCACGTTTACTCTGACTCCACACAGTGCCGTGGCCCCAAGCGAAGCCGCAAAGGCTAGTACCGACACAAGAGCGCCAAAGAAGCCGAGGGTTGCGCGAGATGCAACTGGGTTCCGAAGAGACCCCAGCGCTAGGCAGGTGACAAAGGCTGTGACGAGGTAATTCACCTAAGCGAGCAAAGGAGAAAACCAGCACAGCACATTGATAGGTCAGGTAATTTAGGGTGTGAGTGAGCTTCTTATCATCAAGGAAAGCTTGAAGGTTGGTGAGTAAGAAATCAGGTACCAAAATTCCACGCTACGCAAAATATAGCAAATGTGTAAAAGAAAGGCATTACGCAATCAAAGAGGGTGCACCGCCGATAAGCCGAGCGAAGACGGGGTCATGTCTTTAAGCGTCCGGCCAAAAGTGCCCTGTGAGCCTGCGTCATCGCTAAAGGCGTGGAACTGCAAGTTTCCACCGTCAGTATCATCTCCACTTTCATCGTCGTCTTGGCTCGTGCTCCAGCCAGCACTGAACACTGTCTCAAATTCCAATTTCATGGCCGTTAAAATGGCTTCTGCATCAGCGGTAGATATGGTGACATTCCCTCCTGGGCGGGCGGACGACTCCACTCGAGCAGCAACCTCCTTGGGCAACAAGAAATTGTAAATCACTTGAGTGGACGCGGCGCTCGTGTAAGGGTTGCTGCCGGACTGCACGTCTTCTGCAGATGGGGTTGTTCCACCCAGAGTGACGTACTTGGAAGCTTCAGGCAACGCAATTCCTTCGTCCCACGCATAGCAAGTGTCGGAGGCCGCTGCCAACACGTCTGCTTCCTCAGCGCCAGTCGCTTGAAGTCGTGCGTTCACATAACCCACCGAGGCAAAATCCGTTATGCTGAAGGTGTAGGGGGTTTTGCCTTTCACGTAATTCTCCAAAGTAGCCAGCACAGCTGCGCTGACATACGCATCCAGATAGGCTGATGAATAGGCATGCACCGCGGTTTTGACAGCGGTAGACACGTACAAATCGACGGCGGCGTACGTTGTAACGCTTAGTGAAGCCTGAAAGAAACACATGTAAAACCATGCAAAATTCAAAACAAGAACCGTAAGAAAATTGATCAAACATACTTGTCTAGGAAATTTTGTACCGACACTTCATCATCTTCATATTAAAGTTGTTGGCAAGATGAAAACAAAGTTACGTTCATGAAGGTGTAGTAGTAGCCCTCTCTTTGAGCCGCCGTGGCCGTCGCGTAGGCAGCACTGTAGCAGGCGTAGCAAGTCGCGTCAGTGGCCCAGGTGCCCGCTGCGTAGGTGCCGTCTATCGTGCAGTCACTCGTGCACACGGCAGACGCCAGGTACGTAACTGTAGACTCCATTTCCGCTTGAGCGATACCTGCGGCGACCATGCTCACTCGCAGCGCGGAATAGTACATCATGTCTTGCTGCGCCGAGTCGTCGCCGTCGATGAAAGCGCTGTAGCACGCTTGGCACGCCGTGTCAGTAGACCTAGAATTGTGCCCATAATGCCAAGAAAGAAATGTTACGAGAATAAGACACTGAGACGCTCTCAAAAGTCCTGATTTGCGCGCTGATCAGATACCTAATAGCTGCGAAAAGACAATGATCAATCTTACATGCGCTCATTTTCAACTCCTCCACCCCATCAAAAAATACACGAAAATGAGAAAGAGATGAAGGTTTCCTCGCGCATGTACCAGGTGCCAGTGAACCCAGCGCTCACGTCGCAGAAGCCCAGTTCGCCACTGGTGGATTCACACAGGGTAGATGCGGTTGCAAACTGCACGATTTGAGTGTGAATGGCAGCGTTTACTGCCGCCAGCGTAATGGCGTCAACTTGGGCATCAGTGAGGGACGAGCCATAAGTTGCCTGAGCACATATTACATGGAATGCGCGCATACAACAAAAACAAATGGAAACGGATTTCGAAAGAAGGAATGGCGGTAAGTGCTCCATTCTTGTCCTCCAAACTATAAAAAGAAAGAGCTCAGGAAGCTCAGAAAAATAGGGCTACCTATATACCTTCATTGCAGCGTCGTACGTTCTGTCTTTTTCAGTACTCGAAAGGCTACCGTAGGCAGTGGACAAACAACTGCTGCAGGTAGAAGTCGCACCCCACCCACTGCTTGCGTCGTAGGTTGTGCCATCGTAGGTCGTACATTGTGTGCTGCAATCAGAGGTGGAGACCGCAAGAGCGGCCATGATGGTTGCATATTTAGCGCTTGCGACCCCCGCTGTAATCGTAGCGGCGTACTGTAAAAGCAGCGCGTCAAAAAATCACACCGACAAAGATAAAATAATAAAGAGGTAAAAGAGATGTGCATTAAAAACAAGAATATACTTTCTCGAAATGCAAAGTTGATGACGAAAAATGATAAGAGTAAAAACGGGAAGGAAGGATGTTAATCTAGATGGCCAGAATAACTTGTTTTGTAGCTCTTACATTGGTGTTAAAGATTTGCAGCAAGGCAGCATCAGAATACGCAAACACTGTGGTTTGCACGCTGGCCTCCAGATAATCATCTACTTGGGCATATGTCGTGAGGCCTGTTGCTGCTTGCACGGTTCCGTACATGGTCGTCTCAATCTGAGCGTCTGTAAGGGACGCATACACACTGGATAAGCAACCGCTACAGGAAGTAGTGGCGCCCCATCCACTATTCGCATCGTAGGTAGTGCCATCATAAGTAGTGCAATCTGTGCTGCATGCAGAGGAGACCGCAAGAGCAGCCACCACAGTCGCGAATTCAGCGGTGTCGATTCCCGCAGCAACGAACTGCGACTTGAGAGCGCCATAAAACATCTTGTTGAATTGGCCATTGGTGTTGTTGGCGAGAAAGTCAGAGTAGCAAGACACGCATGTGCTTGTGTTGTCCCAGCTGCAACCAAAGAGAAAGAAATTGAAGCCATGAGGAGACGGAGGGAAAAGAGAAGGAATACTGGATGAGTGTGTGCAAAGGCGAAAAGAAAGACGAAGAAAGAGGAAGAGTTAACTCTTGTTTTATCCATCTTCATGCCTCGCGCGATTCATTGAAAGCTACATCATACGGAATAACAAGAATATAATTTATAAGGAGATTATGGAGGAGGCATGAGTACTTTTTCATGAGTTCCGCGTTGGTCAGGCCGCACTCCGAAGGGCAAAATCCAGTGGCGACTAATTCGTTGACTGCTGCGGACTGCACAAAATATGTAAACAGGAAGTACAACAGTCCGGATGTGCCAATATGGAAATGAGATAGTGCACATAGCGTGTCCAACAAAAAAAATAGTCAAGGGAATATTCCAAGAATTCAAACGTTAAACGAAAAGCGACATGCGAAGTAAATCAAACGCACCTTGGCAGTTGCAATGCCAGTCCCGTGAGCCGACTCCGTGAACATCGCACGCCACGAACTGGCTGCTTTGTTGTCAAAAGAGTAGCCGCCTTCTCGGAAACAATCGAGGGAGGTCATGCGGTAGCACGGGTACGAATAGTCGCCGAGGGCTGTGAAGCACACGTCTTGAAGGGTGAAGACTTGGTCGTTGTAGGTAATCTGTAGGTAGCAAATCGAAGAAGACTAAATTAAAATATTGGGACTGATAAAGAGCTTTACAGGCGAAGGTGAAGGCATAAATGCAGGCGGGTTTGAGGCAAGAGGTAAACCTGAATGTGCTCAGTGGCGTTCAGGCGAGATGCGAAAGACACCATGTAGCTTGAAGTCAAGACGTTAGCGCCCTCTGTTCGCGGTGTTGCAATGCCGATGACGCCACTGTTGCCAGTAGAAGTCGTCTGCACGGATTTCTGTAGAGGCGCCACGATGAAACCAGGGATGAAGAAAAAAATGTAAGAGAGGTCTGGAAACAAGAAATGAAAAATAAAATGATGATTGATTCGGGAAGAGGAGAAATTAAAGAGAAAGACGTTTAGCAAACCAGAGGCGGAACGATAGGACGTATCTGGGAAAACAGAAAAAAAAGGTCGAGGGTTCAACTAATGTAAGCTTTGAATCGACGGTCGAACCTGGTACTGACGATCGGCATAATAGTCACCGCTGGTGAGGGACCAAATTTCATCTACGCTGTTCTCCACCTGTTAACAATTCCAAAGCCGCAACCGACCAATAGTTAGAACCATCGCTGAGGCGCGAGTAAGGTGGATTGAAAAAGCGAATGCGAATGGAACCTCGAGCACGGAGAAGCCAGTAATGGCGAGGATCAGGCAGACCAAAGGCGCCACCAGGAGAAACGGCAGCGGCCGCGCATAGATCTTGCTGCCAAGTGTGGCGAGTGGACCAGATGACTGGGACAGAGAGTGGCGGAAAGGGAACCGTGCAGAATTAAATATGCAATGTAGAAGTGTAAAAAAAAGAGACACCGGACGAAATATGGTTGTGGAAAGTGGAAAGGAGATAATTGTTTGAGAATTGGCAGAACGGCGTGGGTGATTACGGGCCGTTACAAAAAGCGGCTGAGACACAATTCAACGAGGCTTTTGCAAGATTAAAAGTAGACACATTCATTGGCGGCGAAAGTGTGCTGTTTTTCTTTGGGGTCTGCACCTCAGCACTTCCTACCGCTTCGATCTCCGATTTTGCTGAAGGCATTTCCGTTGGGCTTGCGTTAGCAAATAACGCGCTTTGCCTTACGCTCTATAATCTGTTAAAGATAATTTTCAATGACGACGAGGAAAAAATGGCGTAAATAAAGAGGGGAAATGCTTACAGGCGGAGCAGGCTGTGCTTCTTTTTGTTTCGAGGATAGATGACTTATAGGTAGGTATATCTAACAACCGGCGTGCGCATAAGGGTTGGGAAGAAACAAAATACATCAATAGAACGGTTTTCTCAAGATTCCCGGAGAAGCAAAGAGCAATTATTTACATTCAAATAAGCGGCAGCTAATGGCTGTTTCTGTTAATGTGCACCATTACATGCACCAGGAGCTCATACGATTACTATCGCCAGCTCAACGGCAAGAAACTGTACACTACACAACAGATATTACGCTATTGAGGTGGCGTGGGAAAGGCGATACCCTAATGGGCAGCAGCTTAAGTGCGGAGAAACAGTATTACCACAGTTGTATACAATTCATGTACATGCGTCTTCGAACCTTCAAAGGCGCTCCATTGTCCTTGACACACCGGAAGAGAGCGAAGTTGTTGTCAGAACCTTGAACATGAGATGACCTTCCGACTTGTCCGACGTTCCGATGTTCTCAAAGTTATTTCCGACTACGTATCCCCGAATGTCCCTGTATCTGTGTTATGCCGTTGTTCTTTTGTTCTTTAGGCCGTGGCTCATAACCAGAGAATCCTGTACACAGAGGTACTGTATTTGATGTATTTGACACCAGCCCGATACGGAAGGCCGGAGATAAGGCACGACCAACGAAATCGCACAGCCTACAGCATTGCAGCCACGTGATCCATCCTTCGTTAGCAAGAAAGAGGACAGGCGATGCTGAGATCGGCTGGCGCCCGACGCCTGAGAAAAACATTGAGACGATGCCCTGCTGGG
>Ga0307982_1003209_pt1 | contig 13102 bp, 22 predicted proteins | sample OrgLakmetagen989_FD_201847 | JGI IMG/M metagenome (GOLD analysis project Ga0307982, IMG submission 201847) | Saline water microbial communities from Organic Lake, Antarctica - #989 | ecosystem: Environmental > Aquatic > Non-marine Saline and Alkaline > Saline | place: Antarctica: Organic Lake... | reverse complement strand
TTACCTGCCTCAGCTGGAAAATTTATTTTCCCCTCTGGGGGTGGCAGGAAAAAAATGGCCTTTTTTTTCATTTTCTTCTGGAAAAAAGCACCCTACCACCCATGATGCTGTGGAAGAGGGGTGCTACCGCCTACCTCTTGATTGACAGCATATATTTATAAACTATGTATATTAGAGCACGAGCTCTCGACTTCGTCACGATGTTGCGTCGCGTCGCGTCGGCTAAAGAGCCTCCGAGCAGCGTGAGCAATAGGACACATATAACAGTGCTACGCTATGAACAGCCCCTCTAGTTGTAGCACAACTGCCTCGATTGTTTCGCGAAAGCTTCGTCACAGGATACCATCTGGTCACTCTGATTGCAGCATGCAGGAGCGTAATATGTTAACCTTATGAGAGTCGGGACCTATTGCAGAATGCTCCACAGCTCAGCCGTTATTCTTGATAGATAGACTCGCAATGAACGGGTACAGTCCGTGAAGTCTATTTTGTGTAATTTAGATTGCGTCAGCACATTAGCTAGAAATGGATGAAATCGTTGGTGACGGAATACATGAAGAGTCGGACGAGAAAGGTCGATACGCACCAATGTACGACCAGAAAGGTAAGCTGAGCGCCTTCTGTTATCTGAAACAAATCTAGAATACAGCGCTCATGTCATCGAACATAAGTTGCAGCTAGCTAGGCACCTAAAATATGAAGGGAATATAACTGGAACCCATCCTCTCAATTCCTTCGAAATATCCTACAGAATGAATATCCTATATGCCTGTGCCCTCGTTCATGCGTAGGTAACGCACGATATAAGGCTGAAGATCCACCCCACGAAACGCTGCTGCTACGGGCTCGAGGCTCAGCAGTCGCTTACGATGCCAAAGGCCTCATGCACAATTCAGGCATCAAGGTCATCAAGCCACCTCCTCAAACGTTCGTTAAGAAAGGTCGCGAGGACAACGAGGGCGCCGGTGAGGACGAGGTAGGAGATGACGACGACGATGACGACGACGACGCCGATGGTGGTGAATCTCTACAAGACTCGTTTGCGGACGTGCCCGGTGTGCTGGAGACCGAGTCCATCGCTGATGCTAGCTTGGAGCCGATGGCCGCAGCACTGGACGATGACGACCATTCGTACTACGTGCCGGCCAACGAGGTGCGTATAGTCATATGTCTAGGTAGCTTCCTAGGAGGCTGATGCTGCTGCTGTCGTAGAAAAATTATCTCTATCGGGGTTACTATACCAATATGGCTGTCATTATAACCCCTTTTTGTGCTCCCTCCCTTTCTTTCGCCCCCTGTTGAAAGGGCGCTCGTGCGGAAGATCTGTTGGTGAAACGGGGTGTGCTCACGAAAAGTGCTGCAGCAAAGCAGCTGACGTCAGGCAGCAAGTCTCAGTGGGCGCTGAGCAGTGACATCGAAGAGCAGAGAGACGAAGAGGGGCACGTTTACTACACGGACCCTCAGAACGGCGCCACTGCTTGGGACTGGCAAGAACTCTCGAATGCACGGTGTGTGCGTGGGTGTGTTTTGCTGTTGATTGTTGTTGTACTGAGTGTACTAGTATGCATTGGGCTATGGCTATTGTGGATGTATCTTTAAGAGAGATATTGGAGTGGCAGTAAAATCGCAACTACATGAATGTGAAGGCCACAAATCAGTCTTGGCCGTGCGATGAACCTGCGCCTTCTTTATGGTCTATTCTCACATGCATTTCATCTCTTACTTCTATTTCTCTTTCTTGTGATACTGTTTTACTATACCCCAGCGCTCAACGAGGCGAGATCGCAGACAGTTCCATCGAGGTTGACACCACTTCTCACGTGAGCCACGAATACGGCAACAAGGAATTGACTCTGAGGAATGGAGGAGGGACGGGGTCGTCTTCGTCGTCTTTGACGGCTGCTCGAGTGCACGAGCACGGGTCGATTGTTACCGTGGGCAGTGGCAAAAGCGGCGGCAATGACAGAGGAGGTGGTGGAGGTAGAGTCAGTAGCAGCGGTGCGCTAGCCATGCCTTCTTCTTGGAACGAGGAGCAATACCAACAAGAACAGCAGCACCACCAGCAACAACAGTATAGCTATCCTTCGCATACCCCACCACCACATGCGTCGTCAGCTCACAATAACAACGCCCAACACCATCCACCTCAACATGAAGAATACTCCGGCGACGTGCCTGAAATGCAGCGGTCATTCGTCGTGAAACCGGGGGTAAGAGTGCATGATAGGCACGCATCGCCAACATCACCACCATAACCACCCTAGGCTATAGTTTACTTCTTCTTTCGTTTTGTTGACTCTCATGAAGTGCTGCATGCGATGTTTTTCCCACTCTTCATGCCATGCCATCATCTGCTCTCTCTAGACTACTTGTTGAAAGTGGGCTCTCTCATTTTCTCTTTTTAACCTCCTATCTTTTCCCTTCCCTCTTTCCCCCTTTCCCCTCTTTTCCTCAACCAATCTCCACAACACAGGCGCGCGGCCACGCTTCGGCGATTACATGTGCCACCTGCTGCGTGACCCAAGACCGCGAACTCCGCGTCCTGACGGGCTCCTTCGACAAAACCCTGAGGCTGTGGGACGGGGACGGGTCTAGCTTAGCCCGCTTTCAAGGGCACGCAGGGCTAGTGACTGCAGTGGCCATCACCAAGGTGCTGATAGTGTAGAATAGGAGAAAAGATTTTGTGAGAGTTCGAAAGATACGAAGAAATGACAGCTTTTTTTTGGAAGTACCGATGTATGAGTGTTGTTGTTCCATTTCTTGATCTGACACCTCCAATTTTCCACATGACTGCCTACCCTTTTCTCCCATGTGTGCCTCTCCTCAGGTCAATGGCGTCAGTGGCGCTCTTCGCATTGGGTCTATTTCTGGCAGTTACAGCGACCGCCGGGTGCGCCTGTACACTGGTTTAGGAGGAGGTGGTTCAAGCAAGAAGAGCAGTGTTGAGAAGGAAGGAGGAGAAGCTTTCGGGAAACCAGATTTTTTACCCCCCAAGGAGAAAGTGGCAAAGTCGGAGAGTGGCGCTCCGCCAGTAGTTGACACGGTGGATGATCCCTATGCCGCTGGCGGAGGCGAGGTAAGGGCCAGTGAGAGAGATCAAGCTGTTTGAATGGAGTAGGAGGAAGATGTGGCCATGCGCACAGCAGCTGTAGCATGTGTATGAGAGAGTATTTGTTATAGGGTTAGTTTTGAGAGTTTTCATGAGAATAAATTTCACTCGTGTGATTTTTATCATTCTTGTGTACTTCCTTCGTGTTAAATTCTTCTCCCTTAATGTGCTCTCTCTCTCTCTCTTCGCTTGTTGTGGTGTTTTTTTTCATCAACAAACACTCGAAAAGGACGGCCACACTGGCGCGGTCACCTGCGTGTGCATCCGGGAATTGGAGGACAGGAGCGTGGTCGTGGTGACGGGGAGCACCGACAAAACGATCCGTGTCTGGAACGCCTCTCCTCCTCCTGCTTCGCTGTGGTATGTAAATGAGTGGGTGAGCTAGTACTATGAAAGCAATGAAGGTTCGATGGTTTCGATGATTGTTCCACCGCTATGCTCTACCACGCATACCTGTCATTCAAAAATATGTATCCCTCGCGAACTCTCCCGTGTTTAAACCCCACTGATTCGTTTTCTTTTTCTCAGCCGATTTGCTCCTCCTTTTTCAATCACAGGAGCGTCTTGGAAGGGCACACGATGGCGATCCGCGCCATGGACACATTAATCACCCAATCCTTTCCTACAGGGGTGGACTTGAGCTCAAACGACCACGACCAATCCGGCACCGGTGGCAGTGCAGCCGAAGAGGGCAAGTTTTTAGTGGCCTCGGCCGGCAACGACAATATGGTACCAGTAAAAATACGCACACCAACAGATTCTTTCGTCAGAAATACCAAGTGAAAAGACCTGGTTCCACTAATTTTTGCGATGTTTGCTGATGGTATGAGAATTCCAACAATTTGTGAGCGTCCTACCCTCATCCCACCTTGTGTGCCAACATCAACAAACCAACACCGAACACCCAATCCTACCATTAGATCATCGTTTGGGACGGCGACCAGTGCGTTGCGCAGCGCTCGTTCTGGGGTCACAGCTCGAGCGTCGTGGCAGTCAAACTCTTTGAGACGGGTTGGAGCCCCGGTGGGGTCTGTGTGGTGTCTTCGTCTTACGATCGCACCCTCCGAATTTGGTATGCGATATGATTACATTTTTTGTGATTTGACCGGTGCACTGCGTGTATTATTTAAATTGCACGAATTCAAGGGAGGATATCCCTTTTTTTAATTGGGTCCATGCCACAAGCGCTGTTTGTTGTTTGTGTGCAAGCGTTTGCGTTCTCGCGTGTCCAAATATTGACACACACACATATATATATCATATTAGGGATGCAAGCACGTGGGGCGACGGCACTTGCTTGTGGAGTGTGGACACGGGCGAGAAAATTCCCTCGCCGCATGCCCTCGGAATAGCTCTTCTGCCACAGGTGCGGGGCTTCTCAAAGAAAAAGAAGGACAAGAAGAACAAGCACGGCCGCGATGGTTATGACGATGAAGCCAAGGCGTTACGCTTGCGCATCGTCGTGGGACTGCGCGGAAATGCGGTATGCACTACGCAGAGAAATGAGAGCATCGCCAGTCTTTCTCTTTCTTTGTCCTCTAGGTTTCGAAGCTTCCGTTGCCGCATTCTTGGAATGGCATGTTGGTCTTGATATGCATGGCATGTTGGTCTTGATATACATGGCATGTACGTCGCGTTTATCATTCTCATTCAGCCCCCCTTTTTTCCTTGCGCATGTATATATTAAAAGGTGCACGCCTATGACGTCGATGCGTCAGAATACAGGGGCTTCTCCCAGTATTACCATGGCGCGTCTCAAACATGCCCCCACCACGAGCTATCCTTGGAAGAGGGCGTGAGTGCGGTGACTTTGTCGCCCTCGGGCTCGCGCGCTTGGGTGAGACTTGATCGTTAGATCATGCCCTGCAAGACGCAATTGGAGCTGCTCACTACTATGTGCGCATTTTTGGTCTCTTTCCCATTCATACTTTTTTTGAATCCTCACATGTAATTTAGGTGGGCCTGAAATCGGGGGCATTCATTGGCCTGGTCATCGATCGTGTTCGCTTCAAACCACATGTGCACCTCAACTTGCCACCAACATCAACCTCTAGCCAGCACCCTTTTGTGCAGTACGCAGCGCACGCTGCCGCGGCATCTCCTTTTCATCGACCTTCGAGTTCAAAGAAAGGAAAAGAAGGAGCAGATAAGGGAGACGAAGGAGAAGAAGCAGCAGCACCACCGCCAGCAGCTCCCAAGATGAAAATCGGGCGCCCAGGCCAGAGCCGATTCTGGCGAAGGCGAGAACAACAGGGCCAAACCGCAACGCAACACGCGGATGCAGGATCAGGAGGAGAAGGAGGCGGAGGTGGACAGTTGACGCAGGCGCCGAATCAGCACAGCAGCCACGATCGCCAAAGTCATCATCATCATCATCATCATCAAAGTCATCATCAAGGCAGCGGCCACGGTCACGATCACCACACAAGTGGCCGAAGCAGAGATGGTCGCAGGGGAGGAAGAAGAGAAGGTAGTCGCGACGAAGGTCGACATCATCATCACCATGTCCATCGAGGAGAAGGAGGAAGGGAGCCCCCAGCACCATCGTCAAGACGAGGGGTCCACGTGGAGCGATCCTTAGAGACCTTCAACTCCACGATTGCGAGCACCACTCTTCGCCAACCCTCATCGGTCGCGGAAAGCAACCAACAACAACAAGTGCATCAAAGGAGTATGCCTCATAGGAATGGGCATAACAACAGGGCACCCGACATACGAGGAGGAGGAAACACTCAGCTACCACCCGTCCGAGGCGCCAGTAGCTGATCTAGAATTGGATATTCGACACGCGAAATGGACTTGTGAATAAAAGTGGTCTCACGGGGCTGGGCATACAAGAAAACAAAGGCAAGGAACAAGGAACATTTTATTTTTGTCAGTATGTAAAGCCATGATAACCTCAAACCCCACAACAGCACACACATGTCCCTCGCGGGGACAGTCGAAATTTTGTTTTGGTTTGGTGCTGACTACTGATGCGCTCGCTATTGATCGAAATTAGGGAAGTGAACTTCTCGGCTTCTCGGGTATTTTGAGCAGAAATATGGACATATTGGTAGACACATGGTGTCGGTGTCACATGAGATATGCAGCTATATCTATTTGCCCTTTCCAGCGATTGGCTTCAGTTTTCTGTTCGCCTTCTTTTTGCGCAGCCCGTACAAGAGCGCTCTACTTGGGCGCCCGTTTTTCAGACATTAAATATGGTGCAGGAGCAGGAAGGCTTCGGGCTCATACATATATACAGCTACTTCTATTTGCCCTTTCCAGCGATTGGCTTCAGTTTTCTGTTCGTCTTCTTTTTGCGCAGCCCATGCAAGAACGCTCTACTTGGGCGCCCGTTTTTCAGACAGTAAATGTGGTGCAGGAGCAGAAATGTTTCGGGCTCATACTTTGGTTTCTGATGATGATGATGGTGGTGGTGATGGTGATGGTGTGAGTCATGGTGAGGGCCGGCTTCTGGATTGGGATGAGCCGTGAATTCATGTCTGATGCACTGAGAGCACGCACGATTGGCACACTCCATACATTGAATGGTAGCGCGGTCTTCCCCACAGATCTGAGGGGTTATAGAGAGCATAAGATTAGAGCAAGGAATCAAGGATATGATGAAGGTGAGAAATATCACGGCCACGGAGTAAACAAATATTCTTTATTGAGCTAGTAAGCAAACATTAGGAAGATATCAAATAGAAAGTACATTAAAAACGTCAGACATAAATTCTATTTATCTTCCTTACTATGCATAAATAAGTGCGCTCAGGGGTTGGCCACGGAACACTTTTGCGCTGTTCAATTTCGCTCAAATCCGGCCGCTTTAGATTGGCAAATTCCTGGAGGGTAATCTGTTTCATAAAGAAGAGAGGAACAACCAACAAGGAGCAAGTAATTATATGTGTGAGTACTTCAAGTATGGAAGGAGTTGACAAGACCACGGTGGCTGTTCCTGCGCAGTACTTGTAGTTCATGTGCACTCGAGGTAAACGCGCATTTACCTGGCCCATGTGGTAGCGGTCTGCGAGAGGCGGCAGAGGTTTTTGGTGGTTGGAGGCTTTCAAGTACTCGTGGAACGGCTGCTCGCGGGCGGGAATCAGCTCAAAGGTGGCGAGGCGCATGTTCAAAGTGGGCTCGTGCATCACTTTGTCGAGGTCTGGGAGGATGAATGACGGTTTCATGTTTTTTAAATTGGAAATCAAGAGAGAGAGCACAGGGATATATGTGCAGTGGTTATGAAAGTTCAACGACAACGTACAACGCACATGCCGTCTCCAAATGAACTCTCTTTAAAGAAAGCGGCACGTTCAAGATAGCACACCGCCAAACACACACAAACTACCTTCCGCCGAGATGCGGCCTGCCATGTACAAATCGGCCAAGAAAGCCGTTAGCGCAGGTACCGTCTTCAGCTCGCCTCCCGCCACTTTTACCAGCGGCTCCGGCTCGAAGTCAAACACCGGGGCGCCGGTCTGACGTGGCAGCAACTTGAACCGGTCGTCGGCTTCGTTGGCGAGTCGTAAGCGCTTCCCGTGGGACAACCGGCCGAGTGCTGCGTAGCACCTGCAGGGTGGCCGAAGATGGGCCGAGCAAGGAAAAAACACGGCGAGTGCATTTCAGTGCTCTAAGCCTCGAAGTGTATTAGGTTTATTCTTTGAAAATAATTTCATTCTTCCTGTATGTCTCACAAGCAAATCAAATCAAAGCAAATCAATGTCGTCATTTTGAATTCAGGACCACAACAATCATTCACCGCTTCATGTGTTCCACATCGTCAAGCAAAGCTTGCACTGCAAAAGGAGCTCCAGGCAGGTGATATTCTAGCAGGTAATAATTGGGCAGAAACAACCGCGCTGGCGAAACCTGGAGAGGCAGTGAGTGCACGCGCACAATAAGTAAGTCAAGCGAAAGAAAAAGGGTTTCAGCGCTTCAACCCAAAAGGCATTACGTTCTCATCTGTCTCCTCTTTTGCGAGCTATACCTCTTGAAGCTTTTTGTGAACGACGGTGCCAAAACGATCTGCTTGTAGCTCTTGCATCATCAACGGTCGAGTAGTCACCACGTATCGTGCTGCATGCCCTGGCTCCTTTTCTCCAAAGCTAACTCGCCACACTTGGTAGTCTGTCGAGTGATGGCCGTCTGCGAGAGTGATGGGCGGTCGATCTTGGCAGTGCAGAAAGAGTCCTTCCTTCAAGGGCGTCAGCACATGCTTCCCAACTGCAGCAAACATGGTTGCTCACTGTGCCAAGGGAGGCCCAAAAGGGACTCTGCTGCTGCTGCTGCTGCTGCTGCTGCTTCAGGCACAGTGCACGATTGAGCTGCAAGCTATACTAACGTCGCGGTTCGGTCTCTTCGAAACACTTGCCACGGACGTTACGCCGACTGCAGATAGATGAGATCCAGCTCTTCGAATTTTTAGGTCTAGGCAACTTATATGCCCACCGCTAACATCTCATGAGTAAGTTGTAGGGCGTGCATTGCTCGTTATATTTAGCGTCGCATTTTTTTACCCAGCATTCATTCTTCATTCTTCAGCTCTCGCACTGATATAGTATATCGGTCGGAAATAAGGCGCACTCTTCACTCTTCTTCCCTCTTCTTCGCTTTTCATTTCTCGCTTCGTGTCTCCGTTCGTCGTCACGTAAGCCCCCTGTGTGCACTTGTGCCTACAGGAACAGCCCACCCTTCTACGTGAGACCCATTTGTAACCGGCCGAACTCGAACTCGAACTACCGAACTAATACAAAATACAAACCCAAATGACACAGGAGCCAATGCTGCGGGTAGAAGTGCTTCGTAAGAAGGATAGTGTGTAGAGGACAGGAAGAATAATACTTCCACCTCCCTCTTATGTGGAAAGTGCTCATGAAATAATATTAAAACCCGACTTTAGTCGTTTCTGCGTCTGCTTCATAGAGAAGGCCTAGTACTTTAATCCTACTCCAAACATGGGAATTGGAATGCAACACGAGTTCGCTCCCCATTTCATCAAATAAGGCTCCGTACTTCGAAAACAGCTAAGTCGCGTGAATTCCCTCAAACAACGAACTCCGCAATGGCCTTCGCAATCATCTCGGGTTTCTCTAAGTGGGGCACGTGGCCGCATTCGGGGATCATGGTCAAGCGCGCGTCGGGCATTTCGTCCACGAACCGCTGGGCGTACAGTTTGGGGTCCAGCACTTCGTCGTTGGCGCCCCACAGCACCAGGGCAGGGGTGGTGACTTTCGGCACCAGAACCGACGGAGTGAAACCCCCCGTGCACATGTAATTGAGGTTGGCGTCTTCCCAGCCCTCGCAGAGCACTGGGAGCCGCCCGACCCGCATCGCGTCCTGCGTGGCAAACTTTTCCTTGTCGAAGTAGCTCATTTTGTTGGCGATTTGCCGCAAGTTGCCCGAACCGAGCACTTTTACCCCCAGCCGCGCCAGAGGCTCTGGAAATCCGCCCATGGGTCCTGCGCCGTCGATGAAGCCTTGGGCGTCAATCAGCACCAGTTTGGAGACGTCGTCAGGATAGGCTGCTGCGAAGTCGAGTGCAATGGCACCGCCCAGAGACGCACCCACCAGCACAAGAGGCTGCCCGGGGGCCACTGCTAGTTTCAAAAAGGCACGCAAATGCTCCCGCTTCGCTTCGGCAGAGGTGGTGGCTGAGGTGCGAGCGTCGGTGAAACCCCAACTATAAGTGAAAGGATACAGTGTTGGGCAAAAAGACTGGTGAGAATGAAGAACGCACACATACTCAGGACTACGTGTGCAAACAAACAAATAAACACTAGATGGTCGCTTAGTTCACCTAAGCTTAAAACGGATTTTCGCACCCTAATATGTCAACAGCGATTGGATCAATGCCGTGCATGGCCTCGAGAACTGGCACCTAACACAGAGAGCAGAGGAAAGCGGCTAAGAGGAAAACATTCAAAACCATCAGTTACTAAGACCAAATTGCATCGCACCACGCGGCGAAACTCCAAGGAAGATGAGTCGAAGCCGTGAATGAGCACCACTGCAGGTTTCACTGCCGCTGCTGCCGTAGCTGAATCGCTGGGCGGCGCTGTAGATTCCGCTTCCGACGCAGCAGCACCCGGGAGAGGCCGCCTCGAGTAGTAAGACGTTGGCACACCGTCTGGGCAGCCGGGCGTAGGCACTGCAATTCGTTGCAACTTCGACAGCATAGTGAGAGCGGCAGGATCCTCGATAGCCTCTACCTCAGAGGGCACAAAGGACGGGAAAGCATAGGCAGAGAGATCTGGCGCGGCGACTGCTGCACGGCTACTAGGGTACCGAACACTAGACTTCCTTGAAAGGTGCCAATTGGTTTGGAAAGCATGAGCGTGGAATGTTACCAGCGCTAATGAGAGCACTCGAACCAGTCTAGAGTTCATTTTCCAGCACCCGGCTTCAGATGCCCCACACTGTTTTGATTTTGCAGTAAGTATCCTCGATCCTCGGCTCGAGAATTTGATTGTCGAGTCAGCAAAACGTTCACGCCGTGCTCTAATATGATTACTGAGGATATATCATGATATCATCTGCATCTAATTTAGGTCATAAGGCTGGCCGATAGCAAAATTTGGAGGAGCTCTTGTGCCCTCTCTTGAAAGAAAATCTCCCGCCGAATGTTCCGTAGCGAGAATTATAACGAAAGCCATAAGCAAGAAAGGGATTCAGCGCAGCCAGCAATACCCTTTCCTCACCGTCGACGACTACAGCTTCAGTCGGGAGAAATTCGTAAACATACGATTTATCTGAGGTTCAAAAAGTCGTTGCTTTCTTATGATCTCTAGCTAGTCGGTTCTTTCAGCAAGCCAAACAAGCAAACGAGCAACAATGGTGATGCATCTACCCTTCTTTTCAACAGCATGTCTTCTATTGTGCTTCTATGTACCTAATCTCACGCCATTCACAAACCTTCTTCATACATTGCCAGCCTCGCATTGCATACGGTGGAACTCCAGTTCTGTCTGGGCGTAAGAAGTCGAGCAAAGAAAACGCGCCGATGTCTGCAATGGAACAGCCGAGGAAAAAGGCGCGTGCTAGTACTCAGGAAGATTTTGCATTGAGCGCAGGGAAAGAGAACGGCTCAAAAGATAAATCGACTGAAGCAGAGCTCTTGCAGCGTGTATTGGCCCTCCTACAACAGCCCGCAGCTGCAGCTGCATTGCAGGCGGCGGCACCGACCTCTCCAGGATCAGCTACGAAGGAGGCAGCAGCAGCACAAGCTGCCCGAACTGAGGCTGCTTTCTGGAAAGGGCAGTACGAAGCTCTCCAAGAACTCCGCGAGACCGCACCAGAGAAGCGACTGCGCGAGCTTCGCGCTGACGTGGACAGTCAGGTGTGCTCGAGGAGCCCTTTTTTGAGGTTGCTTGGTTAACTTGCACTTCTAAAAGTAGTGTTGCTTTTGAGCAGAGTGTGTTTGGTTTGCCTACAAATGCCATAAAAGCCCATCTGATTAATACGCTGCATCAATCTATGTCGTCAAGGTGGCTACTATGGAGAAACTTGCGTTTGGTGTGAACGGAAGGACCCCAAATGATGCGGCCGTGGCGCCCACTGACTCAGCTGAAGAAGAAAAGGCAGAAGTTGACACTTCAACACTAGAAACCAGCAGTGTAAACGAGGAGGCCGCTGAAGAAGATAATGAGAGTATAATTGAAGATCTTGAGGCAAAGCTAGACGAAAAACGGTGAGTCCCAAGCCTACACCATTGCATTGTGCATACTATGATTTTCACACACACTCAATAGGTCATTGAAATACTATTCCTCTCAACCATGTTTCGTCATCACCTTGACTTCTTCATCTCCACAGAGAACTTGTGCGAGCTTATCAGAAATTAACGGGCGTGGTGCTCGCTCTGGGCGACCACCAAGATGACGACGATGATGATGCCACCACCACGGTTAGTTCTTCAAATACTCTTTCATACTGTCCAACCTCCTCTTCCCAGGGCTCCTTGTTATACAGCCATAGCCAATCTAGTTGAACTACTTTGAAAACATTCCATCTTTTTTCATGCACCTTTGCTTGTGAATGAAACAGGTGCAGTGCACGGCTATCAACCACATTCACAAGCGTGTGGTCAAGTTTGACCTCTTGCTGCCTCCAGTCGGAGAAACCAACCCGGCAAACACAGCTGCAGCGGACGCTACCTTTGTACCCGTTGCCAACAAAAACTTCTTGCCTGAGAATTTGCGGGACTCTGCGCGGTTCCACTCCAACCAAATGCCCGTGCTTCTGCAACGCCTTCTCAAGTCCCTGTATGCGCCGCCTTCTGCTACTGGAGACGCAACCACAGGTGCCGATGGATCATCCTAATCGCGCTTGTGACTCTTACGATGCATCCTCCTCAATGGGTCGCGAGAAACTTGCGAAAATCATCGCGTCGCCACGACTGGCGTCATTTTCATAAAGAAACTTGTGGCCTTCAATTCAACCAGAGTAGTGCTTGAGCGGATGACCGAAGATTGAAGTGGCCCAAAGGAACCTCGGAAATTGACCATCAAAGCGCTATGGAACACTTGAGACAAAAATACAGAGCACAAAACAAAGAGGCAGATGAGAGATGAAACTATTCGAGAAGCAGAGAAGAATACAGATATAGATTTTCCACTACAATGGGCCTGTCCCTGTGCCTGTACCCTTGTTTTGAAACACATAGAAAAAGAAATGGCTGAGCGCTCAAATAAACTCAGCAAGACTTTATTACTTTACTGACTATTAAAGAATTCCCTTTTCTTCGTAAGGCATGGCAACTCCCCAGGGGCTGGAATTAAATATCCGAAGGGGGTAGCAGCAAGCAGGAAAAGTTGGAGTACATGGAGTGGAATGAAACTTGCTTCAGAATTTCAGAAGCCAGAAGAGAAACTAAGATTAGCCCTTTTTGAGACAGGCCCCGAAGGGCCGGAATTAGAAGACTAACAGGTAGAGAAGAAAAGCAAAGCAGCGCAAACTAGACCTAAGAAGCTAATCAGGCGCACATGCCCGAGTGGCCATGGAAGTGAT
>Ga0307982_1003205_pt1 | contig 13113 bp, 14 predicted proteins | sample OrgLakmetagen989_FD_201847 | JGI IMG/M metagenome (GOLD analysis project Ga0307982, IMG submission 201847) | Saline water microbial communities from Organic Lake, Antarctica - #989 | ecosystem: Environmental > Aquatic > Non-marine Saline and Alkaline > Saline | place: Antarctica: Organic Lake... | reverse complement strand
TCATGGTCTATTAATTTCGCGATGGTCTCTTCCATGCTCCCACCCAGCTGACGCAGCGTAATAGCATCTGCGATAGTCAGAGTCGATTCCGTGAAGAGACGAGGTCGCGGACGCCCCGCCTCGATGCTAGCAACAGCTTCCTGACCTGTAGATGTAGCCCCATTCCACGCTAGGGCCTGAAGCTTCGAGCCTGGCGCGCAAAAAAAAAAACACCGCGAAGACAATATACACAAAATCCGAAGTAAGGGGCTGGTACAATTTCGGTACTCAAGAGGGTCATTGAGCCTAAGGACAAAACAATCACGTTATCACGTCTGTGAAGCTCTTTTGAAGAACATTGATGCGCATCCCTTAGAGCACCCGCTAAAGAGAAGTCGGTGTGTTTCCGGGCTAGTCGATTGGAGGTAGCGTCGTGGACGAGACACATTTTCCAACGTTTTGCACGGCTACAGAGATTGGCACACTTGTCCAAAACTATAAATCCTATTGAGCACCTGGATGTGGCATTCAGGATCTTCTCGTAAGATTGAAATATCTATTTTAGGCCGAGCGCGCGTCCTTACATCCCGTCTAAGAGTCTGGGCCGAGCACCTCAAAGAAGATAAATTTCAAACAATCTGAAGAAGTCAACTTTCTGACTACAAAGTCGGCGTGCTCATTTTTTTCGTTTGAGCACAAATCCGTCCCTGTAGTCCTTTTGAATTCCCCCTAAAAGCAGGAACAGGAACAGGGACTTCCGGATTTCGGAATGCAGCACGGATGCATAGTACAAACCAAACAGCGCATAAATCAGCACCGCGGCTTATAAAAAAGACCAACCCGTATCCGAATTAGGCCAGGCACTGTGCTCTTTACCAAGGGGGCTATTGTGATTGTGCTTTGTGCTTGTTTCTGCGACACATAACACATAAACTTTTCATAAATTACTAAAATTTGCGCTAAAAAGTCAACGGACACTAACGCTGGAAGGCAGGACACGCGAAGTCTACAAAACATCGCCCAGCTGGATGCACGCATAGCCCCGAGTTAAGGGAAATTCCTCTACTTTGGCGGTGGCTGCGCTTTGCGGTCCGTGAAAGCATAGAAAGTTTGCGGGTCTTGGCGATGGAAAGCCATCAGCTCCGGCCCGCCATTCTGAAGCACCGCGTGCCGCACCTGGGTACATTGAAGGAAGAGTGAGATGAGAAGTAGGTCTCAGGATATCAAAGTGTGGCATCGAGCTCCATTGAAGTTTGAATGAAGAGAATTGACGATGAAGGGCAGGCTAATGAGGAGGCAAGGCAGGGAGATGGAATCATCTCTGGCATTTCTTGTTGCGATCACCTTGTCATCGCTCCATTGAGGATTTTCTTTCCGAATAACACTGGCAGCTTCAGCAGCAGCGAGTGCGAAATGTGTAGTATCCTGACACAACCGTACAAAAGATAATATGGGGTGATGATTACATGCCTTCTCAATAAGGCAAGTACTTGAATCGGCTGCCTTAGGCGGACTCAGCAATAACACTCTAGTAAGAAAGGCAGTGGACACATTCGATATATGTAGGATACAGAATGAATGCAATGTGACTTAGACTAATGCTGCACATGTTATTTACCTGCGCTCGTTGCGTGTCACGTTCGAGTTGGTTCAATTGTTTTGACCCCACGCCACCTAAGGCATCGTTGCCCTTTGCCATCAATTGCCGAGGCACTCGCCTTGCTTTTAGCAAAGTGCAACTGGTGCAGGTGCCACAGCAACAGCCTGGAGAGGCAACTCCTGAGGTAAGTGCCCCATCTCCTAGCATCTCCGCCGGGTTATTGCCAACGCCGTTGTTGTTGTATTCGTTGTCATTGCTGCCAATGTTGCTCTTAGGCACAATGCCGCCACTTCTACTTTGACTTCTATTTTTTCCTAGGTCTCTGTGAGGCGAAGCTTCCAAAGCATGGTGATGGCTGTGATCATAGATGTTGGTGTGCGGTTCATCTGTCGCAGACCCTTGGTTGAACAGTGCGGAAAGTTCTGCTGTTGGTGGGCACAGGAATCCGCCAGCTCGAGATGTTTGCTGGATATTAGTGGCAGATTCTCTGTCTTTGCTTTTGAATGGTGCTTCTTTGCTTTTGCTGCCTGTCGAGCCTTTCGTCACTTTGCTAGGTGATAGGTCGTGATGGAGGCGAACACGAGCAGTTGCCAACTGGATAGCGCATACATGGGAGACATGCAAAAACGAAGGATCAAATGCATGCAAGATTTGAGACAATCGAGCACACTTCAGCGTACAAAAAACACATGCATGCGGAACAAAGTCTGCATGCTTGCTTTGCACGCATATGACATGTATACGCTAGTAGATCCTAGTTGAAGCATTACAATAGAGTGCCACAAACACTGTATAACCCTACCTGCGAAGCCACCAGCGCATGCCAGCGAGGCACGGGAGCAACCAAGAGCAAGAACGCGGACGCAAAATGCCACCTGTTGAACATAAGTAGACAAGGGTATGTTCGAGTTGGTGGTTATGGAATTGCGTAAACAAGGGCGTTTTTTTTCTTTTTACCAGCCGAAGTTGAGGGCTGCAGTAAGGCCATTTTTCTCAACCAATTCTTCGACCAGAGAAGGCACCGGAAGGCCGTCTTCGTGCTGCCGGCTACGCCATTCTTCCACCTATTGATGTGTAAGTAGGCGCAGATAATGGGCGTGTGTATGTGAATTGATTTGATGGTTGATATTTTAATAAACAAATATGTATCATGGTTCAAAACATCAAAGCAAGGGTCAATATTAAGCTAGCATGTGCTTTCCTCCAAACACTCTCACCTGGGGCGTTACTGCGTTCAGCGCTGCGATTGCGTCTTCTTCCTTGTTGAACCATGATTGGCCGTTGATCAGGGATGGCAAGATCGACCCTACGTGTGGTGATGGCATCGGCAAGTGCTCCGCTTTGGTTTTGGATGCGTCGCCACTTTTGCTCGCGATGGCCTGACATAAAATAGAAGAACAGTAAAAGTCGATCTAGATGACATCGCAATGATAGAAGAAACAGCAGAAAGTGCCATGTCAATCTGAGGGTGTTTGATGAAGATGAGAAATTAAAATTAACGACTATCGATCGGCGCAGAAAGACTAAAACGCACATCTTTTACCGTGCTTGGAGAAGATGATGCTTTCACGATTGCCCTTCCAGGTGAGGTAGTTTGAAGTTCTTGGTTGCTGACACGATCCTCCTTCCTATCCCTGCTGCTTTCATCTTCACCACCAGCACCTTCGTCATTGCCAGCACTATCACCACTGGAGGAGGAGGATGATACACCACCACCACCAGTTGTAGTACGGTGCCGCAACCCCTCAGTTGCTTTGGCGAGTACAGGGGGTAAATGTGGGGGCAGAGGCAAGGCACGGCCGTTAGCGCCCGTCCAAGCTCCGACCTGAGAGAATGAAGAAGAGTGGGATAATGGGGGAGATGGTGAGATGATGAAGGGTGAAAGAGGAAAGAGCAGAAAGAGGCGAAGAGATGGAGAGATTACTGGTAATACGCTGGTAGCCGCCAAAGAAATTTCGGCAGAGATAATAAATACATGAGTCATGAAGAGAGACGCTAAAAGTGAATGCATCTATCGAACACAATTGATGCAGTTTTCCCTCTCTCTAATCTAATTTGATAGTGAATCGATACCAGTGCCAGCTGCTTCCTCAGAGCAGACGATGAGATCATGGCCACTTCAGACAAAGCAACCGTTGGATCAACTAAGGGACTGCCAATCTGTAAAAAGAAAAAACGTAAGATTCAAAAATTATCAAGGCACGACATACTTTGAAAAATATTTTTAAAAAAACGAAAGAAGGTACGCAGTATCAACATCCCACATGATTCCAGTTTCCTTCCCAGTACTTTCCATTCATTTCCCTTCTCATCCTCCATCTCTCCTCTCTTACCGTGCTTCCCGTTTCCGACCCCGCCACACTGAAGGACGGGCGCGAGGCCTGCCTTGACATTCGCTCCCAGCCTCGCCCGTTGCCCATCACTCCCATTGTCGTTGAGCTCGGTCTTCGCTTCAAGTCACCCACGCCGCTGCTCCTCCTCCTCATGCTGCTGCTGCCGCTGCCACCGCCGCCGCGACTGCCGTCTCGACTGCCACCACCACCACCGCCGCCAATACCACCACTGGTGCTGTGGTGCCTGTCGTTGGAACCTAGCACGCGGCTGCTCTGATGGCTCTGATCTCGACGCAGGCCTCCGGGGCTAGGACTTCGGCTGTTGCGACGCTGTGAAGAGGAAGAAGATGGATCCATCATGGCAGACGATGAGTTTCGGCTCAGGCGGTTGCGAGATGGAGACATCGAGTTTTGGCGGCTTGGAGAGATGGAATTCTGACGGCTCGGTGTCTTCTTGTCAGGGCTTCCCCCTGTTGATTTGAGGTAAAGAAGAAGTATAGGCAGAAAAGGAGATAAAAACTTTGAGGATGCAAATGATAAAAAAAAGAAGAAGAAGAAAGAAGTGCGCACATGAAAAGCATTTACAGTTATTAGGAGCGCTAGTATCTCCCCAAGGCATACCTCCATTAGCATCAACGTCATCATTGTCCCCTAATTCAACATCGTCCGGCACTTTCTCTCCGGGTGTGATTTCGATGATGGCCGCCAGCGCCGTCTTAATGATGGGCAAGAGATTGAAAAAGATTGAACAAGTACGACTTATCAGCGGCGAAGAACAGGAAGATGATAAAGTCGTATTTACCTTTCACTCTCTCTAAGCGCACATGTCTAAATCACATGTACTATATACACTAAAAGTGCAGAATGAATGAAGTTCCATACGGGGTAGGAGTACCTCCAAATCAGAAACAGTGCAGGCGCCCAGGCCCAACTTTTTGTAGGCTGCTACACGCTGAGCACCTTCGTCGTCTTCTTCTTCTTGGTCTTCTTCTTGAGATGCAGCAGCGGCAGCGGCAGCGGCAGCACCAGTAGTACCGTTAGCCGCAGCAGCCGCTGTGAGCGCTGGGTCAGGCGGAGAGGATGAGACCATGAGGACACGGCGAGGAGCATGCGCCAATGAAGCCCACAAGAGAGCGCCGCCCACCTGAAGATGAAAGAAACCATTAATGGAATCGAAGAAGGGCACAAAAACAGATGAGGAAAGAATAATTCGTCTATAAAAACGCGTAATGTCAACATATGAATGATGCCTTCGGGAAATAGTTAAGTGGAAACCCATAAAGGAATTGCATTTGTGAGAGTGTTCTTCTCTCTAAGAAATAAAAGAAATGAAATAAAACAAAAAGAGCAACGAGTTTTGAACAGTAAATGCCATGAATCACCCCCCCAAACACACACACGAACCGCTGAACCGTCGGCAGTGGCGGTTCTTAGCGCTCTCTTGTTTTCCGCAGCCTGCTTCTCTAGGGCTCGCTTTTGGGCCGAAGAATTGCCGATGCTGCCTCTCGTTGAAGCTCTGAATGCACCCCCACCATCAAAGGAGGGAGAAGTAGGTGATCGTAGGTCGGCAGATGAAGGCGACAGAGGTGACATTGGAGAAAGAGGAGACAGCGGAGATGGCGGCGTAGAAGGAGGAGAGGCAATCGAAGAGGTCGAGGCACGGCGTTGCTTTGGCTTCACATTGGCAGCGGTCCAGCGAGGATCATTGACGCCAGCGCTGCGGAGCACTTCAAGGGCCGCCTGATAAGATGATGAAGGAGAAGAAAAAATCGTGCGCACAGTTTATACGTGAAGCACATCAAGCCCTACAGCTGTACCCACAGGAGGTAGATCTGCTGTTGTTCCATTAAGAATGAGATGTGAGAGAAGTATTCCGAGGTCTCTAATTACGAAAGACACTTCAGTAAGCCAAAATAGTCTAAAATTGTGAGGTTACCTAAAAGACTCACCTCGGTAAACGCTTGCAATCGGCCATCGTTTAACGCGGCATCATGCATCGCTTCGTCGTTGCTCGAGAGCACTGCGTCGGCCCATCTCGAGGATGGAGAGGTGGTTGGCGCAAAATCCTTTGAAGAAAAAGCAGCACCAGCAGCAGACGAAGAGGAGGATGACAGCGTATCGGGGGAGAGCGGCGACAGAGGTTCGTGTTGCGAAGACGAAGGGCGAGACGAAGAAGGCGAAGAAAAAGTGCCCATGTTTCTACCGCCGCGAGCACCACCGCCGCCACCGCCAGCACTAGATGGGTGGTTGCGCGTGGACGGAGTATTGATCCGTTGGAAATGGCCGAGGGCAGATGCGCGCGGGTCGTCGTCCGCACATGTAGGCGAAGGGTCCAGAGGCGAGTCCATGAACGAGGAGAAGCCGTACCTGATGGAGAAGAGAGGAGAAGGGAAGAAGGATCAAGTAAATGCATTTTCAGTCACAGAGCTTTCTATATAGGAATAATTCATTTGCACATTTGACATAAAACGAAAAAATCCAAGAAAGCTATCATCATTTACTAATGTAATATTAGTAAAAATGTAATAAAACTCAACGGAAGAACTACTCTAAAATTTTCTGAAGCAAGCAAGCAAGCAACAACTCATAGCATACTTGGGAGTCTTGGGCATTTTGGGGCCGTCCCAGACGAACCCATCTTTCAAACACTCTGCGGTGCGCTGCAGACGTTTCCGCTCTCGCTGAGCAGGGGCTAGGGCGGCCATCTAGCATTGGATAGAATAGAATAAAAAGAGAAAAGAAACGAAAAAGACAGTTCGAGAAAAGCGTGAATGTTAGGGCATGCAGACACACAAATACAAAGGTAGACTCGACACTTGGGAAATATACCTCCGCATGCTCACAATCAAGTGCCTGTTCAAGTCAATTCACTGATTCCATTTCCTAATTTTCTCTCATTTACGTAGCCTAGCGTTGAAGCCCGCGTACATGTATCTTTCTCCTCACCACTTTCTGAGCTTGTTCGAGTTTGTGGGGCTTGGCTTGTGCCCGCTGTAAAGCATCACTGGCGCGCTCCTCTGTGGACTCTAAATCATGCAGACGCGGGTCCGCTAGTTGCGCTTTCACCTTTACATGAGGGTTGTGCAGGACAGAAGTACAAGAAGAAAACCAAGCAGTGCAAGGAATTATGAAGGAAGGAGAGAAGCACAATTGTCAAAATAATCAAAAAAAAAAAGCATAAATGAAGTACAGGTTCAGAACGACGAATACTTCAGATTTAGCCATGAAAGTACACAAGGACCAGAGTGGAAAGGAAATATAACGCCTCTTTCATTCTTTACCAGCGCCAAAATATGCGTCTGCATCGCGGCTGTAAACACCAATCGCACGCTGCCACTGCTGGCTAGCCTCCGATCGTAGGCTAATGTTGCTGCCTCTTCCATACTTGAGGCAGCAACCGCGCCACCTCTTGTCGTCGACTCACCATTCTTGGGTGTGAAAGGAGGGCTCAGTGGACTCAATAAATCTTCCTCGTCGTCATTGTTATTGTCTATGTTGTTGTTATCGTCGACGAATGAAGAGTTATTGTTCTTATTTCCATGATGTGTGATCGAAGAAGAAGGAAGAGGCACTGCATCTTCTTGTGGTCGGTATTTTGGTTGCTGGTGCTGCACTCCTAGCGTCGGATCGTTCGGAGGTGGTCTGTGCGTAGCGTCCCAGCACGCAGGATCTTTCCACAGTTGACTGCCGTTTGACGACCAACGACCATCGGCGACGGCACGGCCGACCCAACTGCATGATGGTCATGTGCAGGAAGCAGAAATGTGAATTGATATGAGAGAGAAAGGGGGTGTTAGTGAGAGACAAAGAGAAATAGCGAGAAATGATAAAGAGAAGTACAGTAACTATGAGAATTTTTCGCCCAGTGCTGTCTCCCTACGCCCACCGCCAATCGAGCAAGTAGTGGGCGTGCTGTTTGTCCAAGGGCAAAGGAGGCGGGGGCGCGCCGCTGAGACGATTGGCAAATGAGGATGATGACGATGAAGAGGAACTTGCCACGCTGCCAGTGCCCTTTTTGATCTCTTCACCAGTCTTCTCAGCGCCATCGTCTTTGCCATCCTTGTCTTTGTCGTCGTTGCGACTGTCGTCGTTTTGGTCCAACAAAGTTGATGCTTTTTCAGCCTCTTTGAGAACAGCGTCGAACACTTTCTTGCGCACAATCAGCTCCTGTTCCAATGAGTGTAAAATGCACAAATGAGGAAGGCGGTGTGCGCAAAAGTGACCGAATAAGTAAGCTAACCAAAGAGAGTTGAAGAGAATGAGACAGTGAAAAATTACTGGCCCCACTTTCTTTCCATCCTATAATTCACTCTTACCCTTGACGCAGGCTCGTCGAAGACAATCAACAGAGGGCCCAGCACGTCAAAAGTCGTCACAAGAGCGTGATGGGCACAGCCGTTGCCAGTAGAGACCTGGGGCTGTCGGCCACTTAAGAGTGGCACTACGCTGGGCCGGTGCGACACTTTCAACGGATCTTTCTTGGCGGTTAACCCCCCCCACACGTAGACGTGTTCGGTGGCAGTGATGGCCATGGAGTGGTGCAAGCCTGCCGCCACGAGCCGCGTCCCGATGCCCCTGAGAGCGGGCACGAAGCGAAAGGTGTGGGTTTGGTCCACCTGTTGGAAGTACGGTGTTTGCACATGTAAGCATACGTACGTATGAGATATGAGCACATGTTTATTGAGACGGGCCACAAAATGCACGCACACGCACACGTCACGACCCGTTTCAGACTGAGTGTTTCAAAGAAGAGATGTAGAAAGGCGCCTCGATGAAAAAAGAATGCCGCGCACTTCCTAGATATGGTTGTTCATTGGACAGCCTCATCAGTTCACCGTCCCACAGATAATTCGCATTATCTTCCTACAATAGCTAGCTCGGTATGCTGACCTTTGGCTCTTTCGGGATTCCCAGGGCGCGCAATTCGCTTAGTGACAGCTGCCCGAGCCCCAGTTGGCCTTTGTGGTTCCTCCCTGTACTCAAGACACAACGGTCGGCGCGCGCAATGATTGTGTGATCGCCGCCGCACGCTACTGATACGCAGACCTGTGTAGTGGTGTTGGTGATGAGGAAGTCAATTATGATATAATGATGATTGATACACGCACATAAATTTGTCAGGGAATAGGTGAATTGGGTACCCATGAGTAAGAATGGACCACATATAAATAATGCCTGCACTGCCCCTTCTTCTCTTACCATTTTCGCCGCAGCTTCTTGGCCTCCTCCTGACGTTCCCTTAGATGAGTCTCCATCGCGCGCGAGCACCTAATACAATACACACAACAAGTACAGCGAATCAAGAGAGGGTGTCTTCATGTGTCGGCCAAAAATCGAAAGAAAGGCAGAATTCAATGTGTACGGAAAAGAGCAGATGGCGTTTGCAATCTCTTGTTCAAATATTTCATATTGCTTTCAATTGAGTCATTGAGTGCTGCCCCTTCTCATTTCGAAAGAAATTCTCATCTCGACTCCACCCTTCAAAAACATTTCAAACTCTTCTCATCTCTTTACCACGTCAGGGAACTCCACCACTGCCGGCCGGCTGGTGTTCTGCCACGCCGTTAACTTTTTGGCGTTGGCGGCGTCGACAGCTCTCGCCTAATGTGGTACGATGAAAATATGATACGCAAGCAGGATTTAGTGTGTAAAGTGACATGCAAGTGGTTGCGGACAATTCTTGAATGATTTTCTCGAAGCAACGTGCCTATCATACTGGTATGCAAAGTGACCACGACTGAACGCATCACGAGCATCACAGTAAAGAAGAAGCACAGACATTCGCACTCACATCAAGAAAAGACCTTCGATACACTTTTCTTCGTAGCGCACTTTAAGACTCATATCACGCTCACCTCCGCCCCAAATGCGCTCACGAACATGGTCTTTTTAATTCCACCAATCAATTTCTTCTTGAGGCTGGCCCTGAACGCTTCTTCATCACTGTCCTCGTCGCTCTAGAATAGAAATAGATGAGAAATGGATGAAAAAGTAGACAAATTATCTACATTACCAACAGTTGTATGGAAGGCACAAAGGTAACAGTCACTCATGATCAAGTAAAAAGTCACGCGATTCGAAGTTAACTCACCTTCGTGTACTTTAGATTTGATGAGTCCAACAAACTCACAAGGAACTACACAAACTCACAAGCAGGTATGTACTCTAGGCACATGTAATACCCACGCCTCTTCTTCCTTCCTTACTCTCATTTACCTCTTCTCCTTCGCCAGCTGCTGCCCTGGCCCGTCTCCGATTCGCTTTTTCGGCTTCTTCCTGGGCTAGCAGTAGTCGAGCTTCTTCTGCTTGCTTCTCGAGATGGGTTGCCACGATCTGCAGGAAAAATAGAATAGCACAAGCGCCACGAAGAGAGCAAGCAAGCACAAGAAGAATCAATAGGAAAATAACAGACAAAAATTGCGGAGCACTCTAGCCATGAAGTACAATTTAAGGTTCAGAAGACTACGAAAAGGAGGAAGAACAGAAAAGGTAAGAGAGCTGGCGAAAAAAATGAATACAAAAAATACAGGGGGATTTTTAAAAAGAAACCAGCGTACTTTGGATTGGCGTTTCTCCACTTGTGCCGCTGCCATGCTCTGCGCGCCACCGTCATCGTCGTTCGCTCTCGCCGCTGCAAGTGCCGTGGCCCTAGGCCCCTCTCGCCCGGCTGCTTTCAGCTCCGCGGCCATCTTGGTGGGGGATAGAGTGGTGCCGTGATGGGGGGAAAAGAAGCCTCGCCCCAGCTGTCCAAATTCATTGGCACCCCAAGTAATCAGGCGGCCGTCCATCGTGATGACCTAATGTAGTTGAAGTAGTAGAAATGGAGGCAAGCAAGAGTGAAGAGAAATCTGAGAGCCCGCAGTGTTAACTGAAGAGAAGAGAATCTCCTATAGTAGTATGCACAGTTATTTCCTCTTTCTCGAGGTGGGTTTCAGATTATCCAACCATTCAAAGAAAGTATCATCTCCCCGAATACATACACTGCTACTTCTTCGGTAATTTTGCACATGTAACACTCACCGCGCAGTGAGCGGCGCCGCAGCTCATCGTTCGCGGCTCTGCACCTCCCTCAAAGGGGGGCAAATCTATGCCTGAACCTTGGCCATTCTTTTCTCCCTCTTTAAAGGAGGACATGGAGGCATTGGAGGCGGCCGCTGCACGCATCGACATCAATTTCGCGAGGTCGTTGCGCTGTTTTAGACCCTTCATCATGGTGGCCACGGCAGGGGGTTGCAAGTTGATGGGTCGGAAAGTACCGACTGAAGTATTCCCCCTGGTAGTGTCGTAGCCGTTGGGGTCCAGGCCGCCCTAATACATACAAGTTGAATAGAAATATTCATGAGAGTGGTCCGGATAAAAGGGGAAAAATCTACCTATCATTGCCATGAACAGCGAAGGGTGAACGCAGATGCATGTATAAAAATGTGCACGAACGTGCATCCAAAAACACAAGGTCGCTACTCACCGTGGCAGGTTTATTAAGCATCCGCGCCGGCGTGACTTCTTCGGTGAAAGTGCCCCCTAGCCCCAGCTGGCCTTGGTCGTTGGCGCCACATGTATGAATTTGCTGCCTGACTGCCGAGGTGTTGAGGGCCACGCCAGGCGTGCCAGAGGCCACCTATTTGTAAGGAGAGAGTAGTGGGCAAAGAGAAATTAAGAACAGCAACAGAAAAGAAACGACATTTCGAGAGTAATGTGGAGTGCCGTAGGACAAAAGAAAAGCAAAGTAAATGACTTCAAATAGGGATTTATGGTAAATCGTAGTCAAATAGAACAGCCCCATTTTTATGTTCTAGAATGCGTTTGTGTACGTCATTAAACTTGCATACCGGTTCGATCGTAATGCAAGCACTGAACGCACTCCCTGCGCCGCACCAGACCACATACTGGTGCTGCAGAGCCACCACTAGTTGAGGCGAGGAAGCAGTGCCGCGATCCTTGTTGGACTCGTAAGAATTGCCCTTGAAATCACGATCGTCCAGACCCAGCTGCCCACGCACGTTGGAACCTTGATTTTCATGAGACAATAATGAAAATCATGCGAGGTTTGAATGTTAATACTTCAATAAGAAGGCAAGTACATAATCAACACCACGAAAAAACGCCGTGTGTTTGAGTGCAAAAAGGGGGTCGGTCCTAAATTCAAATTATTTGATGCCTATTCATTATGAAGCCTCAATATATTTTGTACCGAAAGAGTAGAGTCGGCCAAGGCTAGTCGCAAGGAGAGTGTGCGCGCCGCCGCAAGCTACCATGACTACGCGTTGATGAGGGCCTAGGGAGCAGAGCACCTGGGAAGTAGAAAAGTCGCCAATACACAAATTTCAGCGTAAGGCAGAGTAAGGAACTACTGAGGTGCATGCTCAAAGAATGTTGCACCGTGCGGCTATATCGTAGATCTCGCGCATTAATACTTCCATTGCATACCATTCCATTCTTACTTAATATGCTTCTGGAGTCCTTCAATGCACGAGCAATTGCTCACCCGCCCGAAGGATGCTCTCAAAGGAGCACCACCACCATCGTGGCCCATGAAATCAAGAGCAGGATTCGCATCCTCTTCGTCATCGTCATCGTCGTCGCCATCTTCTAAAAGTGATCGACTGCCGCCGCTGCTGCGATGGGCTAAGGAGCTGTACTTTCTTTCAAATCTAGCAGCAGGCATTGCCAGCAACTGTCCCCTTCCTTTTCCTTCTTCTCCGATTCCTTCGGTTAATGCTTGCCAGGGGCTGGCATGGAATAAGGCACCAAGATTGTCACCGACATCGCTTTCGTCATCGTTGTATTCGGACTGACTGATCAATGGAGCCAAAGCTTGTCCTCCTGCGGTGCGAAAACGGCTCGCACCAATGACGTCACCGTCAACATCACCAATAGCGCCACGAGTTGATCCACGAGACGATGGGCTGAAGTTGCGAGGTGCATGGGCATCAACGTACAGAGCTCCCGGAGACACAGATCGGGACTGCTGCTGCTGCTGTTGTTGCATGGGACGCTGCGAAGATGGCGACGACACTGGAGGTGACGTTGGGAATTTTGGAGTCGGTGGCTGATGATTACTCTTGGCAGTAGCAGGAACAGTACCAACATCGGCATTATCCCTGATAATACTTGTTTTGGCAATATCTTCTCGTCGCCCTAACTGGCCTGCTGCATTGTCACCCCAGGTGTACAAGCGCCCATGGCGAGTGATCACCGCAG
>Ga0307982_1003204_pt1 | contig 13115 bp, 18 predicted proteins | sample OrgLakmetagen989_FD_201847 | JGI IMG/M metagenome (GOLD analysis project Ga0307982, IMG submission 201847) | Saline water microbial communities from Organic Lake, Antarctica - #989 | ecosystem: Environmental > Aquatic > Non-marine Saline and Alkaline > Saline | place: Antarctica: Organic Lake... | reverse complement strand
GACTAGCCTAGTCTAGTTAATACTCCCAAAAAACAAAGAAACACCCCTGTACAATGCAGTAACAGAAAAAGTGTAACCTTCAGAACAAGTCTGACTGGGCTGAGTGTCCTTGTTGCATATAGTTGTATAAGTAGTTAGTCTAGTCTGGTAAATACCCCCCAAAAACAAAGAAACCGCACTTTCTTTTAGTTACTAAATCCAGTCCCCCCTCAGGGGGGCTCAGAAAACAAAGAAACACCCCTGTACAATGCAGTAGCAGAAAAAGTGTAACCTTCAGAACAAGTCTGACTGGGCTGAGTGTCCTTGTTGCATAATTCAATTCTGACCATGTACTCTCAAGTTGTCCATCAGCCATCAGGCATCAGGAGGTTTTGGTTTGGAGTGAGTCTGCTGTGTCCACTTCGGCCTATCTTTCGCAATGGCAATCCACTCGCGCGCTTCTTTTTCAATCTGTGGCTTTACGTCGGTTGTAGAATACAACACACGGATAGCAATAGGAGTTGACTTCTATAGTTGTATAGGCAGTTAGTCTAGTCTAGTTAATACTCCCCAAAAACAAAGAAACACCCCTGTACAATGCAGTAGCAGAAAAAGTGTAACCTTCAGAACAAGTCTGACTGGGCTGAGTGTCCTTGTTGCATAATTCAATTGTGACCATGTACTCTCATGTTGTCCATCAGCCATCAGGCATCAGGAGGTTTTGGTTTGGAGTGAGTCTGCTGTGTCCACTTCGGCCTATCTTTCGCAATGGCAGTCGGGCATTCGAACTCCGAACCATGCTAACTCAAGACCGGCTTCCCAAAATCCCAATTCCCAGGATCTCTGAGAGACCAAGAAAAAATAATTCGCGCCGTGCCAGGTCGGAGGTGCCTTTTGGCCCTCAACAGTCAACAGGAGGGGGGCTTGGCCTTCATCTCTCGGCAGTGGAAGTAAAAAAGTTCGGTAACCGACGTGTATTTCATGTGGTTTAGATAACCGCCAACCGAGGAACGGCCATCTCTTTGACAGCTTATATGATACAATCAAGTAGAATAGAACTCATTCTTGAATGAAACAAGGAACTGTGGAGTGTGCTTTGGTATGGGTCGTAGGTTGAGCTCTTGGTCGGAGTCCTGGGGCTATACCTGAATTGTAAATTATATGAAAGTCTGCTGGGAACTCAGAATCAGGTACACCAAACTCTGAAGGAGCTGCTTTGGCTGCTAGCTATACCAATAAAATTATTTGATGCACGCACGAAGCCCCGCTTCATACAACTAATTTGCACTTTCGCTTGATTTACGACACTTCAAATAAGTCAAAGCGCCTGAGGCGTGGTAACTGCGCAAACGTCGCAAATGATGCCGTTTCCTTGATGGACGCCTCGAGCAATGGGTTGCTCAATAACTTCAGCTCGTCCAATGACGCAAAGCTAATACGCAAGCAATGGCATGGAATAAGTCACACATGAGATGAGTGCAAAGCACAAAAATTATCAGCGGAACACTCGTTCTCGGTCTGAACACACGATGGTCACGCACACCATTGGAAAAGAAAGAAGCGTATGTTAAGTTGAATTAAGATGTACAAGACATCAAATAAGACGCACCCGTCGAAAGCCGTCGGGATTGGTCCGTTGAAGTCGTTGCAGTCCAAAGCGAGTAATTTCAACGCTGGCATCTTTTGTAGCGCTTCCCACGGTCCTTCGCCAGTCAACGCATTGCTACTGAGGCACAACACTTCGAGGCAAGGCATTGGCGTTATGAAGGCAGGTGGCAGAGGTCCCGTCAATTTGTTGAAGCTTAAATCGAGCTTCGTGCAGCGCTGAAGTGGGAAACTCATGGGGAAACCACCACTAAGATTATTATGGCTGAGATCAAGAGAAGATAACAACTGAAGCTCTGAAAGTGCTTCCCACGGGATTTGAGAGCCCGAGAGAGAGTTGCGGCCTAAGTTTACACCACTCACTCTCAAAACTTTGTTCCTCAAGGGTGGCTCTGAATTTGCGGACGCATGCTCAGATTCGGTGACCTTAAGAGTCTCAGTGACCACAGTGATACCAGTCCAGTCGCTGACAGGTCGTGTAGCAAGAGACCATCCTTTTGACTTCTGCCAGCTTGCACCACCACATTGTTGGTAGAACTCGAGCAATACGTCATACCTGCAACACAGTAGCACCCACGAAATGCATAATACGTAGAATATGAACCAACTACTAGATAAAGCATTATCGGTTGATCTTTTTAAGAAGAAAGACTTGAAGTAAAAAGCTCGCACGCAATTCCAACTCACTCAAGATTGGCTATATCCTCGGCGTTTAGGTCATTCTCGCTCTTGGTCTGTGCTGTCAATTTCCCCTCAGGCGGCTGCGTGTCAGTCACTGCATCGTATGGTGGCGGCGCATCCAGCAGTGAAGAGGAGCTCAACTCTGCGCTTGATTCCTTTCTGACCCAAGTATTTGAGGCGGCATCAAACTCGGGCGGCGGTGGAGACGTAGGAGGGGAATCTAAGTCGTGCAGTTTCTGGTGTGGCTGCGTTGGAGACAGAGGTGATGTCAAAGGCAACTTGGGAGAGGTGGCAGCAGAATGACACTCATCCGTCGAAGACATTCTATCCGCTACAGGTGCAAGAGGCGGTGCTAAGACGCGCTCCCTCGGCCTCACCCAACGCCGGCATCGCACGAGCTTGGACCGACCTCCAGTGCGGCTGTACCCAACATCGTGCTTCGGCCAGTCAAGCCCACCATACAACCAACCTCCACATTTCTCACCGCTACTAGGCTCGAAAGTGGCGTCACCCGACTCAGAACTCCCCTTTCCACGGCTCTGGTCGCTGCTGTCGTCAGGATCGCTCATCACGTCGCCAACTACGCGGTCCACGCCGAAATTTTCGCTGTCAATGAGCCAAGGCCCAACCCAACGCCAAGACGATGACGGCAGGCCCTCAGCCTCGGCAGCTGTTCCGGCCTGCCGCAATGCAGTCCTCTCTGGTTGACCTTCGTCGTCATAATCCGCTGTCATTGCTGCACTCAATGCTCCTCCGCTTACAGTCTCACATTTGTTGCTGCCTTTGCTGAGACTTCCGAGAGAAAGCTTCCTCATTTTCAGTGTGTTTGACTGCAGAGTAAGTAAATGTGGCAAAAAAAAATCACTGAGACACAATGGTGGGCAATTTCGAGAAGAGACACATGAAAGCGTTGAAAAAAACAACCTTGATCGAGCAAACATGAGCCTACCCAATCGTAAGATTTCCTCAATTTAGTCAGCATCTCACCATGAAAGTAGTTGGGAACTGGAGTCGAAAGTTTGACTCCTTAGAGACAGACTCTTCCGTGGTCGAGGACGGTGGTGGCTCTGCAAGATTTGCAGCTGGTTCGGTGGTGGTCGCAGCAATCTGTGATTCTGAAGTAGGCGGCCCATTGTGTGCTCCAAATAATTGAACGAGGCCAACACCCTGGTCTGAAGGCCGACAGCAGGCTTCAAAAGAAGGCCTCTTCTTCGTCGGGATCCCCATCGCAGAAGATGCCGATGGCACCCAAGCCTTCCGCAGAGGGACCCATCGCTCGTTTTGCCACACAAAGTCGACTACTAAATCCGGCTCAGAAACCGCAGCAGCAGCAGCAGAAACCGCAGCAGCAGCAGCAGGAGGCGGAGGAGATGCAGGAGTGGAAGGTGAGAGTATGACAGCAGTGGTGTTGCTATCGTTGGCTCCTGCTTCAGTTGGCGCTTCAGTAGCATCGTCCAAAGTCGCACACATTTCGCACACTCTCGGGGCGCCAGCAGGAACGTGGTTTCGAAAAGCACACGCCTCACAATCCCACTGTTGTAGCGCAATGTCATCGACGTCATCCTTTACAACGGCATCACCGAAACTCCAGGTTTCGTAATCTGGTGGTGGATTCTCATAGTTCGATTCTCCTTCTGCTTCCGCTTCCTCATTGACATTGAAGTCGTCACTCTTCTTTTGTGATGCCAATAGGGCTTCTGCTTTGAGTCTAGCAGTTGTTGCTAGTGCTTCTCCACGGGATCGCATTGATCGAGCCCACGATGCCGCACCCGCCAGCCCACTGAGGTTTTCACTCGAGTTATTGCCCGCTTTTTCAACATCTTCATTGCTAAACTCATCTGAAGGCGATCCTGACGCAAGTGCCTTGGATCCTCCACCTGCTGCGCAATTGCTGATGCTAGAAGTGCTCGTGGTGCTGGTGCTGACGGTTCTGTTACATGCTTCGTTAAAATTACCTCTCAAAGGTTCGTCATCGTCATTGATGGCTTCTGCTACAAGAGCACCTGTGTTTGTGACATTGATTTGACTCTGTTCAGCCACCTCACTCAGACTCTCGTTATCGCTATCAGAACCATAAGCAAGTAAGTCATTCAAACGTTGCGCATCTGCAGCCGCCAATAGCGCCGTCTCAGTGGGCGAAACTTCTTCATCCTCTCGCTTCTGACCATTATCGCTATAAGTATCGCTCGCCTCGGTGGCGGAAGCCAGGGACGTGACGTGCGCTCCACGGCCAGCGAGGCCTTGAGGCCGCCGCTCCCTCGGCCGAACCCACCGGCGGCAGCGGACGGCCGTCTTGGTAGTCGCGTCTCTGGCGGGGTAATAGCCAACTTCTTGGCCGCCAGTTTTGCTGCTTCCAGATAGCCATGCATCCGCACAGAACCATTCGGCGTCACTCCCCACTTCACTGCCATCTGCTCGGGTCCGATCGCATGCTTTCAAGTCACCCAGGTCTAACATCCAAGGCCCGAGCCAACGCCAATCTCGGCTCGGCAAACCCACGTGTTCGAGCACGCCAGGTGGAGGGCCGTTGTGGTGCTCAAACAATTCGCTCAGGCCCTCTGATGGTGACTCGAAAGCGCTTCGGCCTTGTTTCTTACCCGTAGGTAACCACTCGGATGTAACTTTACTGGTGCTTAGAAGAGTGGGTTTCTGCCTCCATTGATTCTCCCATACATGATCTAGTTCAATTGGCGGGTCGCCAGCACCTGAACCTGCCTTGCAATCGGCTACTTCATCACTGAAAGCGTACGTTGGTGGTGGTGGCTCCATCGTTGGAACATGTGGAGGTAATGATGCATCCTTGTAAATTGGCGGCGGTGAGTCTATTTGCGGTGCTTCAGTAGGTGCAAGCACAGGTGGATGCACTGCTTCGTCGTCGTCACTATCCGAAGAATTGTAGTCAAATTGTGCAATGCGCTAGAAAGAAACAAAAATCAAATCGCAGGGACGTTAGGATCATTTTGTCGCCCATTGTAGGAATAATTGCTCTGCAGAATGAGATGCACTCGTACGTTGTAAATTACTCGATACAATCTAATTGAGGTACTTCGACGAATTATGGGACCGCTAGCGCTTACATCTGATAAAGACGCCCGACGGTTAGAACCTGCCATTGCAACACTAGCAATCCACCGCGTGGCAGCGGTCAGACTATCTCTACTTGTGTGCAGTAGTCCTTCTTGTAGTGAGTGTTGTATGTTGTATGCGCAGCACCTTCTTCCGATTTGCCGATGGCGGGTTTGATTCTGTCGCTACAGGGGGGAGTGGAACCATTTATTACGAAGAAAACAAAATCGAAAACCCTCAAACTTCGTGAAAATGTGAAAATGTCTGGAGAAGATTGACATGAGAAGCGCTGTATATTTAAGTCTTTGAATCAAACGATGGTGGGGACCCTGATAAACATTCTCGTAGTGAACCATGCCCTTTTTGTACTCGCTCTGTTATTTCAACCTATGTTTATTTGTTTGATAGAACTGTCGATCATTTCTTTCGAATCCTCAAAATGTCGCAGGCAATGCCGGAGCCCCCCAGTTCGCCGGGATTTAAAGAATGGTGCGCTACATTCGAAGGCCAAGAGTCGGGGTCAGAAACGAGCGGTTCGGATACGGGTACTAATTTGGTGAACTTCCGGGAGCTCGAGGCACTAGTAGCTGCGGACCATGAGAATGACTTCGCAGGAGAGGAAGCTAGGAATCTCAACGCAGATGAATTCGAGAGCTCCTTCGCTGCGATGGAAATGAATGGCGTCGCAGGATCTAACAAGAGCACTGAAGTACAACGAGGCTTCTTTGGAGGTGTCTTAAACGAAAGACAGGTACCTCGACTCCATACCTCAAACTTGTTTAAGCTTTCGAAGTTGCTGAATAATGGTGAAGCCACGATGTTTAGACACACGCATGAGTTATTCTGAAAGCTAGGTGTTTTGTTCTTTAACTTTACAACTTCACTTAAGGTGGCGCGGATTCGTTATCGCCGGGCAGCGAAAGCGGCGAGGGAGACGCAGGCAAAGCTCGATCGAGCACATCGGCTGGCCGCGAGGGAACAGGCCAAGGAAGCCGCGAAAGCGCGGAAGGCTGCTGCCCTGGCCACGAAAGCGAATCGAGCGACGCTGCCACCGCCGCAAGGCGTCAATACTATTGACCAGAGCAGCAGTGGTGCTACCGGATATGGACTACCACTAGCATCGGCTCCAAACAGTGGAAGTTGTGGCAATGAGGAGAAGGAGGTGGCTGCGCCATTGCGATCACCAATATGGGACACTTTTGAAACGCCTATTCAATCGCCAGTGCCTTCGCCGCCTCATTCGCCTCGCCATCGAAAATGTAGTGGTTATGCTGGGCCTAAGATCAACAACGGAGGCTTACAAAGCAATGTCGACAATGGGCCTGTGGCATCGCCTCCACCACCGCCAGAATTCAGTCCGCTCTTGACAGTGGGGGCGTCAGTGCAAGTGCGTGACGGTTACAGGGGGGAGTGGCAATCGGGCTTTGTGCACGGCGTGTGCCGAGTCAGTGGGCGCCCCAAAGTGAAGGTTCTAGGGCACCGAAAGGCTTTTGAATGGGACGAGTGGAGGTTCGATCATGGGCCTCAACCTTTGTCTACCAGTGATGGCACGACACAGCCGGAGGTGCACCGTACCCTCCCTGTACGAGACCACTCTGCAGAACAAGACGAAGGCGACGAAGAAGACGACGGTGCTTTGAACCCTCCGCTTAGCAGCTCTCCTATTACAGGGGGCCTCTCTACCAGTGGTGGTCGGCGCGCGCAGCGAGGGTGGCTGGGAGGCCTGCTCTCTGAAGAACGACTCGAACGACGCGCCGAATCTAGGCGACGACAGGTGAGAAGAAGAAAACTAAGATTAGAGAAAAGCACACCTGCTTCAATGCTATTAGGCTCGCCCACATTGTCTTGGTCCTACTCTAGGAAGATGTATTCTTCCTCGTAGCCTCATTATGTACACAACTTTGCTGTGACTGCACTGCTTTTGATTACAATCAGATTGACCGCCGAGCGTCTCAGTTGGAGCGTCGCGAGTACCGTCTCGCCGAGAAACGCCACGGCCAAAACCAGCGAGCCGCTGCGTTCGCGGAGGCCCACAGCAGGCCGCCGGTGTCCAGCGAAGAAGCGGGGGCGTGGGCGGCGGTGAAAGCAGTGGAAGAGTTTAAGCGGCGCGAGGTGAAGCTATACATTTACATACTGTTTTCAGGAAGAGTGCACAAGTGCGTCATTTCATTTTCAATGCTCATATGATGGCTCTCTACTTTGTCACTCATGTAATGCATAATTCGTTTCGCTATTAGGAAGAGCGCGAGACCCACCGCTTAACATGGGCGGAAGCGCGCGCGGACGCGCAGGAACGCCGCAGGAAAATGCAACAAGAACACCAAGGCCCCCGAAGAGCAGACGATCGAAAGGCCGTGAAAGAGGTGCAAAGCTAACTTGGTGCATTGAAACTTGAGACTTATATTTAGTTGTTCGTATTCGTAATGCTGCTCCTGTCGCGTCTAGTTTATTAGCTTCTTGTCTCAATCAATCTTCTCACTCGCACCCCGCTACTCTACTCTACAGGTGGCTTTTTTCGAAGCGCATCGCCGGTGGCCCTCGGACGATCGCGAAATGTCAGCTTGGTTAAACGCCAAAGCCCAGGCTGAAAAGGACAACCTCGCCCAGAATTGGCGTGAATTGAGGGAAAAAGAAGCCTTTACGAGAGCCGACTTCAGAGAGAAGCGCAGGAATTTAGCGAAAGAAAAGATGGCAGCGAAGCAGGCTCACGCGTCGCGATGGCATTCGTTTGAGCGACTAGCCCAAGCCTTTGAAGCCTCGCAGGGCAGGGCAGCCGAAGGTCCTCAAGAAGTGGGGGCGTGGGCCGCGCTAGAGGCCGCGGAGGAGAGGAAGCGAATTGAGTCCTCGGAGGGCGCGGCTCAGGAAGAAGAAAAAATGATTTTGGCGGAGATCCGAGACCGAAAGCGCCGTCTTGCCGAAGAAAAGGTTGGCTTGCATTCTTGATTATGGTTGAACAAGTGCATGTATGCAACCTCGCTGTTGATGTTTAGCACTTTTCATTTGGTTCTCCTCCAATCAAGCCTTTTTTCTATTATTGTTCTATCCATGCTTTTCATTCCAAATTTGTTTTTCAAAGGCCTCGAGCAGTCGGGGCAAGTCCGGAGCCGAGCGTCGAGCCGAAGAAGAAGAGCAAGTGGCAGTGGCGCTGTTCACCCGCCACCACGGGTACCCCCCTGTAAACTCTCAGGAGGCCTCGGAGTGGGTTGCGAACCGGGCTGTGGAAGCGAGGAACAAGCGAAGAGCCGAGCGAGCGGCCCAGAAGGACGCTTGGAGTGAACTGAGGGCGGAGGTAACAGAGTGCTTGCTCAATTGTTGCTTGCTACTGAGCAGTGTTGCCAACGGCTTCTGTAGGGGTATACTACTGTACTATTTTGATTGTGTTAGTTTTCGTTCCCGATTGTCCAACCTTCACCATCTCCTGATCCTCTTCCATTCTCGCAGGCGAAACGAAAACGAGCGGCCCAGCGAGCCGAACGGCAGGCGCTGCGAGACGCCGTTGCACGGGGCTCGGACATTCTCAATGGCGTGAGCACAACCACTCGTCACAACACACAAGAGGGAGATGCTGCCTCGCATGGTGCCTCGGATGCGAATGCTTATGGAGTTGACGAACACGAGTTGGATGATAGAAGTTCCTCGAGTTCTATCGAAAGAGACCAAGCAGACGACATGAAAGGAGAGTTGCGCTTAGAATTTATGGACACCCGTGAGGAGGAGGACGAAGAAGAAAATGGAAATACATCCGGCGACTCTTGGGAAGGCGTTCGAGAAGAAGAGGTCAATTACTTATTGAATTAGTATGATCGATTGATTGAATGCCTTTCAGATCGTATGAATGTGATTTAAGTAGTATTTGAGCGCGCAAAATGATTTCTTTGGTTTCACCCCCTTTTCTTCTGTGTTATTTCATTCGTTTTTAGCTCAACGAAGTTTCCTTAGCTGAGCAGCGGCATGCACGTGAAGTGTGGGAAGAAGTGATTGCCCTTGTTGGAGTGCCCGAGCGAGCTTCAACATCCTCAACACATGCAATACCGAATGCTCCTCCCTCAATCGCAGCCGCGCCAGCGTCTGACGCTTTTGCTTTGCCAGCTTCTACTACTGCTGAACTCATTCCAACAAATAGCAATAGCAGCAGCAACGAGCCCAGCGGTGGCAAAGGTAACAGTGGTACCCCGGAGTTGGTAACTCATACTGTTCCAAATGACCCAGCAACTGCAGACGCCGATACAGCTGTGCCCGCCTCTCACACCCCTACTAGCGTTGTCTACAAGGAGAACAGTGGTGCAATTGGGGGTTCGTCACTTTCATCGTCACCCCAACCTCCATTCGGAGGCACGCCTCGTGCTGCTGCTTTGCTGTTGCGCTACCGCCAGCGGCTCCTAGAATTGAATAATAACATCGCAACCGATGCAGCGGAAAGCAACATGGTGTTGGACACCACTACTCTGGGCCGTTACTTGCTCATGGCCAATGGCCACATTTCCCCTCTTGTTGGGTTAAACAATACAGAAGAGGACGAGGCAGAAGCAAATGAATCGAAAGACCAGAAGTCGTCGTCTTCTTCTTCTTCGTCTACTGGAGAAGAAATAAGTACTGTAAAATCTCAAATGAGAAGAGGTGCCCCTAGAAAACCTTCCTCTTCAGTTCTCAGAAGCCCTCCTAGCCCATTGCTGTCTCATTCGCGCAAGGCAGAAGCTACTGCACCTTCACAAGCCCTTGCGGCTTCCAGCAATGGGAATATGCGCTGTGCTGCGACATTGTTGGCAGAGACGGTACGATGGCGGAAGGAGCAGAGAATTGGGCAACTGTCGAAAGCGGTACTGCTTCAGGCAGCTAGAGCAAGGCAACTTCATGTTGCAGGCTACGATCGAGAAGGCCGTGCAGTGGTGATTTATACCCCCACGACTGAGGTACTATAAGCAGGAGGGGGTGGGGGACTTTTCCATGCTTATAGTTGTTCTTCTGCTTGAAACTTGTTAGTAAATTTACGATTTTCGCCTAATTTCAAAATCTTCACATATCCAATGTTTTTTGCTTCGTTGGCTTCTTGATAGAAATCTAAGTAGATACAATATTCACTTTTTTTAAAATTAATTGTATGTCTTCTTTTCTCTTCTTCTTCTTCTTCTTCTTCTTCTTCTTCTTATCACAGTCCGCTTGCCCAGTGGAGTTGTCGGTTCTTTGGACAGTCTTCAACTTAGACCTCGCCATTCAACGAAGTCAAACTGGCAGTGGCCCCAACGGCACATGTATCGCCGAATACACTTTCGTGATCGATTTTGCCAAGACTTCTACGGGCTCGCCTCCCCTCAAGACCGTGCGCGCAGTGATCTCGGTGCTGGGGCAGCATTACCCCGGGCGCACCGGCCACATTGTCTTGGTGCATGGGGGAGCCATGATGACCTGGATCGTGCGTGCGCTCAAGCCTCTGACCCCAAAACACATGCGCGAAAAGGTACCGTGCACACACACATGTGCACCTTTACATAAAAGCACACGGCACAATCTGCTTATTGCTTACATCTTCCTGAAGTGTTGCACATCTCCGTGTCGGGCTTGCACAAATCTTTATCGACAAGTTTTAAAAAAAATGACCCGGTGCACGTTTTTTGTATGGCTTTTATTCGTTAATTATTTTTTGTTTTTGGTGTGTGCTTCTTGAAGATGCTCATCGTGTCGAAGTCTGACGAGGCCGGCGGCAAAATGCTCAAGCTAATCGAGCCATCACAATTGGAGAAGCGATTCATTGGCGGGGAGCTGAATTTCGCCTACGATCCAGACGCGTATCTTTCAGACTGTGCGCCTCTTCTTGAAACGGACGCAGATCTCGCTCGTAATAATGCGGCCTTTTTGGATATCACCCAGGGTGATTACGACACCAAATGGGGAATTCGGATTTGATCCGTTGCAAGTACTGCCTGTTATGGCTTTGATTGGACTAATTGCAAGTGCACAGTGTTCTTTTAGTCAGGCATGTCTCACAGGAGGCTGCGTTTCACGTGAAGAGTGAAGGGGCTGCAAATTTACTTCAAGCGAGATTGAGGCGTGATTTACGCGCTATATTTACGTAGAGGGCGCTCCTAAGTGAGAACACGACTTACTTCGATATCGTGTATCGTTGAGAATTTACTTCCCGCGAGGCTTGCGCGTAATTTACGCGGAATTCCGAATCTAGATGTTCTTTAAGTATGAATCCTATATTCCATGTTTCCGAACTCGAACTCGAACTAATACAAACCCAAATGGCACAGAAGCCAATGCTGCGGGCAGAAGTGTACGCGCATGCGATGCGCGCAAGTCAAAATCGTAAAAAGGAAGATATTCCATGTTCCATACTTATAAGACATCTACTTATACTCATACAGGACAGCGAGATGGAAAAGGGAATTCGAAACCAGCCCGATATTCCGATAAGGTGAGCTTAGATCTGATTTGGGTTATCCGGTCCCCGGTCAACTGCAGGTCAGCTGCTGTTGATCATGCCAACAATGGAAATGGGCAATCCAAAAAATAAGGCCATGCATCGGTGCATCGGCAGTAGAAAATCAATTGACCTCCGAGCTTTGCGCTCTACGGCCATAATGCATACTAATGTGCTTTGCTGTGGTGCTTTGATAATAAAATGGATGGTTCTGGTGTTGGTTCTTATGTGTTGGTGTTAGGTGCCAAACCCGGCTCAATCAAAGCAGAGTTTGGTTAGTGCTTATCTCAAAATCACAGGCGGCTTTTACTCCATGACATGACACCACCCACTTCATATAAAATTACTTGGAGTTCTTTACCCTGGTTTCACAAGCGCAACTAGACACCCAATGGCAACTCTCCATATTCTTAATGAATATTTTTCTATCTCCTCTCCCAAAGCCCACCATCACCAGTCCAGCAAGAAAGAAAGCCCTTCCTTTCCAGCAACCCCATCAAGAGCTGAGAGCAGCATTACAAGAAAATAATTTCCTTCCCAAAAAAACATATTCCCATCCCTATCAACCTTCCTGCCCGTCAATCTTCCTCGTGAAACATTGCATTCCCATTCTTTTTCCTTCTTCTCAGTACACAAACCCAAGCACACATCTTCCCTGTGAGCACGACGCCCCTTACTTTATCCCGTCCTTTTACGCATCAAAGCAAACTCACTCCGCACGTGTTTAACTTGCCTCACATGCTTTGAAGGCGATGGCGTTGACCACAGCGGTACTTGTGGCGATACCTTCAGCCATCTACGTTTAGGCATTAGGGTTATGAGGGGGGTAACCAGCCGCAATCAACTGCTGGTTGTAAGCAGCGAGCTGAGCTTCGTACTCAGCCATCGTAGTGGCTTGTGGGAAGCCCGACTGCTGCTGCTGCTGCTGCTGAGGTGGCTGCATTTGTTGTGGCAGCTGTTGTTTTGGTAGCTGCTGATGCTGATGCTGCTGCTGTTGCATCAGCGTTTGCATCTGTTGTGGTTGTGGCTGTTGCATCTGCATCTGCTGTGGTGGCTGGTGCTGCGACTGTTGCTGCATCTGTCGCTGCATTTGTTGCTGCTGTTGCATCTGCATTTGAGGCTGCTGTGCAGGCAGCGGGGCCTGCTGATAGGAAGAAGGCTGTTGATAGGCAGAAGGCTGTTGATAGGCAGGAGCGTGCTGATCGGTCGTCGGCGGTGCGTAAAGTGGTTGAGAAGGTGCTGGTGCAGCTGGCGGCGGTGCTTGAGGCGGCGGTGGTTGAGCATAGGGCATCGGTGCTTGACCATACATACTGGCTGGTGGTTGCTGGCCATAGGAAGGGCCCACACCTGCATGAGGTGCTGC